>OIZO01000060.1_pt1 | contig 85825 bp, 71 predicted proteins | sample 1588551 | NCBI WGS metagenome assembly OIZO01 (sample SAMN03283271) | human gut metagenome | biome: human-associated habitat; material: feces | host: Homo sapiens | place: Peru | collected 2012
CTGATGGCGGTGTCAGAAACCTAGGAGTACCAACAGTAACAGACAGATTCATACAACAAGCCATTGCACAGGTTTTAACACCAATCTATGAGGAACAGTTCCATGACCATAGTTATGGATTCAGACCTAACAGATGTGCTCAGCAAGCAATTCTAACAGCACTCGACATGATGAATGAGGGTAATGACTGGATTGTAGATATCGACTTGGAAAAGTTCTTTGACACAGTAAACCATGATAAGCTCATGACTATCATAGGTAGAACTATCAAAGATGGAGATGTTATCTCTATCGTGAGAAAATACCTTGTCAGCGGAATCATGATTGATGATGAATATGAGAATTCCATTGTGGGGACACCACAAGGAGGAAATCTTTCGCCATTATTGGCAAACATTATGCTGAATGAACTTGATAAGGAAATGGAAAAGCGGGGGCTTAACTTTGTACGATATGCGGATGACTGTATTATTATGGTCGGAAGCGAAATGTCTGCCAACAGAGTCATGAGAAATATTTCACGATTCATTGAAGAGAAGCTAGGGCTCAAAGTCAACATGACCAAGAGCAAGGTAGACAGACCACAAGGGCTTAAATACCTTGGATTTGGTTTCTACTTTGATTCGAGAGCGCATCAGTTTAAGGCAAAACCACACGCAAAATCAGTAGCGAAATTCAAGAAAAGAATGAAAGAATTCACCTCTCGTAGCTGGGGAGTTAGCAACAGCTATAAGGTGGAGAAACTCAATCAGCTTATAAGAGGGTGGATTAACTACTTTGAGATAGGCAGTATGAAAACTCTCTGCAAAGAACTAGATGCAAGAATTCGTTATAGGTTGCGTATGTGTATCTGGAAGCAATGGAAAACTCCGCAAAATCGAATAAAGAATTTGATGAAACTTGGAGTTGATAAGGATATAGCTTGGATTACGGCATATACAGGTAGTCGAATCGCTTATGTGTGTCAGCGAAGAGTTATGAATTTTGCAATAAACAAAGAAAGACTAACCCAATTTGGATTAGTCTCAATGATAGATTACTACACCAAGAGGTGTGTTACTTGTTAAGTTGATTGAACCGCCGTATACGGAACCGTACGTACGGTGGTGTGAGAGGTCGGGAAAATTTATTTAATTTTCCCTCCTACTCGATTTGAGCTATTCTTATATTTTTTCTACATATACAATTCCCACGGCCCCCGGTCCGATATGTGCCCCCATGGAGCAGCCGACCTGAAGCCGTTCCCTAAAGTGAATCCCGGCTTTGGTAAGTTTTGCTTCTAGTTTTTCGCAGCCTTCCAAGCCATAGGTGTAGATGGAGTAAACCGGAAAATCAGAGTCTATTGGATGTTCCTCCAAGTGTTTTAGTAAGGTACTGTAAGCTTTATTTTTCCCGATTGGTTTTGCAAGGATGCTGATACTGCCATCCTCAGCTACAGTGATAACGGGTTTGATGTTTACCAGATTTCCAATGGAAGCGGAGGTACGGCTAAGACGGCCGCCACGGTATAAGTATTCCAATGTATCCATAATGGCAATTGCTTTTGTGCGAGCTTTCAAATCTTCAACTGCATTTACAATCTCTTCGGCTGATTTGCCTTGACCGCGAAGTGTGGCGGCATGTTCTGCCAGAATCCGGATTGGGAAAGTGGCGGTCAGGGTGTCGATAATGTAAATCTTATCGTAATCCACAATATTTTTTGCCAGAAAGGCACTCTGGCAGGTGCCGCTCAAAGCAGATGACAGAAGAATGCAGATAATCTCATCTCCTTTCGCTTTTGCATTTTCAAAAATTTCAGCGAAAGCTTCCGGAGAAGGCTGGGAGGTCTTGGGAAAATTATCTCCCTGCAATAGAAATTCATACATGTCATTACGGTCAAGCTCTACCGTATCTAAATAGGTTTTGTCATTTAAAGTTACGGGAAATGGAACAAAGTCAAATCCATTTTCCGCAAGTTCTGCCATGGTGTAATCGGCAGAAGAATCTACTAATATCCGAATCATAATGATGTCCTTCCTGAATAATGTTTATAAATTGGTATTTATTATTTATAATGATGCCTGCGGATTCAGACCTTGGGACGCTGGCAGCGTTATAGTACGTTCTCCGCTGCATCTAAAAAGGCGGAGATAAGGCGAATGATTTCTTTGGTTTGTTCTTCGCCAAACTGGGCAATAATTGTATCCAGCATTTCTAATATTTTCTTGTGCTGGTTCAGGTATAAATCCGAAGAATCTGGATGAAATTTTACAAATACCTGACGCTTGTCCACAGAAGAGCGTTCACGGATAATCAGTTTCTTCGCTTCCAGAGAGTTTAAAGTCCGGTTCATCTGGGATTTGAGCATATTTGTCATTTTGCACAAATCCGTGGCTGTCAGCAACCGGTCCGGTGTACGGAGTGCATTCATGTATAACATATTGCAGACAAGAGACTCCCGGTAAGGCAGTTCAGAGACAATGCGGTTGTTGATGACCGATGTAGAAAGCTGCAGCCATACCTGAAGCAGAGATTCACTTAAATTTTCCATAAAGTACCATCTTTCTGTTGTTTATTTTAATATCCAACAATATAGTTCACAATGTAAACAGTTCGCTTTGTATACTATCATGGAGATGGTAAGATGTCAATAGATTTTTATTTTCAATTTTAATGGGTCTTATTTTGACTTTTATGGAAGCAGTGTGTAAAATGAATGGTAGAATGCCGGGAGGAAGAACGATGGGATATATTTATTATGTAAGACATGGCGAAACGACATGGAATGTGGCAAATAAGGTCTGCGGACAGATTGATGTGCCATTGACAGAAAGAGGGCACAGTCAGGCAATTGCACTTGGAAAAAGAATTGCAGAAGAAGGAATTCATATTGATGAAATTCTGCATTCTCCACTGGAGCGGGCAAGAAATACAGCGAAACATATTTCTGAAGAGACAGGGATTCCTATGCGGGAAGAGCCAAGACTGATTGAACAGCATTTTGGCTGTTTCGAGGGAACACCGAGAGACAGTGAAGAATTTCTGCGGGCAAGAGTCCGTTTTGCAGATTGCAATGGAGATGGAGAATCTACCCTTCAGATATGCCAGAGAATTTTCAATCTGCTTGATGAATTAAAGGAAGAATCCAATGACAAAGTGTATATGCTTGTGGCACACAATGGAATCTCAAGGGCGGTAAATGCATATTTTCATTCCTTAAGTAATGAAGACTATGCTGCATTTAGAATGGATAATTGTGATATTTTAAAATATGAATTTACGGAAAAATAAAGAAGAAAAATAAAGGTAGAGAAGAACAAGGTTTTCATGTATAATAAATAGCAGACGGAATGAACGTCTGCTATTTTAGTTGATTAAGGAGAACAAAGATGAATAATATTGATAAAGATGAAGTATTAGCAGTTGTAGCAGGAGATAAAATCACTAATGCAGATTTGGATGCATTTTTAGAGACAGCACCAAATGAGCACAAAGCCTATTTTGCAAATCCAAAGCTCAGAGAAACTTATTTAGAGCAGTTGATCGCGCTTCGTTCTTATGCCAAATTAGGGGAAGAGATGAAGCTTGACGAGACAGAAGAATTTAAGAAAATTCTGGACAGCGCGAGAAAGGATATTCTGGCACAGATGGCTATGACAGAAATCATCAAGGACGTGGCTGTCACAGAAGAAGAAATTCAGGAATATTACAACAATCACAAGGATGATTATACAGAGCCGGAAAATGTAAAGGCAAGACATATTCTTGTATCGGATGAAGAACAGTGCAAGAGAATTATTGAAGGAATCAACAAGGGAGAGAAGACCTTTGAAGAATATGCAAAGGAATGCTCTACTTGCCCATCCAGTGCACAGGGCGGAGACCTTGGCGCATTTGGCAGAGGAGATATGGTAAAAGAGTTCGAAGACGCAGCATTTGACGCAAAAGTTGGTGTGACTTTCGGACCAGTGAGAACACAGTTTGGCTATCATGTCATCCGTGTAGATGAAAAACATCCGGCATATTTGCTTCCACTCGTTGATGTGAAAGACGAAATTGAAAGCAAGATGATTAAGGAAAAACAGGCAGAAACATATTCTGCTAAATTAGACGAGTTAATGGAAAAATATGTTCAGAAATAAACAGCGATAGGAAACCGAAATAAATAGTCAGGATGAATCTTTCGTATGAAAAAAATGGTAATTGGAATTCTTGCACATGTAGACTCCGGTAAGACAACCTTATCGGAGAGTATGCTGTATGTAAGTGGAAAGGTACGCAAATTAGGCAGAGTCGACCACGGGGATGCCTTTCTGGATACCTATGAACTGGAAAAGAGCCGGGGAATTACCATCTTTTCCAAACAGGCGGTATTTGAACTGGGTGATAAGAGCATTACCTTGCTGGACACTCCGGGGCATGTGGATTTTTCCGCAGAGATGGAGCGGACACTTCAGGTACTGGATTATGCCATCTTGGTAATCAACGGAGCAGACGGAGTGCAGGGACATACCCGTACTTTGTGGAGTCTGCTTCAGAAATATCAGATACCGACTTTCCTGTTTGTGAACAAGATGGATCAGGTAGGAACCGATGCAGGGAAGCTTCTTTTGGAATTAAAAGAGAAGCTTGATGAAGTATGCATTTTTTTCGGAGAAAATCAGAAGCAAGACGAATTCTACGATGCCCTTGCAATGTGTAATGAAGAGGCAATGGAAGAATATCTGGAAAAAGGACTTATTGCAGATGATACCATTATTCAAATAATTCGAAGGCGGGAAGTATTTCCATGCTATTTTGGCTCTGCACTGAAATTAGAGGGAATCGAAGCATTTCTAAATGGCATAAGTCGTTACACAGAGGAACCGGAGTGGACGGAGCGTTTTGGAGCGAAGGTGTACAAGATTTCCAGAGACAGTCAGAATAACCGTCTGACCCACATGAAGATAACAGGCGGCACGTTGAAGGTGAAGGATGTACTTGGCCGAAAGCAGGAGGGCGAAGTGCAGTGGGAAGAAAAGGTCAATCAGATTCGTATTTATTCCGGAGATAAATTTGAAGCAGTTCAGGAGGCAGGTGCAGGAACGGTCTGCGCAGTAACTGGACTTGGCCAGACTTATCCGGGAGAAGGTCTTGGCATAGAGAAGGATTCGGAGGCACCTGTCTTAGAACCGGTGCTGAATTATCAGATTCTGTTTCCGCCATCCTATGACGCACATACGATTTTAAAAGATTTGCGTCAGCTGGAAGAAGAAGAACCCATGCTGCGGATTGTCTGGAAAGAAGAATTGGGTGAAATCCATGCACAGCTTATGGGCGAGGTGCAGATAGAGATTCTTCAAAGTCTGATGAAAGAGCGGTTTGACGTGCCAATTTCTTTTGGAACGGGTAATATTGTTTACAAAGAAACGATTCAGAATACCGTAGAAGGAGTCGGACATTATGAACCACTCCGGCATTATGCAGAGGTGCACCTGATTCTGGAGCCGGGCAGACGGGGAAGCGGACTCCGGTTTGATACCATTTGCAGTGAGGATGTACTGGACAGGAACTGGCAGAGATTGATTCTGACCCATTTAATGGAGAAAATTCACCGGGGTGTGCTGACCGGAAGTGCCATTACAGATATGAAAATTACACTGGCAGCAGGCAGGGCACATTTGAAACATACCGAAGGCGGAGATTTCCGCGAGTCTACTTACCGCGCGGTGCGGCAGGGACTGATGCAGGCAGACAGCATTTTACTGGAGCCGTATTATGATTTTCGTTTGGAAGTGCCAGCCGAATGTGTGGGACGGGCATTGACGGATATTCAGAAGCGATATGGAGAATTTAAACCACCAGAAGTGGAGGGGGAAGATTCCGTTATTGTGGGAAGTGCACCGGTTGCAACCATGCGTGATTATGCAAGAGAGGTGGCTTCGTACAGCAAAGGGAGAGGACGGCTTTTCTGTACTTTGCAGGGATATGCACCTTGCCACAACCCGGAAGAAGTTATGGAAGCTTACGGATATGACCCGGATCGGGATTTGGAAAATCCAACCGGTTCTGTATTCTGCGCTCATGGGGCAGGATTTACAGTGCCTTGGAACGAAGTGACGGAGCATATGCACATAGAAAATCAACTGGAAAAGCTTCGCGTGAAAGAAAATGGAACGCGAAATGCAGAGCAGAGCATGGCAAGAAAACCTCAGATTTCCAGTTTGCGGAAGATGGAAGAAGCAGACAAAGAACTGGAAGAAATTTTTATCCGGACATACGGCAGAATTGAGCGTAAGACGGAAAACGGACCAAAAAGATTTGCCGCAGGGACAGCAGAGAAGGCACCGAAGGAGCAAAAACCAGTCAAAGAGTATCTGTTGGTTGACGGCTATAACGTGATTCATGCATGGCCGGATTTGAAAGAACTGGCACAGATGAATTTTGAAGCAGCACGAAATAAGCTGATGGATATTCTCTGTAATTATCAGGGCTATAAGAAAATCCCGGTGATTTTGGTGTTTGATGCATATAAGGTAGAGGGATTCCAACAGGAAATTCAGAAATATCACAATATTCACGTGGTTTATACCAAAGAAGCAGAGACCGCAGACCAGTATATCGAGAAGGTTGTCCATGAAATCGGAAAGAGATATCATGTGACCGTTGTCACATCTGATGGAATTGAGCAGATTGTTACGTTAGGACAGGGCGGTACTTTGATTTCCTCACGGGAATTTCTTGAGGAAGTGAACATTGTGCGCAGACAAATCGAAGAGGAGATAAATGACAGAAAAGAAACCGCTAAGAATTATCTGTTCCAGCACATGGATGAGGATATGGTAAAGGAAATGGAAGAAGTCCGGCTTGGGAAAAAGGAGTTATAGAGCGTGAAAATATTGCATACATCTGACTGGCATCTGGGGATGACAGCAGGGAATACATCGTTGGAGGAAGACCAGAGGTTCTTCCTCCAACAACTATATCAGATTATAAAAGATGAGAAGGTTGACGCAGTGCTTTGTGCAGGGGATATTTACGATAGCAGTGTGTCTAACGCAGATGCTATTGCGGTATATAACGATGCGGCAACCACCATTTGTACAGAATTGAAAGTGCCGTTTCTTGTGATTGCAGGAAATCATGATGGGGCACCTCGTCTTTCGTCTTGTAGAGAATTGTTGAAAGCAGCAGGATTGTTTGTAACGGGAAGACTGACCAGGGAGATTTCGCCTGTTAGTTTTCCTGATACAGATATTTATCTGGTGCCTTTTTTCCATAAAGAAGAAGTGATGGCCCTTTTCCCTGAGCGGAAGAAAGAAATCATTTCTCAGGAAAAGGCTATGCAGGTCGTTTGCGACGAGATTCGAAAGAACATGAACAAGAACAAAAGAAATATATTAATGACGCATGCGCTGATTGTAAATGCAGAACTTTCAGAATCGGACCGTTCTGCCCGTGTGGGATTTGCGTCTGCCGTTTCCAAAGATGTGTTTGAAGGCTTTGATTATGTGGCACTTGGACATATCCATAAACCACAGGTAATTAGTGAACGGATTCGTTACAGTGGAAGTCCGGTGATGTATTCCTTTGGAAAAGAGGAAAGTCAGGAGAAAAGCGTGGTAATTCTGGACACTGAGACCATGGAGCAGCGCCTTATTCCTTTAAAACAGTTGCATGGACACAAAACCATTCAGGGAATCTACGATGAAATCATGGCAATGGAAGGCTTGGAAAATTATTATCTGCGGATTAAGATGACAGACCGTTATGCAGGACTGGAGTTACTGGCACAAATGCAGGAGCATTTTCCATATTTACTGGAACTTCATGGAAAAAGTCTGGAAGAAAATGGGGCGATGACAGCACTCACTGTAGGACAGATACAGACTATGGATGAGATGGATATTATGAAAAAATTCTGCGAAGAAACCTTTTCTAGTGAGCCTACGAAAGAGCAGGCAGTCTTATTTAAAGAAGTATTGGAATGGAGTGAAAAGGAGGCGGAACTTTCATGAGACCACAGACCTTACGATTTCAATGTTTTGGACCTTATAAGAAGGAAATGTTTGTCGATTTCGAGAAGTTGGAAAAGAATGGATTGTTTCTGATTTACGGAGAGACAGGAGCAGGAAAGACAACGATTCTAGATGCTATCTGTTATGCACTTTATGGAAAATCCAGTGGCGGAAGCCGTGGTGATATCAGTGTAATGCGGTGTAAGCTGGCAGAGCCATCGGATGAGACCTTTGTGGAGTTTACGTTTTCTATTGGTGAGAAATGTTATCGATTTGAACGCAGATTACGGTTTGGACGAAAGAATCTGATGGATTTCCATAATTGTATGATACAGAAAAACGGAGAATTTGTACCGATATTTGAAAATCCAAAAATAAAAAATGTCAACCAAAAGGCAGAAGAAATCATTGGACTCAGCTATGAACAGTTCCGACAGGTTATTATTTTACCACAGGGGCAGTTTGAAAAACTTCTGATTTCCAATTCCGAAGAAAAAGAGAAAATCTTAGTCAGTCTTTTCAAGGCAGAGAAATGGCAGAAAATTGCGGAAGAAATGTACCGCAGAGTTGCAGAACAGGACAAAGAACTGCGTGATGAATTTACTGCTATGAAGAGCAGGCTTGCAGATTATCATTGTGAAACTCTGGAAGCTTTAGAAGGTCTGCTGGAGGAGCAAAAACAGCAGGAAGAAGAACTGAGAATACAGAATGATGAAGCAGAAAAAGTGGAGGTGAAGAAACGCAGAGAATATGAAGAAGCGCAGCTTCTAAAAGAACAGTTCCGTAATCTTCATCAAAGACAGCGCATGACAGAGCAGCTCACGCAGGAACAGGAGAAGATGAAAACTTTGGAACAACTGGTGACCCGTGCAGAAGAAGCAGAGCAAATCAGACCATTTTATGAGTCTTACTGTACCGCAAAGAAAAATGCGGAAAGCGGCAGAAGAAAATCTGTAGAAGCCGAACGAAAACAGGCAGAGGCGGCAGAGGTTCTTGCAAAAATCAGGCAGAAGATAGCAGCGCATGAAGCAGGACAGCCAGCCTATGAAGATGGAGTCCGTCGTTTGACCTTGTTAGACAGTCGGAAAGATGTTTATCGTACTTTAGAGCAAAGGGAAAAAGAAGCAAAAGAGGCAGTCAGACAATTAGAAGCGGAAAAGCGTCTGGCAGAACAGGAAAAGGCAGGCTATGAGAAAAAACACAAAGAATGGCTTGCGGCAATGGAAGTCCAGAAAGCAAAGATAGAAAGTTATTCACAAGCCCAGAGACGTTATCTGGATGGAATCAGTGGAACGCTTGCGCAGCAGTTAAAGCAGGGAGAGCCGTGTCCGGTCTGCGGAAGCTGTATCCATCCAAACCCTGCAAAGCTTTGCGAGGAGCATATTACAGAACAGGAACTGGATGCATTTCAAAAAGAAATGACGAAGGCCGGACGCATGGTAGAGCAGTCTGCAAAAGATAGAGAAAAAGCGGAGCATAGCTATCAGGAGCGACAGCAGAAAGTGACTGCGGCAGAGCAAAAGGCATGGACGCTTCAGAGTGCTTTGGAAGAAAATAAGAAACAGAAAATTGACGGTGTGGATACGATTCAGCAGTTAGAAACAGAAAGCGAGAATTTAAGGCGGCGTATTGAAAAATACAAAGAACTGACCGTGAAATTCCAACAGATCTTAACAGATGCGATTTCTGGTGCAAGGGCTGCGCAGGAAGCATTAGAAAATCTGCGCAAGGAACAGAAAATTTTGGAAGAAGATTTGGCGGCTCAGAAAAAATGCTGGGAAGAAAAATGCAGAGAGATGGCATTCGAATCCGAAGAAAGCTATGCGAAAAACCTGATGGAGCCACAGCAGAAAAATCAGAAGAAAGAACAAATTCTCCGATTCCAGTCAGAACTTCGGACGGCATGGAAAACGGTGGAGGAACTGAAAGACAAACTGGACGGACAGCAGGAACCGGATTTGGAAAATCAGAAGCAGGAACTTCTGATTCTGGAGCAGCATCATAAAGAGATAACCAGAAAGTATATTCTGGCACAGCAGATGGCAGAGAAAATGCAGCAGGATGTTATCGACTTACAGGAGCGGAGTGAAAAACACGCAGAGAAACGGAAACAGGTTGATGCCGATTTAGACTTTGCAAATCATCTGCGGGGGCGAACCGGAATCAGTCTTCAACGGTACGTTTTAGGTGTAATGTTATCTTCCGTTACGGTAGAAGCGAACCGCCTGCTGAAAAATGTCCATGGCGGACGTTATCAGCTTTTCCGTACCAACACCATAGCCGGGTCTTCCCACAAAGGAGGACTGGAACTGGAGGTACTGGATGGACAGAGTAACGAAAGACGAAGTGTTACCACCTTGTCAGGCGGTGAAAAATTTCTGGTTGCACTCAGCCTTGCAATCGGACTTTCCACAGTTGTCCAGGCACAGGGAAGCGGTATGAAAATGGAAGCCATGTTCATTGATGAAGGCTTTGGCTCTCTGGACCAGAACTCCGTTTATGACGCATTAGAAGTACTGCAGAGTATCCAGCGTGCAAACGGAATTGTTGGAATCATTTCCCATGTGGATTTGCTGAGGGAAGTGATCACAGATAAAATTGAGGTCAAAAAAGGAAAACAGGGAAGTGAATTACTGTTTTTGTCATAGAATCGAATAATAAGAAACAAAAAAGCTTCCGGTGCGGGGGGATAATCAGGGGCAATACGCTTTCAGTAGTTTTTATATTTATTTTAGAAAAATTTCTCTTTTTTTCCTTTGCATTCCCATACATAAGCGTTAAAATATGAACAAATCAATAAACGATATGAATCATGCGAATGATGAGAAAGGGAATGGTGATAATATGCAGAAAGTGGACAAGCCTAAGAAACCGTTATTTGTCTATTATCTGATTGCACTGACAGTGGTGATTCTGTTGAACACAATTCTGGTTCCGAGGCTGGCAAAGCAGAAGGTTACAGAAGTGGATTATGGAACATTCTTAACCATGCTCAGTGATAAAGAAGTATCGAAGGTTGAACTTTCCGGTGATGAAATTTATTTTCAAGATAAGGACAATAAGTTTTACAGTACGAATACATTTGAGGATGTGAATCTGGTAGACCGTCTGCAGGAAGCAGGATGTGAGTTTGGACAGGTGAAGCAGAAGACTATGAGTCCCATTCTCAGTATGTTGTTGTCATTCGTATTACCAATTGTATTTTTCCTTGTAATCGGACAGCTTCTTTCACGGTCTTTGATGAAGAAGATGGGTGGAGGAGGACTGGAGAATGCCATGTCCTTCGGAAGGAGTAATGCAAAGGTTTATGTAGCCAGTGAAACGGGAATTAAATTTCAGGATGTAGCTGGTGAAGATGAAGCGAAAGAAGCACTTTGGGAAATCGTAGATTTCTTACATTCCCCGGAAAAATATCAGGAGATTGGTGCAAAGATGCCGAAAGGAGCACTTCTTGTAGGACCTCCGGGAACCGGTAAAACCTTGCTTGCAAAGGCGGTAGCCGGAGAAGCAAATGTTCCATTCTTCTCTATTTCTGGTTCTGAATTTGTGGAAATGTTCGTAGGTATGGGGGCTGCAAAGGTACGTGATTTATTTAAACAGGCTAATGAGAAAGCGCCATGTATTGTATTTATAGATGAGATTGATACCATTGGTAAGAAGCGTGATACGCAGGGTATGACAGGAAATGATGAACGTGAGCAGACCCTGAATCAGCTTCTGACAGAGATGGATGGATTTGACGGTTCCAAAGGGGTTGTCATTCTTGCCGCAACTAACCGTCCGGAGACATTGGACCCGGCACTTTTAAGACCGGGAAGATTTGACCGTAGGATTCCGGTAGAGCTTCCGGACCTTCAGGGAAGAGAAGCAATTCTGAAGGTACATGCGAAGAAAATACGCCTTGGTGATAATATTGATTTCAATGCCATTGCCCGTGCAGCTTCCGGTGCTTCTGGTGCAGAGCTCGCCAATATGATTAATGAGGCAGCACTACGTGCAGTCAGGAGCGGACGGAAATATGTAACTCAGGAAGATTTGGAAGAAAGCATTGAGGTAGTAATTGCCGGATACCAGAAGAAGAACAAGATTCTTTCCAATAAGGAGAGATTGATTGTTTCTTATCATGAAATTGGACATGCGCTTGTAGCTGCACTTCAGACCAATTCCGCTCCGGTAACAAAGATTACGATTATTCCTCGTACATCGGGAGCACTTGGTTATACCATGCAGGTAGAGGAACAGGAGCGCAATCTTCTGAGCAAGGAAGAACTGGAGAATAAGATTGCAACCCTGACCGGTGGACGTGTGGCAGAAGATTTGGTATTCCATTCGATTACAACCGGAGCATCCAATGATATCGAGCAGGCAACGAAGCTTGCACGCGGCATGATTACCAGATATGGTATGAGTGAGAAGTTTGGAATGGTTGCGTTGGAAACGGTAACTGGACAGTATATGGGAGGCGATACTTCCCTTGCATGTGCAGGTGAGACGGCAGCGGACATTGATGAGATGGTTATTGAACTGGTAAAACAGGAATACAATAAAGCAGAAAAATTATTGTCTGATAACATGGATAAGCTGCATGAGCTTGCCAAATACCTCTATGAGAAAGAGACGATTACCGGAGAAGAATTTATGAAGATTCTGAACAACAAAACGGAAGTCGCTGAAATCGAAGAAAAGTAAAATGAAAGAAAAGTAAAATAAAGAAAAGAAAATGCACAAGGAAGTGCCGCGAAATCGATAGGAATATCAGCCATATTCCGTAGATTTTGCGGCACTTTTAACATTGCACCATAAATAGAAATAAATTATAATGATGGAAAGTATTTTATTATCGTAACATTGAGAGTGAAAAAGGAGGAATAAAATGTTATTTATTGAATATCCAAAATGTTCAACCTGTAAAAAAGCAAAGAAATGGCTGGATGATAATCAGTTTACTTATACTGACCGTGATATAAAAACAGAGAACCCAACGGCAGACGAGTTGAGAGAGTGGCACAAGAAAAGCGGGATGCCATTAAAACGATTTTTTAATACCAGTGGGAATTTATATAAAGAACTGGGACTTAAGGACAAGCTTCTAAATATGAGTGAGGAAGAGCAGTATCAGCTTCTTGCTACAGATGGGATGTTGGTAAAGCGTCCGGTGCTTGTGACAGAGACCAAAGTATTTACTGGATTCAAAGAAGACCAGTGGAGTGAACTGCTGAAATAGGAGTGTGAGGATATGCATCAGACAGGACAAATTTACAGACCACCGTCAGAAGCGGAAAAAAGCAATGTAGAAGGGACAGGGAGTTTATGAGAGATTTAGTAGTGGTGCGTGGCGCCGGTGATATTGCCAGTGGCACCATTGCAAAGCTGCATGCAGCAGGATTTCCTGTTATTGCATTGGAGTGTGAACGTCCTTCTGCAATTCGGAGAAAGGTTGCGTTTTCCGAGGCGGTGTACAGTGGCGAAGTTACAGTAGAAGGAATTACGGCCAGTCTTGTCAGAAAATCTGAGATTGCAGAGGTCTTGGAGACAGGCAGGATTCCCGTTGTGGTTGACCCGGAATGCACAATTTTGCAAGAATGGAAACCGAAGGTACTGGTAGACGCAATCCTTGCCAAGAGGAATACGGGAACTACCAGAGATATGGCAGCGATTACCATAGGACTCGGGCCGGGATTTACAGCAGGAGAAGATGTAGATGCTGTGATTGAAACCATGCGGGGGCACAATCTGGGACGAATATATTATTCTGGCCATGCCATTCCCAATACGGGGAAACCCGGTAAGATAGGGGGCTATGACAAAGAACGGGTAATATACGCACCAGTGGAAGGAAAAGTCCGGCATCCGAGGCATATAGGAGAACAGATAAATAAAGGAGAGCAGGTTGCACAGATAGGAGAAATGCCTGTTTGCACAGAAATTTCGGGGATTTTACGAGGAATACTGCCAGAAGGATTTCCGGTAACAAAGGGATATAAGATGGCAGATATTGATCCTCGTCTGGAAGAAAAGGAAAACTGTAATACAATTTCCGATAAGGCAAGATGTATTGCAGGAGGAGTATTGGAGGCGGTATTATGTCTGGAAAACAGATAGAAAACTGGACAGCATATCTGGGGATTGTTCCAGAAAAGCATCATGTAATCAGTCTGGTGGGGGCAGGTGGTAAAACGACTTTGATTTTTACCCTTGCAAAAGAATTGAAAGAAGCTGGATTCCGCGTAGCGGTTACGACCACAACCCATATGCAGGAAGAAACGCGGGATGGAATCACACCGGTGGGGGTTCCCTGCGGAGGCGGAAAAATCAGTGGAGTGAGCGAAGAAATGCTGGAGCGCCTGAGGGAAGACTATGATGTGGTGCTTGTAGAGGCAGATGGAAGCCACAGACTTCCGTTTAAAGTTCCTTCAGCTTCAGAACCGGTTCTGCCGAAACATACAGATCTGGTCATTGGAGTTGCCGGGGCAAGCGCTATCGGGCAGCCTTTTGGAGCAGTGTGCCACAGACTGGAACAGGCAATTGACTGTCTTGGGGTTACACGGGGAACAACCGTTACAGAAGAACATTTGCTGGAAGTATTGAATGCGCCATGGGGACAACGGAAAAATGTGGTTTGTGATTATAAATATGTGATAAATCAGGTAGATTTGCTTGACGAAAAACGCCAGACTATGTTAAAAAATATACAAGATAAATGTGAGAGTAAGGGGGCATTGATTTCTTTAAAGGAATCTTATGCCCTTTAGGAGAACACCATGACAAAGAAACAAAGAACCTTAGAAGTAATAGAACGTCTGAAACAGGAATATCCTGACGCAGGCTGTACGCTGGATTATGATGAGGCATGGAAACTGCTTGTCAGTGTCCGTCTGGCAGCCCAGTGTACCGATGCCAGAGTCAATGTAGTGGTAGAAGGTCTGTTTGAGAAATATCCTAGTGTAAATGCGCTTGCAGACGCAGATGTGGATGATATTGAAGCAATCGTCAGACCTTGTGGACTTGGAAAAAGCAAGGCACGGGATATCAGTGCATGCATGAAAATGTTAAGAGACGAGTATCAGGGACATATTCCGAAAGATTTTGATGCGTTATTGAAATTGCCGGGTGTGGGAAGAAAGAGTGCAAACCTGATTATGGGAGATGTGTTTTGCGAGCCTGCCATTGTGACCGATACGCACTGCATTCGAATCGTAAACCGGATTGGGCTGGTTGACGGAATAAAGGAACCAAAGAAAGTGGAAATGGCTCTTTGGAAGCTGGTTCCACCGGAGGAAGGCAGTGATTTCTGTCATCGTCTGGTTTATCATGGACGGGAAGTCTGTACAGCCCGGACGAAACCATATTGCGAAAAATGTTGTCTGCAGGATATTTGTAAAAAAGTGGGTGTGTCTTAGCATCTGTATTTCACATAGCAAGCGTGTATCAGCAGAAGGGAGAGAAGTATGGCAGATGTAATTGGAATGTTAGACGAATTGCAGCATCGGGCAGGAAAAGATTTGACACTGAAAGAAAAGTTGCTTGCCACAAAAAATGAGAAAGAACCATTAGAGTCTTTCTGTAAGATTTGCCGGGAATACGGTTATGAAATTTATGAGATGGACGTAATTTGTGCCGGAGAAGAATTTCATGCTGCCATGAAGCGAAGCACAAATGGCGGTGGAGAAAATTCACCTAAGCTTGCTGATGAGGATGATTTTTATGAGTTGTTTATGATTGGACTTGAATCATAAAAGTATAGTAGCGAATCAGTTACGAAAGTAAAATGTTTATGTACAATACGGGAGGAAAGAGAAATGAATCAAGTAGAAAACAAAGGTGCGGAGTATGATTTTTATGGGAAACTACCGTTAAAAAAGGCAATTCCGTTAGGACTCCAACACGTACTGGCAATGTTTGTGGGAAACTTAACACCACTGCTTATTATTACGGGCGCATGTGGGATGGGTGTAGGAAGCGAGTTCGCAGACTTGCAGGTCAGTCTTTTGCAGAATGCCATGCTGGTAGCTGGAATTGTTACATTGGTGCAGTTATATTCCATAGGACCTATTGGTGGAAAAGTACCGATTATCATGGGAACCAGCTCTGGATTTATCGGAGTATTTAACAGTGTAACCCAGGTAATGGGGGGCGGTGTACTGGCATATGGAGCAATTATGTGTGCTTCTATTATCGGCGGGTTATTCGAAAGTGTACTCGGATTTATGCTAAAACCGCTCCGGAAATTTTTCCCGGCAGTTGTGACAGGTACGGTAGTTCTTTCGATTGGACTTTCCCTGATTGCAGTTGGGGTCAACTCTTTCGGTGGCGGAAATGCGGCAAATGATTTTGGCTCTGTTGAAAATCTGTGTCTGGGCGCAATTGTACTGATTGTGATTGTGGCTTTTAAGCATGGAACAAAGGGTATCACCAGTGCATCTTCTATCTTGATTGGAATTATTGTAGGTTATATTGTAGCAGCTATTATGGCAGTTTTTCTTCCGACAACGGGAGTTACCGCAGAGGGGGTAGAGTTTACCAAAGCGTGGGTGCTTAACTGGGACAAGGTTGCGCAGGCAGACTGGTTTGCTGTTCCAAAGCTGTTACCAGTGAAACCGGTGTTTGACCTCCGGGCGGTGATTCCGGTACTGATTATGTTTGTTGTGACTGCAGTAGAGACTGTAGGAGACATTTCCGGAGTAATGGAAGGCGGAATGGATAGAGAAGCCACGGATACCGAATTATCCGGTGGTGTGATTTGCGATGGAATCGGTTCCAGCTTTGCAGCACTGTTAGGAGTGCTTCCAAATACTTCTTTCAGTCAGAACGTTGGTCTGGTGGCCATGACAAAGATCGTCAACCGTTTTGCATTGGCAGTAGGAGCAGTATTCCTGATTCTCTGCGGTCTGTTCCCGAAACTGGCTGCACTGATTTCCATTATGCCTCAGAGTGTACTTGGCGGAGCAGCAGTAATGATGTTCTCGTCGATCGTGGTAAGCGGAATTCAGTTAATTACCAAAGACCCATTGGATACAAGAAGTATAACGATCGTATCCGTTGCACTTGGACTGGGATATGGAATTGGCTCTAACTCAGGTGTGCTGAGTCATCTGCCGGATACCATTCAGCTTATCTTCGGTGGCTCTGGTATTGTGCCGGCAGCACTGGTTGCAATTATTTTTAATATTGTATTACCGAAAACGGAAAAAAATTAGTGGAAGGTACTTGGAATGATAAAGATAAAAGAATATGTGAAAGTGGAAAGTCTGGAGCAGGCATATGAACTGAATCAGAAGCGTGCCAACCGTATTATTGGAGGGATGCTCTGGATGCGGATGAGCAGTGCACAAGTACAGACGGTGATTGATTTATCGGGGCTTGGACTGGATACGATTGAGGAAAATGAGGAAGCATTTTCCATCGGATGTATGACGACACTCCGTCAGCTGGAGCTTCATGAAGGTCTGGAAAAATATAGTAATGGTGCAGTAAGAGCCTGTGTGAAGGATATTGTAGGAGTGCAGTTCCGTAATCTGGCTACCATTGGTGGAAGTATTTTTGGACGATTTGGATTCTCAGATGTACTGACCTGTTTTCTGGCAATGGATACCTATGTTGAGTTATATAAAGGTGGAATTCTTCCTTTGGAAGAATTTGTGAAAAGGAAGAAGGATAAGGATATCCTTGTGCGGGTGATTGTGAAGAAAACAGAAGGCAGATTTGCTTATCTGACACATAGGAACACAAAGACAGATTTCCCGGTCCTCGCAGTTGGAATCGGAGATATGACAGATAAATTGGTGGTGACTGTGGGCGCACGGCCGATGGAGGCTATGCGTGTTCCGGTAAAACCAGAGTGGAAGGCTGTATTAGATGGAGAGTCCTGTACAGCAGCAGAAATAGAATCCATTGTAAAAGAAATAGCATCTCAGGTTCCAACAGAAAGCAATATGCGCGGAAGTGCCGAATACCGGAGTCATCTGGCAAAGGTACTGATAAGACGCGGATTAGAGAGAATCCGGGAAGAGAAAGGACTAAAAGAATATGCAGATTAGTTTGATATTAAACGGCAAGAAAATCGTAGATGAAATCAGTCCTGATATGCTGCTGCTTGATTTTGTGAGAAAGCATGGGTGTTACAGTGTGAAATGTGGATGTGAGACTGCAAATTGTGGACTTTGTACGGTATTTTTCGATGAAAAACCAGTACTTTCCTGTTCCGTTCTGGCAGCACGGGCAGACGGACATAAAATAGATACCTTAGAAGGATTACAAAAAGAAGCGGAAGAGTTTGGAACATTTATTGCAGACCAGGGGGCAGAACAGTGTGGGTTCTGTAATCCGGGAATGATAATGAATGCCATTGCACTTTTCCGTGAAAATGAGAATCCGACGGATGAAGAAATCAAGGAATATCTGGCAGGAAATTTGTGCAGATGTTCCGGGTATGAAGGTCAGCTACGCGGGATTCATGCTTTTATGGAATACAGAAAAAAGGGAGGTGCCGTATGCGAGTAGTAGGGACACCTGTTCGAAAGAAAGATGCCATGGCACTGGTTACGGGGAAACCGGTATTTACCAATGATATGGCGCCAAAGGACTGTCTGGCTGTAAAGTTGCTCCGCAGTCCACATGCAAATGCTCTGATTGAGGAGATTAAGACGGATGTTGCAATGAAGGTTCCGGGAATCGAAGCCATCTATACATGGAAGGATGTGCCGCAGGAACGGTTTACCAATGCAGGGCAGACTTATCCGGAGCCAAGCCCTTATGACCGCCTGCTGTTGGACAAACAGGTGCGGTTTGTAGGTGACCCGGTGGCGATTGTGGCAGGAGAAAATGAGGCGTGTGTGGACAAAGCACTGAAGCTGATTAAAGTGAAATATCAGGTACTTCCTGCCGTGTTAGATTTTCATACGGCAAAGGATAATGAGGTTCTTGTTCATCCGGAGGATAACTGGAAATCCCTTTGCCCGGTAGGAGCAGATAATAAGCGGAATCTGTGTGCCCATGATGAGACTGAGCATGGAGATGTAGACGCAGTGCTGGCAGATTGTGATATTGTGCTGGAAGAAACCTATCATACAAAGGCCTGTCAGCAGGCAATGATGGAAACGTTCCGTACAGTCTGTTTTATGGATGCTTATGGCAGATTAAATGTATTGAGTTCCACCCAGATTGTATATCATGCGCGACGAATTGTGGCGGCAGCTCTTGGCATTCCTAAATCGAAGGTGCGCGTATTCAAGGGACGTATCGGTGGCGGGTTTGGTGCAAAACAGACAGTAGTATCCGAAATTTATCCTGCTTTCGTGACCTGGAAAACAGGAAAACCGTCAAAGATATTATTTACCAGAGAGGAGTCGCAGATTGCGTCTTCCCCACGTCATGAGATGGAAGTGACGGTGAAAATGGGGGCAGACAAAGACGGACGAATTCGTGCAATTGATGTATATACCTTGTCAAATACAGGGGCTTATGGAGAACATGGCCCGACAACGGTAGGACTTTCCGGTCACAAATCCATTCCCCTTTACAGTGATGCGGAAGCACACCGGTTTGCTTATGATGTGGTATATACCAATCGGATGGCAGCCGGTGCCTATCGGGGTTACGGAGCAACCCAGGGATTGTTTGCGGTAGAGACCACGGTCAATAAGCTGGCGGCAAAGCTGGGAAGAGACCCGATTAATCTGCGCATGCAGAATATGCTCCGGGAAGGGCAGTTTATGCCGGCTTATTATGGCGAGACTGCAAATAGCTGTGCACTGGACAGATGTCTTGCGCGGGCCAAAGAAATGATAGGCTGGGATGAAAAATACCCTTGCCGTGATATGGGAAATGGAAAGGTCCGCAGTGTAGGAATCGGAATGGCAATGCAGGGTTCCGGTATTTCCGGGGTGGATGTAGGCTCAGCTACGGTGAAGCTGACGGAGGATGGTATTTACACGCTTACCATTGCGGCAGCAGATATGGGAACCGGGTGCGATACCATTCTTGCCCAGATGGCAGCAGAATGTCTGGATTGTTCCGTAGACCAGATTATTGTATCAGGAGCAGATACGGATACTTCTCCGTATGACTCAGGCTCTTACGCATCAAGTACTACTTATATTACAGGAAAAGCTGTGGAGAAGGCATGCCTGAAGCTGCAGGAGCAGATAAGAAAGCTAGCGGCAACCATGTTGAAATGTGAGGAAGAACAGGTAGAGTTTGATGGACATACTGCACGAAATCTGGAAAATGGAAATGCGGTAACCTTAGAAGAGATTGGAACGGCTTCCATGTGTGCCTGCAATCAGGCACTTCAGGTGACGGAAAGCCATAGTTCTCCGGTTTCTCCACCGCCATATATGGTCGGTGCGGTTGAAATTGAACTAGATAAAGAGACCGGACATGTAGAAATTCTGGATTACGCAGCAGTGGTAGACTGCGGTACCGTTATCAATCCGAATCTTGCAAGAGTACAGGCAGAAGGCGGAATTGCACAGGGAATCGGAATGACCCTTTATGAGAACATCCAGTATACGGCTAAAGGACAGATGATGAACAATTCTCTGATGCAGTATAAGATACCAACCAGACTGGACATTGGAAAAATCCGGGTTGAATTTGCACCAAGCCATGAAGAGACAGGGCCGTTTGGGGCAAAGTCTATTGGTGAGGTTGTGATTAACACACCACTTCCGGCCATCACACATGCGATTGCCAATGCCACGGGATTATGGTTCAATGAACTTCCAATTACGAGTGAACAGATTGCGATGGGACTGGTAAAATAAGATGGGAACATTTTTGGAACAATTTACAGCGCAGACAAGTGATTCTGACAAGAAAGTTATGACCGTACTGACCGGGGAATATATAGGTGAACGGGCGCTGGTATCGGATGGAAAATTAAGCTGGAAGTCAACAGAAAATGGATTTTTTGCGGCACATGAGCAGCAGACGATAGATAAAAGCACCAGACAAAATGGACAGGTTCAAATAGAAGGGGTACGGGTATTTAGCGAAGGTATGGTTTACAATAAGAAAATGGTAATTTGCGGAGGCGGCCACGTGGGAATTGCAGTGGCAAGGCTGGCATTGATGACAGAATTTGATGTGACGGTACTGGAAGACAGACCAAAGTTTGCAGAGACAGCCAGAAGCATTGGAGTACAAAGAGTCATTTGTGATTCTTTTGAAAATGGACTGAAACAGATTCCGGGTGATAAAGACACCTATTTTGTTATCGTGACAAGGGGACACCGGTTTGACCAGACTTGTCTGGAAACAGCCATGGAGAAGCCACATGCATACATTGGCATGATGGGCAGTCATGCCAGAGTTGCGAGAATGAAGGAAACTCTTGTGGAGAAAGGCATAGCAAGAGAGAAAGTAGAGGCGGTGCATACCCCGGTGGGACTGCGGATTGGTGCAGAGACCCCGGAAGAGATTGCGGTTTCCATTCTGGCAGAGATTATTCAACTGAAGAATCAGGAAAAGCATATCGGTGGATTTAATGACAGTATTTTAGCAGGGATGGAAAGCGCGGAAGAGAAGGGACTACAGAAAACGCTGGCAACAATTGTGGGGCGCAGAGGCTCCACACCGAGAAAAGAAGGTACGAAAATGCTGGTGTTCGAAGATGGCACCTGTATAGAAACCATAGGCGGTGGATGCGTGGAAGCAGAGGTAATCCGAAGCGCACTTCTGCTGATGCGGGAGAAAAAAGAGCAGGCAAAATTAATCCATGTTGATATGACAGGACAAACTGCGGAAGAAGAAGGAATGGTTTGCGGTGGAGTGGTTGACATCTTGCTGGAAATCGTTTAAGGTAGGGGAAATGAAAAAGAGATTTTCCATGATTTATCTGGCTGCCGGGAACAGCAGAAGATTTGGCTCAAACAAGCTGTTATACCCCATTGACGGGAAGCCTATGTATCGCCATTTACTGGACAGGCTGGTGCATATTTGTGAGGAAAAACCGGAATGGGAAGTGCTGGTCGTAACCCAGTACGAAGAGATAGAAAGATATGCAAGGTCTCTGGAAGAAAGTGGATGCAGCGTACATACTTTGTGGTCACCGGAAAGCGTGCAAGGGGCATCGGTTACCATTTCCAGAGCGGTGAAAGCGGCAGAAGAACGGGAAGCACTGGTGTTTTTCGTGGCAGACCAGCCTTATCTGACAGAAGATACTGTAAGAAATTTCTTGTATGAGATAGAACATGAGATGGTGCTTTCCAGGAAACGTCTTGGCTGCGTCGGATATCAGGGTGAGTGTGGGAATCCGGTTTGGTTTTCCAAAGCATTTTATCAGGAACTTCTGACCCTTCAGGGCGATGAGGGCGGAAGGAAAATCTTAAAAAAACATATCAAGGAAGCTGCCATATTCCCCGTTACAGATAAGAGGGAATTGGAAGATATAGATAAGAAGTGTGGAGGCAAAGAGATGAAATTATTAAAGGACAGAATTCGCAAAGATGGAGTGGTAAAAGAAGGAAATGTACTGAAAGTGGACAGTTTCCTGAATCATCAGATGGATGTAAAGCTGTTCCATGAAATTGGACTGGAATTTAAGCGTCGTTTTGAGGGAGAAGAAATTAACAAGATTCTTACGATAGAAGCATCTGGAATTGGAATTGCATGTGTGGCAGCAGAAGTGTTTGATGTGCCTGTAGTATTTGCAAAGAAGAATCAGACAAAGAACATTGCTGGGGATGTTTATACATCCAAAGTAGAATCTTTCACACACGGAAGAGTATATGATATCCGTGTGGCAAAGCAGTTCCTTGGAAAAGGTGATAAGGTACTGGTAATTGATGATTTCCTTGCAAATGGAAAGGCACTGGAGGGACTGATTGAGTTAATCAATGCATCCGGAGCAACGCTTGTAGGTGCCGGAATCGTCATCGAAAAAGGCTTTCAGGTAGGCGGAGATTTGATTCGTTCTAAGGGTGTTCATCTGGAATCTCTGGCAATTGTAGAGAGCATGGATGAAAAGACAGGAGAAATCGTATTCCGTGGAGATAACTAGGCACTATGTTATATATCATACCGGATTATTATTTTGACTTTCACTGTATTGCAGAGCGGTGCGAAGACACTTGTTGTGCAGGATGGCAGATTGTAATAGATAAAAAGTCTCTCAGAAAATATCGGAAAGTAAAAGGAAGTTATGCCAGAGAATTAAGAAAAAGGATTCGCTGGCAGAAACGGATTTTTTGTCAGGATAAAGAAAAGCGCTGCGCTTTCTTGAATGAAAATAATCTGTGTGACCTTTATACGAATCTGGGAGCGAAGAGTCTTTGCAGGACATGCCGTATGTATCCGAGGCATGTGGAAGAATTTGAGAATGTACGGGAAATCAGTTTATCCGTATCCTGTCCGGAAGTAGCCAGAATACTGATGGAGAGGGAGACGCCAGTACATTTTCGAACATTTGAAAAAGAAGGGGAAGAGTCATGGGATGACTTTGACCCGTTTCTGTTTTCCATACTACAGGACGCAAGAGAAGGAATGTTTCAAATTCTACAGAACAGAGAATTGGACATTTCGATTCGTGAAAAACTGGTTCTTGGAATGGCACATGATATTCAGGGACGTGTAAACCGTGGTGAAATGTTTGGATGTCCGGAAGTCATTGAACGTTATCAGACAGACAAGGCCGTTGCTTTTGCGCAGAAGGTTGTCTGTAAAGAAGAACCAGTCTGGCCGCGGGAACGGTTTCTGAAACTGTTCCGGTTTGAGAGACTGAGGGATGACTGGGAAATGCTTCTTGTAGAGACAGAAGCACTGTTGTATAAAGACGGTGAGACTGCCTATTGGCATAAGAGGAAAGAATTTGACAGATGGACAAAAGAACAGATGCCACTGTGGGAGGTTCACATAGAACAACTGCTTATCTATTTCCTTTTCACCTATTTTGTGGGAGCAGTGTATGATGGTAATATTTACGCAAAGGCCCGTATGTGTGTATCTTTTACGGAACTGGTGTGTGAAATCTGGATGGCAGCATGGCTGCGTAACGGAAAACAACTGGGACTGGAAGAAATGACAGAACTGTTGTACCGGTTTTCCAGAGAAATGGAACATTCAGATAAGAATTTGAAAATAGCAGAGAAAATTATGCTATAATGTAGATGACCAATCTTGAGCATGAAAATGCTGAATGACAAGGGAGAGGAATCATGAAGACAAAAGAAGATATTTTGAGACTGGTAGAAGAGGAAGATATCGAGTTTATCCGTCTGCAGTTTACGGATATGTTTGGTTTCCTGAAGAATATTGCGGTTACGCCAAATCAGCTCGAATGGGCATTTGATAACGGCTATATGTTCAAGGGAGCTGCCGTGTTCGGCAAGCATGACTACGAAAAAGAAGATTTGTATTTATGCCCGGATTTGGAAACTTTCGTCATTTTACCATGGAGACCGCAAAGCGGTAAGGTTGCACGTGTGATTTGCAATATCTGCAGAGAAGATGGAACGATTTATGAATGTAGTTCCCGTGCAATTCTGCAAAGAGTCATGAAAATGACAGAGGAAAAGGGCTACCGTTTTCAGGTGGACCCGGACTGCGAGTTTTTCTTGTTTAATACAGATGAAAACGGCTGTCCGACAACGATTACCCATGAGAATGCAGGGTATATGGATGTGGGACCTACAGATTTAGGCGAAAATGCGAGAAGAGAACTTGTGCTGAATCTGGAAGAAATGGGATTCGAAGTGGAATCTTCCCATCATGAGGTGGCACCATCGCAGCATGAAATTGATTTCAAAGCAGCAGAGCCTTTATCCATAGCAGATTCTATCATTACTTTTAAGTCTGCGGTCCGCTCTATTGTGAAGCGTTTTGGCCTTCATGCCACATTTATGCCAAAGCCGAGAAGCGACATGGCAGGCTCAGGAATGCGGTTAAATATTTCTGCATGTAAGGACGGAAAGAAGTTATTCCAGTCTGATGAAAATGGAGAAATTTCACAGGAACTGAAGTGGTTTATGGGAGGAATCCTGCATTACGCACCGGCTATGTGTGCAGTGACGAATCCACTGGTTAACTCTTATAAACGTCTTACTTCAGGTTTTGATGCACCTAATGAAATTGGATGGGCGAGAAAGAATGTGAATGGCCTTTTGAAAGTGCAGAGAAAGAAAGGAGAAGATACGAAGGTAAGCCTTCGCTTCCCAGACCCATCGGCAAATCCGTATCTTGCGATTGCAGTGTGCCTTGCTGCCGGTGTTGAGGGAATTGAACAACAGATGGATCCGGGATTGCCGATACCAGAGTGTTACGAGAAACAGGAAAAACTGAAAGAGCTTCCTGGCTCACTCAGAGAAGCAGTTACCCAGATGGAAGAAAGTGAATTTATGGAGCGGGTGCTTGGAAAGGCATTCGTGGACATTTATGCAGATGCCAAAATGCAGGAGTGGAATGCATATATGGCAGATGTATCAAAATGGGAGTTAAATGAGTATTTAAACAAAATTTAAAAAGGAGCAGATATGAGCAACATTATTATAGCGTTGCCAAAACTGGAAGATGCAAAGTACATTAGTTCGGTTCTAAGCAGATATGGAATGAAAACTGACTGTATCTGTGACAGGGCATCTACGGCCTTGAAATATGCGAACCAGATGGAAAATGGTGTACTCATTTGCAGCAGACGCCTTCTAGATATGCATTACTCAAAACTGCTGAAATATCTACCAGAATATTTTGACATGCTCTTGCTCACATCAAAGACGGAAGTAAGTGACTATCCGTCAGACGTGAAGACAATAAGTCTCCCGATAAAAACAGCTGATTTAGTTAATACAATAGACAAAATGCTGGCCAGTCAGGCCAGATGTATAAAAAAACGAAAAATGCAGCCAAGGAAACGGACAGAGCAGGAACAACATTACATCGAAGAAGCAAAACGAATGCTGATGGAACGGAATCATATGACGGAACAGGAAGCATTTCGGTATTTGCAGAAGGCGAGCATGAATTCGGAAACCAATATGGTAGAAACGGCACAAAAGCTATTGATGCTATCAGAGGACGAATAACAGTTAGGTAATACAGGAGGAAACAATTATGTTAGACAAAAATGTAGTCGCATTATTAAACCAGCAGATTAACAAGGAATTTTATTCTGCTTATTTATATCTTGATTTTTCAAATTTCTATTATGATAACGGTTTAGATGGTTTTGGAAACTGGTATAAGATTCAGGCACAGGAAGAACGTGACCATGCACTTCTTTTCGTACAGTATTTACAGAACAACGGAGAAAAGATTGAACTGGAAGCGATTGACAAACCGGCTGTTGAACTTACCAGTGCAAAAGGTGTATTAGAAGAAGGATTGAAGCATGAGCAGTATGTAACAAGCCTGATTCACACTATCTATGACGCTGCTTACAGCATCAAAGATTTCCGCACTATGCAGTTCTTAGACTGGTTCGTAAAAGAACAGGGCGAAGAAGAAACCAACGCAGAAGGACTGATTAAGAAGTTTGAATTGTTTGGAGACGACCCGAAGAGTTTATACATGCTGGACAATGAACTGGCAGCACGTGTATACAGCGCACCATCACTGGTACTGTAATCACAAATGGCGGAAAACGAATACTTTAAGCAGGCTTTATCCAGTTTTGCGATGGATATGGCAAGTGGTGGCGCAATCAAACATTTGACAAATCAGGGTTATACGGTACAGCAGATTGTAAATAAACTGGATTTTCCGACTCCTTACGAGAAAGTACAGGAACTGGTGTGGAAGCAATTGATTGAAAATGGATGTCTGCTTCTGGAAGAACCGGGAAATGGAACAGAGCACGAAAAAGTAGATTACATTCAGGAAACAGACAGCTTGGGAAGAAAAAGCTTTCGCAAGGTAGTGGTTTCGTGTGAAAATGACATTCGGATTCACTGGAAAGAATGGAACTATATCTGGAAATCAGAAGATTCGTTTCGTTCATTTCTGGATGAACAGTGCGTGAAAAACGGAGAACAGGATTCTTATGTGCGCTGCGATTTTGGACTTCGGAAATATCGCGATCCGAAAGGTTATGAACGGACAATTCAGAAACTGACTGCACAGCAGAAAGAATATATTCTGGGACTGCCTTGGGAATTGAGGCCTGTTTATCACCAACTGAATCTGCGGATGCGGGAGATTGTTGCGGCACTGTATGCAGCAGGAGAATTTCACTGCTGCCTTTATTTCCGGAAAACCAGAGAAAAGATTACGCTTGGGTAGCTAGGGTATGAGTTTAACAGTTTAATTTGTTAAAATTTCCCCTTGACAAATAAAAAGAAAAGTATTAATATTACGCCATAAAGAAAAACCGATGAGAAAGAGGAGTAGATTATTAAGCGAAATCTCAGAGAGCGACAGGTGGTGGGATTGTCGTATGGAGCTGATAGTTGAATGGACTTTTGAGGGCAGCTTGAAATCGCAAGAGAGTATGGCTTGTCGGGAACCAGACCCGTTACCAACTGGAGTGTATGTTAGTACATGTAAGAGGACAGTAGAACTGTTGAAGTTGAGTGGTACCGCGAGAATGATATATCGCCTCAATCCCAAGTGGGATTGGGGCTTTTTTTATAGCTTTGCTATAAAAAAAACCTTGATATGCACACTGCGGTGTACAAGGAAGATGTCGCAAGCGACCACCACAGGCGCAAGAATGTGCCAAGGCACATTCTATTTAAATTCATTTTACGCATTGTGTATAGGACTTCAATAAACGGACTTCTTTCAGACTAGCAAGAAAATGTATCTTAAGTGAGAAAAGGAGAAGACGATTATGAAGAAGAAAATGTTAGCAGTAGTTTTAGGAATGGTAATGACAGTATCTCTGATGGCAGGATGTGGCTCAAAGAGTAATACAACAACAGGAGAAAAGGAAACATACACAATTGGAATTTCACAGTTTGCAGAACATGGTTCTCTTGATAACTGTAGAGAAGGCTTTTTGGCAGGTCTTGCAGAAGAAGGCATTGTAGAAGGGGATAACCTTGAAGTAGAATATAAGAATGCAGCGGCAGATATGGGAACCGCTTCCCAGATTTCCAGCAGCTTCGTATCGGATGGCGTGGATTTGATTTGTGCCATTGCAACACCAAGTGCACAGGCAGCATATAATGAGGCTATGGATGCAGATATCCCGGTTATTTACACAGCAGTTACAGACCCGGTAGCAGCAGAACTTGCAACCAAGGACGGCAAACCGGTTGGAGAAGTGACAGGAACCAGTGATAAGCTTCCGGTAGAAGCACAGCTTAAAATGATTCGTGAAATGCTTCCAGATGCAAAGACAATCGGGATCATTTACACCACAAGCGAAGCAAATAGTGTATCTGCCATCGAAGAATATGAATCAAAGGTTGGCGATTATGGATTTGAACTGGTAACAAAGGGTGTTACTTCTGTTTCCGAAGTTGGTCTTGCAGCAGAAGATTTGCTTACAAAGGTTGACTGCATTACAAACCTGACAGATAATACAGTAGTAAGCGCACTGGCAACTGTACTTGATAAAGCAAATGCAGCAAAGATTCCGGTATTCGGAAGCGAAATCGAGCAGGTAAAAATCGGATGCCTTGCAGCAGAAGGTCTTGACTATGTAGCACTTGGAAAACAGACAGGAAAGATGGCGGCAAAAGTATTAAAAGGCGAAGCAAAAGCATCAGACCTTTCCTTTGAACTGATCACAGAAGCCGGACTGTATGTAAATACAAAGGTTGCTGAAAATCTTGGAATTACACTGGATAGCGAATTGACAGACAGTGCAGTGGAAACATATGATACAATTGCTGAATAAATAAAACAAACGAAACCAATAGAAAAGAGGAACATTGCATGAACTTTGCAATATCAATTGTTGAGCAGGGACTCATTTACGGAATCTTAGCATTAGGAATTTATATCACATATAAAATACTGGATTTTCCAGATTTGACAGTGGACGGAAGCTTTCCACTGGGGGCAGCGGTGACTGCCCTTTTAATCACGAGAGGAGTCAATCCATATCTGACACTGCCGATCAGCTTTCTGGTAGGGGCACTGGCAGGCATTTGTACAGGACTTATCCATGTGAAATGCAAAGTCAGGGATTTGCTTTCCGGTATTATTATGATGACTGCTTTGTGGACCGTAAATTTACGGATTGCAGGAACATCCAATGTACCTTTATTTTCGCAGGAAACTATCTTTAAAAATGATTTTATAAATGGTCTGTTTCCATCTTCTCTGATAAAATGGAAGACGTTAATCGTGATTCTGGTTCTGACATTTCTGGCAAAATTTTTGTTAGATGCGTTTCTGGGAACCAAGGCAGGCTTTCTTCTTCGTGCGGTAGGGGATAATGCAACCCTTGTCACCGCACTTGCAAAGGACCAGGGAAATGTGAAGATTCTCGGACTTGCCATTGCAAATGGTCTGGTTGCTTTTGCAGGAGGAATCTTCTGTCAGGAAGAACGTGTATTTGAAATTTCCAGTGGTACCGGTGCAATGGTAATCGGTCTTGCCAGTGTTATCATCGGAACCAGCGTATTCAAAAATCTTTCCGTAGTAAAGACCACCACAGCCGTACTGATTGGCTCTGTCATTTACAAGGCCTGCGTGGCAATTGCATTGCGGAATTTCGAGCCACAGGATATGAAGCTGATTACCGCAGTTCTGTTCCTTGTGATTCTGGTTATCAATATGGAAAGAAAGAAGAAGGTGAAGACAAATGTTGGAGCTTAAGGGTATTCATAAATATTATAATCCGGGCACGATTAATGAAATGTGTCTGTTTCAGGACTTCAGTCTTTCCATCGATAAAGGAGAATTCGTCTCAGTGGTAGGAAGTAACGGTTCCGGTAAAACCTCCATGTTAAATATTATCTGCGGAAGTATTCCGGTAGAGGCAGGAAAGATTCTGATTGATGGGAAAGATATTACAAAGGAAAAGGAATTTAAACGAAACCGTAGCATCGGACGTGTGTATCAGAATCCTGCAATGGGAACCTGTCCGTCCATGACGATTCTGGAAAATATGTCTATTGCGGATAATAAAGGCAAATTCTATGGACTTGGACGTGGAATCAACAAGGCAAGAATTGACTATTATAAAGAGACATTGGCACAATTAGGACTTGGCCTGGAAGATAAGATGGATGTAAAAGTCGGTTCCTTATCCGGTGGACAGCGTCAGGCAATGGCACTTTTAATGTCAACCATGACACCGATTGAGTTCCTGATTCTGGATGAACATACAGCAGCTCTTGACCCGAAGACAGCAGATTTGATTATGGAGCTGACCGACAAAGTTGTGAAAGAAAAACAATTAACAACCATCATGGTAACACATAATCTTCGTTATGCGGTGGAGTATGGAAACCGTTTAATCATGATGCATCAGGGACATTGCGTGATGGATAAAAAAGGAGACGAAAAGAAAGAAATCTCTACGGATGAAATCCTGAAAGTATTCAATGAAATCAGTATTGAATGTGGAAATTAAAGAGTGAGACTTAGAAAGCCGCCTGCTTCTGAAGATGTTCAGAAGCGGGCGGCCTTTTCTGTTATGCCGTGGTTCTCATAGCTGTAGGAAAATTTCTTGTTCACCATAAATAAGTCTGATGTGATAACGATGATATAAACTTGATGTGATAAGAATTATAAGGTATAGTATGAAGTACAACTTTATGAAAATGGAAAGGAAAGTCGAAAAGGAAATGCAGATATATATCACCGGATATGAGCCGGAACAAGGGAAAAAGAAACATCAGCAAGAACACCAAAAAGGGTTAAGTCTGCTTTGCTATGGCCTGCGGGCGCAGTATAACCTTCCATTTTCCATAGAAGAAACAGAGGCAGAACTGGAAAAAGGTGAGCATGGGAAACCTTACTTAAGCCGATTTCCACAAATCCATTTTAATATCAGTCATTCTCACGGAATCGCTGCGTGTGCAATATCTGATTATGAAGTGGGGATTGATGTGGAAAAAATTGCCCCGCTTAAGGAAGCCGTGGCACACAGAACTCTGACAGAAAAAGAACTGGAATTTTTGCAGACATTTGACAAAGCAGAGCAGGAAGAAATGTTTTACCGGTTCTGGACCTTAAAAGAAAGTTATCTGAAGTTAGACGGAAGCGGTCTGACACGGGACCTCAGAGAAGTGGCATTTACCATGGAAAAGAAAGAAGAAGGATGGAAAAGTAACTGTTCCGATAATACAGCAGGCTGCTATCAGCAAAAAATAAAAGAAGATTATATGTTGTCCGTATGTTCGGAAAAAAGGGACGAGGTAGAAAATGTTCATATCACATGGCTTACTGCAAAGGATATGGACTGGAACGGAGAAATGAGATGAAAAAGTTATTTTAAATGTACGCGGGGTTGAAAAAGGAGTAACATACGTTCACAAAAACTTCACAAAAATAATTAGCACTCCCTATTGACAAGTGCTAACATAGGTGTTATAACACATATAGAACAAAAGAAAGGGAACAAAAAGAAAAAGAAAGTTCCTAAACATTCCAGGTTCAAAGTTATTTATTGACATCAGTTAGTTAAAAACAGGAAGGAAGGATGACTTATGTTGATGCCTAGCTTATTTCACGATGACTTTGATTTATTTGATCGTTTTTACCAGAACCCATGGTTCGGTGGATTTGATGACCGGGAATTAAAAAATATGGAAAAGAAACTTTATGGTCACCGCGCTAAAAATGTAATGCGTACAGATGTGAAAGAATCCGATACTGGATATGAGATGGAAATTGACCTCCCAGGATTCAGCAAAGACGAAGTAACAGTAGAACTGAACGATGGTTATCTGACCATCAGTGCAGCCAAAGGACTTGACAAGGATGAAGCAAAATCCGATGAAGAAGCTCAGAAAGGAAATTATATCCGTCGTGAGCGTTACAGCGGAGCATGCCAGAGAAGCTTTTATGTAGGTGAGGGTATTACCGAAGAAGATATCAAAGCAAGCTTCAAACATGGTATTTTGAAACTGAACATTCCAAAAAAGGATGCAAAACAGGTTGAGTCTAAGAAATACATTGCAATTGAGGGCTAGCTCCAAAAGCTGGCTCCGGATTATCAGTTTGAAAAAAATTTAAAAGTAATATCTTTGTATGAATGGAGGAAAAGACAAATGACTACTTTAAAAGTACAAAAAAGAGATATGGGTACAAAGGCAAAAAGACTGAGAAGAGAAGGTTATGTAACCGGTAATCTTTTCGGAAAGGACATGGAAGGTTCCATTCCACTTCAGATTGAAAAGAAAGAAGCAGAAAGAATCCAGCGTGAATGCTTAAAAGGCAGCAAGCTTATATTGGATTTGGATGGAAAGAAATACAATGTTCTGTTGAAAGAACTGGATTATGACACTATGAAACGTCAGATTCTGGAGATGGATTTCCAGGCACTGGTAAGTGGTGAAAAGATTCATTCCGTTGCAGAAATTATTTTCCATAATAAAGAAATGGTAGTGGATGGCGTACTGGAAGAACTGCTCACAGAGATTGAGTATAAGGCCGTACCAGAAGCACTCGTAGAACGAGTTGACATAGATTGCAGCAAACTGAAAGTCGGAGATAGCTTAACCGTAGGTGATTTGGAAATTGCCAAAGATGAAGATATCGAGATTATGACGCATTTGGATACACCGGTTGTCAATGTAGTTGCTTCACATAATGCTCCGGCAGATGATGAAGAAGCAGAAGACACAGAATCCAAATAGGATGATGGATTCGTTCCTTATGGAACTTCATATAGTAGATAAATAAGTAGATGACAGGCAGGCTCTGGTTGATAAGAAACCAGGACTTGCCTTTTTATGTATAAAATTCCCCTTTATTGAGAAACTATCTCTATTAACTATATTGCTAATTCTTACAAAGTGTGCTATTCTCATTTTGAGTTATTTAATACTAACTCAAGATAATCAAGAATAACTAGGAGGCTTAACATGGATAAGATTTATGTGGTTTATTGGTCACAGACAGGAAATACACAGGCAATGGCAGAGGCAATTGGAAAAGGAATTACAGAAGCCGGAAAAGAAGCTGTTGTATTAGAAGTAGGAGCAGCGTCAGTAAATGACTTGAAAGATGCGACATGCTTTGCACTTGGCTGTCCTGCTATGGGAGCAGAAGTTTTGGAAGAATCAGAGATGGAACCATTTGTATGTGAGGTAGAAGGTATTGCGAATGGTAAGACCATCGCACTCTTTGGCTCTTATGGATGGGGCGATGGAGAATGGATGCGCGACTGGGCAGATCGTATGAGTGGATGCGGAGCAACTGTATTAACAGGAGAAGGTATCATTTGCCAGGAAACACCGGATGATGATGCGCTTACAGCCTGTGAAGAAGCAGGAAAACAGCTTGCAGCATTATAGTATTTCAGAAGAATAAAAGAGGATACCATTCATGATAGAAGACAGAGTAATCGAGCATTGCGCACCAACACTTGCGGGAATCAAAAGTGCCAATCTTTTTAATTATTTTTATACAGATAAAGCAGAAGTAATAGAAGAGCTTACGAAGGTAAATGCACTTTTGAATCAGAAAGGCGTCTACGCAGATGCACTACTGTGGAGAAATGACTCTGTTCTGATTTATATATACCGCAAAACAATGTTGGAAAAGGAATTACAGAATCCAGAGGCAGCAGCGTTACTGATAAAATACGGGTATGAAGGATACGACGTGGAAAGCTGTCTCGTGCATTTGAAAGAGCGATTGTCCCGTTATACTTGTTTCCCTCATGAAATTGGTATTTTCCTCGGATATCCGATTGAGGATGTCAAAGGTTTTATTGAAAATCAGGGTAAGAACTGTGAAAGCTGTGGGTTCTGGAAAGTATATTGTAATGCAACGGAAAAAGAAAAACTCTTCTGCAAAATGCGGAAATGTACGCAGTATTATATCCGTAATTTTCAGGAGGGCAGAAGTCTCTTGCAGATGACAGTGTGTATGCAATAGATAAAGAATCCGATAAAATCTTACTGGAATTAAATGATTAAAATATGACAGATAAACAGATGGCAGACCTGCAAAAAGGTTCAGCCATCTGTTTTCATTGCAAAAATAAAATATTTGATGGTTGAATTTCAAAATAGAAGTAACTATACTAGGTGTGGTGAATATAGAAGTAAAAAGGATTCTGCTATTCGGCAGATAGGGCAGGATGGAAGTATGGAAAAGAAATTGAAACAAGAGCATGATTTTTCAGAAGGTTCTATTACGAAGAATATTTTATCAATGGCGGTTCCGGTTACCATTGCGCAGGCGGTTCAGCTTATGTATAACCTGGTGGACCGGGTTTATCTGGGACATATTAAAAGCGGGGCGGATCAGGCGCTGATTGGAGTGGGATTAATCTTTCCAATCGTATCTATCATCAGCGCATTTACACAGTTGTATTCCGGTGGAGGAGCACCGCTTATGTCGATTGCACGTGGTGCGGGAGAGGATGAAAAGGCATCCAGGCTTGAAAATGTCAGTTTTAAGCTGTTGATTTTGACCGGACTTGCTTTGATGGCAGTATTTTATATTTTTATGAAACCAATTTTATATGCATTTGGGGCATCCGATGCTACTTATCCAACAGCAGCAGCCTATTTACAGATTTACCTTCTTGGAACGTTGTTTGTGATGATAAGTGTAGGAATGAATCTGTTTATCAATGCACAAGGATTTGGAACCATGGGAATGATTACCGTATGTATCGGAGCGGTTTTAAATCTGATATTAGACCCAATCTTTATCTTTGTATTTAATATGGGAGTCAGAGGTGCAGCAATTGCTACCGTTATCAGTCAGTTTGCCAGCTGCCTGTGGGTATTGATTTTTCTTAGAAGTAAGAAAGTACAGTATCCATTGAAACGAAGTGATATGAAACTGAATGATGGAAAAATGATTTTTTCTATTATCAGCCTTGGAACTTCGGGATTTATTATGTGCGTCACAAACAGTCTGAGCCAGATTGCATGCAACGCAACACTGGCAAAATGGGGCGGAGATTTATATGTTGGTGCTATGACGATTTTGAATTCGGTGCGAGAGATATTTAATTTAGCAGCAAATGGAGTAACAGAGGGAGCAAAGCCTGTACTAGGTTACAATTTTGGCGCAAAGAAATATGACCGTGTAAAAAAAGGAATTCTCATTACATTTACAATGGTTATGAGTTATATGATAGTTGCGTGGCTGTTGGTTCATTTCTTCCCTGGATTTTTTGTTGGCTTATTTACCTCGGATAAAGAACTGGCGAAGGTTGCGACACATGCACTAAAGTTGTTTTTTGCGGGATTCTTTATGATGGGACTGATGTTCTGCGGACAATCTACTTTTGTCGGACTTGGATTCCCGAAGCAGTCTATTTTCTTCAGCCTGCTCAGGAAAGTAATTATCGTGGTACCGTTGACGATTATATTACCGTATTTCATAGGTGTAAATGGAGTATTTATCGCAGAACCAATCAGTAACTATATTGGAGGGCTGGCAAGCTTTGGAACCATGCTTTATATCGTAATGCCAATCCTGTCGGGGAAAAAAGAGAAAGAATAATGAGAATGAAGTGAAAAATCATCTGGATTTCCAGGTGATTTTTTTGTGTCATAATATTGAAAACCAAGAAACACTGTGATAACATGAAAATTGGATTTTTATGCCTAAAAATAACGAAAATACAATGAAAATGTATGATTATGTAAATAAAACTTTAGCGGGAGGTGATTGTCAGTGTCGAAACAAGAAGAAAACAGAAATGATATCGAAGAAAATCCTACCGATAAGATATTGGAAAAAATAGAACAGGATAAACAGAAGATAAAGAAAAGTGCAGTTCTTGCATTTGCGGCATTGATAGCAATCATTGCGCTTGGTATTGCGTGGTTTGTGTCTAATACCAAAGTGACGGGAACATCTTCAAGTGTGGCAGCAGAAGATGATAATCCTTTCTGGCTGGCAAGTGTCGGTGAGAGACAGAAGGTAGAATTCGATTATCTGAAAGATGAAAACCATCAGAATATTTTATATGAAGGAACGGTAAAAAAATACAGTAGTTATATTGATACAAAGACTGGCGAGAAAGTGACAACAGGGGAAATGGATTATCATGTTGGTACCAGCAGTCTTGCATGGTATTTGAACAGACAGGAAAATCTGGCTCCGGGTGTGAATGGGAAAATGGAGTTTTATATTATTCCTAAGAAAGAGGGGCTTAAATCAGTATCGATTTCGTTAGAAATAGATGGATATAAATATGAAAATAGCAGAGCGGTAGTATCGGATGACGCTACCTTACAGAACTTGCTGACCGGGCACATTCTTTTCTTTACCAAGGTAGATGATACTTACGGATACCAGGGGTGGATACAGCCTGACCGGTCGTTTAAGGTAAATGCACCGGGCGAGGGCACATTTACTGTGAATGTTCCATATAAAATCACGGTATACTGGGTGTGGCCGCGGTATTTTCGCAATTATGTGTATACACAAAAGAGTACTCAGGGAGATTTGTTTACGGAGGCAACCGAACAAGGAGAAAACAGCGAGTATGCACAGTTTATTAAATTTGTAGATGGACAGAGAAAAGTGTCAAAAGGAGAAAACAAACTGTTTTATGATAGTAGTAAGGAAATTACAATTAACAGTGAAATAAATAAAACTATGCTACAGGCGACATTGGATGTATGCAGCAAGTATTATGACCAGGCAGATGAATACATTGGTATGAACGGTAAATACGTATATGTTGGTATTAAAGTAAATTAATACAAAACGTAAGAGTGAAGATAGAAGAAAATAAGGGATTAAAATGATGAGTGGAGAATCAGAAGAAAAGAGAAAAAATACACTGACATCAAAGAAAAAGAAAATGCTATATACATTAATATCGACAGGAGTGGTGTTGATTTTGTTGGCGGGACTAATTTATGCGTGGTTTGTCAATCAATCAGATATGGAAACATTGCTTGCAATAAAGCCTCCATCTGACATTTCAATTCTTGGACCAAATGGCGAAGAAATGAGTTTCATAGATTTGAATTATACGGACAATGACAGAACCGGAAATACTGTTACGGTAAGGAGAGTTTTCTGTGTGCAGACGGCAGCAGATGAACATCGGCTGGAGATTGCGCATACGACCAATCTGAAAGGACTGCAATTTAAGATATATAAAGTTTCTGAAAATGGAACAGAATCTGTAACTGATGGAGGTTATACATACCAGTATAATCAAACACCTGTCGATGGAAGCTACATCAATGTGGCTAACAGTGGAAACGATACGGTAAATTATAAATATGCGGATAACACATATCATAAAAACAATTATAATACTTACGATTGGGTACAGATACATGCAGAACCGGTTTATTGGCTGGCAACAGGAAATTTGCCAACAGATAAAACAAATTCGTTTACAGATGGAAATATGCAGTACTATAGAACTTATTATGTCTGTGAAGTCAGTTGGACAGAGACAACCAAAGAAACAGATGTTTTTTATATCCTTGCAGAATAAAATCACGGATAATTTAAGAGGTAAGAGATAACATATGAAACTTTCAGGCAGACCAAAATGGAAACTTATAGCAGTAGCGTTATTGTGCTCCGTTAGTATGCTTTTGCTGATAAGCGGAAGCTATGCGGCGTATACAAGACAGGCTTATCAGCGGGGAATTGCACGTAACAGGGATACTGAAACAGTCAGCTTTACATCGAATTATTTGCAGCTTTGTACAAGCGGAACAAAGGAAAATTCTTATATTCAGAAAAACGTTGTGTTTGGAGAAGATGAAGTAACAAAGGATTCCGTGTCTTTTGATATCTATGTATATAATTATGCAAATGGAAATACAAGTCTGGTAAGCCAAAAGGATATTACCTATACAATGAAAATTGAGTTTAAGGACGGCAGTGGTACAAATTATTCGGTCAAATGTGATGATGACGAAGCAGTGACAGTTACAGGCAACGTGTATGAAATTACCAAAACCCTGACAGGACGTGTGGCAAATGCAAATAAATTTACTGTTTCATTTCCGGGAAGTGAAATTGATAAAATGAAAATCACAGCTTCCGCAATACCGGAAGATATAACGATTACCAATAACCAGTTTTTGGCGGCAAACTTAGTTCCGTGTACAAGTACAGCGGCAAGCACATTTAGAGCAGAAGGAACTTTCATAGATAAATCAGAGGGAACCCCAAGGGATTACGATGGGTTTAACTATGAAGTATCAATTTCCGGTGGACAGGCAGAGGCAACCCTGATTTGGGATTCCAATATTGTAGAAATTGATAAGTATTTCCTGGAAAAAATAGGAAAACAGAAAAGTGATATCAATACAGAAGAAGACTCGGGAAAACAAACATTAGTATTTACCATGAATCAGTCGGCAGGAACCGGTGATTATCTGATTCCATTTTACATCAAAAGTAAAACGGCTATTCCGGAGACTTGGGATGAAATGAAGAAGGTTATTCAGTTTTCGGCAACACAGCAGACAGAATAGACAAGCTGTTTAAAGCAGGATGAAACCTTTAAAATAGAGATTAAGGGAGTGACTACAGTGAAATACAGAAGAATATTAGCCGGACTTCTGGCTGTAAATATTGCTGTCAGCGGTATATGGACAGGTGGCATTACAGTGAGTGCTGGAAAAGAGAATATAACTTCAAGTACTTCGGCAGATGCAGACAATGAAACAGTATCTGATGAGACGGAAAAAGCAGATCAAAGTACTGTAGATGAAACAGAGAAAATAGAAAATACAACGCAAGATACGAACGCTGATACAGAAGAATCAGAACATGTAGTAGAAAATTCTGATGATGAAGCAGATACTACGGTAAACGAAGAACAAATACAGACCATGTCCACATCTTTTTCAATTGATGACCTGAAGTTTTATCAAAATGGTGTTGCAACAATTGCTTCACCGGAACAGATGATATTGTTGTCATATTGTGACCCGGCAGCTACACGGAATATTCAAATTGAGCTGACTGCCACTGGTGGCTTTGACCTTTCCACAACAATTAAGCAAGGCACAAATCTGTCCCAGTATCTGAAAAACGGTGGAACGGCGGATCAGGATTACACTTATCAGGGATTAGGCAGTGCAGATGCCACATTTCAGGGGAAAATTACAGGACAGACACCGTCTATAAAAGCGAATACAACCATATTCAAAGGACTTTCTTCAAGTGCGACTGTAGACAAGGTGCGTTCCATTGAATGGAGTGGAGATGGTACAGCACCAATGCTTGCTGATACTTATGTACTTGAAGATGATGCGGAACATGGTATTCCATTCAAGTTTACCAAGGGAAATGGAAGCCTGATTGAAACGGTGAAATCTACAGGAAACGGAACTTTGGTAATAAAAGACGAAGTAACGTATGAAACTGCGGTTACCGTGAGAAGTTCTGCTACTGCAAATGCAGGTCTTATTTGTAATACATTAGAAAGCGGAACAATTAAGCTTGCTGGCTATGTATTGCCGGAGCAGATAACCATTAATAGCGAAAGCGGTGCTGCGGGTGGCTTTATTGGAAGTATGCAAGGTGGAACACTGGAAATAGATTCTGTAAGTAAAACAGAAATTTCTAATCTGAAAGTGACAAGTACATCGGGCAGTGCGGGAAGTATTGTCGGTGTAATGATTGAAAATGCTGTAATTACATTGCATCAGGATATTACGGTAAAAGAGCCAACGGTAAACGGTAAATATGCAGGTGGATTTGCAGGAGAAGCAACGAATCCGACCTTTTCGGGTGAAAATAAAATTACGGTGAAAAGTCCGAGTGCATCTTCAGGAACAAATACAGGTTCTGCAGTGGGAGGACTTGTAGGACATTATATTGCAAAAGGAGACAGCAATTCCACACAATCTCTGCCATCTGAAATTGAACTGGAAACACCGAAAGTTACAACGAATGGCGGCTTTACAACAGATGGCGGAAATGCAGGAGGATATTTCGGAATTCTAGAACTTCAGGGTCAGCTTACCTATGAAATTTCAGGAGATGACAATTATAAAAATATCACATCGGAATATGTTGCCGGAAATGGCGCAGGGTATGGAGCAATTGCCGGAAAGATAACAAGTGAAGATAAGAAAGCAGCGGTAGTTGTCAAAAATGTAAAGGTTACATCTACAAACAATAAACAGACCTATTATCATGGCGGTCTGTTCGGTGAACTTGGAGCGAAGGTATATCTTCAGGTCAGCAATGTTAAGGCAACTATATCGGATGCGTATGCCCAGACTTCGGCTAGTGGATTTGGCGGAGTTGTTGGATATCTCGGAAATGATAGTGTGCTGAGTATTACAGATAAGGTGGAAGTGACTGTTTCGACAGGAACGATTACCGGTGGCGGTGGACTTGTCGGTTATGCGGATTCTGGAAGCATTCTGGAACTTTCCGGTGAAACAGATTTGTCCGGGGTAAATTATAGTGCGTCACAATATGTTGGACAGCTTGTAGGTGCACAGAATTGCGCATTGGTTTTTGCGCATGGTGATGGAAATGGAAATGGCTGGAAGTATATCCGAAGCAAATTTGCTTCAGGAAGTGCTTATGTGAATGATATTGGAAACTATGGGGAAGTTATCCGGCTGAAAGCAAATAAATCAAGTGAAAAAGGATTAGACAGCGAACTATTTTCGATAGAGTCAGACAGCCATGAAATCCAATATGGAAAAACACCTACTTTAAGTACTGCACCAATTACGATTGATTCAGCAGAGGCATTTGCACTTCTTTCCGTCGCGTGGAATTCACACGGTGTGTTTTCACCGGATACAAATTTGACCAGTGCCAACTGGGGAGATTTGAAAAGCAGAAACATTACATTCAGCAGTGATGTTAATCTGGAAGGAACTGGAATTATCGGAATTTCCCGTGATTCAGATGAGGATATATATAGTGGAAAAATATCAGGAAATACGCATAAAGTAACCTTAGCAATTGGGGAGACGTTTGGATATAAAGGAGATGAGAAGGCATCTGAGGGTACGGATGGTTGCGGAAAGATATATGCAACCGATAATAATCATAAGTATATAGGAATGTTCAGCAGTTCGATTGGCTCCATAGATGATTTCGAAATATCTGGCAAGATTCAGGTTAGCAGTGCAAACGGAAGCATCAGTGTAGGAAGTATTGCTGCAGGGAAAAAAGCATGGGCAACTACTTGCCTTAGTAAAGTAGTGGTTAGTACGGCAATTGATTTGGATGCAAAAGGTGCCGGCAATACCAGTTGCGTAGGTGGTTTCTATGGTGAGGCTGGTTCAGATTATATAGAATTAACGAATTTGACAGAAGCCAAGGCTTCTATTAAAATTAAAAACTGTAATGCACAGAATAGTGATGTAAAAACCTATGCAGGCGGTATTATTGGATATGTACCGGGTGCGTTTAAATTAAAATGCAATGGGATGGAAGTTGGAGGTTCCATAGAGACAGATGCCTCTAATTATGCATATGTGGGTGGTGTAATTGGATTTGTTGCTCCTAGCGGCGCTGGGGCAGAACCAAGTATATGGGTAGAGATCAGGAATCTTGTTTTTGATGGAATTAAAATCAGTGCTCCTGATGCTACAGTAGCATGTGGTGGCTTATTGGGAAGTGTCTGGTCCCGAACCGGAGTTTATTTTATGGGTGTGGACGACAGTAATGATGGAACAAATACGAAAATGACAGTGAAAAATGCGTCCATCGAAGCACCGAATGCGAGCGTTGGAGGACTTGCATATAAAGCAAGTGGTATCTGGGAGATCCGTACAAATGGAATTGATATTCAAAAAATGTATATTAATTCTGGCAAGGATTTAGGATTATTGGTCTGCCATGGAGAAAAAAGCAATGTTGCCAGAGGATGGGCGGTAGAAGATGGTGCGCTTTATCTGAGAACTACGGTGGATTGGACAACAGCCTATAAAGTAGCAGAAAATCTGGATATTACAAGCGGCTCAGTCTTTGATGAATTAGTAGCACATACAGCAGTGTCAAAAGATACAATCGTGAACAATGATGAAAATGGAATTGTATCACTGGCGACTACAGAGCGTATCGGAGTATCTGAAGCTGCGGACAGTTGCACTACATATCAAAATCGTACAACCTATGGACGGGAACATAATGAAAATGGCTGTAGCAGATACTACTACGATTTGGACTTGTATGTAAAAACAGCGGCAAATGCCAGTGCTACAGGAGCAAATGGGAAGATTGACACGCCAGAGGAATTACTATTGTGGAGTTGCAGACGTTACGCATGTACTAATATTAAGAAGTATTTCAGCGGGTATGATGTTGGAAGTAACAGATACGTCTCACAAGATATAGAGGATGAAATTACAACAATCAGTTCAGCATTGGACATGAAAAAATATAGTTATTATCCTATTCAATTAAGCACTGGTATTACGATTGATAAGGCAACGATTACTTTCTATAATGAGCAGATAGAACATGCGGAGATATCTGTAAATAATAAGTCAACAAAAAGAACAACAAGTGGAACCCAGAGCGTTCAGTCACAGCATTATATGATGCATTGTGGATTGTTCCTGAATCATTCAGCAGGAACAGTGTCTACAGATATTGTATTAAATGATGTTACATTTGCAGGTAGCATAGGAAAAACAGATGATTCTGTTTCAGGCGTATTGTTTTCCGGAATGGTTCAGGGAACGGAGGCAGATGGGAAACAGTATCTGGTAAAAATGAATTTTAAAGATGTGAAGCTGGCGGGTCTGAAGATTACAGATTATTCAGATAAAGAATATGCTCCGTTATTGATTAATCAGATAGGAAGTTATACAAAAACGGAAGTAAAAGGACTGAAGACTACAACTGGATATACTCTCGGAACTGCAGTTGCTTCCAGCCTTATTGGAAATGCCGGATCAACAGACGGACATCAGATTAATATGTCTTTTTCCAATATTATACTTCCTGATAAAAAGGCAGGTGGAACACAAGGCATTTTCACACATGCGACATTACTGGAAAGTTATCAGTATGCGGACAATGATACATCAGTAGCTACATACAACTTCTATAAAAGTGGTGACTGGCCATCAGAGGGAACCTATAACCATCAGGTAACATACGGACGGGAAATATCAGAAACGCAGGAATATACGAATTTACAAAAATGGTATTACGATAAAGCAAGTTACGGAAAAGAAACAGGGGAAGTTGTTGATGGAAATAACGATAAAGATTTCTCGTCATGGCTTCCATACGTGTGTGCTCCTTATAATGAAGCTGAACATAAACATGAAATTAAAGTAAATCAACGAGTATTTGATATTGTGACAGGATGTGGTACTTATGGGGATCCTTATGTGATTACCAATGCCGGGGAACTGGAAATCATATCAGAGTATATGACGACTAATATGCCACGTACTGACTGGAAAATCACGGTTACTCGGAATCAGAATACCTATTGTACTGAAGGTAATAAACAGGATATTACATTCCGATATGATGGAGATAAATGGGTAGAGGTTGAGAATAAAGGAACGAACCTGGAGGAAGACTGGGTAGATGTTGTAGGTGGAGAAACCAGAAGCATTGAATTTATGCAGCGTTATATCGCAAATGCATATTATGATTTACAGGGACAGGAAACAACAGCTGAGGAGACTCAGAGCCAGGTGCTGTCAGGTGAACTTGCTGATGTGAATTTTGAGAATAGTGTCGTCCAGGAAATCCTTGCAAATTCAAATAAAGCGGCGATTACATTAGCAACGACACAAGCGCAATTAACACTGGTAGATTTTAAAGGACTTGGCACTGCGGAAAACCCTTTCCGAGGGGTACTTACAAGCACAAGCGGGGGCAGCAATACAATTATTACCCTGAAAGGTGCAAATACAGGCAACGGTCTGATTGCATATAGCTATGGAAGTGTTATACGCAATCTCACCATTAAATATCAGGGAGATAAGAAAACGCTAACTTACAAGAAAGCATCTTCCTCATTATATCCTGGAAATTGTTTCGGTGGGGTAATTGGATGTATTCTTGGTGGTGATAATATTATTGATGGTGTTCGGGTTATTTTGGCTGATGGATGGCTTCAGCTTGATGGTGATAATAAACATCTTCTTCAGGTTGGCGGATATGTCGGTTCGGTGTGCGGTGGCGGAGTAAGATTCCGAAATATGAGTAATGCCACCGGATTGACTGATGATATGATTACCGGAGGAAGTGCGGACGGAGGCGAAGCAGCATACAGCAGTCTGTATGTGAATCCATATGTAGGACGAGTGCTGGATGGATATGCATTTGCGGTTACAGCAGGAGATACACTGAATAATACAGATAAGAATTATCAGATTCAGAATTTGAGTACATTAGGAATCGATGAAGCTAATCGTATACCTGCAACCAGAAATCAAACAACGCAAACAACAAGCATAACGATAGAGGATGCGAGAGCGTTATTGTTGCTATCAGCAATTGTAAATAGTGGTGCTGCGTCCTCCGGAAGCAGTGATGCGTATCGAAGTATCACAGAAACTATCGATGGATATACATTTGGCAATGGTGGATATGGAAAAGTCCGTAATGCGACATATGAGAATATCGGTGGTTCGGAGCCAACTGAAGATTTTACAACATCAGTTCGTGATGATACAGCAACACCGGGTGATACAGCAACACCGGGAAAGGAAAATACACCGTATTTGATTACTCAATATGGAAGTTCCGACCTCTTTAATCTGGCTGTATTAGATAGAACAACAGGTGGGGCAGTTCTGGAATTTTCCGGTGAAAATATGGATATGTCGGTATATGGAAGTTCTTATCAGGGAATATCTGCCAGATATGCGTCTAATGCTGTTGCAAGTAGTAAAAATAAAAATAGTAATAATGGAATGAAAGCGGCAGGAGTAGTTCCAATGATTCAGCGTATTAATGGAAATGGAACAGTCATTACACTTGCAACATTGGTGAAAGAGTATGCGGATGATGATTTTCATGCGGCATCCGCAGGAGGAGTATTTAATCTTTTAAGTCCGGCAAGTGCTTCGTGCAGTATATCGAATCTGAAACTGCAAGGAAAAAGTGCGTATAGTGGTGTTGAGTTACGGTATTATACTTCAGACGGAACACCAACAGAAAGTGCAGATACTGGTTGGGCATATAAATCTAATATTGGTGTGGGTAGTTTCGCAGGAAGTTCATCAGGCGCACTTTCAGAATATAATAGTTATAAATGGTATAATGCAGGCATTAGTTTTGAACATGTTACATTTAAAAATATGAAAGTCAAAAGTCCGGCATCCGCAGGCGGTTTGATTGGAAATTTGGGAAGACGTGCACCATTAGGGCGAGGAACAAATGCTACAGTGGCTGATGATATAGCAATTTTGATTCAGCCAAATCCGGGAGAACAGACAACATATGTCAGCTGTTCATTTACAAATTGCCGTTACAGCAATTTGACTGTACAAGGCAAGGAAGTAGCAGGTGGTTTTTGCGGATATATTGACGGAAAAATTCCTCTACTTAAAAGCAGTCTGGCGGTAACAGAAGATGATTTTTATGTCGGAAAGGATTCTTCTATAACGGCAAGTGCAGACGATTCATTAGCAGGTGGTTTGTTTGGATATGTAAGAAGAAATGTTGCTGTTAATGCAGCAACAGGTGTGAAAACGGCAAAATGGCAAAGTGTAGATGTAACTGCAGGAAGATATGCAGGTGGTCTTATTGGACAAATTTACACAGACCATACGGGATGCTTATATCAGATTAGTAATGTTCAATTTTCCGGAACGGAATCGAAAAAGAATGTGGTGCAGGGGACTGCATCTGGAGATATATATGCTGGTGGTATAGTAGGAAAGGTTACATCATATTCAGGTAACAATATTATCAGTCAATGCGAAGTGGAAAACGTAGAAATTAATACGGAAGCATTGGTTTCTGTCAACAGGCAAAACATAAGAGCAGGTGGAATTGTAGGACAAGTAGATATGGGATTGGTTAAAATCAATGAATGTTCCATAAATAAGTCTCATATTTATGGCTCCTTAAGTGGTGGAGTGGCAGGCTCGGTAAATAATGCTGTTGTATTTACAAAATGTACAATATCAGGTGGAGAAAATAATACAACCACAATTATAAAAGGACGTAAATCAGCAGCCGGAATTGCCGGAGAGATAGTAAATAATATAAGAATTGCTATCCATGACAGCTCGGTGACTAATGCTTCTATTACATGCATTGATGACTGGGGAGCAGGCGGATTGATTGGAGACGTGGATTGGAATGCAGTTCCGAATTTGTATTTCTTTGACAGTAAAGTTGACAATTGTTCGATTAAAGGACCAAGAGTAGGCGGCCTTGCCGGTAATGTCAGAGGCTCTTTGAATGGATCGAACATTCTGTTAAAAGATACTAATATTGAGGCAAGTAGTACGAATAATACAGGATTATTGATAGGATTAACTGGAAATAGAAATTTAAAACCTATGACTATTGCGGGTATCAGCATTCAGAACACGACTGCCAAGGAAAATGGCAATCCTATAACCAAATTATACGGTACAATTAATAATAATGAGGCAGCAGTAAAAGCACAAAGTTATTTCTCTTTCGCAGATTATAATGGAACTGCATCTGAAGCAACCTCTGATTTATGGGATGCAACAAGCACATCGCCTTATGTTGTTACCAGTCCGGTGAGTGATTTAAGTGTATGGAAGGATACGAACGCAACATCTGGTGCGAAGTCGCTCTATGGCGATGGTGCTTCGTGGGAAGCTGCGGATGATGGATATACGGTCACCGCAGAGCAGATATTTAATGAGGCAACAAATAGCAGGGGCACAACAGATGACAGTGACACGACAAACGATAATGATACAACAACGGGACGTTATATATATCAGGAAACGGGAGTAGATGACTTTAGTTTCAGCACGAATATTTCTACATATGGTGCGAATCAGGAGCAGGATAAAATTGATTCTGCTGATAATTTCCCAGTGTTAGTGTTGACCGACAATGTTTCAGAGACAGTCACAAATTATCTGGATATTTTGACAAATGGCGGATTCACAAGGGCAAATCAGATACAGGATGGTACGGTACATGTAGATGCAAGTGTTTCTACCTATGCGTATACAGATGGAAAAGGATTTGTACGTACAGATGAAACATCGGTAAATCCGGCATTGGAAGTGAAATATGATGCCAACAATCGGATTTCTGGGTTTTCTACAACTACAGAATACGATAACACGCAGTCGCGGTTTACCTTATTGACTGTTACATTTACAGAAAAAGACGAAAGCAACGTAGAACATAAGTATAATATTCAGATTCCTGTTATTGTGCGGCGTATGCTGGAGATTAATTTTACGGCAACGTTAAGTTCCGGTACAAACTTCAGAGCGACAAATTATGATGAAATCAATGATAATGCACATTTGTTAGAGAGTACCGGTAATCCGTTTACTGCTTATCTGACTTATACATATAACAGTGATGAGAATGGTGAATACTCAGAGTATGGATGGAACAGTTATATCAATGCCGGTGGTAATGTGGCAGAAAGTCTTGGAAGGACAATTGATTTCCAGGGTTCCGTATTACCGGAGGGAGCACAATTGACGTTGATTGACAGGCAGAATGAAAGCAAAGCGTATTATTATACCATTGATAAGAGTACACCAAGTAAGGGTGGTACGCAGGTTGCACTTACTGATTTTAAAGATTCATCAGATCAGCCGTATCAGTCGCAGAGCATTGGTGAGCTCATGGGTGTAAGTGCGACACCGGATACTACCGGCAATTTCATTCAGGTAGATGCAGATGGAAAACCGATTGGCGCGGAACCGGAGGATGGAAAGACTTACAATGCTCCAACCGTTCGTATAAAAAATGATGGTGAATATGAGTATTATCGCTTAACGCAGGGAAATGAAACAGGCACCCACACATTGTCGGTTGAGGAATCCACACTGAAAGATACAGGAAATCAGAGTACAGTCAGTGAGAATTACTATCTGGTAATTACGGTGGCAAGTATTAAGGAAGGCGAGACTTTGAATGGTTACATTCAGACGGATGTGTCCAGTGACATTCCTCATCAGGTACATTATCGTACACGAAAAGGAAAGATTGAGGATTCGCATAATAATACAGCCAGCACGTATCAGATATCTCAGGGATATAAGCAGGAGCTTACAGAAAATGTGTCGGGCGCAGTGAAAAAATTAAGTACAGATGATTCTGTAATGACGGTAGATGTAGTTGACAAGATTACCATACCTTCCGGACAGGCTTTCCAGGATCAGGATGAATTATATCAGAAATTCAGTGGCAGTCTGATAAAGACGATTACAGAAGCAACCGGTGAAACTTCGTCAGCAGAACTGTTTCCGGATGGCACATCAGGTACTGCCCAGTTCTATGTATATGTAATGGACGGTGAGAACAAACAGTGCTATACATATACAGATGGAGTGTGGACAGCAGTAACAGATGGTACTGAGAAAAAGGCATTAGAGTATCCTTGGACAGCAGGAAATGGATTGATGGATTTACCTTTATCTACAGATGGAACGATTGAAAATGCAGTCAGCCTGAAGACAATTCGCCAGAATGTTTTAGGTGCGGGCGGAAGCGAATTTTACGTTGAGGTGAAAATGCAGGCAAAATTGCCGGTAAACGGACTGAACGTAGTTCCTGAATCTAAGATTGATGATACGAGTGAGCCAACGGATTATATAAAGTTGTCCTATACATCGCAATTGTCAACAGCCAAGAGGAGTCTGTCTTACAGTACAGCTCGTGCATTATTGGCAGATACACATGTGAAGTATTATCGTGATGAACCGATTGGGGCAAAGCTAACTTATGAAGCAGACGAGGTCAGCCAGTTAGGAATCAATTTACTGGATTTGCAGTATCTGGATGCGGCAGGTGAAAATGCAATCATTGATACTACGGCGCTATATGATATGTCAGCAATTAAAGACTTGTCGAGTGTCTTAAGTAAATCGAAAGGAATCCGTTTCAGTATTCAGTTACAAAACAAAAATACAGAAAATAACGATACGAATACAACGGAAACGTATGACAAGGTACTTAAGCTGGCACCATATCTGAAGGTGGAAGTGAAATCGGAAGGTTCGAGTGAAGTGGAATTGACAAACGGTGAAACAACTTATTCTTGGTTGGTACCAAAGGCAGCTTATTGGAATTCAGATAAAAATGAGCTGAAAACAGATGGTATTTTGAATGGAGACATTTTAACCCAGGCTATAAGGTTGAAAGTTGATATTAAAAATGTAGAAAAGCTTACGCATTTGTATTCGAATTATAAAGTGGTTCTTGTGGCAGAGATTATCAATGAATCCGGAGGAGCAGTGGCAAATACAAATGACAGTGATAATATCATTTATACTTTAACCAAAATTAATCCGGCATTTGTGAAGTAGTTCCTCAGAACAGCATCATTACATCTTACAATTTAATCGAAAAAGGAAGGATTTTACGAAATTATTGCGGAACCCTTCCTTTTTTTTATTTAGAAAGTTGAAAAGCATTTTTTGCTGTGATACTATATTAAATGGATTTTTATGCAAAAATAATCAATAAAATTTATTTTATGATAATGATAGAAAATGGAGGGGAGGAAGCCGCAGGCATTACATATGAATCAGAATACGAAACAATTAAGAAACCGGCTCACTTCTTCAATGATAGCAATTATGGTAATGCTGCTCGTAACGCTGGCAACAACTTATGCGTGGTATATTTATAACACCGGGCGCCATACGACCAACGTTAAAATGGCGGCAGGAACCGGTGTGAATCTTCAGATTAGTAATGCTTATGATGGCGATTACAGTTCCGCTACGGTTCTGGACAGTTTTTTAGGACAGTTGACACCGGTATCCACAGACCGGATTAGTGGGGGATTTCAGAAGGTTACGGAATTTAAAAATGGAAATGAGAATCAGGCACCGATTGTGGCCAGTGTATTTACAAATGGACAGACGAGTGATTATTTCCATACAAAGCTTTACTTAAGAACCAATGGCGATACAACAGATATTTATTTGTCAGATATCGGATTTGAAGACAGTGACGAGGAGAATCCGATTTCCACTGCCATTCGTGTAGGTCTGGTTGTGCATGAACCGGGGGAAGACCAGTTACCGGAGGCGGAATACATTTTCGCAATCAACGATGAGAAGAATCCGGAGGCGGAATATAATACAGATGACGGAGAAGAAGGACATGTACTGGACAGTTCCAAAACCGATGGAACTACAGTCCCATTTACACCATATACATCGGACGCCTATTGTATTTACAATAAAGCAACAGGAGAGGTTACATTGAAGCCTGGTTCACAGAAAATATGCACCATATCCGGGGCAGGAAAAGGCGAGCCGGGAGAAGCAGTGGAAGTGGAAATTTATATCTGGCTGGAGGGCTGTGATGAAGACTGCACCAGAAATTTATCAGGAATGACACTTCAGAATCTTGCATTATCCTTTGCGGGGATTGTACGTTAAATAAGATTGCCGGGGCTTTTTACGTCGGGCATCATAATAAAAATGAGTAGTAAAATATACGGTAAGAGAAAGGCAGGTGGGAATACGTGGCAGAAAAAGGACAGGATGGAAATAAAGTGCAGGATGAAAACAAAGCACAGGATGGACAGCCGAATGTAGGACAACTAAGGCACTCTCTGAGAACTGCGATTGCAGGACTCTTGTTTCTGGTAATTGTTGCGTCCGGGACAACCTATGCGTGGTTTACGCTTTCCAGCAGAGCTTCCACGTATGTAACACCAGTAGGCGGTACCATCAGTGAAGGTACTACCTCTCTGCTGATTTCCCAGAACGTGGCAGGACCTTTTGACAAGACCTGTGATCTTGTATATGCAGGAAATATCGATTCGTTGAAGCCGCTGTCCACTGCGGATTTGACACATTTTTATAAAGTGACTGCACAGAACAAAGCCGGTGTTGCAGTATTATATGGCAGTGCGGATGGCAATGTAGATACGCAGGCTGTCCATGGGACCGTATATTTACAGTGCTTAAATGCACCATGTGATGTGTATTTTAACGGAGACCAATTAAAACTTGGAACCGGTGCGCAGGCTCTTGCGGCAATGCGGCTTGGTATGAAAATTACAGCAAGAGAAGGAACGAAGACCTATATTTTCAGGCTGGATGAACTGGGAACAACCGGTGGAGCACAGTCCACATTGACTGTTCCGACAGCATCTACCGTAGTTTCTTCCATAAATGGAAGCGGTCAGGCAGAATATGTCAATGACCCTTCCGTGGGACTTTCTGCTTATATGGCAAATGCCGGAAATGGGGATAATGATTTTCAGGCAGGAACATCCAGACTTGTAAGGCTGGAAAAAGACGAGGTGGCAACGGTAGAGTACTGGATATATCTGGAAGGCTGTGACGAGCAGTGCATCAATGCAGTGCAGGGAATCAGTTCTGACATCCAGTTGGCGTTTGCGGGAGTGAGTATCGAGTAGTTGAGAGGAAAGAAGGTGAGGCAGAATGAAGCGGAGTTTCCGAACATGGTTTCTCGGAGTAACAACCTTATTTGCCATGCTGGCATTAGCGGCTGCAACGCTTGCGTGGTTTACGACCAACCGGGCAGTACAGACGAATACGGCTACGGCAAGAACCGGTGACGAGACATTGGAATTGCAGATCAGCAGCAGTGGGGGAAATGATTTCCAAAGTGTGGAGACAGCACCGATTACACAGGTAAATCAGACGGATTCCGAGACATTGATGCCTGTATCTACAGTGGATTTGAACAGTTTTGTATATGTGCCGTTTACGGTAGACGGAAAAGCAGCGGTATTTCAGCCGGTGGAAAATGAAGCCAATTACTATCATGGCAGAGTTTACTTAAGAGCACAGGGGGAAGGATGGCCTTCAGGAAGCCTGATGAATTTATATCTGGATGAAAGTGATGGGATTCTTGGACAGACAGCGGATGGCTATCTGCTAAATGCCTCCCGGCTTGGTCTTGTATTTGGAGAGGATACTTCGGCACCGGTTATATTAAGACTGAGTGAGTCGGAAAATCCGGGAAATGTCCGGGTATACAACACAGAAGTAAACGGACAGCTCCTGGGAGATAATCAGGTTCTGGGGTATAGCGGCGGTAATGTATATGTGGCAGAAGACCCGTCCGTTCCAGTCAGTGAATATACAGTCCGTTTTACAGATAATCAGATAAATTTGCCGGAAAAATCACTTCTTAGCATGGAGCTCGGAAAAATATATGCGGTGGATGTATATTTTTATCTGGAAGGATGCGACCCGGACTGCTCAGAAAGTGTACAGCGAAATGAAGCAGATATTCACCTTGCATTCTATGGTGTACTTGACCAGAAGGAGGGCAATTAATGGGGAAAGAAAGAAAAGATGAGAATCGGACGATTCGGAACAGACTTTATACCTCAGTACTGCTGGTACTTCTTGCCATAGCTGCGATTACGGCAGCGACGGTTGCGTGGTTTTCCATTGCAGATAAGACCAAGGTTCAGTCCATGAGTCTGGATATTGAGACAGATGCAGATTTAAGAATGGATTTGGATGCACATGCAAGCTTTGATGAGTATGTGAAAAAGCTTTCTTTCGAGGCAATAGCGGCACGCATGAAAAGTGAGAAAAGCTTTGATATGCAGACCACTCCGCTGGAACCGGTTACCACATCAGACCAGAGTACATTTACTTATGAAAACGGTACTGTGGTAGCGGATACGAAAGGTGCATATCTTACGTTTACCCTGCATTTTATGGCGGAAAAGGATATGATTGTCCATCTGAACAGTGCGGACAGCAGTGACGGGGCAGGAGATGGAACCAATATCAGTTCCAACAATTCGGCGCTTCCGGAAGCCATGCGGATTTCCTTTACAACCGATGGTCAAACCTGGATTTATGACCAGGGGATGGGAGATTCCCGTACCGTATCCGGAACGACAGCTACATTCGGGCTTCCCACACTTGGAAGTACCAGAGTCAATGATAACAATGCAATGTTTTCCTTACAGGGAAATACAGATAAATCCGTGCTGGTGCATGTCTGGATGGAAGGGACAGACCCGGCATGTACAGACAGCCTGAAAGCAGCGGATTATGCGATTCGCCTGCGGTTTACAGGAGAAACGACAGAGGAAAATACTTCTGATGAATAAGAAGATTTTTATATAAAAAAGAAATACAAGGGAGAAATGAGTATGAAGAAGGTAAAACGAATAGGTACAATAGTGGTAAGTGTAATTCTGTGGGCGATTATTCTGCTGGCTGCACTTTATGCCTTTACAACAATGGCGACCAGGGATGACCAGAGTGTGGCAAGTATTTTTGGCTATACACCTTTAACGGTAGAGACGGATTCCATGAAGCCGACGTTCCAGTCAGGAGATTTGATTTTTATTAAGAAATGTGATACCTCCAAACTGGAAGAAGGGGATATTATTACCTTCCACACAATCATTGATAACCAGTATGCACTAAATACTCATAGAATTGAGAAGATTGAGGAAGTAAATGGCGTAAGAAGCTATACCACCATCGGTGATAATAACAATGGTGTTGCCGATCAGCATGTGATTTCAGACGGAGATATCGTAGGAAAATATGTGGGTCATATTTCAGGTCTTGGCAAGGTTATGAGTTTCCTTTCAAGCAGTACGGGATTTTTGATTGTAATAGTACTTCCGATGCTTCTGTTCTTCATTTATCAGATATATAACCTGATTATGATCAGTATTAATCTGAAGAAAGCCATTGCAGTAGAAAATGCAAAAGAAATGGCAACAGCCCAGTTGCAGAAGGAAGACCTGGAGAAAGCTGCAAAAGAAAAGGATGAGGCACAGGCTGCTTTAGAAGAAGCAAAGAGACTGAAGGAAGAAGCAGAAGCAATTCGCGCGAAAGCGGAAGAAGAGCTTAAGAAAGCAAAACAGGATGAAGACCAAAACGGGGAGGAATAGGAACCGTGAGTGAATTTTTGAAATTTGCATATGAAATATTGTCGCAAGTGGTATATAACATTGTGACATGGTTAGTGGCATTTGTGAAATTGTTTATAACAGGATGGGCAGAATATTTTCTAATCTTTAAAACTTACTTTCCGACGTTGAATATTCTTTCAAAGATTTTGTCCATTCTTTTGATGCTGGTATTATTTGCCATTCCGGTAGTGATTGTCATCCTGTTGGTACGACGTGCAATGTTACATCATCAGCTGAAGGCAGACAGTACAGATAATGCGACCTTGTATCGTGAAATTGGAAGACTAAATAAGCAGGTCCTGGATCTGATGGAAGAAAAGAATAATATTCTGGCGCTGAAAGTCAATGCAATGGGTGGTGTGGAGCGTATCCCATATATGGGAGCATCTGCTTTGACAGAAGATACTATTCCTGCTTTGAAAAATGTAACTGGTAATGAAGCCATGGCAGGAAAGGCAGTGGAGGCTATGGCGCAGGTTAGTAATGACCCAAGTAAGGCACCGCTTGTTCGTGCAGTGCTGGAAGGAAAAGATGATGTGAATATGCCGCATCGTTTCCCAAAACTTTCCCTTGTGGATGCAAAATACAGAGATTTCCAGTATCCACAGTATAATGATACGATTTCATTGGAAGAATTTACCGAAGGATATCGTTTATTTGCCGCAAGTCAGATGGGACTTTACTATACACCGGAGCTGGTGAGAAGATTTGTGGCAGGTATGGCAGCAAGTAAACTTCTGATTCTGGAAGGTATTTCCGGTACCGGTAAGACGAGTCTTCCGTATTCGTTCAGTCGTTATCTGGATAACCCGGCAACGATTGTATCCATTCAGCCATCCTACAGAGACCGTTCGGAAATGCTTGGATATTTCAATGAATTTTCCAAGAAATTTAACGAGACAGAGTTCCTGCGTGCATTGTATGAAGCAAACTACAGAAAAGACCCGACACTCATTGTACTGGACGAAATGAACCTTGCCCGTATTGAGTACTATTTTGCAGAAATGTTGTCTGTTTTGGAAATGCCGAGCAAAGATGAATGGATTATAGACCTTGTTCCGACCGCATGGAAAGGAGACCCTGAGAAACTGGAAGATGGCAAACTTCACGTATCCGATACTACATGGTTTATCGGTACTGCCAATAACGATGATTCTACATTTACCATCACAGATAAGGTTTATGACCGTGCAATGCCGATTGAAATCAATGAGAGAGCAGAAGCGTTCGAATGTGAATTACAGCCGAAATGCGATATTACGGCACAGCATCTGGAATATCTGTTCCAGAAGGCCAAGGTAGACCATCCAATCAGTGATGATTTGATGGAAAAAATGCAGAAGCTGGACAGCTATCTGATTACAAGATTTAAGCTTTCTTTTGGAAACCGTATTATGAAGCAGATGTATGATTTTATTCCGGTTTATGTTGCATGTGGTGGTACGGAACTTGGCGCTATGGATTACATTATGGCACGTAAAGTACTGAAGAAATTTGAAAGTATGAATGTCAGCTTTGTGCGCGATGAGATTACCGGTCTGATCAACTATATTGATAAGACATTTGGTGAAGAAGAAATGCAGGACAGCAAGGATTACTTAAGACGCATTCAGAATTTATATTAAGATGCCAGGGGCAAAAGGTCTAAATCCATATGAGTTTGCTCATAAGTGGGTGAAAGACCTTGGAACTTTTGACTACGATATCATATTAATTAATAAGTAAGTAAGAGGAAATGAGCGAAGATGGCGGATACGATTAACGAATTATATTCGAAATATACAGAAGGTGTAGGGAATGCTCTGGAAGATGACCGATATTTTCAATATCTGTTTGAAATGATACAGGCCGGAGACAATACTCTGGAGCAGAAAAACCGAATCTTACATAAAGTAGTAGATGAGCAGTGGCTTACGGTGGTAGAGGAAGGAATCGAAGCTATTTTCCGTATTGTGGACAAGCCAAGACGTTTTATTACAACATCGGAAGAAGTAGTACCTGTGGCACTGGCAAAGAAGATTACAGCGGACAGTGTACGGCATCTAAGCCAGAACACTCAGTTTATTACAGCAAATGAAGCCGGGGAGATTATGCCGACGAAGATTCTGAACAAGACTACAGAGGAGACATACGATTTGTATGAAAATCGTTTTGTTTATCATTTGATTCAGCGGCTGTTCACATTTGTAGATAAGAGAACAGATGTAATCTTCTGGTCAACCGGAGATGAGACATGCAATGTAATGAGCATGGAAAGCAAGGTTGACGATGCATATGAAGAAATTTCCTATAAAGTGGAAATGACGATTAAAAATCGTCAGAGTCTGGTGGAAAATGATAATGACAACATGGAAATATTCAAACGAATTGACCGTGTGCGCAGAATGTCAAGAACCCTGCTGACAAGTGCATTCTGTGATATCATGAACGGCTGTGCGAAAGTACGAAGCCCGATTCAGAGAACGAATCTGATGATGAAAGACCCAGATTACCGGACCTGCTATAAATTATGGCAGTTCATTGAAAGTTATGATGAAGTTGGATATACGATTGAGGAACAGGACTCTACTTTACAGTTCGATGAAGAATACCTGTTACAGATGTATATCAACATGATTACCAATTATACAGTGTTCAAGAGTCTGCTTGTTTCTGACCCACGCAAAATGAGCGAGATTGAGACGAAGAAACGGGAACTTGTAAAACCGAAATTTATCAAAGAAATCAAAGAAGAAATTGTGGAAGACCGCAATATTCCGGATGTGGAAATTCGTCGGGTATTTGTAGAAGAAGTAACCCAGGCGCAGCTTGAGGCAGAAGAAAAGTTAAAAGAGGAAACTGCAAAGAGAGAAGAACTGGAGAAATCTGTTTCCGGTCTGGAACGCCAGTTGGATATGCTGAATCAGCAGTTGGATATGCTGAATCAGCAGTTAGAATTTCTGGAGCAGACCAGAATGCAGTTGGAAGAACAGCAGGAGGAGCTGGAACATCAGAGGGCAGAAGAACAGGCTTCTTATGAGCAACAGTTAAGAGAAGAACGAAAAGCAAGAACAGAAGCAGAAGATGCAGTAAAACAGGTGGAAGCAGAAGCACGTATGACAGTTGAAATGATGGAACGTCAGACGAAAGAAGAAATTGCAGCAGTGCAGAACAGGGCAGAGGAAGAAATTGCAGCAGTGCAGAACAGGGCAGAGGAAGAAATTGCAGATGCTCAGGCAAAAGCTGCGGAAGCGGTAGAAGCTGCACAGCGTGAGGCGGACAAGAAAGTAGCTGAGACGCAACACGAAGCAGAAGCAAAAGCTGCGGAAGCAGTTGCTGTAGCACAGGGTGAAGCTGAAAAGCAGGTTACAGATGCTCAGCAAGAGGCAGAAAATCAGATTCAGGCAGTTAAAAAGAATGCGCAGGAAGAAATTGACGCAATAAAGAGAGAGACAGAACTGCAGATAAAGAAGGCGGAAAAGGCGAGAGAAAAAGCAGAAGCGAAGGCAGAAGCAAACAGTTTGTCACGTTATATTGTCCAGACACTTCGGGAAAGAAAAGAGCGCAAGAACGCCAATGAAGACGGAGAGAGCAAATGATAAAAAAGATATTTTTTAGCATTATTAATTTCCTTTCTGTGGTAATTATCATAGCGGCAGTATTTGTTCTCTGTACAGTGATTTTTACAAAATCCGGGGAAGCACCTTCTGTATTTGGCTATACGGCACTGAGAGTTACGACCGGAAGTATGGAGCCGACCTATGCTGTAGATACCATGATACTTGTAAAAAAAGTATTACCTGAAGAAATAAAAGAAAATGATGTAATTTCCTTTTATTCCCAGGACCCGGCCCTTGATGGTGCTGTTAATACCCATCGTGTTGTTGAAATAAAGGAAGAAGATGGAGAACGTTCCTTTGTAACAAAGGGCGACAATAATAACGTGGTAGATTCCTATGATGTGGAGAGTGAGTATTTACTTGGAAAAGTGGTTGCTTCCTCCCTTATAATTGGAAAAATCTCAAGACTTGTTGCTAATCCGCTTATATTTATTCCGGTGATATTGATTCCGCTTGTAGTCATTCTGATTGGCAATCTGGCTGGCACGATTCGGATGGCAAAGAAAATCGCTAAAGAAGAGGAAGAAGCGGCAGTACAGGAAGCGTTGAGACAAATAAAAGAGAAGAAACAGGAAGAAAAATAAGAGGCAAACAAGGGATAGACTTCTGACAATTGGTATGGTAATATATTACGCGTAAAAGTATTTTTTTAAATATGATATATAAATGTAATTAGAGGAGAGGAAACATAAATGGGAGCGTTAAATATCAAGCGTGGGACGAAGATGCAGCTTGCGAAAGAAGCAGTTGCAGGTCGGGAGCCAGAGTTTAACATGATTAGTACATTTAATAAAGAATTGGATGAATCTGCATTTCTGGTATCAGTCCCGATGCTGGATGGAAAAGCGCTTCCTGCAGATGAAACGCAGAAATTTTTGTTCCGCTATGAAGAAGGGGAGGAAACCCGAATTATTGCCGGGTATGTGGATGATGTAGTAAAAGAGGGAATCCGCCATTACTGGAAGATTCGAAGGGTATCGGAGAACAGGCAGTTTGTCAAGCGTGTCGATGTCCGTATGAAAGTAGAATTTCCGGTACAATTTATGCAGGATACCTGGGCGTTAAATTCCCATGGCGAGATTGATAAAGAGACGGGTGAGACCATGGATATTTCCAATAACGGTCTTGCTGTATATATGAACCGTTGGTTTGAAGTAGGAGAGACTTGTATTTTTACACTTCCACGTCTGGGAACTGCTTTTGAAGGAATGCCTTCTACAGAAGTGGTCGGTGTCATCTGCTGGATGAGAGAAATGCCGAAAGGCGGACCGTTCCGTTTTGTTTCGGGTATTCAACTGAGATTTGCAAACACAGATGAGAGAGTAAAGATGCAGGAATATGTAGCTTATGTGAAAAAGAGATATAAGCTATAAGACGTAGTGTAGGATGAAGTGGAAGAAAGATAATCAGGAAAAGAAAGATAAACAGATAGAAAAAGTAAATAAGAAAAAAAGAAAAAAGCAGACAGACCAGATTGTCCGTATTGAAGAACTGGAAGAAATGCTGGAAAAATACGGAGATGATGTAGATCCTGAAACTATCGTCAGCATGTATGTACCACATAGAAAGCGGAAAAGAATCGGGGCTGCACTTCTCAGAATGGACAGACTGCATCTGATATTAGTGAGTATGATGCTTGCAGTAGCTGTATTATTTATCATAGCATTTTCACAGGAAAAGATGGGAAATTTTACAATTAACCTGAACCGTCTGGAATTGTACCGTAAGGGAATCAGCATTTCAGAAACGGGAGAATTCGAAGATGCAACAGCAAGGCTCACTGCAACTTCTATAAAAGATGCAACCAATATATCAATAGATGATCTCCCGGATAATCTTGATGAAGGAGAACGGGGAAGCCATAATGGAAAGAACTATATGGCTTATACTTATTATGTCAGAAATGCAGGAAAAGAAGATTTGGGATATATAGCACGTATTACATTAGATTCATGCGCAAAAGGTGCAGAAGACGCAGTCCGTGTTGCGGTATGGAAAAATGGTGAGCGTGTTGTGTATGCAGAGCCTGCAAAGGATGGAAATCCGGAGGACGGCTGCGAGAACTTCGAATCAGATGATGTGGTATGCAGCTATCATGAAGCAGACTTTCTGGTAGGAAATGTAGACCGCTATACGATTGTTATCTGGATGGAAGGTGATGATCCCGAATGTGTAGATTCCATCATTGGTGGGAGTGTGCAGTTCAGTATGCACATCGATGCAGATACAGATGATAACACAAGCCTGCTTTGGAAATTTGTAAAAGATATTAAAGATACATTGACTGGAGATAAGCCAATCAATGCGGCAGGAAATGAAGCTCCGAACGACAGCTATTACTCAGACAGAGAAATTACATGGGAAAATCGGAGAAACCAATAAAATACTTAGGTATAAACAGTGCCACAACCACTGCTTATATAGATAAAATTTTAGAAACATCAGAATTGAAAGTACAGTAGAAATAAGGAGAGATTTAGATTACCACTACCTATCATGAAATGGAATCCTCACCGGATATGGTGATGGAATAACTCTTTCAACCAGGCCCGGTGGGAGAACGATTTGATGATAGGAGAGTAGCTATTACTTTCTACTGGAAATTTGAATGGGGGAAGAAAAAATGGAAGAAACAAAAAGCGTAAAATCGCTGAAGAAACAGCTTGCGGCTGCAATTGCCATGGTATTGGTTGCCGCTGTAGCGCTGGGATCAAGTACATATGCTTGGTTTGTAAGTAACAATACGGTTGATGCGACTGTAAGCAGTATTTCTGCACAGTCAAATGCAGCATTCCTGACAATTAATAACACAAATGCTCAGGGAACAGAAACATCAACAACAGTTAATTTAACTAATAGTCCTATTGCATTATACCCGTCTCGCCCACATCAGGCAGAAGGTGGAACGGAAACTGACTGGGAAGCTAATACTGCTCCAGATAAGTTAGTATGGCAGACTGCATATGCAAAGGAAGCTGGTAAAGCAGATGTTCAGACAGATGCAAAAGGAAATGGGATTTATTATGATTTAACACATACAGCTGATACAGTTACTGGAACTACAGGATATGTGTCAACATCTCAGGTATATGTATCCTCTAGTCAGGGTGCTTTCAATAGTCTGAAAATTGAAGGTATGACCGTAACTGCTGCAGGTGATGGAGCTAATAATGACATTGTTAATGCAGTTGGTGCTCTGGTTTCTTGTGGAAATGAGTGGGAGCTTTGGGAATATGATGCAACCTTAAATGAAAATGCAGGTGGTTGGAAACAGACATCAAAATCTACAAATTCTCTTTCTGGAGCGGAAACTGCAACATTTGGAGATGCAGTAACTGCTAATAAAATCTTAACAGTTAATGTTACTCTGTTCTATGATGGAGATTATACAACTATCAATACTAATAATTTCAATAAGTTGGGTCAGGCAAGTGTAAAACTTGATTTCTCTGCAACACCAGTTCAGCAGGGTGTAAACGGAAATTATACTCAGGGAACTAACTAAATAATAATATCGCTCTCCACGGTTGTGGCGTGGAGGGCATACCAAAAGGCAGAAGAGTCTTTTCCGCTTTTTGGTATGTCAAAAGAAAAGGATATGATGGAGATGAAAACGAAAAGTCAAAAATTAAAAATACAGCTTATGGGTGCTATACTAAGTGTATCTGTCAGTGCATTCGCCTTAACTTCTGCCACTTATGCCTGGTATGTGGCAAATAATAAAGTCACATCTGAAACGAGTTCCATTATGGCAGAAGCCAATGGTTTTATGCTTCAAATCGTAAAATTAGGTGATACGCTTGATCATGGAAGTGACACTGCACTTGTATCAGCAGTAGAAGGACATAAGATCAGCCCAGCTTCTACAGAAGATGCAAAATCATGGTGGGTTCCGGAAAACTGGAATGCCGATATGAATGTGGCAACTTATATGCATCCTACATGGGATATTGATGCAAACGGAAATACATTGTATGGTCAATATACTGTTGGTGATGAAACATACTATGCATATGCTGTTGGTGAATATACTCTATACACATTAACAAATACCGGAATTTGTGATGTATATCTGGATGGTTCAAACCCAGAAGGAGCTGTTCAGGTAACGATAAAAGATGCGGATGGGAAAGAAACAGCTGTAAATGATAAAGTAGCAGCTTCTCTTCGAGTCGGAATTACAATTGATGCAGGAAAAGGATCTGGCGAAAAATTGGTATTGGTTTATGCTCCAAAAGCAGAGGATACGAATGCTCATGGGAATGATGTGAATTCAACTAACGGCTGGAGTGTGGTAAAAGATAGCAATTCAACAAAAAAGCCATCCTATCCATATGTGTATGAAAAAAACTATACATGGACAGATTCCACAGATGGAAAAACGTACAATTATGCGGCCACAAAAGATGGATTCAGCTATATACTGCCTACCGGAAATGCACGGAAAATTGCATCTGGTGTAGATTATGATGGAAATACAACCATGCGAGTTTACATCTGGATGGAAGGAACTGATGCAGACTGCATTAGCCGCATTGTAGATGGCGATGAAAGACAATTTAATGTGACAGTACATTTGGCAGGTGTATCTGCTGAATAAGACTGCAAATATGAATTGAAAGGTCATGGCACAAGCCATGGCTTTTCTTTTTCTCTAAAATTCCCTCTATTGTTTACTATCCCCAATCTCCTCTATGCATTTTCGATATATCTGATAAATTTTTATTTCCATGATTTCTGGTATTATCATACGACTGAAAAAACAATCAAAAAATGTTTCTATTTCCGAAATCCTGCATATACTACTGACGAGCGTGGAAATGCCAGCTCTACAATTTTTTCTCTATTGAACTTAGGTAATTTTGTGATACGATAACTTTAGAGGATAGCGGCAATAATCAGCTATCGCGGTGATGAAGCAATTGACTGGTTCGGTTTCAGCCGATTGTGGAGCCAGACCGTGGGTTATGCGGTAACCACAAGCCGAATAGATTCTTTGAATCGAAGAAAAATGCTTAGTGAGAGCCTTGCTTCGGCAAGGCTCTTATTTATGTGATACAAGGAGATGATGTGTATGGAAAACAATAATCACGGATTACTGTATAATGCAGCAGGTGCGTGGAAAGAACTGACAGAATATTATTTCTTCAATTGTATTGTCCAGTCTCTTGGAAAAGCTAAATGATATAAATCAATGTCCTCTTTGTATTCTTCAAAAAGAGCTTCCAATCTTGGCATAAATTCAGAATTCCATTTTTCAGCAGATGGATATAATGCTTTCACAGAAAGTATTGCACCCCAGAGTCTTCGTTTTGCTGCTTCGGAGATTTGAAATCCGGAAGGCATTGCAGAGAAGATTCTAAAATAAAGTCTGCCATAATGTGCACATATATTCCTTAAATCGGTGCAACAGCGCATCCAACTGATCATATTTTTATAATCGGCACCTGTAAATGCTTTCTTATCTGCGGTTATCAGGTCATTATAAAAATACGAAAGCATACCAAATGTAAATAATTCAGATATTACCCATAACGGAAACTGACCATTGTAATTATCTATATGGTGCTTTACAAACAGAACTTTCTTGTTGTTTTCAATTTCACGGTCAATATTCTGCTTAAATTTATCAGCATTATGTTTTGAATTGAATGAAGAAGCATCCAAATATCCAAGAGGACCATATTTTTCTGAGTGAAAATGTGCAAGTCTCGTGCGAAGGCTCACTTCAATAACTTCAATAGCAGAGAATAATAAATTGCGGAGTTTTCGGTCAAATTCATAAATTCGATATACTCTTTCAAATGAAAGATTGTCCATATAGGTTCCATCAAAATTTTTAAATGGTAAAAAATAGGCAGACAATCGGTAATAACCGATGTTGACTAAAACATCTCTGCAAAAGGAATCATCGTCTATAATACATCCCTTTTCACGCAGCTTATTTATTTGTCCCTTGTAGGACAGGTGTGCTTTTACTTCATTCATAAAATATCTCCGTATAAAAAAATGTCTCCCCTGGGGCACATCGTTGAGAGGTGCGGGGAGTCCTGTTAATATTATTATATGTATAACAGATAAAACAATCAATGTGCAAAATAGCCAAAATTATCTTAATCCCTGACAATGCAAGCTGGTATACGGCTACACACTTCGAAAGCCTTATGAAAGCAAGCCACAAAATCGTTAAACGGTTGTTTTGTTTGGATTATACGCCTTAAAAGTATCATCGTTTAGTAAGTAACGTTGTCATGATATGCGTTGCCGCTATTGCGCTGGGATCAAGTACGTATGCTTGGTTTGTAACGAATAATACTGTAAAAGCTACAACAAGTACAATTAGTGCGCAGTCAAATGCAGCATTTATGAAGATTAAATATAATGCTACAGCAACAACATCTGATCTGACAGCCAACGGTTATAATAAGAGTGGTGACTGGATTTATGTTGGCTCACCAGCTACTGCTGTAACAAAAGAACATCATCATCCTAGACTGTCAGCATAAAATCAACCTAAAATATATTTTTTGATAAAAGTATAGAATATTCTTATCTGTTTATCAGAATACTTGCTTAAACTGTACAGAGAGATAAATTTGATGTAGAATAATGGGAGCAATAGCAATTTTAGACAATATTGAAGAAAACAATTTAAAAAGAGAGTAATATAATAAGATGAAAACAATACGAGTAGTAGCTGCAATTATTAAGGCAGTAAATGACAAGGGGGAACCAATCATCTTCGCAACGCAACGGGGATATGGTGAATTTAAAGATGGATGGGAATTCCCAGGAGGCAAAATAGAAGCAGGTGAGACTACGCAGGAAGCATTGGTTCGAGAGATTATGGAAGAACTGGATACACGAATCACAGTGGGGGATTTGGTTGATACAGTAGAGTATGATTATCCGGCATTCCATCTTTCTATGGACTGCTTCTGGGCTGAGGTGGTGTCAGGCAATTTAATTTTAAAAGAGCATGAGGCGGCTAAATGGCTCACAAAAGAGGCACTGGATTCAGTAGAGTGGCTTCCGGCGGATATTGAACTGATTAAGAAAATAAAGAATATGATGTAGTTACAGGCTCGCCTGAAACCGGAATTCTCCGTTTTCAGCGAAAAACCCATAAATTCCCTGATATTTGTCTACAACGGAAATAATACTTTGCACACCGTATCCGTGATTGATGTTTATGATTGTCAGATTATCAATTTAAGTGCTGGACTTGAATCAGATATAGAGTCTGTGCGTCAGGCGGTGGAATATGCAAAAGAAAAGCAAGTACTGATTGTTGCATCCGCAGGAAATGATTACGCGGAAAATGGAGAAGTAAAACATTACCCGGCAGCTTATGAAAGTGTGCTTGCAGTGGGGTCACTCAAAGAAGATGGCACCACTGTTTCCGATTTCTCTCAAAGAGGAGATTGGGTAAATGTCTACGAAATTGGTGAGAATGTGACAATCAAAACACTCAGTGGGAATACAAAGACGGGTGAGGGGACTTCGTATTCTGCAGCAAAAGTAACAGCGGAGAAAGCAAAAGAATTGAAAAAGTAAATAGAAGACGTTATAGTTCACACCCCAGCCAGCTCCTCTGGCTTTTTGTGCAAAACGTAGAAAAATGATGTTGTCAAGCTATTTTGCAATTCAAAAGAGAAAGAAAAGACATAGTTCAGAAATGGAGAAAATAATGCTGAATGTAATTGAAATCAAGAATTTCCAGGCAGCAGAATTGGATATATATGCGAGATATACGGAAGCTCAGCTTTTAAATAGAGATAATCCTGAGAAAGGATTATTTATTGCAGAAAGTCCGAAAGTAATAGAAAGGGCATTGGATGCAGGATATGAGCCAGTCTCTGTTCTTGTTGAAAAAAGACAAATGGAAGAAAATGAGGAGACTTTACAGGTCCTTGTAAGATTAGATGGCTCAAAAATTCCAATTTTTACGGCAGATTTTGAGGTTCTGACGAAATTAACGGGATTTAAATTAACACGTGGAATGTTATGCGCAATGAGAAGACAACCACTGACGAAATATCAGGAAATTTGTGCAGGAAAAAACAGAATTGCAATTTTGGAAAATGTAATGAATCCGACAAATGTGGGCGCAATTTTCCGTTCGGCAGCAGCTATGAAAATGGATGGAATTTTGCTGACCCCAGGATGTAGTGACCCACTTTACAGGAGAGCTTCACGAGTGAGTATGGGAACCGTATTTCAGATTCCCTGGACATTTATTCAGGATGATAAAGAACTGCGCTGTGAGTGTGAAAATCGCTGGCCGGAACAGGCACTTGCAGAGCTTAAGAAAATGGGATATAAGACGGCGGCACTGGCATTGACAGATGATTCGGTCAGTATTGATAATGTAGAGCTTATGGAAGAAGATAAACTGGCAGTGATTCTCGGAACAGAGGGAAATGGACTAATGAAAGAGACTATAGAGCTTTGTGATTATACAGTTAAAATTCCGATGGCAGAGGGAATAGATTCGCTGAATGTGGCAGCGGCCAGTGCAGTGGCATTCTGGCAGTTGAGAAAATAAAAGGTCCTTGTTTTAAAAGATATAGGATAAATGATGAAGTCGTAGCGCGGACTGCGGCTTTATTTTATCAACAGTCGAATATATGTGATTTTATGATTACTGTGGAGAAAAAATGGATTCTATGTTAAGATAAATGAAAACATGAATATTCGGAGGAAATAATATGAAACTTGCAATAACATACGATAACGGAGAAGTATTTCGACATTTTGGACATACAGAAAATTTTAAGGTGTATAACGTAGAAGCTGGAAAAGTAATGAGTAGCGAAATTGTTGCATCAAATTGTTCTGGTCATGATGCACTTGCAGATTTTCTTTCTGGACAGGGAATTGATGTAGTCCTTTGTGGAGGGATTGGAGAAGGTGCGCAAAATGCACTTTCAGAAGCTGGAATTGAAGTGGTTTCTGGAACAGAAGGAAATGTGGATGAAGTCGTATTGAAATATTTAGAAGAAAAGTTCCCTTCGGCTGGAACAAATTGTGATTGTCATGATGAAGAAGATTGTGAATGTGGAAGCTGCGGTGGAAATTGCGGAGGTTGCAGCGGTTGTGGAGCACCACGCATTATATTGGAAGGAAAAAATGCGGGGAAAACATGTAAAGTACATTATGTAGGCACTTTTAATGATGGAGCTAAGTTTGATTCTTCTTATGACCGTGGACAGCCGCTCGAATTTGTATGTGGTGCGGGTATGATGATTAAAGGATTTGATGCAGCTGTTGTCAATATGGAAGTTGGAGAGGTGCTTGATGTGCATCTCATGCCGGAAGAAGCATATGGAATGCCAGATCCAAATGCGATTTTAACATTTGAAATTGAACGGCTTACGGGTTCTGAAGAACTTACGGTCGGACAGCAGGTTTACCTTTACAATTCAGTAGGACAGCCGGTTCCGGTAAAAGTTGTGGCAAAAGATGATACTACAATTACATTAGATACCAATCACGAAATGGCTGGAAAAGAATTGAATTTTAAAATTGAACTTGTAGAAGTGCAATAGAAACATATTGAATAAACCTGAAAATAAACATGTTGGAATAAACAGGAAGATTTAATCTGGGAAACAGGAGGGATTGTAATAGAATATACAGGAAATGCGATATATAATTATGTGCGCCAGAATGACTTAGATTACTATTATTCAGCAGAGCATACTTGGATGCTGGTGTATGGTAATGCGTTTAGCATACCTAAAATATTGGTATTTGTAAGCAAGGTTGTTGATATCTATCATGGTGTTTGTGGAAATACTGAACTGGAAGATGCAAATAAGGCATTTTCGATTGCAAGATATTTAAATTTACCGTTTTTGTTCGTGCGTTTTATGGTAAATAGCGACAAAGTGGCAGTGTGGGAAGCGAACTTTGGGCGGTGGCGAATATTAACCTACGATGAACTTAGAAATATTTTTGAAAAATATGGAGTTGTTCAGCCGGGAACTGCCGGAAAACGTGTAAATCAATATACATCTAGTTCGTATCATGACTGGCAAAGGGATCAGCTTGGTAGAATTACTGTGTCCGATTTTGATTTGATAAAATTTACGAATCAGGAAGTAAAAGAAATCGTGGAACTTAAGCGCTCGAAAATATCTTTAAATTCGTGGTCACCGTATGAGGCAGATTATCCTAATTTTGCATTGTTAATTAATACAATTGTTGGTTCTAAGAAACAAATACCTTTTTTCTTATATTATAATGTAATGCGTGCCGGAGAAAGAGGTATGAGAGAAGAAGATATATCGCAATTGAAAGTATTTGAGTTTATTACTCCCGGCTGTCCTGAGTGGACTGAATGTGACGGTCGTATGATTTCATGCAAAGAGGTCCGATACAAATTCAAGGGATTTTATAGACCTGAGGAAATATTAAAATAGTAGATGGATATCAAGATAGAATGGAGGAACGAGCGTGACGAATCTGTCGGAATTAAGCAGACGCAGAATGCTTAATTTTTTAGAAAGTATGAAAGACAAAGCAGATGAAGATGATCTGAAAGCAATAAATGAGGTGGAAAATTTTATCAGTGCCAAAAGATATGGGTTATTGTGGGAAGAACATGAGGAGTTTGTGGATGTCCAGATTGCGCAAAAGGTTCCGGTATTTACAGAAGATAAAACTAAGAAAATTATAAATGATTCGGAAAAGCCGGTTCATTTTTTGCTCGAAGGGGATAATTTACATAGTTTATACTTACTGGAGAAGACACATAAAGGGAAAATTGACCTTATTATTATTGATCCGCCTTATAACAGAGGAAAGGACGATTTCAGATATGACGATGCCATTGTTGATTTGGAAGATGAATTCAGACATTCAAAATGGCTTTCCTTTATGAATAAAAGATTGTCGCAGGCAAAGAAATTATTATCAGAAACTGGACTTATTGCGATTAATATTGATGAGCATGAAGTTGCACCATTAATTATGCTTATGGAGGATATATTTGGGGAACAAAATAATTTAGGAACCATCATCTGGAATAAGCAGAATCCAAAAGGTGACGCGCATAAAATCTCAACTATGCATGAATATATCATAATTTTTGCAAAAAATTATGAAAAAATAAAAGAAATAGACGGGTTTGCGTGCAGAAAGAAACCGAATGCGAAAGCAATGTTGACGAAAGCAAAACAGTTGTATTCTCAGATTGGAAAGAAGGTTTTACCGGCCGATATCAGAGCTCTGGCAAAAGTATATGAATATCCGAAAGAAATTCTTGAGCAGATGAAAGTGGTATATGACCTCGAAATGGTAAATAGAGAGTTTGCAAATTGGCTTAAAACCCAGAATTTTTCGGCTGGTGAAAAGGCCTATAAATATATTGATGATAAGGGGAGAGTATATCGTGGGGTGTCAATGGCATGGCCAAATAAAAAGAAAGCGCCTGACGATTATTTTATTCCGTTGATTCATCCGGTTACAGGAAAAGAGTGTCCAATACCAACGAGAGGATGGAGAAATCCGCCAAGAACTATGGAAAAGCTGATGCGGGAAGGAAGGATTCTTTTTGGAGCGGACGAGACCAAACAGCCGGAAAGGAAATATTTTCTTGATGAAAATATGACTGAAAATACACCATCTATCTATAATAATGCAGACAGTGCAGACAGTTATATGAATAAGATTGGTATATCGTTTGAATATCCAAAACCAGTGTCAGAGGTGAAATATTTAATTCAGAATTTACATCCGAATCCGCAAATAGTGTTAGATTTTTTCGCAGGTTCCGCAACTACAGGGCATGCAGTTTTGGAAGTTAATGAGGAAGAAAACAGGCAAATGCAATATATTCTCTGTACTAATAACCAAAATGGAATTGCGGAAAACGTGGCATATAAAAGGCTTCAGATTGAATCGGAAAATTATGGTGCGAACTTAAAATATTTTAAGACAGATTATATTCCGAGAAAATCAGAAGATGAGTCGGAAGAATTATTGGAACACATTAGCGAAATGGTTGAATTGGATTTTTCGGTGGATTTGGAGACTTGTTCTGATATTCGACTTGTTTTTGATGAAAAAGAATTGGATGAACTGTTTGCAGATGATTCCATAAGCAATCTTACTATTTTCGTGCCAAATTATGTTTTGCTTAAGGACGAACAGGAATATTGCATAGAACAGAAAAATATAAAAATTGTGCGGATACCGGATTATTATTTTGCAGATGAATTAAAGGGGGAAAACTCTTGAAAGAAGAGACAATACAAGATATAAAGCTGGGACTCGAAACTGCATACATAGATGGATCTGTGGTTTCAAATACAGTATATCGGCCACAATTTGTATCAAATAATCATAAAGAAGGAAAAAAAGTACTCTCATCTGTGGAAGATGAGCTTTTGGCATGCGATGGATTTCAAATAAGTGTTGCATTTATCACTATGAGTGGTATTACCCCGCTTCTGCAGACCTTAAAAGAACTTGAAAAGAAAAATATCCATGGGGAAATTCTTACAACAAATTATTTGAATTTTAGCGAACCGAGGGCATTGAAGAAGCTTAATGAACTATCAAATATCACACTTAAAATGTATGATGTAGAATCTGCGAATGAAGGTTTTCATACAAAAGGATACATTTTTAAAAAAGATGAGATTTACCGTATTATTATCGGCAGCTCTAATATTACAAGTGCTGCACTTACTTATAATCGTGAGTGGAATACAAAATTGATTTCAACTGAACAAGGAGAAGTGGCAAAGGAAATAGTTGCTGAATTCAGCGAGCTATGGAATTCAAAGTATACACTTTCATTTGCTGAATTTTATGAAGGCTATAGTGAACGATACAGAATTATTAAACATCAAAGAGAAATTGCAAAACAAGAAGAAATTACTTCAATTGAAAAATATAAGTTGCAGCCGAATAGTATGCAGGTTGGTTTTATCACAAATCTAAAGAAGATACTTAAAGCTGGTGAAAACAGGGCATTATTGATATCTGCAACTGGTACAGGAAAGACTTATGCATCCGCATTTGCAATGAGAGAATTGGGATTTAAGAGAGTATTGTTCTTAGTGCATAGAGGACAGTTAGCCAGACAAACAAAAAGTTCTTATGAAAAAGTGTTTGCAAAGTCGGTTACAATGGGGCTTGTGGGTACAGGTTATCATGAATATAATGCAGATTATGTTTTTGCTACAGTACAGACCTTGAACCGTGATGAGCATTTAATGCAATATGAGAAGAATGCATTTGATTGTATCGTTTTAGATGAAGCCCATCATGTTCCCGCTGACATATATCAAAAAATAATGAGGCATTTTACACCGAAACTTTGGTTGGGAATGACTGCCACTCCAGATAAAAGAGATGATAAGCTGGAGAGCAGAAATGTCTATGCACTTTTTAATTATCAAATTGCTTATGAGATTCGTTTACAACAGGCAATGGAGGAAAATCTGCTTTGCCCATTTCACTATTTTGGAATAACAGATTTAGCTGTTATTGGGGATAATGTGGAAGCAAATCGGGATTTTTCAATGCTTACAAGTGATGAGAGGGTAAAACATATAATTGAACAGGCTGATTACTATGGCTATAGTGGTGATAGGGTAAAGGGATTAATATTTTGCAGGAACATTAAAGAAACAGAGGAATTGTCTGCAAAATTTAATCAGAGGCTTAATCCGTCAACAGGGCAGCCTTTCCGTACAATTGCTCTTAATGGGAGTGCTTCAGAACAGGAAAGACAGAGTGCATTTGAAAGATTAGCAATGGATGAGGGAGAAGCAACTGATAACAAGCAACCACTAGATTATATCTTTTCCGTTGAAATTTTGAATGAAGGTGTAGATATTGTTGAAGTTAATCAGGTCATTATGTTAAGACCTACCCAGTCACCAATTGTATTTATTCAGCAGCTTGGGCGAGGGCTTCGAAAAGCGAGTGGAAAAGAATATGTGGTCATTCTTGATTTTATTGGAAATTATAATAATAATTTTATGATTCCCATCGCATTATCGGGAGATAGAACTTACAACAAAGATAATATTCGTAGATATATCATGGAAGGTGGAAGAATAATTCCGGGTGCTTCTACGGTGCATTTTGATGAAATTAGCAGAAAGAAAATTTTTGCATCGGTGGATAATGCGAATTTTAGCGATATTAAACTAATCAGAGAAAATTATACGAATATGAAAAATAAGCTTGGAAGGATTCCAAAACTTAGTGATTTTGATAAATATGGAGAAATGGATATCATTCGAATTTTTGATAACAACAATCTTGGTTCTTATTATAAATTTTTAGTGAAATATGAGAAAGAATATAAGGTTCGTCTATCGCAGGATGAAGAAAAAGCGGTTGAATTTATTTCGAAAAAATTAGCGAGCGGAAAGAGAATCCAAGAACTTCGCATGTTAAAAAGAATGCTTGCATATGCACGTGGCTTATCAAGGGTTGGGTTATTTGCAGGGCTTTCAATAGATATGCAAGAATATGGAAAGGAAATTAGCCAGGAGCAGAAAAAGAATATTGTAAATGTAATGACAAATGAATTTCCAGCAGGAGCAAGTAAGAAAACTTATTCTCAGTGTGTGTTTATTGAGAAAGAAAATGGGGATTATAAACCGACGCAGGCGTTTCTTGAAATGGCGTCAAACGATGAATTTTATAATATTCTTAAAGAATTGATTGACTTTGGTATAAGTCGTTATGAAAGAGATTATAGGAATAATTACGCTCAAACAGATTTAGTCTTATATCAGAAGTATACCTATGAAGATGTTTGTCGTTTGTTGAATTGGGAACAGAACGAGGTCCCATTAAATATAGGTGGTTATAAATTTGACAAAAAGACAAAGACATTTCCAGTATTTATTAATTATGATAAACCAGATGACATTAGCGACACCACAAGATATGAGGACCATTTTGTCCCAGGATTCAGGGACCGTTTGATTGCGATTTCCAAGTCGGGAAGAAGTCTACAATCAGAAGATGTGCAGAATTTCCTTAAGGCTAAAGAACGCGGGATTCAGGTGGAATTATTTGTGCGTAAAAATAAAGATGATAAAATTTCAAAAGAATTCTATTATCTTGGTCATATGGCTGCAAGTGGAAATGCAAAGGAATTTACAATGGTAAATACAGAAAAGACTGCGGTTGAGATAGAATGGATTCTTGATGTGCCGGTAAGAGAAGATATATATGAATATATTGTGAATTCTTGATTGGAAGGTAAATGATACTGTAATAGATAAACTTGGAAAATATGGTGCTGCACCAAAAAAAGATTTATTAGAATTATGGAAGCGTATCGTATTTAATATGGTCTTTCAAGAGGTGAGATTGAGAGAATGTCACCAGCGTTTGATATGAAATTTATGGAGATATGAGAACATGATAAAAATACGATTCATCTGCCACGATATTACCTTCCTTGCTCCGAAACCCCTTATAAATACTGAGTTTATCGCATGGTGAATTTACATTACGACAGGTTTACGACACCAATTTCGGATGTTTTATTGAGTGAAAATGGAAGCCGGGCTATGATAAAAAAATACACACAGATAAACATTTGCCAAGTCAAAAAGGAGCGGTGAAAATGGTGTATAACATATACTTTTACGACAGGGAAAGAGATGCAGTTGTCGTAACGGACATGGAAGGAAAGCAATTGGTAATAGAATGAAAAAAGGCAGAGGTGCAGGTAGTCTTTGAAGAGCCTGAGGATGCTGGAATTCTTGCCAGATTTGCAAGAGAAGAGCCAGCAGGTTATGTGAGCATGGCAATGCGTCCGGGTGGCTCGCAGGATTATGTGGATGTTTGGAATGAGTTGAATTAAGAATATGATATAATGAGCCTTGCGGCGATGTGCGCTTGCGAACATCGACATAAGGCGAAAAAACGCACGGAGCCGTTAGGCGACGTGATAATAATGATACCGGTTGGAGCATTAATCTGACCGGTATTTTCGATGAGGGAGGTTTATGGTACAGCAAGATTTGCTATACTGGTATTATAGTTGACCGCACCATGACTATTTGTAGATTGCAAACTTCAAATTATGGTTGAGAAATATGATGAAATTTGCTACAATATTTATAACTATGAGTATGGAGAGTTTATCGAAAGCGAGGAAGCAAAATGTCGGTTAATTATGATAAATTATGGGGAATATTAAAAGAGAGAAACATGATGAAAACAGAGCTTATTAAGAAGGCAAAAATAAGCACTAATGCCATGGCGAAACTTGGCAGAAATGAAGATGTTCGTGTGGAGATTCTGGTCAAGATATGCAAATCCTTAGATTGTAAAATAGACGATATTATTGAATATTAAAGTATATGGGGAAGGAGCGTTCCTATGACTGAAGTAGAAATAAAAGAATTAATCACCAAAGGTGAAAAAATAGATGTTGAGTTAAAAGAATCAAAAGAAAAACTCAATAAGGATGTATATGAATCAGTATGTTCTTTTAACAACCGTGATGGTGGACATCTGATATTAGGAGTAGTGGACAAGACGAGGGAAATCTGTGGTGTTAATCCGAAAGAAGCAGATAAGATGATTAAGGATTTTACCACAGCTATTAATAATGCCAATAAAATCAATCCGCCATTGTATCTGACACCGGAACCTGTTGAAGTTGATGGTAAGAAGGTTATTTATATTCGTATTCCTGAGGGAGCGCAGCTACGAAGATTAAATGGTCGTATTTTTGACAGGTCTCATGAGGGTGATATTGATATTACGGATAATGCAGAACTTGTATATAAAATGTATGCGCGTAAGCAAAACACATATTTTGTAAATAAGGTGTATCCGAATCTTAGTCTGGAATGTTTGGATTATAATGTTATACAAAAGGCCAAGAAGCTGGCTGTATCCAGAGTGGATAATCATGCGTGGACTGATATGAGTGAGGAAGAGATTCTTAGAAGTTCAGGACTTATTCTAACTGATCCCGATACAGGTAAAGAAGGCATTACTCTTGCAGCGATTTTGCTTTTTGGAAAAGATAGCACCATTATGTCAGTGCTGCCGCAGTATAAAACGGATGCGATTTTCAGGGTAAAAAATGTTGATCGTTATGATGATAGAGAGGTTGTGATTACCAACCTGGTTGATAGCTATCGAAGATTAATGGATTTTGGAAAGAAACATTTGAATGATGTATTCGTATTAGAAGGTGACCAGAGTATCAGTGCAAGAGACAAAATATTGAGAGAGATTATCTCTAATATACTTGCACACAGAGATTATTCCAATGCGTATGCGGCACAGTTTGTAATTGAAAAAGACAGAGTCTATACGAAGAATAGCAATTTGCCACATGGACACGGGGAGTTGCAACTTAACAAATTTGAGCCATTCCCTAAGAATCCGGCGATATCGAAAGTGTTTAGAGAAATAGGATATGCAGACGAGCTAGGTTCAGGAATGCGAAATACCAACAAGTATACGAAAATGTATTCCGGAGGAACACCAGTGTTTACGGAGGATAACATTTTTGAAATTATAATTCCTGTAAGTGGAGTGGCGGATTTGACTGTTGGACCAAGTGAGACTGATAAAGAAACTAACAAAGAAACTAACAAAGAAACTAACAAAGAAATTGCAGATAAGATTATTGATATGATGAAAGAAACCCCTGAAATTTCAGTAAAAGAAATAGCGGATATGTTAAATATATCTGTGGGCGGCGTGAGATATCATATTAACAAAATGAAGAAGTCCGGAATTATTGAGCATAAAGGTGCTACGAAGAAAGGCATGTGGGTTGTGAAATAGAGGAAGATGGTTTCAACGATACAGAAGTATTATGAGAGACTGTAAATTTTTTGAACATCAACTTCCGATAATAAAAATTATGTGGAAGTTAAACGAAGGATAGGAGGTAGCTATGGTTTCAAATTTTGAATTTCTGGAAAAGGATTTTCCGGTGCTGGCAAATTTTGGTGGATTAGCGGAGAAATATTGTTATACAGATTCTAATTCATGCTTAATGAAATTGGGAATGATTGGAGAAACTATCGTAAATCTTATGTTCACATATGATAGAATACAGTTTCCACAAGACAATACTGCTGTAGCAAGAATAGATACTTTGGTTAGAGAAGGTCTGCTGACAAGAGATTTGGCTACTATTTTGCATGGACTTCGTAAGGTAAGAAATAAAGCTGTTCACGAAAACTATTCATCGGTAGCTGACGATAGGATTTATTTGCCTATGGCATATGGTTTGTGTGAATGGTTTATGCAAACATATGGGGACTGGAGTTACTCCCATAAAGATTATATTATGCCGGAAGAGAGTTCTGAAACTGAGGTAATTGATAAAGTTGCAGAAGAAAAGAAGGAAGCTGAGCTTACTAAGCAGGCAGAAGAAACTGCAGCAAATGCTCCTAAAGTTGCGCAGGAAGAGCGTAAAAAACAAGCGTTTAAGGTTGCGAATCAGAGACCCAAGACAGAGGCTGAAACACGCTTTTTAATCGATGAACAGTTACGAATGGTTGGATGGGAAGCAGATACAGAAAATATTCGTTATTCAAAAGGAGTGAGACCTACAAAAGGAAAAAAACTCGCTATTGCAGAATATCCTACTAATTCAACGGTTGGTAATCGTGGTTATGCAGATTATGCCCTGTTCATAGGTGAAAAATTAGTGGGTATTATTGAAGCAAAAGCTATTCACAAAGATATACCATCTGTTATCGATTATCAGGGTAAAGATTATCCAAGATGTATCAGAGAAGAAGATGAAAAATATGTTATAAACACTTGGGGAGAATACAAAGCTCCATTTACATTTGCAACGAATGGAAGACCATATCTGGAACAGTATAAGACAAAATCTGGCATTTGGTTTTTGGATTTAAGGAAGCCGGATAATGCGCCTATGGCATTACGCGGCTGGATGAGTCCTGATGGAATAGAAGAATTGCTTGCCGCTGATGTTGAAGGCAAAAACAAAGAATTAAAAGATATGCCATATGATTTGTTAACGGATAAGGATGGATTAAATCTAAGACCATATCAGTTGAATGCTATTAAAGCCGCAGAAGAGGCAGTTATAAGTGGAAAGCAAACAGCATTACTGGCGATGGCAACAGGAACGGGTAAAACAAGAACTGTATTGGGTATGATATACAGATTCTTAAAGACAGAGAGATTTCGTCGTATTCTGTTTTTGGTTGATCGTACTGCACTTGGAGAGCAGGCGCAGGATGTATTCGAAGAAGTAAAGATGGAAGAACTGTTAACCCTTGATGATATATATAACATTAAGGGCTTAGAAGATAAGACCATAGACAAGGAAACCAGAATTCACATTTCTACTGTGCAGGGAATGGTTAAGCGTATTATGTATAATAACGGTGAAACTATGCCTGCTGTTTCAGATTATGATTTGCTTATCATAGATGAGGCACACCGAGGATATATCCTCGACAAAGAAATGTGTGAGGATGAGGTTCTTTACAGAGACCAACGAGATTATCAGAGTAAATATAGGTCTGTTATAGAGTATTTTAATGCTGTAAAGATTGCATTGACTGCGACACCGGCATTGCAGACAACAGAGATATTTGGACAACCTGTATTTAAGTATACATACAGAGAAGCAGTTATTGAGGGATATTTAGTAGACCATGATGCACCTCATGAATTGAAGACAAAGTTGAGTTCTGCGGGAATTCATTATAAGCAGGGTGAAACAGTTACCATTTATGACCCTGTTACAGGTGAAATAACCAATAGCGAATTGCTTGACGATGAATTGGATTTTGATATAGAGACATTCAATAGGCAGGTTATTACAGAACCATTTAACAGGGCAGTTCTGGAAGAAATAGCAAGAAATATTGATCCTGAATCGCCAAGAGAACAAGGTAAGACCTTGATTTATGCTGTAAATGATGACCATGCAGATATGATTGTATCCATTCTTAGCGTTATTGATTGTAGCAATTCTAGATATGAAAAATAAGAAGTAGCCGTCCTGTGCTCTGCTAAAGTTTAGGAACGGCTACTCTTAGTAGTACATAATTAAATTTTCGCCGGGCGGGTGATGTGCACTCACCTTCCGACTGCTTGTTAAGTATATTATAGTCAATAATCAGATGGATAACAAGTGGAAAATAGAAAATTATACTACAGGTATAATGACGATTTATTAAGATGTATAGAAGCGAATGATTATGAAAAATAAAAAGGAAGAAATGATATGAGTATATGGACCAGTATACATGGGACGATAGAAGTTAGTCCTGTTGGACGCACGCAGGCAGAAAAAAGATATGTTTTAGATACTGTATTAGAACATCTTCCTGTAGTTACCGGAAGTGAAAAGGATATGCGGGTTTATGTGATACAGCCAGATGGATTTGACAGAAGTAGTAATGTTGATGAATTTGGTAATAAAACAAATAATTTGATTGGTTATTATGGAAATAGAGATGCGTTTTGGAACAGATAATTTGTGCCAATGGAGCAACAGTATAAAGAAAAAAGGAGAATCAGAAATTTCAACTCGAGCACGATCTATTATCTTTTTTGCATTTGCCTTGTTGGCATCTTGTGGAATTGATAGCAACAAGCAAGGCAGGAAGGAACTATTTGTGCCTGAAAATGGATATATCAGTTTAAATATGCCTTTAGATTCACTCAGGGCAGGTAGTCTTAGTACAAAAACAACTCACCCAATCTATATAAAAGCAATGCAGGAGATTTGGGATGATGTGGGAATAAATATTGATTTTGTATTGCCGTATAAATATAAGACAAAAGGTGAAGTGTTAATGGAATGTAAGAATCAGAAGTTGATGAAAGAACTCATTTTTGGTTCTACGAGTTGTGGAAAATATCAACGAAAACTACAGCACTGTGGAACTTGTGTGCCTTGTCTAGTAAGAAGAGCAGCTTTCTTAAAAAATAATATGTCTGATACAACTGAAGGTGGATATTTTAAAGAAAATTTACAATATTCGTATTCAAAAGATGTAGCGGCAGCTGCAATGGCTGTTGTTCAATACGAAAAATATGGTATAGAAAGTCTTGTAAAAAGCGTGTTGTCTTTTGCTAAAGGGGAAGAACGAAACTTATATTTAGGTGTTATTGAACGAGGATTAATAGAAATAGGGACATTGCTGAAGGAGCATAGTATAATATGATAGATTTACATTGCCATTTGGACTTATATAAGAATCCATTAGCAGTATTTGATGAAGTCCAAAGAAGAAATACAAAGGTGTTAGCAGTTACAACAAGCCCACGTGCTTATCTAAAAACCGCACAGTATTTTAATAATGCTGCTAATGTGAAAGTCTCTTTAGGATTTCATCCAGAATTAGTTGTAGACAGAAAGAATGAGATTAACTTGTTTATGGATCTAATTCCTAAATGTAGATATATTGGAGAAGTGGGGATAGATGGGACAGAGAGAAATCGAAATTCATATTCTTTTCAAAAAGATTTTTTTTATGAAGTATTATGTGAGACAGAGAAAAATCATGGAAAGATAATCAGTATTCATTCAAGATGTGCAGTTAAAGATGTGCTAGAATGTATAGAAAAAAGTATAAGTAAGAATATACCTATAATGCACTGGTTTACGGGTTCGGTAACAGATTTACAGAGAGCAATATCGTTAGGATGTTGGTTTAGTATCAATCCTAAAATGTGCTATTCTAAGTCAGGAAGAGATATAATTATGCAAATACCTTTAAATAGACTATTTCCTGAAACAGACGCACCATTTACTGAAAAGAATGGAACATCATATATGCCATGGGATACGGAAGTGGTAGAGTTCCTAGCAAACCAATATGAAAAGTCAGTGGCAGAAATTCAAAAACAGATGGAAAATAACTTATACGAAATATGCGCTACTTAGATATAACTGGGAGAATAAAGCAATACTAACCCCGAATTATTCATGAGGACGTAATCCTCATCAAGTAATTCCTATTTCGTTTTTGAACCGCTAAGCAAGTCATGCAATCCATTTTGACCTTAAAAAAGGTAAAAAATCCCCGTGGTCATCCCAGGTTACATGTTCTGCTGTCAAGGTTCGTAGTTATTGTTATTCCAGCTTTGGCTGTAAGTTCCGGATGTTTTCCAATGTTTCATAGAATTCATTTTTATAAGGGCAACTGCTACAAAGCTTGAATGTTATATATCTTGCTGAATATACCACCTTGGCGGCTCAATATTACTAAAAATATTAATGTTTACAGTAACATTTTTAGGCTTATCCGCTTTCTTATTCATAGATGTCACCTCCTTGTTATTATTGGCTCCGTAACGGAGTCTCCCTAATCCTCAAATAACAAAGAGATTATTTTAGCGTATATCTATTTTCTTACACCAGCATCTTTCCTCTCCCTATAAGCATCTATATATGGTTTTCAAGCGCATATTTAGTAACCAACATTGACCACACTATGTGAGCATGGGAGGTTAAACTCTATTAGGGACTATGGGTTTCTAGGATATAGCCCAACCCATAAATATGCATACCAAATAGTGATATACACCATTCGTCTTAGACGAACCAAATGGGAGTAAATCTGCTATTTACACTGGTATTAAGATTATAGCTCGTTTGTTTGTGATTGGCAAGGGGAATGAACTAACAATCTTGTGACGGTCTTATGACAATCTTGTGACTATGGATTTCCATAATATGGGTGTTGTTGAAATTGTGTTTGGGCAAAAAGAAACTTATACATATTTTAATAAATAATAGAAACCAAGTCTCTTTCATGGTATATTAACAGTATGCTATGGCAGAGGCTTCTCTTATTTTTAGGAGGAAACGATGAAAGACAGAAAGCGAGATCAAAAGAATCGAATCTTAAGAGATGGAGAAAGCCAGCAAAAAGACGGTAGATACCGTTATACCTATTATGTGGACGGAAAGCAGCATTGTTTGTACAGTTGGAGATTAGAAGCCAAAGATAAGCTGCCGGAAGGTAAGCGAGAATGTTTGCCCCTACGTGAGCAGATTGAGGAACTGAAAAAGAATCAGTTGATTTATGGAAAATATACTGGCAACAATTATACAGTTCTGGACCTGGTGGAGCGGTATGTGGGTTTGAAGACAGGTGTTCGGCATTCTACAAGAGCCGGATACAAAACCGTAATCAATGTTCTACGAAAGGATGAGTTTGGAAAGCGCAAGATAAGCAACGTCCGTATTTCAGATGCGAAGTTGTGGCTGGTGCAGATGCAAAAGAACGGTCGTGGGTATAGTTCTATACATACGATTCGTGGTGTTCTTAGGCCAGCGTTTCAAATGGCAGTAGATGATGATATATTGTTGAAAAATCTATTTGAATTTCAACTTGCTACAGTGATTGTGAATGATTCCATTCGCAGAGAGGCAATCACCAAAAAGCAGGAACGGGAGTTCCTAAATTTTGTAAAGAATGATCCACACTTTTCGAAGTATTACGAAGGTATCTACATTTTATTTAAGACTGGAATGCGAATTTCAGAATTCTGTGGTTTGACGATTTCAGATATTGATATGAAGGAGAGAACCATAGATATCAATCATCAGTTGCAGCGTACATCAGGAATGGAATATGTGATTGAAACAACGAAGATCAACAGTGGAAAAAGAGTGCTTCCGATGACCCAGGATGTATATGAATGTTTTCAGGTGATTTTAAAGAATCGCAAACATCCAAAAGTCGAACCAATCATTGGAAAACACAAAGGTTTTCTGTATCTGGATAAGAATAATATGCCGAAGGCGGCATTGCATTGGGAAAAGTATTTCGAACATATCGTTCAGAAATACAATCGAATTTATCAAGTTCAGATGCCGAAGGTGACACCCCATGTTTGTAGGCACACTTATTGCACCAACATGGCCTTGTCGGGAATGAATCCAAAGACTCTACAGTATTTAATGGGGCATTCTGAAATCGGAGTCACTATGGATGTGTACACCTATGTTGGATTTGAGGATGCGAAAGAAGAATTGAGCAAGTTGAAGTTTGTACAGTAATGCAGCCAGTCAAAAAAGGACGTTGGTAAGAATTTTGATTTTACCAACATTTATACCAACATTGCATGATAAAATACGCCATATTTTACCAACATATGCAAAATCTCGGAGAAATCACATGATAAAATAAAAGTCCGAAAATGCTGAAAAAACGTAGCAAAATCAGGCAAAACTTGATAAAGAAAGGTACGAAAAAATTATGCCAAAAGTTTTATTCATCTGCCACGGCAGTGTTTAAGGGACGGGATGAAAGCCTTGATTTTATTGGGCTTCTTGGATGGAAGTGTAGAATTTACACCTTATTTACACCTTTGGAAGATTGGATCGGTATAGTTAGAATAGGAAGGCGTGAGATGAATCTTACGTCTTTTTTCTTGGAGTTTATGTAAGCATATATTACTTGAAAAATCAAATAATATATGATAAATTATAAATGTGACGTAAAAAGAGTCGCGCTTATAAAAAGGTGATTAATATGAAAGAATTTTTGGAAAAAACATTACGGCAAAATGTAATAATGACGGAGAATAAAGAGGTGTATAAAAAGCTCCCGTTAGCATATCGTGGAAGATATGATATTTTTACGGTAGAGACGAATGGTGTATTATGGATGGCTATTCATCCCAAAGATAATGTCGGACTTGTTATGTTACGTAGAGACAGAGCTGGCGTGGAAAAAATGACAGGATTAAATTGTGCAATATTTCTTAATCGAACAACATTTTATATAAAAGAAAAGATGATGGAAGAAGGAATTCCTTTTGTAATAGAAGGGAAGCAGGTATTTCTTCCATTTATTGGATATTTGTTGAGTAAGGAAAATGAAAGAGAATTGGCACCAGTTTATCTGATTTCATTTTTGACGCAAAAAATGCTTCTGATGGCTATTTATGAACGATGGAATGAAGTGAAAGTATCTGATGCAGCAAAACGAATAGGAGTGTCAACAAAATCTGCAAGCCGATGTTTTGATGAACTGGAATATTTAAATATTGATGTGTTGGGCATGAAAGGTAAATCAAGAGTAATAAATATTCCGAATGACCGAAAACAAGTATGGCAGCAAATTGAAAATGTATTAAGAAATCCGGTGATTCGAAGATTTGTTCTGAGAGAAGATATGAAACTAGAAAAGAAAGCAGGTATTTCTGCGTTGTGTGAGTATTCTCTTTTGTCAGATAATGTTTATCCTACTTATGCAGTAACAAAGAAAGAGTTGAAAGATAGTGCAGTGAAAGTGGAAAAACAAGTGAGTGAATTGGAAGAAATTGGCTGTGTTGTTTTGGAACTGGGATATTTTATTGATTTTTTAGGAAAAGGATTTCAAGATCCTTTGAGCGTAGTATTGTCACTTACAGGAGAAGAGCAAGAAGAGGAACGGGTAGATATTTCTATTAATGAGATGTTGGAGGAATATGTATGGTCAAAGGATTAGATACATTTCAGAAGTACTTTGCAGATTATGAAGAACAGTATGTTTTAATAGGTGGCGCAGCCTGTGATATTCTATTTGAAAGCAATGAAGTAAATTTCAGGGCTACAAGAGATCTGGATATGGTTTTGATTGTTGAAGCACTAACTCCGGAGTTTGGAGAAAAATTTTGGGAGTTTATCGTTGATGGAAAATATAGAAACAAGGCGACAAACGGTAGCAATCCTCAATTTTATAGGTTTGATAAACCAGAAGACGATGAATTTCCGAAAATGATTGAATTGTTTTGTAGAAGTGATTTTAAATTAAAAAATGCAAAAGGAATTACTCCAATTCATATTGATGATGAAGTCTCCAGTTTGTCTGCAATTCTTCTGAATGATGATTACTATAAGGCACTACTCAATGGAAAAGAAGTGAGAAATGGACTTTCTGTTTTAAGACCAGAATATATCATTCTTTTTAAAGCAAAAGCGTATCTTGATTTGCAAAAGCGAAAAGATTCAGGCGAAAAAGTGGATTCCAGTGACATAAAGAAGCATAAAAAAGATGTTTTGCGTATTGCTTCGGAGCTTATGCTTGAAAAAGTAGAAGAATTGCCGATAGCAGTAGATGCCGATATACATAGTTTTATTGACTTGTTGGAGCAGGAACCATTTGATCAAAATTCATTGAAAAGATATGGGCTAAAAAATGAGAATGTTGTAGAATTGTTGAAGCGAGTATTCGGGTAAAAATATGGTGTGGTATGTAGTTGATATGTAACCTATTTTTACACCTTTTGCGGACGATATTATGCGAAAATAAACCAGGTAATGCCAGAAAGCAAAAATTTACAAAGGCTTACAAAGCCCGAAAAACCAAGAAAAACTAAGAAATGCGAGGTTATACAACAATGATAAAAGTTTTATTCATCTGCCACGGCAGTGTTTAAGGAAATGGTCAAAAGCCTTGAGTTTAAAGGATTTTTTGATGATTGACGAATAATTTACACCTTATTTACACCTTTGGAAGATCGGATCGGTATAGTTCAAAAGAGTGACGTAAGAAACCTTGTTTTTTCATAATATATAAAGTTTTGCATATAGTAACAAAGGATATTTTGTGCTATGATATTTATATTAATTTCGTAGCAATATCTATAAAATTCAACGGTCAATAATTCATTTGACACAAAGTTAGATTTTTGAACGATGCAGGGATAGATAGTTGCTTTTGATGGCTGCGGTAATCATAATAGTGTCTACTAATAATTTAGAATGTGGGAGGTTTTTATGGCTAATAAAGAAAAAATAACGATTAAACTTAATAATCTAAAATTTGATGCTCAAAATCCAAGACTGCCAATGCGATTACAGGGAGTAACAGATGAAAATAAAGTTATAGATTATATGGTTAAATATGGGAATGTTACTGAATTGATGCTTTCTATAGGAGAGACGGGATATTCAGAAGCTGAGCCATTATTGGTAGTAAAAGAAGGAACGGATAAATATATTGTTGTAGAAGGAAATAGACGTTTAGCTGCATTAAAGTTATTAAATGATTCAGAATTAACTAAAGTTAGGATACAATCGATAAATTCAGTTGTTTCTGGTGCAAAATATATTCCGGAAGAAGTACCTTGCATTGTATATGCTAGCCGTGAAGATGTTTTGGATTATTTAGGGTATCGACATATAACGGGGGTAAAAGATTGGGGAGCCTTGGAAAAAGCACGTTACCTTGATCAATTGTATCAGATTCATATTAAATCAACACCACAAGAAAAGATTTATCAAAAATTGGCAAAAATGATTGGTAGTCGTTCTGATTATGTATATAAACTGCATACGGCTTTAAAATTATATAATAAAGCAAATGATAAAGCGTATTATGGTGCTGATATTAAAGAAGAGGATATTAGTTTTTCGTGGCTAACCACAGCATTAGGATATTATGGGATTTCAAAGTATCTAGGAATTTCAGAGTCAAATGAGCCCTCTTTGGATACATTAAATGAAGAAAATTATAAAAAAATATTCACTTGGATGTTCTTCCCTGGGAAAAGTGTTGTTAAAGAATCAAGACAGATTTCTGATTTGGCAAAAATAACAGAATATCCATTGGCGTTAGAACGATTAGAAAAGGGAAGTAGTATAGAGGAAGCATTACTATATATAATATATAGGCTCGAATGGTGAAAGTGCCCATTTGGGTCTATTATTGTATAATTTAATACGTTACAACCAGAGCAAGATCCACCCGTGTAAAACAGTATTGTCATTTTGACAATTTTGTATTACTTACGAGTAGCAGACTTGATGGGGGTTACGTCCCCATACCCACGTGAAAATATAATTGCAGGCAATTACATTTTAGCAGATACGCAAGCGTTTCTGAGTAAGCGTCATAGACAACAAAATAAGAAAATTTTGATAAGGCATTCACCTGGATAGGTGAGTGTTTTTTTATTTTCAAATATTTAATTAACAGAAAAAATAAAAAAGTTTTCCTCAGGGGGCTGTAAAAATGCCTCTTAGCGTTTCGTATTAATGAAAGGGTATTTTTTGCAGGAAAAATAAAAAATTTTCATCAAGAGCCTGTATTTATGCCCTTCATCTTTTGAATATGTGTAAGGACATTTTTTGAGCCGGCATAAAAATGATTTTTACAACAGTTAGAAACAGAAACGAGGCGAGAAAAGAATGAAATATGAATACATGAAGGAGTCAGAGCAGATGCTTCAGTACTTCCAGTTTCCGAAGTTTTTGCTCAAACTGCGCATTT
>OIZO01000063.1_pt1 | contig 84957 bp, 74 predicted proteins | sample 1588551 | NCBI WGS metagenome assembly OIZO01 (sample SAMN03283271) | human gut metagenome | biome: human-associated habitat; material: feces | host: Homo sapiens | place: Peru | collected 2012
AGGAAAAGACCAGAAAAACTCTGTTTGAAGAGGCTAAGGAAATGTGCAGGGATGAGGTAAAGGCTGAAGTCAGGAAGGAACTGGAAGGAGAAGTCAAGGCTGAAGTCAGAAAGGAACTTGAGGGAGAAGTCAAGGCTGAAATCAGGAAGGAACTGGAGGGAGAAGTCAAGGCTGAGGTCATGGCTGAGATTATTGACGAAGTTAAGTTGCAGAATACAATCAGCCTGATAGTAAAGAAAGTCAAGAAAAACAAACCGCTTTCAACAATTGCATCGGAATTAGAAAAAGATGTAGCAGAAATCGAGCCTATATATAAGGCTGTCACAGAAGCTGCCCCTGATTACAATGAAGAGACAATTGTTAAATATATGCATAATTGATTGATTATTATATCTGTACGACTATTAATTACAACAGCTCGTAGAATCTGCTTCTACGGGCTGTTGTAATATGTATTTTTTAACATTACCATTGTTATTTTACAGTTTTAAAATATCCGCTCTTACCATTTTCGGCAACGAGAATATACCTGTCCTGATGACTTCTAAGATATGTATATAATGGTCTGGTCTTCTCTAATATGAACCCGTCAAAATCATATTTCGATATCATATCCTCTGCATTAAATTCAAGATTTGCCGAATCAGTTGTCGTAAGCTGCATAAGGGCTATGGCATCTCTTAAAAGATTATCTGTAATGTATAAATCTGCCCTTGCGTCAACAAATACTTTTATATCATTATATATCAGGGTTTCCCCATAATTATAATCATTATATATTCTCTGGGGATTTTCTCTTTTTACTACTTCAACCATATCACTATCCAAGGCTTTACTTATAAGCATTCCTTTTTTGTATGTGTCTTTTATTGTGCTTATGCTCTTTATTGATGGTATTATAAGCACACCTGTAAACGCAATTATACATAATTTATGGCAAATCTTCTTCACTTCTTTTAATCTGCATGAAATCAGATATCTGAAACCACAGAACGGAACGACTATATACCATAAAGCAATAAATCGTAAGCTTCTGAAAAACAATAATACAAACAGTCCCATTATTATAAGGTCGATTAATCTTATAATTTCTTTCTCTGCAAACATACATAACAAAAATAAAACTATTGGCAGGAAAAATAATACAAGATTTCCTATATTCTTTGCATCTGGTGGTGCCCATTCAGATATTACTGAAAGCTGAAATTTATCAGCCATGCTTGAATATGGATATGCAAGTACTTTATAACCAATTGGATTAATTAAAATTGCCAAAATTGAACTAATAGTTATGCATCCCATTTTTATAAAATATTCTTTTGATTTCCTTATACACTCTATACAACCCCATTTGATATTTAATACTCCACATAATAGAAATATTATACATAATATATAAGAAAGATTAGATGAACCTCCATGTATATTGCTCCATATGCATGCAATTACCGGAATCAAAAATATTTTCCAACTCTTTTCATCATCAAAAAATGAATACAGACAATCTAACTCGAAGTATAATAAGAAAAAGCTTATCATATGTGGTCTTCCATAGAAAAATATACTTGTAACCACTGCATACAAAACAAAAAACAATCCACTAATCAATACATTCTGGTCAAAAAATTCTCTTGACTTTCTATATAATAACCATTCCATTAACAGTGCCAAAGCTACAGAAACAATATAAATTCCCATCGAACCAGATATCTTAAATATCAGATAATAAACCACATCCGACAACCATTCATGTGCTGTCCATGGTATTTTATTAGATGTTCCATACCATGAAAATATATCTGTTACCGGTATTTTTTTATGATTTGTAATCCATTCTCCCACCTTTATATGCCACCAGAAATCATTACCGCATATTCCTTCCGAAAAACAGAATAATGTGATGCCGATTACAGATACAAAAAGCATTGCTTTAAACAGTTGAATTGCTGTAAGATTTTCAATTTTCTTTTTCAAAAATGTCAAAGCCGTATTCCTCCCCTGTTTTTTTTAACTGTGTATTAAATGTATCATACCATTTCTTATCAAACTGCCAGTTTAACTGTGTAACATCCGACTTTAACATAAATTTCGAATTCTCGTAGTCAATATCAAAGTCCATAACACTCTTTCCACCTATATTTCCAATTAATAACATATCAATGTCTTTCGTGTATTTATTTATTGGTATTGAATATACTGACGACGACGAATCTATTATATATACATTTTCACCTTTTTCCAAAGCTGTCATTATATAATTATCCACATTAGCAATATGATTTTCTAATTCACTGGATATATGTAATCCTTTATATACAGGCAGCTGACTTCTTATATAAGTTCCTTTAGGATAAACGAGCTGCGTTGATATTATAATCATAGCCAATGAAACTAAAACACATATAAAATTCTCCATATTACCTGACTTCTTAAAGTTCTGCATTCCTAAAAGCATAATCAATACAGGAACTGCACCTATAACAAAATGGTAATTATCCATTATCGGGTACATAACTATACACCCTGCAAATGCATATATTAAGCATGAAATTATGTGTAAACTTTTCATAATTACACTTTTATAAATCAGCCATATTATAATAATCGGAAAAATTATCCCCATAACCATATTAAATGGAGACGATAGCGAAAACTGAATATAAGAGATTTTATTGTTAAATGTTGCAACTCCTTTTATACAATACTGGATAAAATCTGCCATCAATCCATTCATAATAATGTATCCAGCCAGAATCATCCCTGGAATAATACCTGCCACACATCTGACAACTGCTTTCCATATGTTATATTCAGATTTTCTATACATGATATAAGATACTATTATATTAGCTGCAATAACACACATTCCTGTTGTCTGCTTAACACAAATCGTCAATCCAGAAAGCACTCCAAGCAACATTGCCTGCTTATAAGAATCAGCATAGCATGAACTGATTAGCATGATAATCAGTATCAATAACATATTCATATAATTATAATCATACCTATAATCTGATAATATAAGCATCATAATCATTACAGTAAAACACGCCGATATTATGTATCTGCTATCTAAAAGTTTATTAAAAATGTTATAAATAACCGTTGCTATAAGAACATATAAAACAACGCCACTCAATCTATATATTATAAGATTATCCCCAAACACATGCATTACCAGTGATACCAGCAACGGACTAAGCGGCATGGTTATCATACTGAAGTCCCTATATGGAAACATTCCTTTATACATACATCTTGAAAAATTATAATTCCATAACTCATCAAGATTGTTAACTGGCTGATTAATTAATACTAATAAGCAGCTTAACATTACTAATATATCTGTGATTACCCCAGCTATTACTACTTTCCTTTTCATTAGTTACCTCAAAAAAGCTGACACACCATTAAATATTCGTGTGCCAGCCATAATCATAATCAGATTTTATTTAACTTTTGATTTGCGAACTTTCAGCACAATACAAAATGCTCCACCTGAAATGACTAATACTCCAGCAATAATAATTCCATAGAATAATGGTTTATTAGCATAGAACATTACCATTCCACTTGGTGATACAGTTATCTTAGTAAACTGCTGAACCGTTACATTAGTTGAACCATCCTCATGTACAGCTGCATCGCTGCATGTAAGTACAACATTCTGTGATAAGCCTTCTGGTACTGTGAAAGTTATCTTTCCATCATTTGATGCAAGATACTGTGTTAATTCTTCTCCAGATTTATCAAATCTCACACCATCACCTGATACAGGATTATTTGATGAATCAAACACTTCTACTTTAAAGCTGTTCAGACTACCTCCATCATCTGTAGCAAGAACTGTTACCTCCTGCTCTGTATTCTGATATCTTCCACCATTCTCAAGTCCACTGACTGTCAGAATTGGGGCTGTTTTATCAACAGTAAATGATATATTCATATTCTTTACATCACTATAAGCTGAAGTATTCGTCTTATCCGTTGATTCAACAACTATCTTATACTCACCTTCATCACTGAACAGATTTCTATTGATATTATATGTTCTGATTGCCCATTCATCCACATTGTCAGTCATTGTAGTTGTATAATCAGTATTTTCTCTAAGCTCATTACCATTAAGCTTTACCTTGTAATTATTAATTGGATCGACATTAGTTTCATATACAACTACATCTTTGTTTACTTCGTAAACATAATAATTATTAAGTAATGTCTCTGTTGAATTATCAACTGAGAATGTAGAACCATTTCTGTTTATCGAGAATACAACATTGTCATATTCCTGACCATCATCAAGCAATACTTTGCTATACTCATTACCAGCCAAATCTCTTATTACACATGTCAATGTATATACTGCATCTTCGTCCAGGTTATCAACTGTGAATGAATATGTCTTGCCAGCTTCTACTTCATTAACCGTACCTAATGATATCTCCCTGATTGAATAATTACCTGATGCATCTTTCATTACAGCTCTGAGTACCGGTGTAAATCCTGACACATCAAAGTTAGTATCATTTGCTGTAATTGTAAATGTATATCTAGAATCCTTATTAGCTGAATTATTCTTAATATTACTTATACTTACAGTTGGTATCTGTGTATCAATTGTCATCTGGTCTGATGTGTAATTCTCCATTACATTCAAAGACTTATCCGTATAGCTGATTGAAACATAATAGTCACCATCTCCACTGATTGTAAATGTGCCTACATGTGTGTCAGCATCAACATCTGACCACTGTGGATTAACTGGATACCCAGCGCCATCATTAGAAACATTTATAACCATATCTTCTGAATAGAAGTTTGCCTCATTAACTGTTATCGTTGCTTCAATATCGCCAGCATAATATGCTACACCATTGTAATTCTGAACTGGATCACTATATGTTACTGTAGCATTAGGTGCTATATTATCTACTACTATTCTTCTGGCATCATCATAATCAGTATTATTGCCAGCATTGTCATATGCAACCAGATACATAGTACCGTTGAGCTGTACTGCCTGATTCTGAGGAATACTGAACTGTACTGTAGCAGTATTTCCAGTCTGTGTTAAATCTGAACTGTCAATTGCAGCTGCAATCTGTTCAGAATTAATTCCACTTGCTGCATTATCCCTGCTATAATCGTATTCAATTCTGTTTATTGCAGATATATCATCTCTTACTTCAACTGTAACATCAACAGAAGCATTATAGAATCCAAACGTTATCGCCTGAAAAACTGTATCTATAATACTTGAACTGTATGAAACAGAAAGGTCATATGGGGAAGATTTATCAACTGTAAAGTAATCTGTTGAATAATTTCCAGTTGTTCTTCCTGCCATATCGGTATAACTGATATCTAATGAATAATCAGCATCTGTTGAAAATGTTATCTGTGCCGTATGAATATCTCCTGAATTACTCCAGTTGTCAGCATTCTTTAAATATGATGAATAATCCGGTATACCAATAGAATTTCCATTGATATCCTCTGCTGTCATATTAATATTGATATCTGATGCCCTGAAATTATGTTCATTAACTGTAATAACTGCTGTCTGATTGCTGTCGTATATCTTATTACCGTCAATATTATTAATGACATTACTGTTAGTATATGCCACATTAATAACCGGATTAATAGTGTCAACAACAATCTTATCTGACACATATTCCTTCATTACATTATCAGAACGGTCAATATATGTCATTCTTATAACATAATCTCCGTCACCTGATATGCTCATATCTGCATACCATGTATCCTGATTCTCTGCTCTGTTCCATGAAAGATTTCTTATCTGATCATTAACAGATACTTTGACATCTTCCGGATAGAAATTAGCCTCTTTAACTTCAAATCTTGCATTGACAGTACCATCATAATACATAACTGAATCTGCTACCTGCTTTGCTGGAGAATATGTTACTGTTCTCTCAGGTGCAATCGTATCTATGATTACAACCGTACTATCATCAGAATAATTACTTGAAACTCCTGCATTATTATAAGCAGTAAGGCTTATATAGCCTCGTATCTGCTGATAATTAACAGCATTTGCAGCGATTGTAAAGCTTGCTGTTGCAATTCCCTTATCAGATGAATATGTAATGTTATTGCTGTTAATTCTTCCTGTTAATTTCTCAACATTATCTGTAGAAGCACCTGCTTCTCTGTTATATTCCCAGTCAAAATAATCAACACCTGAAATTCTGTCAGTTGCCTGAATAGTAACTGTAACTTCGTCCTGATATGAATAATATCCAAATGTTACAGCACTAAGAATTCTATTCCATGTATTCTTATAGTTACTGCTGATACTTACAATCTTTAAATCTGATGGACCTGATTTAACAACTGTAAAATTATCTTCTGGATATGTATCATATTTTTCATTGCCGCCATTCATATATTCTGCCGGATTCTTAGCTATATCATTATAAGATATACTAAATCCATATACCGCATCCGTATTAAAGACTATGTCTGCAAGCCATGTGTCCGCCTCACTATCTGACTTTCTCCATGATGCCATATTCTTAATGTCTGGTACAGAATATGACACATTGTTACCTGAAATATCTACCGCTGTAATATCAGTTTCTATTTCATCTGGTCTGAAGTTTCTTTCTGTAACCTTTACTGTAGCTGTTCTGTCTGGAACATATATATTGTTTCCATTATATTTATCATAAGAAACACTTACAACTGGTCTGGTTGTATCAATTGAAAATACGTCCGATACATATGGCTTATCTTTATCTGTCTGCTCACCATTGACAATCATGTAGTTACCGGACATATCAGGGTAATCAATAATTAATGTATAGTCACCATCATTCGTGAATGTTACATTACATATGTATTTCCCATCAGCGTCTTTTCCAGCCCATTCCTTTTGAAAATCATTAGTTTCAACGCCGTCTTTAGTAGCCGAAATTCTAACATTTTCTTCATAGAAGTACATCTCGTCAATCTTTATCTGTGCTGTCACTGAACCATCATAGATATTCTTTGAATTATACTTCTCTATAAGATCACCAGTATATTCAACACTTACCTTAGGACTGATTTCATCAACAATAACTATATTATTATCCGTCTTTCCTATTGAACCATCATCCGGATTACCAGAATAATCATATGCTGTAAATGATACTTTGCCATTAGCCTGTGCCGGAATCTTAAATGTATAGCTTACTGTACCATCTTTACCAATTGTGAAATCAGTATTATTTACATCCGCATATACTTCTTTATTACTAATCACAACATTATCTGGGTTATCAGCATCTTCATTAGACACTGAATATACGAATTTCTTTATTCCTGATATCTCATCTTTAGCTGTTATTGTAACAGCTGCCTCATTACCGAAGAATAATCTGTTTATTATATTAAATGTAATCGTCTCGAGAATCTTTTTCCCTACCGGATTCGAATACTCAATTTGGTAATCTTTAGGAGCTTCCCTGTCAATTGCAAATCTGTCAATTGTACGCTCACCTGATTTTAAATTCACCAAATCTGTACACTTAATATCAAATGTATAATTGGCAGAATTTTTAAAAGTTATCTCTGCTACATGTACATCTCCATTATTTTTCCAGTTTGCTGGATTCTTCAGATAACCCTCATAATCATCAACCGTAATATCATCACCATTATATTTCTTTGCTGTGACATATGCTTCCACTCGCGCAGGATCAAAATTAGCCTCTGTAATCGTAATAGTTGCTTTTCTGTCCGTCTTTAAATATTTAACGCCATCTTCTTCTATTGCATTAGTATCATCATACACAACTGATATTGCTGGTTCAGTATGATCTACAACAATATCAGGTGATGCAACCGGCTTTTTTATTGTATTACCATATGTATCACTTCCGGAAACACTTATAACATTAATTCCTTCTTTGTCTGATACATTAACAGTTGTTGTCCATGTATTAGTATCCTTGCCGTCGTCGGTCTGCTTTCTCTCCCATCGCAGCTCAGAATATGTTGTATTATCAGAACCAACTTTATCTGTTACGGTCATATTATCCGGATTAAAATGTTCATCAGATACATTAATTGTAACGATGGCTGATATCTTCTTTCCATAGTAGTATGCGCCATTAACATTATTATCAGCATCTGCCATTTCATATGACACAACTGGTTCAGTTACATCCCTGACATATGTCTCTTGCTCTGCTGAAATACCTTCATTGTCAGCTAAGTCCTTACACTCTACCTTAAAGCTCTTATAAACTGCATCTTCACAGAATGTTATAGATGTTGTCCACTTGTCACCACTCTGTACCCAGTATTTTCTATCTGTTATAGCTGATGCCAGATTCTTTAATGCAACCTCTGTATTACCAAGTTTAATATTTACATTGACTGCATTATCAAGGCTGTCATATGCACTAAGAGCCGCCTTAACATCAGATGTTCTGAAATTCTTATCTGTTATGCTTATTATAGCCTTTCTGTCAGATGAAGTGTCATCATATGTAATATCAATTACAGGTTTAGTCCTATCTATTACACCTTTCCATGTCTTACACATTCCTTTGCCATTACCGGAATAATCATCCGCGTAAGTCATTATTTCGTAGCTTCCTTCTTCTGATAATCCGCACACATATGTGTATGTTTTATTGTCTTTCTTAGTCATATCACCAATATTAATTGTTTTATAAGAAGTTCCATCCTTATTTATCTGTATGCTTACTTTGGATGTATCAATATTGTCATCAGATATGCTGATACTTACCTCTGCATTATCCGCATATATATATCTTATATCATCGCCAGATGTAACTGATGTATTATCAGATGATACAATATTAATATAATTATCTGACTGTACATAATTAATCTCAGGTGCTTTATCATCAATAATAATTCCCTTGTTATCACTGTACTCATCTGATGTCCAGCCTGCTGCGTCAGCTGCCTTAAAGGTTACACCAATTTTACTCTTGTTTTTTACCTTGAATGAATATGATGCAGTTTTTCCATCCTGTGAAAATGTTAATTTATCCTTTGTTATTGTTGATGTTTCTATCTTCTTATTCTTATCTGTATCAGGATTTTCAATTACATTGTAAGTTATTGATTCAACTCCCGACATATCATCCTTTGCAGATATTGTAACTTTAACTTCATTCTTATAATATCCAAAAGTTATTGCATTCAGAGCCTTTTTAGCTAATGATTCATCATATTTAATCTCAACATATTCCGGTACCTTGCTGTCTATCTTTAATTCAGGAACTGATACAGCATTGTAAACAACACCATTATCAGTATTTTTTACACTTATATTGTAATTGCTGTATTCTCCATCTGTAGATACCACTAAGCTTGACTGCCATATATCATTTTCTGACTTACGGATACTGTACCCATCTTTTGCAGATATTGTAACTTCTCCTGTATACCAGCCACTATCATTCTTTGTTGGACCATTTATCTCTACATAGTTATCATAGCTTCCTGCCTGTGCATACTTAACTGTCAATGTATATTCTGCACTGCAGTCATTATAGTAATCATCTGCAGACACATATGCCTTTATCTTTATTGTACCAATTGATGAATATGTTACTTTACCTGTATTGTCTACCTGTCCATTCCCACTGATTACGCTATATATAATGTTAGCTGTTCCAGCACTTATACTTGCTGCATTAGTAAATGTATTATCATCATTATATTCAATTTCAATTGTATTCTCACTATTATCAAAGCTTACAGTTCTGTCAGCCTTCTTTATGACAAGCGTATATGATGCACTCGCGCTTCCATATGTATCAGTCTCCGCGGCCTGTGCTGTAATCTTAACTGTTCCTGCCTTTTTAATAGTTACTTCACCTGTTTGTGAATTAATATCTGCCACATCAGTGCTATTGCCACTGTCATCAGTTATACTATATGTAATATTACCTATATTACCACTTGAATTTTGCACAGACTGACTATACTTGTTATTGTTTTCGCCGTATGTTACTGTATCTGTCTTCTTATTAAATGTAAAGCCTTCAACAGACTGTTTTCCAATAACCAGAGTATATGATATTGTTTTCTCTTTATAATTATCTGTGCTTGCTATAGTTGCATTAACCTTGACTGTTCCTGCCTTACTATATTTTACTTTTCCAGTATTATCGACAGTTGCAATATCTGCATCACTTGTTGTATCAATAGCATATGTAATAACCGCATTTTCTTTAACACCAGCTATTACATTTGTATACTCATGTACAGACTGACTATTATCAAATGTAATGCCTGCATTCTCACCATTTGTGAACATCACAGAATCCTGAACTGCCTTTTCAACTGTCAGATTCATAGTTGCTGTTGCATCTTTATAATCATCAAATGAAACAACTGCTGTAATAACATATGCCTTATCACTTGCTGTTAAACCGGTAATCTTACCATTAGAATCTATAGATGCTTTATTGGTATTCTCTGCCTGTGATGCTATTGAATCAGCACTATCAGAACTAGGAATATTGCCGCCTGATATGTTGTATTTAACTGTCTTGCCTGCCAATGCATTATCAGGAGTAATTGTAACATTTAAAATGCTTGAAACATCATATATTCCATCTTCAGTATCGGAGTATGATATTGTCTTGTCTCCACCAGCAAAGATTGCTGCTGCCCCGTCTTTCTTAGGCACAACTTTAAACTCAGCAGCAGTATCTTTAGCTATCTCGCCTTGATTAGTTATTTCAGTCTTTTTATAACCATCAATATTTATTGTAAGACTATCGTATGATATCTTATCTGATGTTAACAAAACACTATTATCTGCAACAGTAAACTTATACTGTCCGGCATTGGTGCTGTCCTTTATCGCCTTGTATGTATACTGTTCATTTCCCTTAGTAAATATCAGCTGTGCAGTATCTTCCACTACTTCTTTCTTTGCACCTGACTCTTCATACACAAGCTTAATACTGAATTCTGTATCAGCAGCCTTAACCTTCTGCATACTAAACGGCGTTGAGGTTATAACCAGCAATACCGTAAGCACAAAAGCCAGAGTTCTTTTCCAAAAAGATTTATTCCCGTAACTCATATTCTTCCTCCCATTATATTTATTATCTGGATAAGATGTACCTGAACACCCTTCCATTACATACACAATGCATACTGAATGAAAATGTAAATAAAGCAATTGCAACATAACATATGTATCCTGACTTGTGAGTAATTATCATTCCTATAATGAAAACAACAATACTTACCACAACCATTATGTCTGCTATCGTTCCGTATATATTCTTCATAAAAGAACACAATCCGATTCTATATTTACCACGCTTTCCTTTGCTCATCCCCACTGCCACTATCTGCATTACTATTCCAGTTAAAAGTCCAATCCAGAACAAGAGTCCAACTATCATCCCAAATGTGCTGACTCCATTCGAATTGTCTACAGAAGGCATAAGAAGGAAACTGCATGACATTAACAGAAATCCTGCAATGGATATTATTTCACAGACAGTAATTTTACCTTTACTATTCATTGTTTATCTCCTAGTCTATAATTTCTGCTGAGTGAATAAATGTAATGTCAGACTCAACATTAACATACCCTGCAGATTGTATATCTTTAAATCCAGCTGTGTCAGAATTTAAAATAACTGTCTGACCACTGCTATACGAATCCAATACAGTAGTCTCATTACAAGCATTAAGTACAGTTGTCTCGTTACCAGTATTAAGAACGGTAGTTTCATTAGCGTTATTAAGCAGGGTTGTTTCATTGCTGCCACTCAGCTTATTCTGTTCAATAAGCTTCTCTGTACTTATCTTATCTGTATACTTATTTCCACTGCTGTCGCGCCTTTCTATAAGTCTTCCGGATGCAGTTATTTTATCTGTAAGCTTACCAGAGCCTATATTATCTGTATTTGCCGACATATTGTGATTCCTTATATCAGCTATAGCCTTTCTTGCTGTTCTTCCTGATAAATCACCTATAACTCCCGGGATTTTTAATACAAAAAACAAAATCAGTGTAACCGCCAGCATCACACCTGCTGCTATTGCCGCGCCTATGAAAATATATCTATATATCTCGTATGTCATGTTACACCCCCTGATTACTTGCAGATTCAATCTTCTTAACAGTATCGGCAATCTTTGACTGCAAATCCTTAATATCCGATTCAACAACTGATTTCGTTACTTTTCCCGCCTCAGAAGATATCCCATTAAGCATACTCTTTAAATCATTGGCACTTGTAACTTCAAGAAATGGTGAAACATTATTATCTATCATGTCATTAATTTCACGCCATACTTGAAGCTTGGAATCTATACTGTCAAATTCATCCGCTTTCGACTTCAGCTCCCCGACCATAGACCATAGCTTTTCATATTCTCCATATATATTATCAGTCTGCTTAATCTTCGCCCCATTATACTGATTAATAAGTTCTAGACAATCCGACATCTTGCAATATATATCCGCTATTGGATATTTCGATGATGCCTCCTTAAACCACTTGGCAGCATTAGAATACCTGTCTCGTTCAACACTTACATCAAAATAAAACAGGAACGATTCACCTATCTCATAACATATATCCTGATAAGCCGAGTTATCTGCTTTTTTCAATTCAGTGAGCACATCTACTTTCTCAGAGAAACCTTTATTCCCCTTTTTATCAAGTCCTGTCTGTAGTTTAAGAAGCTGCTGCCCTTCTTCTTTCGTTAATACGAAATCATCTACCAGCTTCTTATTAAGCTGCGTATATGCTTCAGACCTTGATGGGTCGATAAGAATTGTATTATAATAATCATCACATGTAGATGCTTCATTTAACATGCTCATGTAATTTTCACTTTTTTTATTCTCAGCTGACACATATCCCCATATTGAAACACCCGCAAAGCATAATGTTAAGACAGAGGTTGTAATAAATGTACCTAATTTCTTTTTCTGTTTTTTCTTATAAATATCATCTATTTCTTCGTAATGATCCAGTGCATACATAAGTTCAGCACATGATTGATAACGGTCTGCTGGATTTCGTTGACAACATTTTAATATAATCTTTTCTAATCCACTTGATAATGTCGGATTTATTTCCCTAATTGGGCGTATTTCATATGGAGGTTCACACGGATTCATACCAGTTACAAGATGATAAAGTGTTGCGCCCAGACAATATATGTCAGTTCTTGCATCTGTCTGTCCCATTCCACCAAACTGCTCTGGTGCTGCATAACCCACAGTTCCAAGACATGTAGTATCCGCCAGATTCTTCTCTTTAAATTCTCTTGCCGTTCCGAAATCAATAAGCGTTATATTGCCATCTGGCTTTAACATAACATTGGCCGGCTTCATATCACGATATATGATAGCAGGAGTTCTCGTGTGAAGATATCCCAACACATCACATAACTGCTTAGCCCACTTAATAACTTTATCCTGTGGCTGCGCACCATATTCCTCAATTGCCTTGCTTAACGGATTACCCTGTATGTAATCCATAACAATAAGAAATGTATTTTCATCTTCAATTACATCAATAATACTAGGGAGATATGGATGACTTAATCGCTTAAGCATGTCAGTTTCGACAATAAGTCCCTGCTTGACCACCTCAAAATCCTTTATTCCATCTTTCCGGACCTCTTTAATAGCCCACTGCTTATTAGCCTTCTCATTCATTGCCAGATACACAACACTCATACCACCCTGACCAACTTTATTCAGGATTTTGTATTTGCCATCCACTAACGAGCCTATTTCAAGCATTCAGCCTTCCTCCTTTGTTAAAATGTTCTTACTAAAGCAACAGATATATTATCTGTCTCACCTCTGCCTTTATCCAGCTCAATAAGCTGTTTTGAATTAATACTCATATTATTTTCATCAAATAATATTGCTGGATTAAGCTTTTCGTATATCTCCGCATCAGATATTACATGTCTGAATCCATCTGAACACAACATATAGATTGCATTCTGTGTGGTATCACCATAAAACATGTCTGGATATACCTCATCTGATGCTCCCACACACTGCAGGAGTACATTTCTTCTGCTATCTGTTTCTGCCTGTTCCGGAGTCATATTACCAAGTGCTATTTCTCTGGCAACAAATGTCTGGTCATTAGTCAGCTGTGTTACTCTGTCAGAGATTTCATAAGCTCTTGAATCACCGACATTCATAATATAATATCTTGTATCCGTTATAAGCATAATAACTGCTGTGGTTCCCAGTTTAACACCCTGCCTTGCACCGTATCCTTTAATCTTCTCATTCATCTGTGTGATAATTGTTGTCCATTGTGAACGGATTGCATCGTCCATCAAAGGTGCTGTACACAGCTTTGGTAAATCGTCTGTAACCCAGTTATTAAATGCGTTAATCACAGCTGCACTTGCAACTTCTCCTTTTTCAAGGCCACCCATTCCGTCACACAGAATTGCAAATGCCATCCTGCCAATAGATGTATCCAATATCTTTACTGACAAGCTGTCCTGATTGGTTTTCTTTGTTGTGCCTATATCCGTAGACGCTGATATAATATAATTCAATATTAGCACCAACCTTCCTATGTACTATTAATTATAAAATTCTGAATTCAAATTCTTCATTGGCCAGCTTAATCTTGTCTCCTGGCTTAATTGGCATTTCCATATTACTCTGAATCATTGAACCATTAACAAAAGTATGGTTCGTAGAATTAGTATCTATAATAAAATAATCCTTGCCTTTTTCTATGATATTGGCATGACTTCTGCTTATTGCTGTATTATCGCTTACAAAATAATCAACATAGCTCTTCTCCTTACCAATTTTAAACACTGGTTTATCTATCAATATTTTTTCATTATATTTAGTTCTGATAAGATATGGTCTTGGCTCTGTTGACGCCATTACATCACCAGCATTCAACACTGTTGTCTCACCTATACCCGCGCTTACTCCTAATACAGTCGTATCTCCAAAATTAGCCGGAGCTGCCTTATATACAGGCTGCTGTATCTGCTGCTGTGGTGCCTGATTAACATATTGCTGTTGCTGTATATTCTGCTGCTGAACTGGCTGTTGTGGTCTTGGCTGTGCAACCGGCTGCTGAACCGGCTGTTGCGGCTGTACTGGTCTGTACTGCTGTTGTGGCTGCTGCATAGGCTTTATTGCGCCCGCCTGCTGTCCTGGAATTGCAAATCCCTGATTAGGCATATTATTCTGCTGGAACTGTGGCTGTACTGCTGCTTCATTAGCTTTATTGTGCTGTTCCTTATATATCTGTGCATTTTCTTTGCTGTAATGCATCATAAGGTGAAACATAGACATCTTCTTTTCATTTCCATTAGCTGCCTGATTATTATTCTGCGGTACAGGCTGCACTGGTGTACGCATTCCCTGCCCAGGCATCTGTCCTGGTATCTGTCCTGGTATCTGTCCTGGTATTGGCTTTGGACCTTTATTCTTGCTCTTCTTTTTATTATTGTCTGGCATCTGCATCTGCTGTACGGGTCTTGCCTGCATTGGTGCCTGCTGCTGCATCTGTGGTCTTACCTGTGGGTTATTGACTCCCTTCTGCAGCGGAACCTGCTGATTAGGTACAGGACTACTATACTGCCTTGGAACTACATTCACTGGCTGAACCGGCTGTTGTACTGGCTGCTGCTGTGGCTGCACTGGCTGCTGTACTACAGGCTGTTTAACTGGCTGGCTTACTGGCTGCTGAACCTGTGGTGCCACTGGTTTTGGCTGGTCAGCATTATTTAATTCATCAAGGATAGTCTTAAATTCAGCTAATGAAAATACAGGGGTACCATTGAGATAATTAATAAGTTTAGCAACATAATCACAATTTTCTGTCTGATCATATCTTGTGCTGAACACAATATTCTTAAAAAATGCCCCATAATCAACATCTTTCTGTTCTTCCATCTCAACTGGCAGACATATAAGAATTGTCTCGCAGGTAGACACATCAGAAAATATATATTCCATATCTAATAAAAGTGTCTTAGGATCAATCATATACTCCTCAGCTGAACTGATTGCATTAACAATTCCAGATAACACGCCTAAAAGTCTTTTTCTGTTTACAGATCCCATAAATATCTCTTTGGCAGATATCTTGGCTGTCACATTATATTTAATAAATCTTTCCTCATCCATCTGCGTAAATAATGCTGGTGCAAGCCCCGGTATCTTATTGTTGGTAAGCATTCCAAGACTCATTGTATCAACAACATCATTCTCTTTAATTCCATAGACAAGGTATGTATTCGAACCCTGATTTTCGTATGTAAACTCCATTGCTGCTCCTCCTATTTTTGTTTGCTTATGCTATATACTTTTAGCAATGACCATGTCTCTATTCTCTTTACAAAAACACTTCCACCATCACTAAAATCTCCTGCATCATCAAATTCATAATCTATGCATATTTTATAATTCTCAGATTCAATAAATCCCCATTCCTTACCATCCTTAACAGCTGCAAATCCGTTAGAGAACGAGTGTGCTCCATCATATTTCGGTTCAACAACAGTTTCACCTTTTTCATTGACAAATCCCCATTTTTCTCCAGTTCTTACGGCCGCTGGCTGGTCGGAATTAAATGCATCAGCTTCATCCCATGATGAATTACCAACCTGATTTCCTTTAGTATCTATAAGAATATACTTATCACCTTTTCTGGCAAACGCCACATTATTTCTGAAAGCGACTGTCTTGTCATCCATAAGAATCTCATCAAATGTATTACTTCCAACCTGATTACCCTTATCGTCAATAATCATCCACTGACTTCCATTCTTCACGGCTGCAACACCACTGCTGAAAGCACTTGCATCATCATATGAACCGAACTTTTCTTTAAATTCCACATCACAATAATGATATTTCCCAGCGTACTTAACTGCCATCAAATCAGAATAAACCGCTCTGACATCTTCAATCTGCTTTTCTTCTGCATCAACAGACTTTGTATTACCTGATGTATCAATAAGTTCCCATCTTCCTTTCTGCGTATATGCAGGTGCCAGCTTACTTGATGTAAATGGTGCGACCTTCTTATATATGCATGAAACTTTCGTACTACCATAAGCATTAATAAAGCCCCATGTACCATCTTCCTTCTGAACTGGAAAATATCCTCCTGTAAATGGTCCAGTCTGTCTATAGCTTACATATGTCACCTCATACTTATACTTATTCTGCTCGCATATCTGTTTTATCTTGTCTGACTGAACTCCTCTTTTCTCAGCCAGATTAGCTGTGCTATAGCTCTGATAATAATTCATAGTATCACTATAATATTCGACAAGTCTTTCATATCCGTTCTTCTCATAAGGGTATCTGTCAATTATGTCGGAACAATATTCACTGTACTTACCATATTCACCAAGATCCTTATAAAACTGTGCGACCTCATCCCTTAACTCAATAGTATCCCTCATTGCCAACGCAGACTCATAATTATTGACCGCATCTTTTTCAATCTTAAGTTTAGCCTTTTCTCTTGCCGTATTAATATATGTGTTATATTGTTTAGCCTGCTTTGTCCCGTCGCTGATAAGGGTATACCATGATACCCCCAACAATATTACCAATCCTAATGCGACTAAAATTCTAATTGTGCCTTTATTCATAAGTTTCTCCTTCTACAAACCGGTCATTGCCACAGCAGCTATAGTACCAGCTAATACAGCCGGTGCAAAAGCAATGGTATCTTTACGGTTCTTTTTATGAGTTATTAACAATACAAGTGCCTCAAAAAATGCCACCAGCATTGAAAAAAACAAGGAACTCATTATACCTGTCAATCCCTGATATAAAGCCATCATTCCCATCAGTTTGACATCTCCCATTCCTATCCCGTTCTTAACAATCAACGAACATATAAAAAAGAATGCTACAACCATAACACACGCTATTATGTCTCCCTTAAAAATAGCAAAGAACTTTTCTGGATTGTTAAACACCTCAACCAACCATATAACTATTCTTAACAGAATACCCATTATAATTATTTTATTAGGAATTATATGTTCTTTATAATCTATAAAAGCAGCTGGGAATATCAGCCCCGTCAAAACCAACATTTTTATATTCCATGTTAACAGATTGTTCTTATACACAAGTTCAAGTTCGATTCCAAGAACAAGCAAAACAATCAATACAATCATTGAATATATATTTACAGCCCTGCCAGCCTTAACAGCTACAATAAACCCATTAAATGTCTTATTTTCTTTATCAATACTAATTATATGCAGATATATCCACACACCAATTGCAAGCAGTAACGAAACAATGCTTAAAATGAATATGTTCATCAATCACTTCCTCCTGATTCACTTTTCTTCTCATATGCTGATCCGTAACTTGGCACGAATTCAAATGTAACATTTCCACCTAACGCCTTTGCCTGCTCTTCATATATTTCCTTTAATCCCTCGTCTTCCGGTATTGCTACCTGAACAACCAGTTTCTTATTTGCCTTGCATGTTACTTCTTCTGTTTTTATACCAGAAGAATCACTTTTCTTGACTTTTAGTTTAGTAACATTATCTGTATCTGCACTTATCTGTGACTGCAGATACTTAAGATTATTCTTTATTGCTTCTTTATCTACTTTATCCATCGAATCAACTCCATACAAGGCATTGGAAGAAGCAACCATTACAAATACGCTTGTATCTCCGTCTTCTTTATATGCCTGTACATGAGTCATTCCACTTACTGCACTATATCCCTGATCTTTTAATTCCTTGACTCCCATTGACCTGATTAAATCGCTTCTCTCAGATAACGACGCATAATTCCAAAGAGAATCACCATTCTTCTTCCTGATATCTGATATTTTCTCTTCGGCATCTTTATTAGTTGCTGTCTTATCTCCACCAAGCCATCCTTTTGTAACTGCTGACTGTGTTATCTTTAATTCTGTATCTATTGGCAATAACTGTAAAAGTCTGATTCTGTATGTTACTACCAGAACAATCTCATCTGAGCCATCTGCGAATATTGTTGATCTTGAAAAATCTAACCCATTGAAATTATTCTTCTGTGCAAGATATGTTCCCTGAACAATTCCAACTGACTTGCAGAATCTGTCTGCCGTATCGCTGCCACTTCTTTTCAGATGCTTCTGAATCAATGCTTTACATACTGGCTCAGCTATTACCCTTGATGTTGCAAGATCCAATGTATTACTTGCCAATACTGTACCTAATCCGAGCATTATTTTTTGTGGATTATCAGATAATTCTCCCAATGCCTGCTGGACAGTATCCTTTACTCCCTTTGCATCTTCTCCTGTCTTCTTTAAATCAGTACTAATCTTCTCGAACTTTCCATTCAGCTCTTCCAGGTTTCCTACATCAATACTTCCACCTACATCTTCCTTAAGGGTCTGTATTCCATCTAATGTTGTACTTACATCCCCAACAAATCCATTAACATTATCCTCTATCTCTTTAGAACGGCTGTGGACTCCATCAACCGATGTCTTTAATCCTGTAATATTATACAGATATGTATACTGCGATATCTCCTTTGCTGTTCCATCCAGAGCAACCTGTATCTTGGCCTGCGCCCTGCATATAGTAATGAGACTGTATATCATAATAAACATAAACAGGAATGTGGTCAGTGCAATAGTTGCCTCAATTGTTATGTTTCCTTTTTCATATTTTCTTGTTTCCAACGTCTTTGACATCTATTGCACCTCCCTCATTATTCTTGATTACTTATTAATCTGTATTGTCTGAACCATTGCATCCATATTCTTCTTTATTAGAGCAATCTTATCTGCTGGCTGTGACTGTTCCTGCTCAAGTCCATAAAATGCTATGGTATTTCTCTTAGTTTCAAATACATATCCATATATATAGCAATCCCATGTTGTATTCGTATCACTGCTTGACTTTGCTAATGTGAGTTTACCTTCAAATCTCTTCATCTTTATTCCATTAACTTCTGTATCAGCAACGGAGGTAACTATTACAGGAACATCTTTTGTATACCCCGTAATATGTTCAGAAATACCATCGTCAATCCATAATAATTCTGATATGTATTCCGATATTTTTTCTTTATTTATCCCAGAGAGTGGTTCTACACTGTTTGCTTCCAACACTCTTGATATATACAAATCTGTTTTATCTGCTGCATTAAATATTATTTTTCCTGTACTTCCAGTTTTATAATATCCCTTAGGTATTTGTGCTTTATATCCTGTAAAAATATCCGTTTGACTCTCCAACAAATCATTACTCTGACTAGTTGACTTTTCTTCACTCTTAGAACTGCTTTCCTGCGTCTGACTAACCTGTGAGTTCCCTTCATTACCAGCAGTTGTTGTATTCTCCTTCTTCCCACATCCTGCTAATACTGATGTAATCATCAATGCTCCCATTACTGCATATGCTATTTTTCTTGTCTGCATTTTAATCCTCTCCTCATTCTCATATTGTACAATTCTTACATAGAATTATCGTGAGAATTATAGCACTTCCCCCCACCATTGTAAATATTTTTATAGTATATCGTGTCTTTTTATCAATCTGAAAAGCAGACTGCCATATTCATAATAAATCCTTTTATGTCTGTTTCAAGCCTTCTATCACTAACTCTTTATGAAAATATTGTAATGTTGAAAATCCATATTTTCTATCAAACATTTTTTTATGTAGCTTTCTTTTCCCATTCATACATTCCATATATTCTTCTACATAATCAAGTGCATCTTTTTTTATTCGTTCTAAATTTATCATCGTCTCATTATACTCATCTTTATCAACGATAGCATCTGTAGAATCCAAATAATTTGTCTTAGTTATAATTATTATTTTACTATAGTCCAATCCCGATTTATGTGCTTTAGATCTTTTGGTTTTTGAAAAATGAAAAGCATATGGATGATGTATTTCTGTTCTATATGGAATGCATATAAAAAAGTCATAATGAGTCTGAAATAATAAGCAATTATATGCTCTCTGGTTCTTCTTCCATACTTCTCTATATGGCGGATCAGGATATGCATTATAAAAATGTTCCGTCAACCTAAGAATCTGATAATCATTCTGTGGTAAATTCATTCAATTGTCTCCTCTGGAAATAGCCACTCGACTGAGTAAAAAGAAACGAGAGACTATACAGCCTCTCGTAATTAGCTTCATCATTCGGTCACTTTTTATTTTACCGTCCTGTCGGAACCGTCACAGGACTCATCGCTCGGTCACTTTTTATTTTACCGTCCTGTCAGAACCGTCACAGGACTCATCATTAATGACGAAGAAGAACATTTCTGTTCTCAATTGTATTATATGCTTTTATAGCATATACATCAATACTTTTTATTTGATTTTTATTGAATTTCTATCGAATGTTCTTTCACATATTCCCCAATCTTCTTATCCGAAGCAAGTATATGGTTAGACAGCCAGCCCAGCAGGAATCCTATAAGATCCATAAGATATTCCTCCTGATTATCATCCATTGCCTCAAGCTCCCTGAAATCAATATTTACAAGCTTTTCTACAAATGCTGAATGTGCTCTTTTCTGTGCTTCAATTTCAGGATATCCGATTTTCTTCATCAGTTCTTCCTCATCACTGAAATGCGTCTCCGTGTATTCCCTCAGTTCTGAGAGAAGTCTTATGATTTCATCATATTTATCATGAAGAAGTTCTGCATGTATAACATCATTAGTGTCCCTGATAATATCAAAAAGATGCTTATGCTCCTCATCGACAAGCTCAATTCCTGTTATATATTTGTCTGTAAATGCAAATGCGTCATCAACATTAGTTTCTGGTGCCATCTTTCCAATCATCATGTCGCTGCTCAAGATGTGGCTGTAAAGCCATCTGGTAAGATAAAGCAACAGCTCATTAAGAGAATTTGTTGCTGCCTCCGGTGAAGATTCATCTAACTTAAATGTATTAATCTTTTCTGCAAATGCTTTGTGTTCTCTCTGCTGTATTGGCAGCTCCGGGTCATGAATACTCTTCATGTATTCTTCTTCATGAGCAAAATGTGTAATAGCATAATCCTTAAGATTATCTATAAGATTCTTCGCAATTGACGCGGCATTATCTGTTTCTTTTACCAGTGCAAATGCTTCATTAAGCATCTGGAACAGTTTTCTATGTTCTTCATCAATATTATCAATGTGTATCATACAGTCTTCTGTAAATTCGTACATATATATCAATCTCCTCGTGCTTATATTTGCCTTGTATTATAACACCTTTTCTTTAATCTGTGCAATGCTGTCCGCCTGAAACATTAAATATCTGTTTTTAATGAGTATATTCACAAAACAAATGTAGTTTGTCAGAACATTTAAGGCTATAATTAACTTATTGAAAGCATTTTGCTTCGCAAAACAACGGAGGCAATACCTCTGCTCCTGCATGGGCAGTCGCATTTTGCTCCGCAAAACAAGGAGGCAATACCTCTGCTCCTGCATGGGCAGTCGCATTTTGCTTCGCAAAACAAGGAGGTATGTATGAACATTTATCTTGCTGGAGATTCTATTGTACAGAATTATACTGAAGAAGAATTTATTGCAGGCTGGGGGCAGTTTCTGCCACGTTTCTTTAAGCCTGATGTAAATGTATTTAACTATGCCAAAGGCGGCAGAAGTTCAAGACTTTTTATTAATGAAGGAAGATTTGAAGAGATTGACAGACATATTCAGGCTGGCGACTATCTTTTTATAGAGTTCTGCCATAATGATGATGCTTCAAAAGATTATAAATCTATGTTTAACCGTCAAACTCCGCTTGGCGTACCAGATGAATCAGGTCGATTTCCTGTTATAGCAGGAGTTAAGATGCCTAAGAATTATATATCTCCTGAATATATTGAGGCACTCAATAATGATGATTCCATAACTGATAAACAGGCAGTACTTAACAGTGTACTTGCCATAAACCGGTCTTATCCATATGATACCTATTACCCATATTCAAAGGACGCTTCTATGGGAAGTTACAAATGGTTCATCAAACAGTTTATTGATATGGCAATAAAACACAACGCAATTCCTGTATTAGTCACCGCTCCGGCAAGAACATTTTTCAATGCTGACGGAACAATCATGGACGCTCCCGGCTGCCACGGCGGTAATAATTTCAGCTATATAAGAGCTATGCGCCAGATTGGCGAAGAAACTGGCACTCCTGTACTTGACCTGTTTTCTTATTCAGTTAATCTCTTTGAAAAAATCGGACATGATAATATACATAGATATACCTCTATCAAGAAAGGTATCAATAAAGGAAAATGGCCTGACGACTTCTTAAAAGAACTCGCCAAGCCAGAAACTGTTTCTGAAAATACACATTTTAACAAGGATGGTGCAATGCTTATCACTAAAGGTCTGGTAGAACTGATTCGTAAATCCGAGAATCCCCAGCTTTGTGAATTGCAGTCATCCCTGCTTCATAACGTAGTATAAGTATATTACTTATTAATGAATTCCCATGCTTCTGCGGGGCTGTGTACAACAAACTCAGCCCCGTTTTCCTTTAAGAATTCTTCATCTCTGAAGCCCCATCCGACCATGCACACATCCATTCCTGCATTAGCCGCCGTCTGGACATCAACCTCAGAATCACCTACATATACTGCCTGTGTCTTATCAACATCAAATTGTCTTAATACTTCATTAACGCTGTCCGGATATGGCTTTCTTCTTATACCTTCTCTCTCCCCAACTGCATAATCAAATAGTCCCGGAAAATAATCTTTGCATAAAGCCTGCACTCCATAATCAGCCTTATTTGATACAACCGCAGTATACACACCCGCATTTCTTATATTCTCAATAAGCTCTTTTATTCCATCATAAGGTCTTGTCTTATCTGCACAGTGCTTCTTGTAATGCTCTGTAAATGTTTCATGTACCTTAACTATCATGCTTTCCGGTGTTCCCTGTGGTACCGCTCTTTCCATCAGCTTTCTTATTCCATTGCCAACAAAATGTCTGATTTCTTCAATCGTCCTCTCAGGCATGTCAAATACCGAAAGTGCATAATTAGTACTATCCGCAAGGTCTTCCAATGTATTAAGTATGGTTCCGTCAAGATCAAATATAACGATTTTGTATTTCATATATCCTCCTTGTTATAGCTTCTTTATCCCAGCAGCTCCTCAATTATATCGTAATGTTCATCAATCGCTGCATTAAGTGTCTCAATATCTTTCTTTATAAGGCTATCATATATCATTTCATGTGTCTTTAAAAGTTTCTTTTTCATAATTCCATCTGCATGCTTTATGACATAATCTATCCATTCACGGTAGACCTCAACAACAGCTTCCATCAGTGTAATCCACAGGTTATTGCCTGTATCTGCAATCAGTTCCTCGTGAAATGCTTTATCAGTATCAACAAGCATGCCACCTGTTTCTGTCTTCATCTGATTAACCAGACTTTCCAACCGTTCCTGTTGTTCTTTCGTAAGACCTGTATGTATTACTGCATTACACACTGACTTTTCCATCATGCGGCGGAATTCACACACTTCACGCTTAGTAACTGTTTTTAATGCAATCATCATTAATATTGTCTGCTTTATGGACTGTCCTACATTTTCTGATATATAATTGCCAGAACCCTGACGGCGTTCTATAAGTCCCATTCCATGCATAATACTTAATGCTTCTCTTGTTGAATTGCGTCCTATGCCAAGTGTTTCTGCTAGTGCACGCTCAGTTGGCAGCCTGCTTCCTATTGTAAGCTCCCCACTTTTCATAAGCTCATAAATGTATTCAATTGCCTTTTCGTATTCCTGCGATATTTTCTTCTGATTCATATTATCCTGTTTCAGATTACAACACTCCTGTCTCATTAATATAAGCTTCTATAAGTCTTAATGCACCATCTTCCCCAACCTTTGAAACATCTATGCTTATATCGTAATATTCTGCATTTCCCCATTCTTCACCGGTATAATAATTGTGATATGTGCGTCTTCTAAGGTCTGTATCTTCAACTATCTTTGCTGCTTTCTTAGAGCTGACATTGTGCTTCTTTTCTATAAGTTCTGCTCTTTTCTCTTTGTTTCCTGTGAGAAATACTGATATAACATCTTCTCTGTGTCTGAATGCATTGTTTCCGCATCTGCCGACAACTACGCAGTTTTCATTGCCAATTATTTCTGCCATAGCCTTGCGTGGAGTTTTTCCATTATCTGATGTATCATCACCCGCCATTGTGTCAGCATACAACATCATATCAAGTGGCATTTCCCCATAAAAATATGGATATTTTTCATACAGACCTTTCTCTTTTGCCAGCCTGCACACGGCATCCTTATCATAGAATGGTATAAAATATTTCTCTGCCAGTGCTTTTCCAATCTGGTCACCCATACATCCACATTGTCTTGCAATCGTAATTATCATATATACCTCTTTTCCGCGCACGCTTTTTGCGCATAACGGGTTTGTGCCAAGTGCGCGCAGGCACAAATCCCGCGTGTGAAAATTATATTTTCACACTGTCCTCCTAATTTTACATAAATCCAGCAAATAATGATGAAAGTACAACTGTAAGTATACCTGCAACTGCTATCGAAAGACTGCTCATTGCACCTTCAATTTCGCCCATTTCCATAGCCTTGGCTGTACCTATCGCATGTGCAGCAGATCCTAACGCAAGTCCTTTGGCAATCGGTTCTTTTATTCTGAATATTTTACATATAAGCTCACCAAATATATTTCCAAGAACTCCTGTTACAACAATAACTGCAACTGTGATTGTTACATAACCTCCAAGCTCCTCAGAAACTCCCATACCAATAGCAGTAGTTATTGACTTTGGAAGAAGTGTAACATATTCAGCATGACTCAGATTCATAAGTTTAGATAACACAAGTACTGTTGTTAAACTTGTAAGCACACCTGATGCTATTCCAACAACAACTGCCTTGTAATTCTTCTTAAGAAGGCTCCACTGCTCATACAGTGGAATTGCAAGACATACAGTTGCCGGTGTAAGAAACCAGCTAAGATACCTGGCACCCTGATTATATACATCATAATCAACACCTGATACTGCAAGTACTATTATTGTTATTATTATTGATATAAGCAGTGGATTGAATATTCCAAGCTTGAATTTTTTCTTAAGCACAGAACCAATAAAGTATGATAAAAGACTTAATGTGACTCCGGCAAAAAGTGATTCTCTGAAAAAATCATTCATTAGTATTAACCTCATTTCTTTGTGCTTTGCGTAATTCTCTCTTCCTGTCAGCACGTATGATTATCTGTGAAGCCTGACCTGTAACCGCCATAACCGTAATTATAGCAACAACCGTAACAACAAGCACCGGCACGAGCATAGGTTTTAATACACCCCATGAAGACATCAGTCCTACTCCTGCCGGAATGAACATAACAGGCATTACTGCTATAAGAAATTTCCCGGCGTCTTTTACCCAGCTAAGCTTTATAAGTCCGGTAAGAAGTCCAACAAAAAGTATCACCATTCCATATATACTGGCTGGAACCGGCAGCGGAAGCAGATATTTAAGTGCTTCTCCGACAAATGAAATAGCCAGTATTATAAGAAATTGTCTCAGTAATTTCATAACATTTCTCCATCAATAAAAAATTTGCGGCATAAATTGGTGCTACCAATTCGTACCGCAAATTATAATACATTCTTATTTACAATAAAGCAAGGACTTTTTTATGCTCTTCTTGCCTTAGCTGCCTTAAGCAGATGTTTTGCAAGAACTGATGTTGTTACCGAACCTACTCCTCCAGGAACCGGTGTGCATACAGAAGCATTCTCTGCTACATCTTCAAAATCAACATCACCACACAGATTGCCGTCTTCATCAACATTTATTCCAACATCTATTACAACTGCACCATCTGCAACGAATGATTTGTCAACCATCTTTGCAACGCCTGCTGCCGCAACAAGCACCTCAGCTCCCTTACATACTCCCGGCATATCAACCGTCTTAGTATGACACACTGTTACTGTTGCATTCTTCTTCATAAGCATCATCGCAACCGGCTTACCGATAACAAGGCTTCTTCCGATAACTACTGCTCTCTTACCCTTTAAATCAACTCCTGCATAATCTAGCATCTCAATTACAGCTTCTGCAGTGCATGGACCATATCCTGTCGGATCCCCTGCATATACCTTTGCAAGATTCATAGGTGATATTCCGTCCAGATCCTTCACATTGGCAATTCTGTTCTCAATTGCTTTCTCATCAAGATGCTTTGGCAAAGGCCTTAAAAGAAGAATTCCGTCAATATCCTCATCTTCATTAATCTTGTCAAATTCTTTCTGGAAAGTATCATTATCAATATCAGCAGGAAATGTATATGAAGTACATCTGAATCCTACTTTTTCCATCTTCTTGGTAGCGCCACGCTCATATGACATATCATCTGGTCTTTCACCAACACGCACAATTGCAAGATGTGGAATTGCGCCCTTCCAGTCCTTCATCTCTTCAATAATCTTCTCATTAATAGCATTGGCAACCGGTAATCCCTTAAGTGTCTCCATATATTCCTCCTTGTTTTGCGAAGCAAAATCCATGTGCTTTTTAAGCACATTGTCTCCCCTAGCGAGGAGAGGAATTTTCCTCCTTGTTTCACAATCTTGTTCTATGGTCTTACAGCGTCCATAACTCTTCCAAATGTTTCTTCTTCAATCTGTGCTGCTTCAGCAAGCATCTTATCTGCCTTAAAGTTCATATCTTCAGCAAGTTCTCTGTCCTTCATAAGCTTTGTATTGATAAATACATTAAGCGAAGCACCCTTCATTGCAGCCTCACACATTGTTATGCCGACACCTGCATCACTGATTGCAATTCTGCTTCCAATTACAGATATACGGTCGATAAGCTTCATGGCTTCAAGTATAAGCTCCATCATTGACAGAGGGGCTTCTGAGGCTGTAACAAGTGCCTTTGCCATAATTGCTTCTCTTTCCTTAATCTGTTCTTCTGTATCCTTAGGAAGACCATAAGCTGCTGCAAGAGGCTTAAAGCTTTCAGCATCCTTATCCATGCACTCTGCAAGTCTCTTTGTAAGGTCTGTCGCTTTAACAATAAGTTCTTCAATCTCTTCCTGATACTCTGCATATTTCTTCTTTCCTGTAGTAAGTGCAAGCACCATATTACCAAGGCTCATGCCTACTGCTGCCACATATCCGCACGCTCCGCCGCCTCCCGGCACCGGTTCACTTGAAGATAAAACCGCAAGAAAATTATCCATTGTCATATCTGTCATCATATTAAATATCTACCTCCCCTATAAATACTGTTTTCGCCGGGCCTTCAAGATATACGGTATTCTCATCTTTATCCCATGTAATCTTTAAGTCACCTCCAAGAAGATGAAGTGTTGCTGTTGTGTCGCACATTCCGTTAAGAACAGTTGCAACAAGGCTCGCACATGCACCTGTACCACAGGCAAGTGTCTCCCCGGAACCTCTCTCCCACACACGCATATTAAGATTATTCTTATCTACAACCTGAATGAATTCAGTATTAATTCTCTCTGGAAATGCTTTGTGATTTTCAAAGAAAGGTCCGATTTTTTCAATCTCAAATTTCTTAATATCAATATCTTTATCAAGATAAACAATAGCATGAGGATTACCCATTGAAACTGCTGTTACCTTGTACTCCTTACCTTCTACAACAATAGTCTCATCCACAACAGGTGTCTTAACAACCTGTCCGGCAATTGTCTCTGTCTCACAGCCTTTATATTCCTTAAGTTCCTTCGTATCAACAGGAATCTGTGCTGCCTCAAGAATTGGTGCGCCCATGTTAACCCTTGCCGTCTCAACCTTGCCATCTGCACCAGTTTTAAGCTCAAGTATCTTCACACCTGCAAGTGTATCAATAGTAACTGTTGTTTTATCTGTAAGTCCGTTGTCATATACGAACTTTCCAACACATCTTATTCCATTGCCACACATCTGTCCCTGCGAACCATCTGCGTTGTACATCTCCATAAAGAAATCAGCTTTATCTGACTTCTTAATAAGAATAAGTCCATCTGAACCTATTCCAAAATGTCTGTCACTTAAATCAATTGCGACCTGTGACGGATTATCAATTACCGACTGTGTGCAGTCTACGTATATGTAGTCGTTGCCTGCTCCATGCATTTTAGTAAACTTCATACCTGGTCTCCTTTTCATATTATAAATGTAGTAATGAAACACATTTGTTATACATCCTGATATATCCCCATTACCATAGTTGCTGACTCTACCATTGTATTGCCACTGTCCATGCTGCATTTCTGGATATATCTGAATGCCTCCTGCTCTGACATATTATTTCTTTCCATAAGCAGATGCTTTGCATCATCAATTATCTTCTGTTCTTCCGGACTTCTCTTTCTTGGCTGTGACCTTAATTTCCTTCTATGCCTTATCTGTGCCTGAAGCATCATCTCTATAGTTGACACAAGGTCATTAACCTTTATTGGCATTGCCGCACATACAATTCCATTGTCCTGACAATCTTCCCATCTGTTCTGGGACGCAACTAACAACATCTCAAAGCTCTTTGGCTTATATTCATATAATTCAGTATAAACCATATTATCTGACAGCTTATATCCGCATATTATGATTCCATCAGACAAAGTATCAGCCTGATTGATTGCCTGTGCCCCACTTGTACATGGTACAGCGACATCGAAGCCTCTGTGAATCAAAAGATTCCTTACTGCTTTAGCCTCCTCTAACTTAGGAAATGCTACAATCAATGTGGACATCAATTAACTCCTTTTCTACTTAGCATACGCTTTACCATGCTTAATCAATACTTGTAGAGATATTCATCAATTTCCCACTGTGAGACTCTTGTTGTGTAGTTTTCCCATTCTTTCATCTTAGCTTCAACATATTTGGTTGTAATATGTTCTCCAAGTACGCTGCATAAAAACTCATCTGCCACAAGACAGTCAACAGCTTCCTTAAGGTCTGCCGGCATATTCTCTATTCCTGCTGCCCTTCTCTCGCCAGGTGTCATCTCATATATATTGCAGTCAACACTCTCAGGTACTTCTATCTTGTTCTTAATACCATCAAGTCCTGCTGCAAGGCAGAGTGCCAGCACGAGATATGGATTAGCTGTAGGATCCGGATTTCTTAACTCAACTCTTGTTCCATTTCCTCTTGATGCAGGTATTCTTATAAGCGGACTTCTGTTCTTTGCTGACCATGCTATATATACAGGTGCTTCATAACCCGGAACAAGTCTTTTATATGAATTAACAAGTGGATTAGTTATTGCTGACATACCTCTTGCGTGCTTCATAATACCGGCAATAAAATGATATGCATCATCTGATAAACCAATCTTTCCATTCTCATCTGCAAATATATTCTTACCCTCTTCAGTTGCAAGTGACATATTAATATGCATTCCAGAACCGCTGATACCAAACTTTGGCTTTGGCATAAATGTTGCATAAAGTCCATGTCTCTTGGCAATTGTCTTAACTGTCATCTTAAATGTCTGTATATTATCTGCTGTCTTTAAAGCCTCATCATATTTAAAATCAATCTCATGCTGTGCAGGAGCAACCTCATGATGTGAAGCCTCAATCTCAAATCCCATGTCCTCAAGAGTAAGAACCATATCTCTTCTTATATTCTCACCCAGGTCATTAGGTCCAAGATCAAAATATCCAGCTTTCTCATGGCTTAAAGTTGTTGGAAGTCCGTTGTCATCTGTATGGAACAAGAAGAATTCACATTCAGGACCGACATCAAAACGGTATCCTAAATCATTTGCCTCTTTAATAGTTTTCTTAAGTATCCATCTTGGGTCGCCCTCAAAAGGCTTGCCATCTGGTGTGTACACATCACAGATAAGTCTTGCAACCTTTCCCTGCTGTGGTCTCCATGGGAATATTTCAAATGTATCGTAGTCAGGATACAGATACATATCTGACTCTTCAATTCTTACAAACCCTTCAACAGAAGAGCCGTCAAACATGCATTTGTTATCAAGTGCCTTCTCAAGCTGACTTGAAGTAATTGCAATATTCTTAAGTGTTCCAAAAATATCTGTAAACTGAAGACGTATAAACTCTACATCCTCTTCTTCTACCATTCTGAATATATCGTCCTTAGTGTATCTGCTCATAAGAAACCTCCGCTATAATTATATATTTCTTATTGTGACTTATTGCCAACTTTTATAAATATACTACATTTTAATCTCTTTGTGTATAATACTAATATTTTTCTTGAATAATTTTGTTTCTTAATGTACCATAGTTATGCATATTTCGTCTTTTTAAGACATATATTAATAATTTTAAGGGAGATAAACTATGGCTAAGAAAACAAATGTACCTCTTAAGAGACGCAGACGCTCTGAGCTTAATGTAAAACTCATTGCTATCATTGCTGCTGTACTCTTTGTTGTAACTATAGGTATCGTATTCGCTGTTATTGGCAGTCACAAAAAAGAAAATAATCCTTCTGTTGCCGATAACCAGAATAATGAGACTACTGCTGAACCAACAACAGAGGAAGAAACTACAACAAAGGTTCCGACTGTAGAGGTCGACCTTATGATGATTGGTGATATGCTTATGCATGAAGGTGTAGTAAAAAGTGGTCTTATGGATGATGGAACTTACAACTTCGACCACCTCTACACTAACATAGCTAAGGATATCAGCTCTGCAGACATAAAAATCGTTAATCAGGAAACAATCCTTGGTGGTTCGGATTTTGCCTATACCGGATATCCAACATTTAATTCACCTTGGGCGCTCGGTGATGCAGAAGTTAAGGCAGGATTTAATATTATTCTTCATGCTACTAACCACACATTAGACAAGGGACTTAAGGGCGTTGAAAACTGTCTTTCATTCTGGAAGACTTACCACCCAGACACTCCTGTTCTTGGTATCAATGAAACAGAAGAAGATTCAGAAAACATATATGTATATGAAAAAGAGGGCTTCAAAATAGCATTCCTTAATTACACATATGGAACTAACGGTATTCCTATTCCTGATTCCAAGCCTTACATTGTAAATATGCTTGACAAGGATAAAATTACTGCAGATGTTACTAAAGCAAAGCAGATTGCTGATATGGTTATTGTACTTCCACACTGGGGTACTGAATATGTCTACACACCAGATTCTAACCAGAATTACTGGACACAGCTTTTCTTAAGTCTTGGTGTTGACGTTGTTATTGGTGCACATCCTCATGTTCTTGAACCTGTTGAAGTTGTAACAGACACTAAAGGACATGAAATGCTTGTTTACTATTCACTTGGTAACTTCGTTTCTAATCAGGATCAGAAGCCTCGTATGATTGGCGGTATGGCTAAGATGACACTTGTTAAAGATGAAACAGGCTGTTATGTTAAGAATTATAATCTTACACCTGTTATAACACAGAAGCTTTTCGGCCAGAAAGCAATCACTACATATAAATTAAGTGATTACACAGAATCACTTGCATCAGGCAACGCAATCCGTAATGATTCCGGCTGCTCTGATTTCAGCCTTTCATATTGCCAGACTCTCATTAAGCAGATTCTTGGTGATGATTACGATGAAAGCACAAGTGAATTAAATGTTTCACTTCATCCTAATGGTCTTGTTAAAGATACATCTGCAACAGAAAGCAGTTCTTCTGCTAACTAATAATAAAAAGCAGTAATTTTTTAAAATGTAAAGAGATATATTGATACTAAGCATTATCCGAGGTATCAGTATGTCTCTTTTTTCTAATAAGAAAATGCGCATTTTATTCATATACTGCGTCATAATCATTTTAGTAATCTGTGGCATAATAACCGCAAGACATAAGCAATCCTCTTCTGAAAATCCTGCAGACACATCTTCAATTACTAATGAGCCACCTAAATCATCAGACAGTTCAGGTACTTCCGATAAATCCGGCTCATCAAATGATTCAAGCATCTCTAATCCGTCAATTCCATCAGATTCCGACAGATTACCGCCATACAACTCATCCAATCAGGGAAATGGAATTGGTGGTGGCGCAATCATGGGCAATTGCAGCATAGGCAGCCGTAAACTTCCTATATACTGTGTTGACCTTAGTAAAAAAACTAATCTTGATACCTCCAAAAAATATGTTTCCATATCATTTGACGCCGCGTGGGGCGATGAAGATACTATAAAGATTCTTGACATTCTTGATAAATATAATATCAAAACCACATTTTTCATGACCGGAGGCTGGGTGGACAGCTACCCTGATAAGGTTCTTGAAATCTATAACCGCGGTCACGACCTCGGCAACCACAGCCAGAATCATAAAGAAATGAGTAAACTTTCTGTAAATGAACAGAAAGATGAAATCATGTCTGTTGCCAATAAAATAAAAGAAATCACCGGATACACGAGCTTCTTGTTCCGCCCGCCATACGGTGATTATAATTCAACACTTATTGATACAGTCTATGGTTGTAACTTCTATCCTATAGAATGGGATGTAGATTCCCTTGACTGGAAGGACTATGGAACAGACAACATAATTAAGACCGTAACAACACATAAAGCTCTTAAGAACGGTTCCATAATTCTTATGCACAACGGTGCTAAATATACAGCCGAAGCTCTCGAATCTGTAATAACCGGGCTGCAGTCCCAAGGCTACGAAATCGTGCCTGTATCGCAGCTTATTAATACTGAGAATTTTCATATGGATGGAACCGGCCTTCAGATTCCTGACTAATTCTTATGCATAAGGTGCTTTATATAAAACTTAGCACCTTATGCAACTTTATTATTATAATCCGTGACATATACCTCACTGGCAATCTCTCTTGCCTTTTCTACAATCTTTTCCAAACGGGACATGACTTCATCTGAAAAATACTTTTCTCCACATTCCTCACATTCCTCACAAGGAACATTCTTAATTATAATTACACAATTATCAAAAGTAACAACATGTGTTGTAACCGATGGTTTTGTTGTTTTACATTTACAATAAAAACACATACTATTGCTCCTTTCTTGTCTTTAAATCTGCTTCAAACTTATCCGTATTAGGGTAATATGCTGTTACTATATACACATTCTCTCCATCATAACCTAATACAACATGTATAACTCTGTTTCTTAATGTATACCCAAATATCAGACAGCTAGGATAAGGATAATCATTAATATAATGTTCAATAATCTCCCCATTCATTATACAATTGATAACATCACTCCTCTTAATATCCCTCTCAGCCATTCTTGCTGCAACATGTACTGACCACTTTATCTTCCTTAATGTACATACTTCTCTTATTTTTTCTATATCCATATATACCCTCTCTTTATCATATTATAATCGTTTTATTTTAATTATACAACTTGCTTTTTTATTTTTATATTAAATATAATATACCAAATACAAAAAGAATTGTAAAGCGATAAATTATTTTAATTATTTATTAAGTTTTGTATATAAATCAATTATACATATTTACTTGTAAATAACTCGCTATCGCATTATAATTTGGTGGTCAAAATATTTTAAATTCAAAAGAGGTGTACAATGAACATTTTCAAGAAAATATACTGCAGAAGTTTTCAGACTGTCTTCAAGATTGCACTGCCATTTCTTCCATACAGGAAACCTAAAATTGTAAGTGCATTATCTGACATTCCATCTGTACTTAACAAAAAGAAGAAATCATGTCCTATAATTATTACTGATCCCGGAATTGCAAAGCTTGGCATTCTCTCTATGCTTACAGATGTATTCGACAATGCCGGCATTGAATACCATGTTTACGATAAAACTGTAGCTAACCCTACAACTGATACCGTGGAAGAGGCACTTGCCATATATAAAGATAACAAATGTGACTGTATAATCGGCTTTGGCGGCGGTTCAAGCATGGACTGTGCCAAAGCTGTTGGTGTAAGAATTGCAAGACCTAAGACACATCTGTCTAATCTTGGAGGAATACTTAAGGTCCACGCAAAGCTTCCTCTGCTGATTGCAATTCCTACAACAGCAGGAACGGGAAGCGAAACTACTCTTGCAGCCGTAATTGTAGATGCCAGAACCCGCCACAAATACGCAATCAACGACTTTCCGCTTATTCCAAGATATGCAGTCCTTGACCCGAAGGTAACACTTACACTTCCTGCTTCAATTACCGCAACTACCGGAATGGATGCACTTACACATGCCGTTGAAGCCTACATCGGAAACTCAACAACTCCGGGTACAAGAAAAGATGCACTTATGGCTACTGAGTTAATATTTAACAATCTTGACAGAGCATACACTAACGGTTCTGATACAACAGCAAGAAAGAATATGCTTAAAGCCGCTTATTATGCCGGATGTGCATTCACTAAATCATATGTCGGATATGTCCATGCAATTGCACATTCTCTCGGTGGCGAATATAATGTTCCTCATGGACTTGCAAATGCCGTAATTCTCCCAATGCTTCTTGAAAGCTATGGAGAATCCATCTATAAGAAGCTGCATGACCTTGCAATTGCCGCCGGTGTTGCAGATAAGGATATGCCAGATGAGACTGCTGCCAAAGCATTTATACAGGCAGTCAAAGATATGAAAGCAAGATTTAACATTGGCGATACAATTCCTGAGATTAAAGCGGAGGATATTCCTAAGCTTGCAGGGTATGCCGACAAAGAGGCTAATCCTCTCTACCCTGTTCCGGTTCTTATGGATGCTAAGACACTCGAACAGTTCTACTATAAACTTATGAACGATAATACACATGAAAATGAGGTATAATATGGAAGCTACAGAAATCAATAAACTTGTACAATCGCAGAGACATTTCTTTCTTACAGGAACTACACTTGATGTAAATGTAAGAATTGATGCCTTAAAGAAATTATATTCAGCAATTAAGAAACATGAGAATGAAATATATGATGCCCTCTATAAAGACCTCGGCAAAAGCCAGTTTGAGAGTTACATGTGTGAAGTAGGACTTACTCTCAGCGAGATATCATATATGTTAAAACATATCAGGAAATTCAGCAGAGAGAAAAATGTTCCAACACCCCTTGCACAGTTCCACTCAAGAAGCTTTAAGAAGCCGTCACCACGCGGTGTTGTCCTTATTATGAGTCCATGGAATTACCCATTTCTTCTGACAATGGAACCCCTTGTTGATGCAATTGCCGCAGGAAACACTGCGATTCTTAAACCAAGTGCGTACTCACCTTATGTCAGCGATGTTATGTGCCTCATAATAAAAGAAATATTTGACCCTGCTTATGTATCTGTTGTAACTGGCGGAAGAGCTGAAAATAACTGTCTGCTTAACGAACATTTTGATTACATATTCTTTACCGGAAGCCAGGCGGTCGGCAAGGAAGTTATGCGCAAAGCCGCTGAATACTTAACTCCGGTAACACTTGAGCTTGGTGGAAAAAGCCCATGTATAGTAACAGAATCTGCGGACTTAAAACTCGCCGCCAGAAGAATTGTATTCGGCAAATTCTTAAACTGCGGACAGACATGTGTTGCGCCTGATTACATATATGTTCAGGACAGTATCAAAGAACAGCTTGTGAAAGAACTTATCCACGAAACAAAGCGTCAGTTTACAGATTCTCCACTAAGCAGCAATGATTACGGCAAAATTGTTAATGAAAAACATTTTAACAGAATATCAGGTCTTATCGATACCAGCAAAGTCGTTCTTGGTGGTGCATCAGATGCAGATTCACTGCGTATCGAACCTACGATAATGGATAATGTTACATTTGACGATGCTGTGATGCAGGAAGAAATATTCGGTCCACTTATGCCAATACTTACCTTTCACTCTGTCGAGGAGGCAGTAAACACTGTTAATGAACACATGCACCCACTTGCTCTGTATATATTCACTAAGAATAAGAAAGAAGCCCGTTATGTAACCTCAAGATGCAATTACGGTGGTGGCTGTATAAATGATACAATCATTCACCTTGCAACATCCAAGATGGGCTTTGGCGGATTCGGTGAAAGCGGCATGGGCTCATATCACGGAAAGGCAGGATTTGACACATTTTCGCACTATAAGAGCATTGTAGATAAAAAATGCTGGCTTGACCTGCCTATGCGCTACCAGCCATACACGAAAACAAATAACAGTTTAATACATATGTTTTTAAAGTAATTACTTTGCAGAAAAAAACAGCGCTATATTGCATACAATGGCATACGGCGCTGTTTTTATGTTAATAATGTTATTAATAAAAAAAGATTGAGAATGACTTCTCGAAAACTTCTCCGGCATCAAGATGATTACTGTATTCCCTGTCCTTAAGCTCCCCTGTAAAATCTATGGCATCTGTTCTTCCATACCATGGCTCTATACATACAAATGGAACATTTTTTGATTTGCATGACCACAGACCAAATACAGGCGTATCAAACTTAACTGTAACAAAAGGCTTTTCATTTTTAACAAGACTTACAGTTTCTGCCTGACCACCCTCAATTATAAATGCATCTTTTTCAAAGCTGTCCTCTTGTATTGTATATTCATGATTAATTAATGGCAGCTCATACTCATCCCTTGCCATTAATTGATAATCTCCTATCAGATGATATATAATTCTGTCTGCATCAAATCTTATCTTACAGCCAGCCATGCTTGCATCATTCTCTGGTGTTACAAAAGCCGGATGACCACCTATGCTGAAATGCATCATTACATTATCTTTATTGATTACTCTGTACACTTCTTTAATCTCATTGTCAATAAGGTGATACTCCAGCTCCAATGCAAAATCAAAAGGATATTTTTCTTTAGTACTTTCATCGGATTCAAGTCTCATAACCAGCATACCGTCATTATGCTTAACAAGTGTGAATTCCATATCTCTTGCAAATCCGTGCTGACCCATTTCATATACTTTTCCATTATAAATGCTTTGGTTATCCTTATATTTGCCAATAAGCGGGAAAAGAACAGGTGCAACTCTTTTCCATCCTTCGGGATTGGCGTTCCACATTCTGTGTGTATTGTCCGTTTTACACAATACATCTCTTATTTCACATCCCTTAGAATCCACCGTAACTTTTAAAATGTTGTTTTCTAATACATACTCTGCCATATTGGCCTCCTTTCCGGACATGTTTTCTTTATTGTACACCACAATCTGATATTTTCCAAATCAAAAAAAGCTGACACACAAAAAGTGCATCAGCCTAAAAAAATATGCGGATAACAGGAGTTGAACCTGCACGTCTGTTGACACTAGAACCTAAATCTAGCGCGTCTGCCAATTCCGCCATATCCGCGAACATTTGCTATATTATCATATTCATGAATATGCGTCAATATTGAAAGTAAATTCTTTTCTAGTATTATTGTTTAAAAAAGAAGAATAATAAAAACTAAAAGGATGCAACAAAATGTTTCAAATTGTTGCATCCCATATTAATCATTATTTATTAACTTCATATGTTATATCGACATCGACATCAAATTCTTTAGTCTAAATTTCAATTTAATTTAAAATTAACTATTAATATATTTATAAATTCACTTTTAAAAACACATTATCTCTGTCATCCTGTTTGATTCCCAGATATCTTTTAGTAATTTCATATGACGAATGATTATATATTTCCATTAACATTGCCGGAGGCGTTCCATATTTCCAGGCATAATATCCAAATGTTTTTCTTAAAGAATGACAACTTATTCCATTCTCCATATTAAGGGCTTCCGCTACATGTGTAATTATTCTGAATGCCTGTGAACGTGACAAATGCGTTCCCTTTGTTTTTCCAGTAAAAATATAATCATTACCTGAAACACTCTTTAAACTCCCCATGTACATTTTAAATGCTTCTATAAGATTATTATTAATTGCTATTCTTGTCTCCTTTCCTGTTTTCCCCTCGCATACAACAATATGTTTCACATAATGTTTCCTATCAAAGTCATACACATTCCCCCATTTTAACTGCAACATATCACTAATTCTTAATGCAGTATTTAGTCCCATACATATCAGCATGTAATTACGAAGATTAACCTCCTTATTTAAATAATAACTACGAAAAGCTGTCAGTTCATCTAAGCTCCTGATTGGTTGAGATGTTCCCATATTATTTACCTCCATGTAATTGTTGGGATGCAACAATTTGAAACATTTTGTTGCGTGGTCATGAAAAGCAAGGAGGTTTTGAAATGTTAAAGCTCACAATCAAACCCGGTGAATTTATTAATATTGGAAATGATATCCGGGTAGTGTATTCGGGCGGAACAGATGGCAATATTCATCTTCTTATTGATGCACCAAAAGAACTTAACATTGTAAGAAGTAAGGTTCTTTCCAGAAAAAAAGACAGCTCAGAAAATAATTATCCGCATTCTGCACCGTCTTACTATGCAGAACCTAAACTCTCGCAGGAGACAGTCTCCAAAATTCGCCATCTTATCAAAGAGGATAAGAATACTAAAAAAAATAATACTCAGGATTAGCATGGTAATTCTGTTTATTATAAACACTAATCAAATAGTTGTGTCAAGTACATTTCTATTTAATTATCTAATGGAATGGAAACGGATTTCCTTCCATAAAAATATTATTTATACACGGAGGTATATACTATGGTAGTACAACACAATATGTCAGCTATGAATGCTAACAGAATGCTCAGCGGAGTTGCTTCAGCACAGTCTAAATCAACAGAAAAGTTATCTTCAGGTTACAGAATTAACCGTGCAGCTGATGATGCCGCAGGACTTTCAATTTCAGAAAAAATGAGAGGTCAGATAAGAGGTCTTAACCAGGCTTCAACTAATGCACAGGATGGTATTTCACTTATCCAGACAGCAGAAGGTGCTTTAAATGAATCTCACTCTATTCTTCAGAGAATGAGAGAGCTTTCAGTTCAGGCTGCTAATGGTACTGAAACTGATGATGACAGAGAAGCAGTACAGAAAGAGATTGAACAGCTTCAGAGTGAACTTACAAGAATCTCTGATACAACAGAATTCAACACAATGAAGTTACTTGATGGCTCACAGTCAGGAAGCAAGGTTCAGGTATCTCTAAGCAAGAGTGCTGCAACAGGCGCAACAACTAAGAATGCTGCTGTTGCACAGGTTAACACATCCGCAGATACTGTTGGTACCCTTGCAGCTGGTGCAAGCACAACATATTCTGTAACGGTGTTAGACAAGAATAACAATTCAACAACAGCTACTGTAACTATAACAAACAATGCTAATAAATTAACAGATAAAGATGGTAATGAATTAGGAGTTGCTGGACAAGATCCAGCATCAGCAACAGAAACTGCCAATGCTATAGCAAAGGCATTATCTAATACAGCTCTTGGTGATAAATTCGATTTTGGAGTTGATAATGATAATCTCACATTAACAACTAAAGATGCAAGCGATGCTGCCAACAGTGTATTAATCAGCGTTGATGGTGCAGCAGGAAAATTAGCTACTTCAACCGGTGGTTCAGAGGCTTATACAACTATTAATAAAGAAATTGGTTCATATGATGGAACAGGTAATATTGAAGACAAGATTTTCACAATTAATGGTGAAAAATTCGCATATGTCACAGATCCATCTAAGTTAGGTGATGACTATAAAGATGTTAATTATGTACAAACAGCAGGTAAAGAAGCTAAGGATACTGAGGCTACAGCTATGGCAGCATTAATCAGTTCTAAGACAGGTATTAATGCTGTTGTTAATGGAAAAACCAATACTTCTATTGATTTAAAGCCATCTTCAAAAGCTACAGGTAAGGGTATTGAACTCCAGATTGGAGCTAACGAAGGTCAGACAATGAGCTTTACACTTGATGATATGAGCGCTGACGCTCTTGGAGTTGGTGGAAATAATGTTGACCTGAGTACACAGGAAAATGCTAAAACCGCTACAACAACTATTGATGCAGCTATTAAAAAGGTATCTTCTGCAAGAGGCAGAATGGGTGCTGTTCAGAACAGACTTGAACACACTATTAACAATCTTGATACAGCTTCTGAAAATCTTCAGACAGCAGAGTCACGTATCCGTGATACAGATATGGCTGAGGAAATGGTTAACTACAGCAAGAATAACATCTTAGCTCAGGCTGGACAGTCTATGCTTGCACAGGCTAATCAGGCTAATCAGGGTGTTCTTACACTCCTTCAGTAATTATTCTGAAATAACATTTTGTTAAATTAATACCCCTGTATCAACAATTCCATGCATGTTGATACAGGGGTTTATATTTTACCGACATTATGAATTTTTTTCCGCCAGTCTCATAACTTCCTTCCATGCTGGCGAGAACAGATAATAACCTATCATTGCAAACATTCCAAAGCTGAAAGAAATTGGGAAGCACAACATTACCCATGTTCCATCAAAATACCTGTTAATAATATAGGCACTCGGAATTCTGACTGCCCAAAGCATAAGAATATTGACAATCGTAGTATAACGCACCTTTCCGGTTCCGTTTACAATAGATATTATACAGTTAAAAATAGCATAAAACCACTGGGAAAGCAGCATGACAATAACATGCCTGCTCGCATACATCAACACCATTTCATCTGATGAAAAGAAACGGATTATAGGTTTATGTATCATAATGAAAAACAATCCAAAACTTAATGTAATCAGACCTGAACACAATGGAATTCTCCAGTGTCCCTCTTTAATTCTTGAATATTTCTTAGCGCCATAATTCTGTCCTGAAAATGTAGTGGCCGCCGAAGATAATCCGGTAATTGCTATGTTAGAGCATCCTGTAATTCTTCCTGCTACTGCACCTCCTGCCATAAATATAGCACCCTGTGAGTTATTAAAGGTCTGTAATGCAACATGTCCTAATGAATAAAGCGAATTGTTAAGACCAACCGGCAAGCCAATAGCCAGAATATCTTTCATCATTGTTCCAGAGAATCTTCTCGGCAAAAATGTAAACTGTATCTCCGGAAACTTTTTTCTTATGTAAACAATACTTACAATCCATGAAATAAACATGGCAATACTTGTAGAAAGTGCTGCTCCAGCTACATCCATTCCAAACACTGCAACGAACAATAAATCAAATACTATATTAGAAACACATGACACAACCAGAAACCATAGCGAAGCCTTGCTGTCTCCAAGTCCTCTTAAAATTCCGGCATTCATATTATACCCCAGATTACCAAGTGTGCCTAAGAATACAACCCTTGTATAGATTAATGCGGCATCCCACACATCCTGCGGCACTTTCATGAATTCCAGAATATACGGTGCTGCAAACCAACCAAGAATTCCAATCGGAATACCTATAATATATATAAATGTTATTGAAGTTCCACATACTGAAACAACCTTTTCCGATTCCCTGGCCCCGGTATATTGTGAAATAAGAATAGACACACCTGTTCCTATTCCTAAAAAGACACATAATAATACTTCAACCGGCTGTGAACTCGTTCCTACCGCAGCTAAAGATGTATCACCACAGTATTTACCTATTACAAGTGCATCAACCGTAGTATATAACTGCTGCAAAACATTTCCAATAATAATCGGTATCGCAAACAGTATAATATTTCTCATGATACGACCTGTGGTCATATCAATCTTGCCTTTTTGTGAATTTGCCATAATATACTCCTATCATTAAATAACCTGTCTGTATCTGTTAATTATAATAATACTGTAATTGAGTTATATATTCTAGTGATTTATGGCACAAAGTACAGAAAAATCGTCCTCACTATACTTATTATATTCTCCCAATCTCTTCAACTTTCTCCCAATTACAAAGTAATTTGGGAGAAAATCAAAGCAATTGGGAGTATAAAAATCAAAAACATATAGTTCCCTTTAACGAAAATACTTCTCAATCACCACAGCTCTCTCAATCCAGCTATGTCTGCCCTTACAGCATTCATACCCGCTGTCAGCGATTTCCTGCAAATGTTTCGTATCAGCTAATGCACATTTAACCTTATCCGTGATTCGTGCCGCAACACACTCATCATATCCCGACTTTTCATAGTCTCTTAAATCCTCAAGTGAATAAAACAACACATTTTCACCATCTGCAAATGTGTTCTCATAAAACAGCGAAGTATCAGTAAGTGCAACACCTCCATTAAGCATAGTATTAAACACTCTGTCGTGTGCACCCATCTTAAACCATGGCATTACATTAAGAGAAATCTTTGCCTGGCTAATCATATCAAGGCACACCTTGGAATCAACACCGCCATGCTCAATTATATTCTCATGGTGGTTACATTCGATATAATTATAACCTGCGCCATAAGTATGAATCTTAAGTCCTGAATCAGCCAGCACCATTATTGCAAGCTCCCTGTAGTGGAATCTTACAGCAAGGTCTGCATACATCATATTCGGCATGCAGTCGACAAGCTGTTCGTCTGTAATATCATGAAATTCCCTGCGTAACGCATTTTCCGCCGCCGCATCAATCGTCTCTGACGGATTGTCTATCAGATATGACAGCACACCCTCATAGAAATCTATATACTCATCATCCATGTTATCCAGATGTTTCCTTAGTATTCTTTTCGGAGTGTAATTACCTGTAAATATAATATCTATCGGCCTTTCCTGCATTGACAGGTAATTCTTATCAGGCATTATACATCTGTTATAATTAAGCTCTGTTCCAGCCGTAAGCATATATTCTGTGTGTACTTCCGGGAAAAATCTGCGCATGTATGCGACATGCATTTCATCAATATCAAGCTGGATATACTTTTCAGGGTGCTTCCGGATATATTTGTTGTAATAAAGCGGGTGGTCTACAACAACATTTACAACCTTAACTCCTGCCCAGTCCCAGAAATTCCAGCCATCATCACGATACAGACCGGCTTCTCCTGCTATTCCTTCAAAGTTAAATGTGAACATATACCATTCATCTGCTCTGTGAGCCTTAAAAAATTCCACCAGTGCAAAAGAACTGGCCTGCTGTAATATTAAATTATACCAGAAAACGGAGCAGCCCATCTTCTCCCATACAGCAGCCATCTGCTCTGTAAAGAATTCTAATGTTTCTACTCCGCCTTTAAATAAAATCAATCTTTTCATTATTCTTCTCTGTTAAGCCATAATTGCATCAAATATTCCATCTAATGCAGACACATCAAGTTCCTCAGCCTTTCCTGAATCGACAAGTCCAGCTACCTCTGCGTCCATTGGAAGCTTTGCAACAGTCTTGATATCGTTAGCTGCTGCCACTTCATCAATCTTACTCTTTCCGTATATATAATGAATATTACCGCAGTCTGGACATTTGAAATAAGACATATTCTCGACAATTCCAAGAACCGGAATATTCATAAGCTTAGCCATATTAATTGCCTTCTCCACAATCATTGAAACAAGATCCTGTGGTGAAGTTACAATAATAATTCCGTCTATCGGCATAGACTGGAAAACTGTAAGAGGAACATCTCCTGTTCCCGGTGGACAGTCAACAAACATACAGTCTGTCTCATCCCAGTCAACATCTTCCCAGAACTGCTTAACAACACCTGCAATAACAGGTCCTCTCCATATAACCGGATCAGTCTCCTTTTCCATAAGAAGATTAAGTGACATAACCTTAATACCATTCTTTGAAGTCTCAGGATACATTACAGTTCCATCTTCATTACATGTTACCCTTTCAGTAAGTCCAAAAGATTTAGGAATAGATGGTCCTGTAATATCTGCATCAAGTATTGCTGCTTTCTTTCCTTCCTTATTGGCTTTGACTGCCAGCATTGATGTGACAAGTGATTTACCAACACCACCCTTGCCACTGACAACAGCTATAACCTTCTTAACTTTGCCATTATTGGCATTTCTTAATATCTGTGGTCCTTTTCTTGATTCGCAGTCTGAACTGCAACTTGAGCAGCTTCCTGAACAATTCTCGCTCATAACTTCCTCCCATTATTCATTCATGTATTTTTGTTCAAATTCTTCGACTGGTATAGGCTTTGAGAAATAATATCCCTGGAATATATGACAACCCATCTCTGTCAGCATAAGAAGCTGTTTGTCTGTCTCTACTCCTTCAGTAATTACCTCCATTCCAAGCTTTCCACCAAGAGAAATAATAGTCTCCAGAATATCCTGTCCCTTAACCTCATTCTCTGTAGCACGAAGGAATGCCATATCAATCTTAAGAACATCTGCACTTATATCTTTTAACATATTCAGTGAAGAATATCCACTTCCAAAATCATCAATCTCTATCTTAAATCCATAATCCCTGAGGTTCTTAATTACCTCCATATTCTTCTTAAGATCAGACATAAGTGCTGTCTCGGTAATCTCTAACTTTAACATCTTAGGTTCAATATCATATTTCTTGACAATTGATGTAATAACCTCATATACATCGATAAGATAAAAATCCTTAGTAGATATATTTACAGAAATATAATGAACCGTATCACCCTTCTTCTTCCATTCACTTAATTTAGCTGCTGCACATTCCCACATATACATATCAAGCTTATATATAAGACCTGTCGTCTCCAGAATATCAATGAAGAAGAATGGCGACAACAACCCTCTCTCAGGATGCTGCCATCGCACAAGCGCCTCTGCTCCATAAACCTTACCATGAGTATTAACCTGTGGTTGAAGAAACATTTTAAATTCCTTCTTCTCAATTGCCCCTTCAAACTCACTAAGAACTCTTCTTTCTTCAAGAGTTCTCTTTAACAGCTTATCATCATAGTATGCAATATTAGCTTCATAATTATTCTTAATAGTCTCGCTCGCAATAAATGCTTTATCACACATATTACTTACAGGCTCGTCAACATCTTCAATATCATAAACACCAACTACAACCCTTATCTTAAATGATGCATTGTTGAATCTGTCCTGCATACTTACAATACTATTCTGCATTATTTCATTCTTAAAACTATCCTTCGGCATACACACAGCAAATCTATCATTCTGGATTCTTCCACATATATAGCCACTTTCAGATGAAGCCTTGATAAGCCCCGCCTGCATTTTAATAATCTCATCACCTTTTTCGATTCCAAAAAGCTCATTAACAAGCTTAAAATCTTTAATATTACTGCACACCAGACAATATTTGTGATTCCTGTCGTTTCTCACTACATTGGCAGTTTCCTCATAGAACTGCTCCTTATTAAGAAGCCCCGTGAGATTATCATGTGTAGCTCTGAACTTTTCATATTCTAAAAGTTCAACAGCTTCAGTACGATCATTAAATATGAAATAATCACATATAAAATTATGCTTATCATCATAAACACGATTATATGAAATATCAAAGCTTCTTCTCTCATTCCCCACGCTGATTGTCTGCCTGAATTTCTTATTATCATGCTCTGTCTGAGTCTGAAGCCAGCTTGCATAATTATGCTCTACTTCATTAATATTATCAGTAATAGAATACATTTCTTTAACAATACCATTACAGTATATACATCTTCCGGCATTATCAAAGCATATAATTCCACTATTCATATCCCTGATTATAAGTGAAAATGTATTCTCAATAAGCTCATTAGGAACATAACTGTATGTCAGATAATATATAAGTACAGACATGATACCAAATGCAACCATTGACATGTCATATATTGAATCAGACCATGTAGTCATTATATCAAGCAAAAATGCAGCTAATAATAATATGAGAATAGCAAAATACCTGAATCTGTAGAATCTTGACATTCTCTCAACCATTACTATATAACTTAAAATAAGCAGCAACATAATGCCATAAGCAAATACATAATGTAACCTGCCCAGAACATTACCTTTTGCAAACTGAACAATTATCTGGTCACCCGATATATCTGTTATATCAAATATCCATCTCGTCCATGCATTAATCAAAAATGCAACGGTCTCAAACAGCGAATAGGCAATCATAAAAACTTTTACACCCATAACGCCCTTAAACATGCCTGTATAATACTGGGTATAATACATAAGAAGCACAAGCAGCCAGTCAAAGCCCGCCATAATAAGTCCCTTGCACAGCACTGTAATGGTAGTCCCTGGAACATATGTATACACTAAAAATATTATCCCACATATAAATGCACCAAGCTCATATAAAAACACAACTCTTGCCAGTGCCCCCTCTTTTTTATATGCCTTTAAAGCACACGCCCCAATCATTAAAATTACCGCCGTAATTATAAGCCCATAAAATACTCTCATAAGCGATATCTCCTAAATCAATACTAAATTTCACGACTTGCTTAAATAGTATTATAGCGCAAACTTCTTATTATTGCAAATGTGGCACAGCCAGATTCTTTTAACTCTGGTAAACAAACAGACGATTCATTCCCTCCTGCCACGGATACTCAAATTCCAGATAAATAATTTCCTTTCCAAAACGTGCAAATCTTTCTTTCCAGTAATTTGTTGTAGCCTGTCTTAGTCTCATAATATGATTCTCTTCATAAATGTTATTTCCCATATTCTCATATCCGAAACTTTCCAGTTCTTCTTTTGAATAATACGGATTCATTTTAATAAACCAATATCCACCAGGCTTCAATACCCGTTCTAAATCTTCAACTACCTCCTTTGACACATCTTTGGGCATTACATCCAACACATTTGATAATATCACTCCATCAAATGAATTTTCTTCTAATTGCTTTACCGTATGGTCTGTACCTTCAAGAAAAGTTGCCGTTTTATAATCACTTAATCTTGCTGTTTCAGTTGCAAATTCAATGCCCGTTTTTGAAGCATCAATTCCTAAAACTTTATGTGTAGGCTGATACTGCAAATATTGAAAAGAAATATCTCCTGTACCACAGCCAAAATCTAATACATTTGTTGTTTTTTCTGCAAACAGCTTTAACGCTTCGTCAAACATTGTTTCTACTTGTAAATCTAAATTTCTTAAATCCACAGGTGTACATTCCTTAAATACCTGATTCCACATTTCTGTTTCTCGCTCATATGCCTTATTCATAATGCTGCCATCTCCTTTTATTCTCACACATGCTGCACAACAGGACCGCCCTTATTAAATTCATTTAATCATGTCCTTTAATATATTGAACTACCTTTTTGTCACTTTTTGATTTTTTATACCAGCCAATACCTATCATTATAATTCCAACAATAATGGCTGTAGTTCTTATCAATGAATCTGGAGAAAATAATCTATAAACAGGAAGCTATAGAACTTTAATTTCAAAGGCAACAACACCATATTGCTCTATCATTTCGTTAGAATAATACATGAGCATTTCTTTCGGATTTGCAATCTCATCTTTGTTATATCCAATGGATACTTTACTGTGATGCTGATACAATTCTTCAAAAGATAGATACCGATACATGTTGATTACCATGCAGTCTATTTTCTCTTTATTACTTGTATCTGTAAATATAATGGTATCACCTATTGATATTAGCGAACGTTTCTCATCAAACAGTCGCATTTCTATTGTTTTTGTTTGTTCTTTTATCTTTACGAAAGAATCATGCCATATGTCCATTTCGTGTGTCATAGCATACCTCCACACTTCCGATTCGTTTTTTCCATTTTAGCATAAAACTCACCCAAGTTAAAACTCCTATTCTCAATCATTCCACTCCCCCTGACACCAAGTGCCACAAAAGTGTCCGAAATATTTGCAATTATTCTTATGTAATTTCAAGCGTCATATACAAACAAATATTCTTACACAACACATATACATACAGAGTTAATGCACACTAGGCTCTAAACTAGCACCTGAAAAATCCATAGTTTTATTTCAAATATAAATATCTTTTAATCTATTCGTCCAACATAAGTTTCCCATTTTGGGCTTTGTTACGCAATCTTCCCATTTGTTCCTTTTCAATTTGTTGAATACTTTTTTCTGGTGTTGGTAAATCTTCTGGCATAGTTCCACCTATTTTTTCTATTGCGTTTCTTACTTCTTTGCCAACATTATAATGAACCGATGTTGCTTTTTCAGCACCTTGCACTTTATCTTTTCTTAATTTTTCTTCTGTTTGTGATATTCTAAACAAATTGGCAATTAACTCTGTACTTCCCATATAATCAAGAATTTTCTGCCCCACTTCCAATTGTTTTCTCGTATGAATATCATCCACATCAAGACCTCCATAAAGTCCCATATAACCCGCATTTTGAAAAATAGCAAACTCTTCATTTGTAATAACACCTGCATTATGAGCAGTTTCTGCTAACATCTGATTCCATTGCTTTATATCACCTCTTACCACCAACCTTCTATTATCCTCATCCAATTCATTGAAATGATCAGCTACTTCTTGTCTATATGTCTGAATAGCAAAATATGTTTGTCCTAAAGCAATGACCTCTTTTCTTGGATCACCATTTTGAACTATCAAATAGCAAGCATATCTTGATAATTCATAATCCTTTGTAGATTTGTGTGTTGCGCCAGCTTCTACGATTTTGCTGGCCTCGGCAAAATCGTCCAAAACATTATGTCCACTATTTTCACATGCAATCATTGCACGTTTTATTACTTTTTCAAAATTTCGCCACTGAACATAATCTAAAGCAACGGCTAGTTCTCTCGCACTCCAATATTCACTACCTTTCTCATTAACGTGCTTTATATCTTCAAATCTTTTATACTCTATTGCTTTTAAATCACTCATATAAAACTCCTACAAACTAATACTCAAATTCCTACTTCTCTTTATTGTCATACTTATAATACATCATATTATTGTCTATTAAAATTTTCTCTATCATTTCACAGGCTTTTGAATATGATAATATAAAAAATTCTCTATCATTCCTTATTCGATACTGTGCTAATTCTTTATGAACCAATTTTTCAGAATATGATGCATCATAAACTCTAAAAACCTTTCTAGGTGAAAATGGAAAAACTTTACCTGTTCTAATCGTTTTTATCAAATTATTAGTTTATAAATAAGTGCCTGAAAAGTGCCCAAAGTACATTGATAATAGTACCTAAACCTCGCATTGTAACCTTATTATATTTTTATACTAATATGTTTATCTGTTGTTAATTTAACTTTCTAAAATGTTATATTTATGTATAATATGTTCTATAAGCTGGAAGCTGCATATTCCTACATATACCAATAAGAATGCATTCCACATAAATATGTTTTGGAATTTTTTGGCATTTGCCTTATTGAATTGTAAATATTTAAGTAATCTCCAAACCCCGTTCCAATGCAAATAATTCCAAATAAGCCTAACCCAACAAGTTGTGGAAATATCAAGAATAAAATATAGGGAATTATGCCTAGAATAAGATTTGGACACAAGCACATGAAAATAAATCGTGCCTTACTCATATCTTCTGTTCCTACTACAAACATCAAACCATGTATTAGGTCGTTATACATATATACATCTTTTTTAAAGCATACTGCATGCAATAATTCATGCGGAAACATAGACAATCCACCACAAATTCCTCCTGCCACCATCTGTATTTTGCTATTAGGAATATATTTTATGCCCATAAGCAAGAATGGAATTACTAATACAATCATTATCAAAACGCATCCTAAATTTGCAATAAGCGAATATTTCTTCATATCCTTTGGTTCTTTAAATGGAATTGCATTAGGATGATGCTCTTTGTATGGAAGACTATTTTCGTCTCCATTATATTTGCCTGCATAATGAAAAATCATATTATTCTTTCCTCCGTAAACTCCAAAGTTTCTGTTCCTTACAAACTGCGATTCGTTTTCCCCATTTTAACATAAAACTCAACCAAGTTAAATCTCCTATTCTCAATCATTCCACTCCCCCAGACACCAAGTGCCACAAAAGTGCCCAACTTGCCCACAAACATTTCCAATGTTTATGCGGGTTTTCAAAATCACAATACTTAATGCATGGAAATAATAAAGAATGAATTTCTTCTCAAGACGCCCGTTCCCCTCCTAGTCACTAGGCACGAAACGAAAAATGGGAATGGTTTTTCAACCATTCCCATCTTAATGAGCCCACCGGGGTTCGAAGCCGTGAGACCGCTTAAACACTGGCTTTCTTAGGTCTCCTTTATGGCACTAGTCCAGTAGGAGCCGATAGCCTGTGTAATGATTTTTACGTAAGTATTAATTAAGAAATAAGTGCCGGAAAAGTGCCCGAAATTTCAATAATGATTATACTATTATATTTTGATGAATTTATATATCTCCTTTTAGGCGCACTAGAGATTTTTTTGTTTCAAATCCGTCTGGATATCTCATCTTTAATTTATCGATATTTGCTTGAAAAATATCTTCAAGAGAAATATCTAGTGCTGTCGCAGCTTCTGCCAAATACCAAGCTACATCTCCAAGTTCCTTTGCCAAATGTTCCTTGTCCAATTCGTGTCCTTGAGCCATCCATTTTTTTACTATATCAATGGCTTCTCCTGATATTCATTAATCTTCATTCTTGTATCCTCCATAATGTACAAACTTCTATTTACACAACTCTTTAAAAAAAGCCTTTGCATTATCCAGATCATTCTTATCCGGATGTCCTTTTGATATACCTCCTATAAGCTTGAATGGTCCAAATGTGTCATATCCCTTACAAGAAAATTCTCCCACAATTCTTCCCTGCTTTTCTTTTATAATTCCCTTTATTGAATCAAATACAGGTCTTCCACCATAAGTACACATAAGAAAAACTTCCTTATTCTCTGGAAGATTTACTTCAGCAAAGTTGATTACGGCCTGGTGAATTTTACCAAAATAAATACCAGAAGCAACTCCTATAAGATCATACCCGGATAAGTCCTTTTCAGTAATCTTAGCTGCATCAATAATATCAACCCCATATTCATCTGCTATGGCATCAACAATTTTCTTGGTATTATTATGATGAACCGATGCATATATAATAACTGTTTTCATATCTGCTTCACTCCAGCTCGTACGGATATCATACATCATCCGTGTAAGTGCAATACTGTCTTTAGCTGTATATACATCACTGCTGCAATATCCAAGTTTTACGCATCTGCTTACTTCCCTGATTTCATATTCAAAGCCATTTATATCAACCGGACACTCGATTGTTTCCGGTTCTTTTCCTTCCACCTCAAGTATCATGGTCTCGGCGTGTTGGAAATCCGGTAAAAATATACTTCCCTTTGTTCCCTCAATTCTGGCATTACGTTTTAATTCCTGCCCAATTGTCTGGACTGATTCTGCCGTACATCCATCATTATATGTCAGTTTGAGACAGCTGTAATCATCTGTTCCATACTCATTAATATGTACTTTTTGAGTTTCTACATTCTGCGGCTCATTCCCTGTAACAATACGCAGAAATCCCAGATTATAAATTCCTATGTCCAACAAAGCACCTCCACCAAGTGCAGGGTTAAATTTACGCTCTTTTCTGGCACCTGTTGCAACAAACCCATACTGACATGAAATATGTTTTATTTCTCCAATAACTCCTTGCTGTAAGATACTGTGTAAACGATCATACAATGGAAGAAACCATATCCAGAGTCCCTCCATGATAAAAAGATGCCTATCCCTTGCCAGCTTGTACAGTTCCTGTGCCTGTTTATCATTTATCGTAAACGGCTTTTCGCACAATACATGCTTTCCATGTTCAAGACATAACCTGCAATTCTCATAATGCAAGGTATTTGGTGTTGCTACATAAACAGCCTCAACATCCTGATCTTTAACCAGTGCTTCATACGAATCATAATATCTTGGGATATCATGCTCATTAGCAAAGGCTTTTGCACTTTCAATGTTACGTGAACCAACTGCTACTAACTGTTCATTTTCTTTACTCATCTGATTTATGGTTGATGCAAATTTTTTTGCAATATTACCTGTAGCCAAAATTCCCCACTTCATCTTATCTCTCCCATCGATTCTATAAATTTATATGTAATATATCCTCATTTAACAATTATTAAAGGATACAAATCTATTATACCTTATATCATCATCTTCGCATATCCATTTTATATCATATTTTATAATACAAAAGGCCAGACCCGCCAAGCCCAATGGTTACTGACGAATCTGACCTTTTACAATTACTAAAAATTTTATATATTATCCTTCAATCTCTTTAATAAGATTAACCATCTCAATAGCACCTTCAGCGCACTCAAATCCCTTATTGCCTGCCTTTGTTCCGGCGCGCTCAATTGCCTGCTCGATTGTATCTGTAGTAAGCACTCCAAACATAACAGGAATATCACTTGCTAAAGAAACATTTGCAATGCCTTTGGAAACCTCGCTACACACATAATCGTAATGGCTTGTAGCACCTCTTATAACTGCACCAAGACATATAACTGCGTCATACTTGCCGCTTTTTGCCATCTTTGAAGCTATCAATGGTATCTCAAATGCGCCCGGCACCCATGCAAGATCAATATTTTCTTCTGAAACATCATGTCTTACAAGCCCGTCTTTAGCTCCCGCAACAAGCTTAGACACAATAAATTCATTAAACCTTGCCGCTACAATACCTACCTTAATTCCACTGTCAACTAACTTACCTTCTAAAACTCTCATCATCAATTTCTCCTTATAAATAATTCATATTTTTACACTACATTTAAAATGTGTCCCATCTTTGTCTGCTTTGTCTTAAGATAGAACCTGTCAAAGCTGGTCGCATCTATCTCAATAGGCACTCTCTCACTGATTTCGATTCCAAAATCTGCAAGCTGGTATACCTTATCGGGATTGTTAGTAAGAAGCCTTAAGCTCTTAGCGCCTAAGTCTTTCAATATCTGTGCTCCTATGTAGTACTCGCGTGCGTCTCCCGGCAGACCAAGTGCCAGATTAGCCTCAAGTGTATCCATTCCCTGATCCTGAAGTGCATATGCCTTAAGCTTGTTGACAAGCCCGATTCCTCTGCCCTCCTGTCTCATATAAAGAAGTACTCCCCTGCCTTCATTGTTAATCTGTGTCATCGCTGACGCTAGCTGCTGACCGCAGTCACATTTCATTGAGCCAAATGCGTCTCCGGTCAGGCACTCTGAATGTACCCTGCACAAAAGATTACTGCCGTCACCAATGTCACCCTTTACCAATGCAACATGATGCTCGCCATTTAACTTATTAACATAACAGTGTGCCATGAATTCCCCATACTTTGTCGGCATTCTTGTAACTGCCACACACTCAACCAAGTTGTCATGTCTCTTTCTGTATTCCTGAATTGCTTTAATTGTTATGAATTTGAGATTGAATTTTTCGGACATTTCTATGAGATCTTCTTTTCTCATCATTGTTCCGTCCGCTTTCATTATTTCACAGCACAGACCACATTCTTTAAGTCCTGCTATTCTCATAAGGTCTACTGTTGCCTCTGTATGTCCGTTTCTTTCAAGAACTCCATTAGGTTTTGAACGTAGTGGAAACATATGTCCCGGTCTTCTGAAATCCTCAGGCTTTGCTTCATCTGACACACATGCTCTTGCAGTAAAGCCTCTCTCCTCTGCCGATATTCCTGTTGTCGTCTTAACATGGTCTATTGACACTGTAAATGCAGTTTCATGGTTATCAGTATTGTCAGCAACCATCTGTGTAAGTCCCAGCTTTCTGCACAAATCTCCACTCATAGGCATGCATATAAGTCCTTTTCCATATGTCGCCATGAAATTCACATTTTCAGTAGTTGCAAATTCAGCGGCACATATAAGGTCGCCCTCATTCTCTCTGCTTTCATCATCTGAGACAAGTATCAGCTTTCCATCCTGTAAATCCTTAACCGCCTCTTCAACTGTGTTATACTCAAACATTTTCTTTTACCTTCCTTTCCCTTTGATATTTTAAAATCCATTCTTTAGCAGGAATTCTCTTGTGATTCCCATCTGCGGTTCTTCTTCCCGCAGAGCAAGAAACCTCTCAATATATTTTCCGACAATGTCATTTTCGAGATTAACTACATCACCGACTTTCCTAAGTGACAGCGTTGTCGCACCTGCCGTATGCGGTATTATTGATACTGAAAAGCTCTGGCTGTCCGTCTTGGCAACCGTAAGACTTATTCCATCTATGGCAACCGAACCTTTTTCAACGATATATTTTAATATTCCGCTGTCTGTCTTAATCTGATACCATATCGCGTTATCATCCTTGGTTATCGCTGCAACTTTTCCTGTTCCATCAATATGTCCCGAAACTATATGTCCTCCAAACCTTCCATCTGCTGCCATTGCCCTTTCAAGATTAACAGCACTGCCACTCACCAGCTTGCCAAGTGATGAGCGGTTCAGCGTCTCATGCATTACATCAGCAGTAAATGTATTATCATATATCCCTGTCACTGTAAGGCACACACCATTGACAGCAATGCTGTCTCCTATATGTGTTCCCTCAAGGACTTTTTCTGCCTGTATTGTAAGAATTGCTGACGCCGTTCCTTTTTTTACATTATTTACATGTCCGATTTCTTCAATAATTCCCGTAAACATTACAACTCTCCTTCAATCAGAATATCGTCACCAAGAAGACGAACTGTCTTGTTTCTCAACTGATATGCTTCATCTACATTTGCAACACCCTGACCTTCAACTGCTGTCTTACTGTCTGCCCCGCCAAATATCTTAGGTGCAATGTAAGTCTGAACCCGGTTCACAATTCCAGCCTGCAATGCCGAGAAGTTAAGTGTTCCGCCTCCCTCTAGAATCACGCTGTCGATACCTTTTTCTCCAAGTATGTTCATAAGCGCTTTAAGGTCAACGTGCTGCTCTGATTCTTTTGTAATTATCACTTCACAGCCTGCATTTTCATATAAAGATTTCCTGTCGCTGTCGGTACTACATGTAGCAATTATTGTTGGTATCTGCCCTGCACTTTTTACAATTCTGCTGTCCAACGGTGTCCTTAATCTACTGTCGCATATGATTCTCACAGGATTGTGTGGGTTGCTTACGGCTGTATTTCTACAGTCAAGCATTGGATTATCAGCAATCACAGTGCCGACACCAACCATAATTGCCGCGTATCTGTGACGGTCTGCATGCACATTTTCTCTTGCCTGCTCACCTGTAATCCACTTGGAAAGTCCCTTATATGTGGCAATTTTTCCATCAAGTGTCTGTGCTGTTTTCATCACAACATATGGCTCTTTATTCCTTATGTAATGAAAGAATACATAATTCATCGCCAGACATTCTTCATTGCATACACAACCTTCAACTTTAATCCCGTGTTCTTCCAGATATTTAACACCTTTTCCACTTACCAGGGGATTAGGATCCATCGAACCTATCACAACCCTGCTTATTCCTGCCTGCACAAGTGCTTCAGTGCAAGGCGGCTGTTTCCCATGATGGCAGCACGGCTCAAGTGTCACATATATGGTTGCTCCACTGGTATCCTCCATACATCTTGAAAGTGCATCTCTTTCTGCATGAAGCTCACCATATTTCCTGTGCCAGCCTTCACCTATAATTCTGTCATCCTTTACAATTACAGCTCCCACCAGCGGATTAGGATTAACCCAGCCTGTTCCTCTCTTTGCAAGTTCAATTGCCCGCTTCATGTAGAATTCATCTTCTTTTGAAAAATTGTTATTTATTTCCTGCTGCATATCTGCACCTTCTTTCTGTTCTTTCCTGTCCAGCTTTTTTCTGTTCTGATTTTCCCTGTTTGCTGTATCTTAATTTCATTCTTAATGTGCTTGCTGTTTCCCTGATTTTGCCGGCTCAAAGTCGTGATACCTATAAGTAGTCGCATTTTCAATGGTTTAGTAGGTTTTTGCCAAATTTACCTGCTGCCATGCTGCTCTGAATTGCTATAATATGCCGCCAGATTGCTATGAATTGAATCGATGTAATATGCTGCAGCCACAATTGCCAGTTCCAACATTTCAGACCAGACTCCGCCTCAATAATACAGACATCCTAGCACAACCAAAATCCAGCCCAGACATAAAAAAGGCTTCCAAAGCAGTTTCATTTCACCACTTCAGAAGCCATACGCCAAAATATCGAATTTCTATAATCAAATTCTTACTCTGACAATCAAAAAACTCTGAGATAATAATTCATCTCAGAGCCAGTATCCACATTCAAGCCAGCCATTCATTCTACTATGATTACATTATGAATAACTAACTTTAATATCACTTCTTCCATCCAGACTTTACTGTCGGCTTCGGAATTACACCGAATCATGCTCTGGCTTACGCCTCGGCTCGTGGGCTTTACCACCGGTAGGGAATTGCACCCTGCCCTGAAGTTCCATATGTATTAAATTATTTATAGTATACACCTGATTTTTAAAAAATCAAGTACTTGACACATTTATTAATATAAGGAAATGAATAAAACCAAAACATGTAAAAACCGGAACCTCGCACCCACACAGTAAGCGAGATTCCGGTCTCCTTAAAAAATATTAATTTTCTGGCTTTTTACCTTTAACCGTTAATCCTGCTGCCGCTCCTCCTATTACAAACATAAGAAGCCATACAAATACATGTTTATTATCTCCTGTATCAGGCGTCTGTTCTTTTACTGTCTCTGTCTTACCGCCTTTACCCGTATCGTCCGATGATGTTGTATCTGTAATCTTTGCAACCACAGTCTGTGATTTTTCAATTTCAACAAGCCCATCCTGCTTGATGTAATATCTGTCACAATCTTTACAATACCAGTATTCAATATTTCCTTCATCTGTCCTGGTAGCCGCCTTTGCCGCTACTGACTTCAAGCCTTCATGTATACTCATATTGTAAGTGCCATATTCTTCACTGCAGATTGTACACACCGCTTTCTTCACACATGTTGCACTTCCGCCTGCATGTTTACACTGATAATCACAAACCGTGCATACACCGTTTTTCCAACCATGTGCTTCACTTGTCGATACTTCCTTATCACAGCAATCATATGCCTGCTTATGAGTTTTTTCTGTCTGTACCCATACTACCTTTCCACTGTGATTTGCCATATCTTTATCTGTATACTCCTTGCCGCAGATTTTGCAAACCGCACCTTTTGTACATGTTGCTTCTCCACCGCTGTGTACGCATACATAACCACATGTTTCACAAGCACCGTCTTTCCAGTTATGATTTTCTTGTGCTATCGTCACTTTACCACAGCAATCATATTTCTTTTCATGTGTTGTTGCTGTCTGTGTCCACTTTTCTGTTCCTGTATGATTGTCTGCATTTATTTCTCCATATTTACTATTGCAGGTATCACAAACCGCTTTCTGCGTACAGGTTGCTTCTCCGCCTTTATGAATACAATCATATCCGCATACCGTGCAGTGTCCATTATCCCAGATATGATCTTCTATATTAGTTACCTCAGCACCACAACAGTCATATTTTTTCTGATGAGTTTTTTCTGTCTGTACCCATACCTGATTTCCACTGTGGTTTGCAGGATTTAAAGTACCATATTCAGCATTACAATCCGTGCAGACGGCTCTCTTTTTACATGTTGCCGCTCCACCTACACAGCTTTCTGTTTCTTCTATAGTACAGCCTGCCGTTGTACATTTGTGAGTATGTGTGCCGTTACCATTTGACTTCCATTCACCGTATATATGTTCTGCCTTTGCTGCTGTAACAATCTCACCACATTCACAAATTACAGGTGTTGTACAATCACCGTCATCTGTACCACTATGTTTTGTCTTTGTTGTTGTTACCGTACAGCCGTCATTCTCACACACTTTCCAATGATAAGTATCGTCTTTTGTCCATGTGTCGCTGAACTTATGATTTGCCTGTGCCAAAAATATTTTTCCGCAGACAGAGCATATTGATTCTTTCGTACAGTCGCTGTTATCCATTGTATGATTCGCATTTACGGTAACAGACAGATAAATGCTGTATCCTTCATTATCCGTCAATGTTATTGTCTGTGTGCCATCTGCTGCAGATACAGTATAAATACCGTCCGCATCAGGTGTAAGCGTTTTATTTCCTGCCATTACCTGTGTATAATCGGAAGAAGTTACTTTAAACTGTGCCTTCTCGCAGTATACTCCATTATTTTTAATACCGTCTACCACTGTATCCGGATTAATCGCATTATAATAATATGTAACTGTCTGTGTTTCTGATGTATACACACCCTTTTCATCGCCTGTCTTGCTTAAAAAAGTATATCCTGATGGAATCTTAATATTTTCAGGTACCGCATAATTCGTTCCCGATGTACCCTGAAGTGTAATCGATTCACGTAACTTCTGCTCACTGTCTTTTATCACATAATTAACAATTACTTTTCCTTTGCCTGATGTTACAGCCACATAATCAAAGCTTTCCTTATCTACAAGAATCATTGTAGTATACGCAGGTACAGTTATAACGGAGCCTGCGACTTCACCAAGTGATACAACTCCCGCACTTTCGCCATTTGCAATAACAACCCAATCCGCAGCAGCTCTTCCTTGAACAGGAATTGTAATTTCTTTTGACACATCTGACTCATTATTTAATACTGCCATAGTATTCCACTCGTCGTCTTTTGTACCTGTAAGCACATAAGCTTCAGAATTTTTTATTTTCTGGCTTTTCGCAAGCGGTGAAAATGCTTTTCGTATCTCCATAAGTCCTCTGTAATATGAGACTACATCTGCATACTCTGCTGAATCCTTCCATTCAACGTAACTGCTGTCTGCAAGAGTTCTTCCCTCAACGCTGTTACACATTTCTTCTCCGCCATCCATAAACAATGTTCCCGGCTTAGCATATTTCATTGCTGCTTTCTGCTTGTATATTTTTACGGCTTTTTCGTTTCTTTCGCCATAAGTGCCACCTGTGCTGCCGATTATTTCATCATAAAAGGAAGTTTTATTCTGTCTTTCTTCCTTTGTATAATTATCTCCCCATATAACCAGATTGGCATCTTCCTTTGCCAATGATGTCTTTATCTCATCCAGCCATTTATATACATGCGAAGAACCTTTGTACTTCACATTGACACAGTCAATCAAATCCAGTGAAAATCCATCAACATGATATTCCTCTGCCCAATATTTCATGGAATTAACCATATAACTACGATACATCTTCCGCTCTGTGGCAAGCTCATTGTCATATCCCGTATTTGTTGTATACCTTGTACCGTTAGTATTCAATCTGTAATAAAACCACGGAACCGACTTTTCAAGAGGATTTTCCTCTGAGGCATGCGTATACGGCATCTCCATCACAACAGAAAATCCCGCACTGTGAAGTGCCTGAATCATCTCTTTACATTCTTTTATAACAGTTTTGCTGTCTGACGGATTGGAAGCATAGCTTGCCTCAGGTACATTATAATTTAAAATCTCATACTCACTGTCGCCATCAAAATCCGCAAACGGTGCAAGCTGTACTGTCGTAACACCGAGTTCCTTCAGATAATCAATACCAGATACAAGCTCTCCCGCACTGTTTACTTTTGCACCCTTTTCCGTAAAAGCACTGTACTTTCCGCCTGCAGTCATGCCCGATGCGGTATCTGATGAGAAATCCTTAACACTTATCTTATAAACAGTATTTGCTTTTGTTGAATCAATATACACATGTCTGTCGCTGTCCCAACCCTTAGGAGATACTGAAGATGTATCTGTTATATACGAACGCTTTCCGTCTTTGCTTACCGCAACCGAATATGGGTCCTGAATTTTATATTGTGTTGTTCTGTCGCTGTCAATATGGTAAATATCTGTTGTGGTAATCGTATAGTCATAATACAATCCGCCACAATCACCAACAAGCGTTATAATCCAGATTCCATTCCATTCACCGTTTACAAGCATTTTCTCTAATGGATAACTTCCTTTATCATGTGCATTGCTGTCATTATCATCACCTGTTGCATAAAAATTAACTTTTACATATGTTGCCGCAGGTGCCCATAACAAAAATTCAGTTGACTCCTTTGTATATGTCGCTCCAAGCTGCCTGCCCTTACGTGTATGCCCCCAATCATCAACATATGTTCCATCATAAAAATATTCATTATCAATATCTTCTGCCACTTTATTAATATAGCTGTTAGGAATCGTAGGTATCTTTTTACTGTTATCTGCCGCAAACCCAGTAACGGCACTGCTTGAAAATACCATTCCGATTGACAATACCACCGCAGTAATCTTTTTTAAGTTTAAATACTTCATAAACTCTCCCTCCTTTTATTGTACTCAATGTATATATGCAATACCATAAAGCATTACAAAAATACATTCTATCTTAGTGGTATTATACAATAAAAGGCATCAAAAAAAATGTCATTTACATGAAATGACATTTTTTCGACACGAACGATATTAAAATGAATGTTTATTCTTCACTTTTTAATCACAATTTATTTATAAAGTTCTGGACCTGATTTTTAAAAAATCAAGTACTTGACATATTTATTAATTTTATGATACTATACCACGGCACAATTAAATATGGTTATATTGGAAACGACACATCCCCCGGATGATAACGAACAACACATGTTTTGCTTAGGTTATTATTTAAGGAGGATTTTTTTATGCCAAAAAACAAGTTTCAGGATGTTATTTTCACAATTATTATGGCAACAATTATGGTCTATGGAATGGTCGTATATAATGTTGCCCTCAACACAGGTACTGTAAATGGTACTACTTTCTTAGCTGCAACACATGAATTGCCAATCATGGTTCCAATTGCATTCGTGCTCGAGTTCTTCGTTGTAGGAAAGATAGCTAAAATGCTTGCTTTCACTGTTATGCGTCCAACTGACAGACCACAGTTCATCACATATGCAATATCAATATGTATCTGCTGCATTATGTGTCCGATTATGAGTCTTGTAGCTACATTCCTTTTCAAAGAGCCATCCTTTGGCATGTGGGTTAAAACATGGGCAATGAACTTTCCTATGGCAATCTGCTATCAGATGTTCTATTGCGGACCACTTGTAAGACTTATATTCAGGGCAATATTTGTCAGAAAAAATGCTGAAGTCCCAGAAAACATGTGCGCTGTAGATACAGAATAATATTAACTATCAGGCAGGAGATTTTCTCCTGCTTTTTTATATATTACGGATATTCAGATAGAAAATGTGTTATTATATGAATATCAATCCAAAGAATGGAGAATTATCATGAAAGCCTATGAACGATTATTAAAATATGTCACTTTCCGTACACCAAGTGACGAAAACAGTGAAACAACTCCCTCATCTGCATGCCAGTTTGAGTTAGCCAGATTTGTAAAAAATGAGATGGAAGGATTGAATTTATCGGACATTGTACTTGACGATATGTGTTACCTGTATGGTAAGCTTCCGGCAACCAAAGGTTATGAAAATGCACCTGCTATCGGATTTATTGCACATATGGATACCGTGTCCGATTATTGCAATCACGATATTACACCTGTTATAACAGAGAATTTCAATGGTGAATCACTTACACTTCCTGCCGGGATAACTCTGTCTGTGCATGATTTTCCTCATCTTGGCACTCTTAAGGAACGCACACTTATCACATCAGACGGAAGCACTATACTTGGTGCTGATGACAAAGCAGGTATTGCTGAAATCCTGACTATGATAGAACATTTGCAGAAAGGCAATATACCTCATGGAACAATATGTGTAGCATTCACACCTGATGAAGAAATCGGCATGGGAGCAGAACATTTTAACATAGAACAGTTCGGTGCCAAATACGCCTATACAATTGACGGCGACACAGAAGGCGAAATTCAGTACGAAAACTTCAACGCATGCAAAGCGGATTTTCATATAAAAGGCTTCAATGTACACCCAGGTTCTGCCAAAGACACCATGATTAATGCCAGTCTTGTTGCAATGGAGATTAACAATGCACTTCCTGCTATGGAAACCCCTCGCGGCACAGAAGATTATGAGGGCTTCTACCATCTTGTCAGCATGTCTGGCGATGTCAGTGAGGCTTCGCTTAATTATATAGTAAGAGACCATGATAAGAATTTATTTGAAGCAAAGAAAAATACTCTGCGATTAATCGAAAAGAATATGAATGAAAAGTGGGGTGAAGGAACTGTCACACTCACCATTAAAGACCAGTATAAGAATATGTCCGAAATCATTGCAGGATGCATGAATCTTATTGACAATGCAAAGAAAGCCTGTGAACAGGCTGATATAACACCGCTTATTCTTCCTATCCGAGGAGGAACAGACGGCTGCCAGTTAAGCTTCAAGGGACTTCCATGCCCTAACCTTGGAACTGGAGGACACGCTTACCACGGTCCCTATGAACATATTACTGTTGAAGGCATGGATATGACCGTTGCAATGCTTGTTAAATTGGTTGGAACATTTACTGAATAACAACTATATTTTATAACACAAAACAGGAGTTAAGCTATTGACCTACTCCTGTTTTGTATTATCAGTTGTTATTCAGTTTTTATTACTTTCGCTTTGAAACAACATACATAACTGCTGCTGCAATACATCCAGCTAACGCAATAATTGCTATTACAAGCCATAATTTCCCATGATTTCTGTCCCCAGTGTTAATTGATGATGCATTTGTTTCATTCTCAACAAATGTATACTGGCTTGTTGTTTCTGATTCAGTCTGACTGATGGTCTCTGTCTCTGTTTCAGATTCTTTGATACTTTCTGTTTCTTTACTACTTTCAGTCTCCTTGATGTCCTCAGTTTCAGATTCTGTTTCCCTGCTGCTTTCCGTCACTGGTTTTGTCTCCGGTTCTGTCACTGGTTCCGTCTCCGGTTCTTTAACAGTAAAATGTGCACTAGCTGTTCCACTCAATGAAACAATACCTATAACATGCTCTCCCGTCGATAATTTTTTTATTAAATCTGGATTAAGTGTTACAATAATACTTCCTGCTTTTACCGTATAATCCTTGTCTTTTACAAGCTCTCTGCCATCAAGTTCTACTTTTACAAAATCTGAAAATGCTGCATTAGACTTAAATGTAATTGCCTTATCGGAATTCTTATCAATTATACATTTATCACCTTCAATTATTTCTGGCGTCAGTTTTGATGTAACAACACTATCTTTGTCTATCTGCTTTGATGCATTTGAATCTGCAAAGTATTTTAAACATAAAGAGCAGTAATAATATTCAATATTACCTTCCTGAGTCACTGTAGCTGCTTTAGCTTCTACATGCTGTAACTTATGATTATCCTTATTTAATTCACCATATTCCTCATGGCATACTTCACACACTGCACGGCTGACGCATGTTGCCACTCCACCACTATGAATATGCTCTGGAATGCCACCCTTTATTTCAAATGTGAGTATATTATTCTCGATTGAATTGACACTGATATAAATATCTCCGTAAATCCATATATCTTCACCTATTCCTAATGCTGCATCTGCCTTTGTGTTATACTGTCCACCAAGAACTTCATAATTCCATTTAGGTGATGAAAAATACATATTACTTGGAAACTTAGTGTCACTGTCTATAAGATAACATACCAGCCCGGATTTTAATGGAATTTTATCCACTCTGTTTCCATTAATCTTGAACATCTGCTTATATTGAGAATCATATTTGTTACCATTATCCTCAAAGTTTCTGTACTCAAGATACAATGTCTTACCCTTTTCCGGAATATCCATCTTATATCCTGTAATATTATCCGTACCTGAAGTTCCTAATGCTTTAAGACTATATTCTCCTTCGGACAAAATCGTCTTAATATCATTCTCATCAGCCCAGCCTAATACTTCTTTCTCCTTAAGAGACATAAACTGTGGTACTGGAGATATATGCTTTGCCATAACTGACATGAAATACACCGGTGACGCATTCATTGAGTTATATAAATCCTTCAGCCCCATAATATGTCCCATTTCATGTACTGCTGTTGCGATTGATACAAATATCCGGTCATCCTCATCCTTAAATAAATATCCGTTAGTATCACCATCAGGCTTACAATACGAATTGGTTATCTGGACATATTTGTAACTATTAATAGTTTTTTTGCCGGTATTAACAGAAATATTATTAACATAATCTGTATAATTCCACAATGGTGATGACCAGCTTACTGATATATTACCTGACCCATTATTCTTATATATAATTGTAATTGAATCAATAGTACCATTGTTATCTTTATCAAGCACACCATAGTCATAGTATACAGTATTATTATAATCAGAAATTTTATTACCAGATGATATGGCATTATTAACAGCTTCTGACCACTCCTGCCTAAGCTCATACATTCTGCTTGCACGCTCCGAAGCATCTTTATAACCAATAGTATTAATATCGCTGTACTCTGCATAATACCCACGAGGATGTGAAAGTACAATTGAGCCGCCATTATCATATAGATATACACTTCTCATTCTTAATTTGTTATCTGATACACATCTGTAATAATCGCCTACACTATATGAACCTGCATTATATGAATTATCTGTTATTTTTCTGACAGAACTGCCTTCATATACATCATTTATAAATTCGGTTTCACCTGCAAATCTGGCAAATACCACTAAATTAGTAAAATTACTGTCATCATCATCTGCCTGTATCCTGTCTTTATCACCTGTTAATAACAAAATTGACAGAAAAACAGCGCAAAATAACAGTATTAGTTTGATTTTTCTCATAAAAATTCCTTTCCATGTATAAACAAGCTAACTATTATATTATCCGGTTTCTCTGTCAGAATCTTACCATATTATTAAATTTAATTCAATTCAAATTACTATTTTACGGCTTGCACACTCCACAAGCCTCATACCCCATATCAATAAGCTCCTGCCTGCTTCCTGTATAAATCTTTTTATTGGAAGCATCCATGCTCTTTGCACTGTTGCAGGATTCTTTGTGGAATTTCTTTGTATTAGTATTAAGTATATAAGTCTGCACATTTGCATCTGCTGCAGTTGTTGACTTTGAAGCATCTGCAACTATTGAATCGTCCTGATGGCTGTCACCGGTTGCATAATCAATGGCAATTCCCGGCTGTGCATTAAAGCAATACACATTGAAAAGAATTCCATCGCCATTATCCTCAACTGACTCAGCCTCCATGTGCACACCGCTGGCAACAAGATTATCGCCAGAAAATACAGGTGTTACACGGTACAGAACATGATTACCAGTTTCCTTTATGTAATCTGCTACCATATTTTCAAAAGGCAGCATACCATCAACATTAAGATATCTTGTTCCTGTAATCAGATTCTTTGCATTGGCATTCTCGCCGGTAAGCTGATATCCAATAAGATGACATCTGTTATACAGATATTTGCCATCAACATTATCATACTTAGCCATCTGCCAGCCTGTCGGCTTCACCTCACCAATAGAGCCACGCTTTTCCGTAGGCATAAGGTCTTTTCCTATATTAGCATATGCCGTGGTACATCTTCCCAGCCCATCAAGCTCACCATATCTTTCAAATGAAGCAGTCGTCATATCTGCTTCAATAAAATCAGGATTATTATCATTAATTACAACATATGGTTCACCCTGATATACTAAAGACGCCATATCATCTGCCACAGCCGTACTCTGAACCTCAGTACTACCAACAGTACCAGCCTGATTATCCTTCTTAGAAGAGCAGCCGCTTAACCCAAATCCGCTTCCTGCAATAAAGAACACCAGTAAAAATGCGGTTACTCTCCTTAGCACTTCTAACCTGATATTACGCATTTATCATACTCCTTATTTCTTTCTTACATATCTCTCTTCAGTAATCTTCTCATGAGAATTACCCTCAAAATCAGTAGAACCCTCCAGCTTAAAATCATTAAGCATGTCCTTAGGAAACTTCACATCAGAAGGATACTTCCTGTTCCACTTATACAGGTAAACCTCATCCACCATATCCTCATAAGAAACAATCTCAGAATCCTCAACAAAACAGAAATCGTCCTTTCCAGCAAAACCAAACTCCTGATTAACCTCAATATTTTCATAATCACCAAAAAGCTGCTTACTATATAAAGAAAGCCATAACTTCCTTCCATCAAGCATCTTAATAATCTGCTCATTCAGAACACTGTCCTTAGAAACACGTCTGTTATTAAACATAATTCCATAATCATCATCAACAATAGCTATAACCTTCATAATATCCTCCTTTTTTGTGTCCGGTATGGGTGGCTTGTGCGGATAGGGAATCTGCGTGGAGGTGGGCGTGTCGTTAAGACACTGCTTGGATTTTGTCCGTGTTATCGACACCGTCCGCACAAGCCACACCACCCCACCACCAAAAAACTCCCATCAGTTTGTCAACCACCTTACAACATAGAACCCCCGCCCACCACAACAGCGAGGGAGCAAAGCGACCAACGCAAGTAGGTAAAAACTCCCCGGGGTGGTGGGCTGGGTGTGGTTGTATGGTTTAATTGAAAACCGTAAGAAGACGCCGGTACTTAGTGCGTGGGGAGAGCCGCCGAAAGGCGGCAAATCCCCACAAACTTAGTACCCGCTGCGTCTTCGCCCGAGCGGGAGCGCGTTTTCAATTAAACCATACAGCCATCCCCAGCCCCCTCTCCGGGGAGCCACTTTTTTACCTACTTCTTAAAGGGAAACCTCCCCGATTCCAGTCTCTTCTTAAGCATCACCCCACCTATCGTCTGAGGCTGCTTAGCCGGACTATTTTCAGCTTCTCTTTCCTCCGCTTCTGCAATCCTGCGGCGAATCTCTTCCATCTTGTTATCCATTGCAGCAATCTGATCTGCACATGAAGACAATTCTGCAGCCAGCTGTTCTGCCTCAGAATCTGGAATATTCTTCTTATAACGAACCTTATGCTCCACGCTTGCCCAGAAATCCATGGCAATTGTACGGAGCTGAACCTCAACCTTCATCATTTTCTTTTCATTCTGAAGAAATATCGGTATCTCAATTATAAGGTGAAGACTTCTGTAACCACTTGGCTTAGGATTCTTGATATAATCCTTTCTCTCGACAAGCACTACATCGTCCTGCTTTAACAGACAGTCAGCAAGCATATAGATATCTTCCGGGAAAGAACATATTACCCTTACTCCGGCAATATCTCTTATACCTTCCTCAATGCCTTCCATTGTTATAGGAATATTTTTCTTCTTCGCCTTCTTAAATATACCATCCATAGACTTAATTCTGCTCTTGATACTCTCAATAGGATTTCTGTCATACTGTAATGAGAACTCCTCATTAAGCACCTTGAATTTAGTCTCAACCTCCATAATGGCACATCTGTAATAAGCCATCAATGTGTTAAACGGCATAATATTTTCTTTTAATAACTCAAGCATTTCATCAGAAAGGAGATTCTCTTTAATGAATCTTTCCTGCTCCTGCTTGAGTATCTCTTCTAATAACATAGTAACCCCTTTTACCTTTAATGCATCTTAAAGTGCCTTCTTAATAGCCGCTAAAAGCTCATCATATGTGTCAAATGCCTCTAATTCAGGATTATCAGCCTTAATCTGCTCTGTACTCTTAAAGAGGAAGCCTGCCTTGCTTACCTTAATCATTCCTAAGTCATTGTGGCTGTCTCCTGATGCAATAGTATCATAACCAATAGACTGTAAAGCCTTAACTGTTGTAAGCTTTGACTGCTCACAACGCATCTTGAAACCTGTAATCTCGCCATTGTCAGCTACCTCAAGTGAATTACAGAAAATAGTTGGCCAGCCCAGCTTCTTCATAAGTGGAGTAGCAAACTGTGTAAATGTATCTGAAATAATGATAACCTGTGTTATGCTTCTTAATTCATCAAGGAATTCCTTAGCTCCCGGAATTGGGTCAATCTTAGCAATAGTATCCTGAATCTCCTTAAGTCCAAGACCATGCTCCTTAAGAATACCAAGTCTCCAGTTCATAAGCTTATCATAATCTGGTTCATCTCTTGTTGTTCTCTTAAGCTCTGGGATTCCGCTTGCCTCTGCAAATGCAATCCATATCTCTGGTACAAGAACACCCTCAAGGTCTAAACATACAATATTCATATCATTATCTCCTCGCATATTATTCTTAGATACACTCGTATCTCATGTGTTAATTCACTTATATTATTGTAACCCACTACCTCTCAAAACTCAATATGCCATTTCTAAGTCTTTCAAGCCCATCCATTAAAGTTGTCTTAGGACATGCAACATTCAGTCTTAAAAAATGCTTTCCGTCTCCGCCATACGCTTCACCCGCTGACAGGAAAAGTCCTGTATTCTTTCTTATATATGCCGCAAGCCTTGTTGAATTGTCTGTGATATCAGACACATCAAGCCAGCAAAGATAAGTTGCATGTGATTCCACCATTGACACTCCCGGAATATTGTCTTTTATGAACTTTTCGGTAATCTGTTTATTCTCATAGATATATGCTTTTAACTGCTCAAGCCATTCCTCTCCCTTTGTAAATGCAGCTATAGCCGCATCCACTGCGAAAACATTTGGCTCAGCTACCTCATCGGTATTGATTGCACGCCATACCTTGTGACGGAGCCGCTCGTCCGGCACACATATTGCTGCTGTCTGTAAACCTGCCATGTTAAATGTTTTAGTAGGTGCTATGCATGTTACAGATATCTTCTTACACACCTCTGAAACACTTGCAAATGGCACATAATCAACACCCGGGTCTGTAAGCTCGCAGTGAATTTCATCAGATATAACAACAACTCCATACTTGTAAGCAAGCTCTCCGATACGGGCAAGTTCTTCCTTGCTCCATACATTTCCACCCGGATTCTGTGGGTTGCACAGAATAAGAAGTGTTGTCTGTGGGTTCTTAAGCTTAACTTCAAGGTCTTCAAAATCTATCACATACCTGCCATTCTCATATGCAAGCTGGCTCTGTAACACATTTCTGCCATTATTAAGAATACTGTTAAAGAAAATATTGTATACAGGTGTCATGATTACAACATTCTCTGCTGGTGTTGTAAGCTTTCTTACAGAGCTTGATATTGCAGGTATAACGCCCATTACGAACATAAGCCAGTCGTCTTCCATCCTGAAATTGTGGCGTCTTTCCCACCAGCCTGTGTATGCGTCATACCAGTCCTTTGATATTTCAGTATAACCGTATACACCGAGGTCTGCCTTTGCCTTAATAGCCTCAGTTATCTCAGGTGCTGTCTTAAAATCCATGTCGGCAACCCACATAGGAAGCTCATTCTCTGCCACATTCCATTTTAAAGAATCCGTATTACGACGGTTCACTACTGTGTCAAAATCATATTTCATTATCGGATTTCCCTTCTTAATTCGACTTATTAATTCCTGCATACTATCTTAGTAAGCGAAGGATTAACCCTATCCTTCTCAATTATAAGCTTATCTATACTGTCTGCTGTTATAGTTCCGGAAGTTGGATTTAACACGCTGTCAACCATGCTTGTGATATCAGCATCTACTGTTGAATACTCGAAAGCAAGTGTTGTATTAATAAGCTTGCAGTTCTTCATAACAAGATTATCAATGTAGCATAATCCCTGAAGACTCTCAATTGTACAGTTAATAAATGTAAGATTCTTGGAATTCCAGCCAAGGTACTCACCAGAAATGTATGAATCATACACTGTTATATTCTCAGCATTCCAGAAAGCATCCTTGCTCATAAGTCTTGAATTTCTTATCTCAAGATTCTTACTTCCGTCAAATGGATAATTGCCGACAAGCTTAAGACCGTCAATCTTCATATTATTGCTGTTCATTGCAAAATAATTACCCTTTGCCACTACATTTGTCATAGTAACATTATCACAACTCCAGAGAGTTTCCTCTGCATTGACGAATTCCACATTCTTAAGACCTAATCTGTTACATCTTCTGAAATTCTTAGGTGCTTCAATAATAGTATCCTCAACATTAATATCGTTAGTGTACCATACTCCTGCTCTTCCCATCTCAAAGAAATAACAGTCCTTTACATTGACATTGTTGCAGTACCAAAGTGGATATTTCCACTTAAAGCTGCTGTTTACAAGCTCTATATTACTGCTCTCCTTTAATGGAGACTCACCATCATCAAATATAGAATCTTCTATACGAAGGTCTTTGCTTGCAAAAAGAGCACGTTCTCCTGTAAGAAGCTGCTGCTTAACTAATTTCTTTTCCATATTTACTCCATTCTTATCTACAAACATTAAAACCCAATCACCATATTATAAGTGATTGGGTTACATTCTAAACATTCTTAAGGTTCTCTACCATCTCTTCCATTGTGTGCCAGCCAAGTACTGCACATTTAACTCTTGCTGGCATATGAGAGATATCTCTTAATGCTCCGGCTTCATCAAGCTCATCAATCTCTTCCTCAGTTGCCTCGTCCTTAATCATCTTAAGGAAAAGTTCTGAAAGATGTACGGCCTCATCAATAGGCTTTCCAATGATAAGCTCAAGCATTATATCTGCTGATGCCTGCGATATTGCACAGCCATCTCCTGTAAATGCCCCATCAACAATAGTTTTCTTAGCATCGTCAAACTTAAGCTTTAAGATAATGTCATCTCCACAACTTGGATTAACGCCCTCAAGCTCTAAGTCTGCATTGTCTATATCATGCTTATGATATGGATGCATGTTGTGGTCCGTAAGAACCTCATTATAAAAAGTTTTAGTCTCCATATCCCATAAGCCCCCTGATCTTAGATAGTTCTTCTACAAAATGCTGTACTTCTTCTTCGGTGTTATAGAAAGCAAAGCTTGCTCTCGTTGTTGAATTAACCTTAAGGAAATCCATTAATGGCTGTGCGCAGTGATGTCCTGCTCTTACTGCAATATGCTGTGAATCAAGTATAGAAGCAACATCATGTGGGTGTACTCCGTCAATTGTAAATGTGACTATACCCTCATGGTCTTCTGCCTTCGGAGAACCTATTAAGTTAACTCCCTTCATGTCATTAATTGCATCAACAGCAATCTTAGTAAGCTTTCTCTCCTGTGCCATGATTGTGTCAAATCCAACTTTGTTAATATAATCAATTGCCGCATGAAGTCCGACTGCACCGCCAGTATTAACAGTTCCCGCCTCAAACTTATGTGGAACCTCTGCATATTTAACTCTGTCCCAGTGAACAATCTCAATCATCTCACCACCGCTTAAGAATGGTGGCATCTTATCAAGAAGCTCTTTCTTTCCATATAATGCACCGATTCCCATAGGTGCTAACATCTTATGTCCAGAAAATACAAGGAAGTCAACATCAAGGTCAGTTACATTAACCGGCATATGAGGAACACTCTGTGCTCCGTCAGCCACAATAACCGCACCATGTGCATGTGCAACCTCTGCAATATGCTTTATATCATTAACTCTTCCTAATACATTAGAAACCTGGGTAACTGCTACAAGCTTAGTCTTATCTGTGATAACCTCTAAAGACTTATCTGTAATCTCTCCATTCTCATCAGGTGTAAGCTGCTTTAATACCGCTCCACATTTTTCTGCAACCTGCTTCCATGGAAGAAAATTGCTGTGGTGTTCCATAACACTAACAACAATCTCATCACCCTCTTTAATGAAATTCATTCCATAACTGTATGCAATTAAGTTAAGACTCTCTGTAGCATTTCTTGTAAATACTATCTGGCTTGAATCCTTAGCACCAATAAACTGTGCTACTGCCTTTCTTGCATTCTCATAGCTTTCTGTAGCAATCTCACTTAATTCGTATACACCTCTGAATGGATTGGCATTCATCTCCTGATAATACTTATTAACTGCATCAAGAACAGCCTGTGGCTTCTGTGTAGTTGCTGCATTATCAAGATATGCAATATTGCTTCCCGAAATAAGTGGGAAATCTTTTCTTATAGACTCAATCGTCTTACTTAACTCACTCATTAATAAACCTCTTTAATGTAGTCATGTATCTCGCTCCTGATACCATCATCAGGGATTTTGCCACATACAGCTAAAAGCTTAGCTGCTGCCAGCATATTGTAACATTCTTGTGCCGGTATTCCTCTTGATTCAAGATAGAATAAAAGTTCCTCATCAGGCTTTCCTATAGTTGCACCGTGATTACCGACAACATCTTCTTCTGCACATAGAATAATAGGAATAGTCTGGTTGACACATTTTTCATCAATAAGAAGAACTTCTTCCTTCTCATTACCTACAGAACCTGCTGAACCCTTAACGAAATCAATAGTTCCTCTGAACAGCTTAAATGCTGTATCTCTCAATGCACCTGCCGCATTGATCGCACATTCTGTCTTCTTGCCGATATGTCTTACGCAGTAGTTCATATCAAGTCTTTCTTTTCCTGCTGCAACATATCCAATCTCTGCAGACATAGAGCTTCCATCACCTGCAAGCTTAATCTCACAGCCTTCGTATCTGTTCTTACCGCTTAAGTAAAGCTGCACAAGCTCAATTCTTGCACCATCTTCGCAGTAACCACCGATATCATTAATAAATGTTGTCTCTCTGCCTACTCTCTGAATCTGGATAAGACGTATAACCGAATCCCTGGCAGCATATAATCTTGTCTTTACTGCTGCAAAGCCTTCTCCATCTTTATCACCGTTAAAATCCATGTAAACATCAATGCTTGCATTCTCTTTAGTCTCAATACCAACAACATTAATGTCTGCATTGTTCTTGCCATAATTGAAATCAAGTCTTACAAAACCATCATTCTTCTTATCTGTTATATAATATACAGGTTCAGTCTGTGACTTCTTAGCTGCCTCTGTAATCTCCTGACCACATCCACCAATGATATTTTCAAGCTCACCATTATTAAGCTTTCCATCATCAATAAGACTTACATCATTAACAGAAGCATTTAACTCACCTGTACGATTAATCACAACCTCTCCAACCCTGCTCTGGTTCATATGAAGATGATTCCATGTCTTGGCTGGAATACGGTTTATTATCATGTCCTTTTCTTCGATACCTATCATATCATATTCCTCACTCTGATTAACTTAACCAATGCTGCCCTTCATCTCAAGACGGATAAGATTATTCATCTCCATTGCATACTCAAGTGGAAGCTCCTTAGATACATTATCAGCAAATCCTGAAACAATCATTGCTCTCGCATCATCTTCCGGAATTCCTCTTGACATAAGATAAAATACAGCATCATCACTGATTCGTCCAATTGTTGCCTCATGTCCTACATCCGCATCATTAACACGGATATCCATAGCTGGAATTGTATCAGATCTTGAAATATCATCTATCATAAGTGACTGACATGAAACTGATGATTTACTCTTCTTAGCCTTGGTAGTCATTGTTACCGCACTTCTGAAAGTACTGATTCCGCCACCCTTAGATATTGACTTAGTACTTACAACTGATGTTGTACCTGGTGCGTTATGAACTACCTTCATACCTGTATCAAGGTTCTGTCCTGCTCCTGCAAATGTAATTCCTGTGAATTCACAGCTTGAACGCTCACCATTAAGGATACTCATAGGATACAGATATGATACATGCGAACCAAATGAGCCTGAAACCCATTCAATCTTACCACCCTCAGCAACAGTTGCTCTCTTAGTGTTAAGGTTATACATATTCTTGCTCCAGTTCTCAATTGTTGAGTAACGAAGCTTTGCATTCTTAGCCACAAAAAGTTCAACCGCACCTGCATGAAGATTGGCAACGTTATATTTAGGTGCTGAACATCCTTCAATAAAGTGAAGACTTGCACCCTCATCAACAATAATAAGTGTATGCTCAAACTGACCTGCTCCTGCAGCATTAAGTCTGAAATATGACTGAAGAGGAATCTCAAGATTAACTCCCTTTGGTACATACACAAATGAACCACCAGACCATACAGCTCCGTGAAGTGCTGCGAACTTATGATCCTGTGGTGTAATAAGCTTCATAAAATGCTCATGTACCATATCTGCATATTCACCTGTAAGTGCACTTTCCATATCAGTGTATACAACACCCTGGTCAGCAACCTCCTTACGGACATTATGGTATACAAGCTCTGAGTCATACTGTGCTCCAACTCCGGCTAACGACTCTCTCTCTGCCTTAGGAATACCTAATCTGTCAAATGTATCCTTAATCTCTTCTGGTACATCCTTCCAGTCGCCCTTCATATTCGTATTGGCACGAACATAAGTAGCAATATTATCCATATTGAGTCCATCAATAGACGGACCCCAGTCAGGCACCTGCATATTATTATATATTTCTAATGACTTAAGTCTGAACTCTCTCATCCAAGCAGGATCATGCTTCTCTTCTGATATCTTCTCAACGATTTCAGGAGTAAGACCCTGCTTTATTCTGTAAGCGTCCTTCTCTTCGTTCTTAATATCATAAACACTTCTGTTTATGTCATCTACAAATGTCTTTTCTTCCATTACAAGCCTCCGAGCCTTAATTACCTGATGAATCTTTCGAAACCATTCTCATTGATATCATCAATCATAGCACTGTCGCCTGTTGCAACAACATTACCATTGACAAGAACATGAGTATAATCCACCTTAAGTGCCTCTAAGATACGTGTGCTGTGAGTGATAATAAGAAGTGCTCCGTTCTGAGTCTTCTGATATTCTTCAACACCCAGCGATACTGTCTTAACAGCATCTACATCAAGTCCTGAGTCAGTCTCATCAAGAATAGCAAGAGAAGGCTCAAGCATAAGAAGCTGTAATATCTCTGCTTTCTTCTTCTCACCACCTGAGAAACCAACATTAAGGTCTCTGTCCATATATGATGGATCCATCTGAAGGAATTCCATCTTCTCCTGAAGGAGCTTCTTGAACTTGAAGTATGTCATCTTCTTTCCACGCTGCTCCATAGAACTTCTTATAAAATTACCGAGTGTAATACCAGGAACCTCAATAGGATTCTGGAATGACAGAAAAAGACCTGCCTGTGATCTCTCAGCAACATTCTTAGAAAGTAAATCTTCTCCGTTAAATGTAACCTTACCACCTAATATCTCATATCTTGGGTTACCCATAAGAGCATAACCAAGAGTAGACTTACCTGCTCCGTTAGGTCCCATAAGTACATGAGTCTCTCCCTTATTAAGAGAAAGATCAACCCCATGAAGTATTTCTTTATCTTCAACACCAACCTTAAGCTGGCTCACATTTAATATTTCCTGTGCCATAATGCCTCCTTAGCTGTACATTCTTTTAGCAACACACATAATATCATTGAAAGAAAAGGTTGTAAAGTTATTCATAATAACAATTGTTACTATTGTTCAACATAGTTACTGTTCTTTTGCGGTATAAATCCACAATTCTATCTCCGTTTCTTTGCGTCATTGATATTGCTTACTATTTCTCTGACGAATATATCGCCTGTTTCTTTTTTTCTATTTTTCTATTTCGGGAGCCATCATATCCTCATATATATATCTTACTTCCCTGAGATAAAATATAAATATAGGTACATCTTCACTGTAATCCTTGCTCTTTGATACTGTCAGCTCCATCCACTTATACTCTCCATCAAGAAGCCGTCTGTATCTCAATCTCAATGATTTTTTATTGTTTCTGAAATGCTCAAGCACCTTGTCTGGATTGGTAAAATCTCTATATGCCACTGCATCCTCTGGATGAACTACTCCCATATCAATATATTTGTCTATATATTCTTTAATACTGCCTGACAACCCGGCATCTCTTATTATGTCCTCCTGGGTTGACTTTATAAGTTCATATCTGTCATGCAGGAAATCAGCTCTGAGTATCTTAATAAATGTATCATAAATAATATCCATTGCATCTTCTCTTGCACCCGCCTGATAATCAGCTTCTTTCCATGAGAAAAGCACTCTTCTGTTATCCTCAGAATAATTCGTCGGCTTAGTAACCTCAAATACATACCATTTATATGTTCCATCCATATTATATCTTATCTGGTATCTTCCTCTTTCTTTCCCCTTATCAAGCTGTTTCTTAATTCTGTCAAGATTAATAGCTTCCTTGTAAAGTGAAACATCATCCGGGTGAATAACACCATACTTAATATATCTGCCTGCATATTCTGCAATAGTCTTAGGTCTTGGTGTCTTAACATAATCGGGCTCATCTGTCCTTCTTATAAAGTGATATGCTCCCGTATCCAGATCAACATCTGCAATCTTCCAGAAGTAATCAGTTATCTCCTTAAGATAAGACTTATCATTCTTTCTTGTTTTTAAAATAATAAGCTTATCCTCCACATTATTCTTATCATCAACAAGCTTCTCATAATCACTTATAGGCATAGGTCTGTAATAATAGTATCCCTGTGCATATTCACAGCCTAAAAGTTCAAGCAGTTTAAGCTGTTCATCAGTCTCAATACCCTCAGCTATAGCCGGAATATCAAGCTGTCTTGCCATATCAAGAACTGCAGTTATAATGCTTACACCTTTATCATTATTTTCCGGATTAAGGTCGAGAAATTTCATATCCAGCTTCAGAACATCTGCATCGATATCCTTAAGCATATTAAGTGATGAATATCCACTTCCAAAATCATCAATAAGAATCTTAAAGCCTGCATTCTTAAATGCCTTTTCTGTATCCTTAATTACTGAGCCATTCTCCACATATGCACTCTCTGTAATCTCTATTTCAATATTCTCTGTTGAAATATTGTATTTTTCAATCATATCTTTAAGTATTCTTACAACATCCATAGAGTATATATCTGCTCTCGAAACATTTATTGATATCGGCAGTACTGTTCTTCCCTCATCAAGCCATCTTCTTATAGTCTGACATACTTTATCCCATATATACACGTCAAGTTTATTTATAAATCCATTTTTTTCAAGCAACGGTATAAACTGTCCTGGTGAAATAAATCCTTTCTCAGGACTTATCCATCTCACAAGTGCCTCAGAACCAATAATCTTACCTGTCTGTAATATACACTTTGGCTGCAGATAAAATGTAAATTCTCCATTATCCATTGCACTGCATATCTCTGGCATAAGCTTTGCTTCTGCTTCCTGTTCCCTTACCATACTCTCATCATACCAGCAGATATCCTTATCAGGGCGCTGTTTTGCTATCTCTAGCGCACCATACGCATAATCACACATCTCTCCTGTGGTTATATCCTTATCTGCAGTCTTATATGCACCAAAATATGCCCTTGTAATATCATGTCCCCTGTATCCGTTAACAATACCTGATATCTTTTCTCTGATAATATTAATTATATCATCGTTTTCTTCAAATATAACACAGAAATTGTCTCCACCCATATATCCAGAAATAGTTCCATACATGGCATCTATATTCTTAAGAGCTTCCCCAATCTCTATAAGAAGCTCATCACCAGTTTCACGGCCATACCACTTATTAATAAGATGGAAATTCTCTATATCTATCGCCAGTATGCAATATGTTTTGTTGTCAAAAAGTACTGTTTTATCAGCTATTCTCCAGAAAGTTCTTCTTAATGGAAGATTCGTAGCCAGATCGTAATTATATCTATCAGGATTGATTCTTAACTTATTATACCTGCTCATGTCTACCATAGCTGCCTCCTTTGTACCCTCAATATCTTATAAACCCACGTCGCCCAAAATACCTTTTTCATTTTATCATTAATACATTGATAAAACAATAATTTAAATATAAAATAACTATCAACTGGATATGTTTATAAAAAATCATATAATTAAGGAGACTTTACCATGGCAAAATACATAATGGCTCTTGATGCCGGAACAACAAGCAACCGCTGTATTCTTTTCAACAGAAGTGGCGAGATGTGCAGCGTTGCACAGAAAGAATTTACACAATATTTTCCAAAACCCGGGTGGGTAGAACATGATGCAGATGAAATCTGGTCAACGATTCTGGAAGTTGCCAGACAGGCTCTTGCAAATGTAGGTGCTAACGCGTCAGATATTGCCTCAATAGGAATAACCAACCAGCGTGAAACAACAGTTGTATGGGACAGATATTCTGGTGAACCTGTATACAACGCTATCGTGTGGCAGTGCAGAAGGACTTCAGAATACGCAGATTCTCTTAAAGAGAAAGGGCTTACCGAAACAATCCGTAATAAAACCGGTCTTGTTATTGATGCATATTTTTCTGGAACCAAGTTAAAATGGATTCTTGATAATGTTAAAGGTGTCCGTGAGCGTGCCGAAAAAGGAGATCTGCTTTTTGGAACAATTGAAACATGGTTAATCTGGAAGCTTACTAAAGGTCAGGTTCACGCCACAGATTATTCCAATGCATCAAGAACAATGCTTTTCAACATTAATACACTTGAATGGGATGATGACATCTTAAAAGAGCTTGATATTCCCAAATGCATGCTTCCTAAGCCAGTTCCTTCAAGCAGCATATTCGGTGAGACCTCCGCTGAATTCTTCGGCTGTCCTATCCCAATCGGAGGTGCTGCCGGCGACCAGCAGGCTGCACTTTTCGGACAGACCTGTTTTGACGCAGGAGAAGCCAAGAATACATATGGAACAGGCTGCTTCCTTCTTATGAATACTGGAGAAAAGCCTATTTTCTCAAAGAACGGTCTTGTTACTACTATTGCATGGGGACTTGACGGTAAAGTCACATATGCCCTTGAAGGCTCAATATATGTAGCCGGAGCTGCCATCCAATGGCTTCGTGACGAAATGCATTTTATTGATTCTTCACAGGATTCGGAATATATGGCAAGAAAAGTTCCTGATACCAACGGATGCTACGTTGTTCCCGCATTTACAGGACTTGGTGCACCATACTGGGACCAGTACGCAAGAGGTACTATCTTAGGAATAACCCGTGGTGTCAACAAATACCACATTATACGTGCTACACTTGAATCAATCGCTTATCAGGTAAACGATGTTCTTACTGCAATGAAGGCTGACTCTGGCATAGAACTTTCTTCACTTAAAGTAGATGGCGGTGCAAGTGCCAACAATCTTCTAATGCAGATGCAGGCTGATATATCCGGTGCTCCTGTAAACAGACCTGTATGTGTTGAAACAACTGCCATGGGTGCGGCTTACCTTGCCGGACTTTCAGTTGGTTACTGGAAAAGTACCGATGACATAAGAAAGAACTGGTCTGTAGACAGAACATTTGACCCTGAAATTACCCAGAATGAGCGTGATTCCAAAGTCAGAATGTGGAAAAAAGCTGTTTCTTATTCATTTAACTGGGATAAATAATTCCGTCGGATGATTCTTCTAACATATAAAAGCGATATTGTATAAAAGTAAATTCATACAATATCGCTTAATCTTTTATTACCTTACAACACTCTTCTGGTTTTTGTGCATTGCACGAAATTTAGTAATGTTATTTTACCTATTATCCACCTTCTCCGGATACATATCATGATTTGCCATACGGTTGAATGCCACATCTTCCCACTTAGTTCCTGGCTTTCCATAATTGCAGTATGGATCAATGGAAATTCCACCACGTGGTGTGAATTTGCCCCACACTTCAATATACTTTGGCTCCATCAGCTTAATCAAATCCTTCATAATCACGTTCACGCAGTCCTCGTGAAAATCCCCATGATTACGGAATGAAAACAGGTACAGCTTTAAGCTCTTGCTTTCCACCATTCTCTCGCCTGGGACATACGAAATAATAATGTTTGCGAAATCAGGCTGCCCTGTAATTGGACAGAGACTTGTGAATTCCGGGCAGTTAAACTTCACGAAATAATCATTTTCTGGATGTTTGTTTACAAATGTTTCAAGCAGGCCAGGGTTGTAATCTGTCTCGTAATTGTTCTGCTGGTTGCCTAATAATGTTAAATTCTCTTTTTCTCTCATAGCTTTCTCCAATTTTTATTTTATTGCAGGGTCACTTACCCCATTTGCTGCAAATGCAGCCGCTCTGTCGATACAGGTTCCACATTTGCCGCAAGGCACATCCTTTCCTTCATAGCAGGACCATGTAAGCTCGTATGGTGCGTTAAGCTCTAAGCCCATCTTCACCACCTCCGCCTTAGTCATATTCACAAATGGCGCCTCCACCTTTAACTGATGTCCTGAGCCCTCAAAAATCGCCTGATTCATAGCATCATTAAACATCGGTGAACAGTCTGGATAGGCAAAACTGGCTGAATCATCTGCATGTGCGCCATAAAGAATCACGCTACAGTCCTTGCTTAGTGCAATGCTTGCCGCCGATGAAAGAAACAGTCCATTTCGAAATGGCACATAGGTGCTTACAGGCTTTTCGCCCTCCGTCTTTTCAATCTGCCTGGCATAGCTCTCCTCTGGAATTTCCTCTGTAGACTGCTGCAATAAAGAGCAGTTGCTATATTGAAAAATCTTACTCAGATCCAGGAATAACTGCTCCACTCCGTAAAATGCAGAAACAGCCTTTGCCGCCTGAATTTCTTTATCGTGCTTCTGTCCATAAGAAACTGACAGAGCAATTACATTGTCCTTTCCATATCGGCTCACTGCCAATGCCAGTGCCGTAGTGGAATCCACGCCACCGCTTGATAATACTAATGCTTTCATAACTCATCTCTCCTATCTTAGATACATTTGTAATGCTGCATCGTCCTTAAAGCTTCCTCTTAACTCTACAGTCATTGTTCTCGTGTTGTTTTTCTTAATTCCTCTTGCCGACACGCAGCTGTGATATCCTTCAAGCACCACCGCAATATCCTCGCTTCCTGTTATCTCTGCCATAATGTCCGCAATATCCTGACCGATTCTTTCCTGTAACTGCAGTCTTCTTCCAACCATATCGCATATTCTTGCAATCTTTGATAATCCTATAACCTTCCCATTAGGAATGTACGCAACTGTCGCCTTCATATCATACATAAGTGCCATATGGTGCTCGCAGTAAGAAAAAAGGTCGATGTCCTTCATAACTACAACCTTAGAAGTATCAAGCTCCTCAATTCCATCCTCAAATGTCTTATCAAACATCTGCGCAATTTCGTGATTGGAGTAATTCATCCCAAGAAAGACCTCCTCGTACATCTTCGCAACTCGCTTTGGTGTATCCTTTAAGCCCTCCCTCTCCGGGTCGTCGCCCAATGCAACAAGAATTCCTCTAATATGCTCCTCAATCGCTTTCGTATCTATCATCATAATCTCCATTCTTGCTTCACCCCGCAAACTTTGGGCTGAAAGCACAAATTTACACATGAAAAATCTTTGATATTAGGATTTTTCACATTATACGCCCCTTTCCTCTGGGTTCCAGATTACCTTGTGCATCTGAATCTGAACACGCACATCATTCATCCTTTTACTGGTCATGAAATTCACGATTTCCACTGGCTCAATTGAACCAAACACTGAGCTTATGAATACCTGGCATCTTTCTGTCAGATGAAATTTTTCAATTATTTTCTCTGCACATTCCAAATCATTAATGCTGCCCGAAACGAACTTGACTGTGTCCTGCTTTCTTAAAGCTTCCATATTGGAGAGAAGCATTTTCTCCTCACAGCCGCTGGATGGCAGCTTGTAATCCATAGTAAGGCTAAGTTTTTCTTTTGAAAATGCATTGGCAAGGGGAGCAATATCAACCGCTCCATTAGTTTCAATCTCTACTCGAATGTCCGATTTGTTCAATAATTTTTCTACCAGACTCCTGATATCCTTCTGTAATAAAGGCTCTCCCCCTGTCAGTGTCACATTTTTAATGCCTGTCTCACTGACATATTCACAAATCTCATCTGGTGACAGCTCCTCGTAATCACAAGCTGGCTCATTGGCCCACTTTGTATCACAGTAGGAGCAATTCAGGTTACAACCCTTGAATCTGATAAACACCGCCAATTCTCCGGCTCTTCTTCCCTCTCCATTAATACTTATAAATTTCTCAACAACTTTCATATTAGTTTCTTTCCTTTATCCTTCGTATGCTGCTACATTATTAGGTGTCTCGTATACTTCCACTCTGTGGATTGGAAAGCCTTTTGCACTCATCAGCTCATAGAAATATTTTGAAAAATGCTCCGCAGTAGGTCTGAAGCCAACTTCAATCATACGAAACTCCTCCGCCTGTAATGCAGCAATTGTCGCACCTTTTAGAGAACCTTTTTCATAAATCAAGCTGTGGTCAAAATCATCACAGATATCCTTCAAAGCATTTTTTAAATCAGAAAAATCCACAAGCATTCCTCTTGTCTGACCCTCATCCTTTAACTGGTCTGCTGCTATTTCAACAACAACTCTCCAGCGGTGACCATGAAGATTCCTGCATTTTCCGTCATACCCCTTCAGAAAATGTGCAGAATCAAAGCTGCTCTCGGTTTTTAAATAATACATTTTAGTTTCTCCTCTAATTTATTGGGGAATAAAAACAGAATTGCTTAGAAAAGAACGTGCCCCACTGTGAGCACATATAGAAAGCCCTGTAAATGTATACACACCTACAGGGCTAAATTACATAAAAAATCTTCTTAGCAGCCCTGGTTTTATTTAACGACAGGATGGTACAAACGAACTGTCGCGCATTTTTATGCGATATGTCTATTATAAGTATTTTTCTGGATATGTCAATCTAAATTTTCCCCTAGCAGCTGCACCTTTATCACGTTCATTATGCGTGCCGGGTATGTTTCCTGAATTTCTCCCGCAAATGTTATTGAAACCATATCATTTACTGCCAGGTCAGACAGCTCAATCTCTGTTTCCTCCTTCGTCCTACAGTATGAATAACATAATCGCATGGTAAATTATAGGCTTTTGTTATCTTTGCTTCTCCAGTCACGCATCCGTGAAGTGTCCTACACTCAGCCAGAAGTTCCGATCCTGCGGCTCTATGAATCGCACCATCTACACCACCTCCGCCAAGAAGAGAGTTATTTGCTGCATTCACGATAGCCTGAACATCTGTTACTTTTGTTATGTCACCTTTTATTGTCTTAATCAAATACATCTTTCTTACCTGCCTGTTTATTATATTACCTCTGCCCCAAATGGCATCAGAGACAATTTAGCAATTTTGAAAAACTGATATGCTCATATCAATATTCCTTCTCTATCTCTCCATCTATTCCATACATTTTCTTGAATGCATCAAGGTCTGCCTGATTTTTAATCAGCATAACCTCCTCTATCTTACCTGTATGAATGTCCTTAAAGCCTGCAACCTGCTCACCATTACATATGCTTGCCTTGATTACTGGTTTCTTATTTTCTTTATCATATGTCTTTATAACTGTCTTTTTCTTAAAGAATCCCACTCTGAGCACCTTCTTTTGACTTTGCCATCAGTATAACAACTGCCTATACCATTCATCCTTCGTCATATCATCACCACAAATTGTATGGTTTCATGGTTTCTGAATTTCGATATTCATGTTTCTCATAATATCCTATCAGCTTACTCTCATCTCTGAGTGCCACCATGTAAACATCTTTATTCTGTTTCTCATTATGAAAAGTATAAACGATATTATGACTTTCATCTGCTGCAAACCAGTCCACGACCTGCTGTATTTTATTCCTAGATTCCGGACTATGACAATCTAACAAACTTCTTCCAATAAGTTTATCTCCGCCTCGCTTCGCATAGCTGGTAACAGCTGCCGGATTCATGTAGATAATCTCATGTTTGAGATTGCATATAACAACGGTTGCCCTGTCCTGATCAACAATACTCTTATAAAAGCTGACATAGGATTTAAACTTAATTACCTTTTCATTATCCAGCCTCTTTTGAAGTTGTGGTTTCTTTCTTCGATAATAATCGTATATCTCTCCATCAGGTATCCAGATTTGTGCCTCATTTATCTTATCAAGTACAGCTTCAACAATCTGTTCATCTGCCAGTAAATCAGGTACTTTATCATGCTCTGTTACATACTTTTTGTATTCTTCATACACCCATCCTGTAATCTTATCCTTCTGCTTCATCTTTAGATTACTAAATTGTTTGTTCATCTGTAAAATCTGACCATCAATCTTTTTATGTATTTTAGTTTTCTTACTTTTTGCCATCTTCAGCTATCCTTTAAAACTTCACTATTTCCGGTTCACGGGTAAATGATGAGAATGTGGCTGTTGCATTCTTGAAATAGAATACCTCGGTATTTCCATCATCTGCTGAGTACATATTCTGTAAAGATG
>OIZO01000064.1_pt1 | contig 84033 bp, 65 predicted proteins | sample 1588551 | NCBI WGS metagenome assembly OIZO01 (sample SAMN03283271) | human gut metagenome | biome: human-associated habitat; material: feces | host: Homo sapiens | place: Peru | collected 2012
CCAAGGGCTACGGAATTATTTCACTAACTTTCAATTTACATCTCTAATGGAACGTGAAGGAATCGCCGTCCTCCACGATGCAGATCATAGTCTTGCCGGCATTGAGGACGATCTCATCACCATTGTCGTCGTAGTACCTCGTGGCACCGTAATCGGAGGTCTTCTCCCAATTCACGTGAATCCCCCGGCCGTTCGTAAAGAACCAGCCATCTCGCGTGGTGTCGTGGCATTGGAATGCCAGGTATCCCTCGCCCAACTCTTCATAAAAAGTATTCTGCACCAGAATATTCTTGAAAGTCAGCTGCTTGCCGGTCAATGCATCGATATGCGGTCCGTCCGTACTGCCGGACAGATGCTGGGAACGATAATAGAGACCGTCATCTTCATTGAATTCAAAATAACATCTGGTCAGAGGGTAACACCCCGACATATCGATATAAGTGGCATCCTTGGCCTTGGAACCGTACTGCCCGAGCGTATTGGGTTCAGCCTTCGTGGCAAAACGGAAATGCTCTTCGTCGGACAGCCCACGATATTCCAGACTGTAGCCTTTTTGGCCGATCACCCGCAGCAGACCGGCCCCGGAAGCATAAGCATTGTGAGGTTTGTTGCGATCCGTGGTGCGGAAAAAGGCTCCTTCATCCGTGCCGGAGGTACCGTCGATATCCTGCGTGTCCGGCTGTGCCAGCAATTCATTGATGAAAAAAGGCCCTCCGAAATGCACTAGGAACGCATCCCATTCAAATGCCCAGTAGGCATAATAATCACGCAGACTCCGGATGTTGCCGATCTTGTCCAGATCCTCCCAGCCTTCATAGACTGCCATCATACGCGTCATGCGGTTCTCAACATTTGCTTCATAGAGAATGGAAGCCTCGGACAGACTATATTGAGGGATCGCGGCAGCCTCATTGGGGATCATGACAGCAATAGGACGCGTGGCAGCAACATCGGCATCCACCCATTCATTGGTGAGACGACTGCGCACCATTCCCTCGGCGGGTGCCACCGAATCATCTTCCACCACGATCGTCACAGGATCCGGAAGCTTGTCATCGGGATCCGTCGAAGAAGCAGGACTGTTGTCCGGCAGGATCGGACTGAAAATATTATCGTTATTGTTCTGTGCGCCGCAGGCGGTCAGCAGCAGAGAAGCGGACAGCAGAAGCGCGGCGGCTCTGTGCCATGTCCGTTTTTTATTATTATGAGAAATCATGTAAAAGTCACCTCGACCATAATACGGTATTTATCAAAAGCGTTACCGATCAAAAAAATCCATCAAACCTTATCCCTGATCAGATCACAAAAGTATAAATGATCACGCCGCAGAAAATACCTAACAGCGCACCCATGAGTACCTGCAGAGGAGTATGTCCCACGAATTCCTTCAGCTTGTCATGAGGGGAAATCTCGCTGCGGCCCATATCCTCGAAGATCTTCATCATATCATTCAGCACCTGCGCCTGGATACCGGTCTCGCGGCGTACTCCCATGGCATCGTACATCACGATGATCGCCAGGATCAGAGAGATGGCGAACTCGAAACTGCCGGCGCCGTATTCGTAGCATGTCGCAGTGACCAGTGCACATACGGTAGCGGAATGCGAACTGGGCATTCCACCGCTGCCCACCAGACGCTCCGCCACGAATTTTTTGGAAATGATCAGATGGATCAGAGTCTTCAGGATCTGTGCCACGAACCAGCCGCAGGCTGCAGTCAGAAAAATATGATTACTGAAAAATTCTTCAAAAAAAGTCATAAATAACCTCGTTTCTGCCACGCCCCATTTGGAAGGACAGGCATATATAAATTCAGTATAATCCAAAAGAAGAAAAAAGTACAGTGCCTGGCTTGAAATGATGTGGGAAGAATGGCTTGAAATGATGTGGGAAGAAACGTATAATAGTGTCATGTGGAATCTTATAACCAAAGCCTAAGGAGACCAGTAATGAGCCTGTTGAGTGTAATAGTGCCCTGTTATAATGAAGAGGAAAGTGTAGCCCTGTTTTACCGGGAACTGACGAAGAATGATCCTTTTTTCAAGGAAAAAGAAATAGAACTGGAGCTGCTGTATATCGATGACGGTTCCAAAGACGGTACTGTGCGGGAAGTGAAAAAGCTGATCGAGCAGGATCCGCGCGTGCATATTATTTCCTTCTCCAGGAATTTCGGAAAGGAAGCCGCCATGTTCGCCGGACTGGAAAAGTCTCGGGGAGACTATGTGGTCATGATGGATGTGGATCTGCAGGATCCGCCTTCCCTGTTGCCGGAAATGTTCGAATATATCTGGCAGGGATATGATTCCGTGGCTACCCGCCGCGTTACGAGAAAAGGGGAGCCGCCGATCCGCAGCTTTTTCGCCAGAAGATTTTATCATCTGATGAAGAAGATATCCCAGACCGAGATGATGGACGGTGCCAGAGATTACCGCCTAATGACCAGACAGATGGTGGATGCGATCCTTTCCATGCGGGAGTATAACCGTTTTACCAAGGGAATCTTCGGCTGGGTCGGTTTCCGTACCAAATGGCTGGAATATGAAAACGTGGAACGTGCCAAGGGAGAGACCAAGTGGAATTTCTGGAAACTGCTGGTATATTCCATAGACGGGATCACTGCTTTTTCCACAGCACCGCTGCTGATCGCCTCTTTTGTCGGGATCCTGTTCTGCGTGATCGCTTTTCTGATGATCGTATTTATCATTGTGAGGAAGCTGATCTTCGGTGATCCGGTCTCCGGCTGGCCTTCCCTGGTGTGTATTATCCTGATGACCAGCGGCATCCAGTTCTTCTGTACCGGTATTCTCGGACAGTATCTGGCGAAAGCCTATATGGAAGTAAAACGCAGACCGATCTATTTGGTAAAGGAAGAAATCTAGGCATTTTGCTGTTACAAAACAGGGGGTAAATGTAACATTTTTGCTTTCTTAACTATATTTTAACGAGAAAAAGTCTTTTCAAAAAACGACAGTTATGATATTATTTCTCTGTCAGTCACGGTAGGAGAGCAATACTCGACAAGTATAAAGGGGGACTTGTTTTGGATATTGTAGCAGTAAAAGATTCTGAACTGGAGAGATATGTAACTAAAATCATGCTGGAGATAGGGGTGCCGGCGCATCTGAAGGGTTATCACTACTTACGTGATGCAATTATTTTGTCAGGAAAAGATATGGAAGTGGTAAGCAGCGTTACCAAACTTCTGTATCCTACGATTGCAAAACATTTTAAGACCACAGACCAGAAAGTGGAACGCGCCATCCGGAATGCCATTGAGGTATCCTGGACTCGGGGAAATGTGGAGACATTTGAGAAAATATTTGGATATTCAGCAGCCAGCGGAAGGAACAGACCGACGAACAGCGAGTATATCGCACGTATCGCAGACAACATCCGATTGGATTATAAGGCTATGTAACATATTGAATTTATTCTTTTTAAATTAGGAAAGTTAACGTTTCGATGTAGTATTCTTTCTTACACACTGACAGGACCGCATGCCGGAAGAGATTTACGGTATGCGGCTTTTTTATGCTTTTTCATGCGTGCCACGTAATATTTGTCAAGTCCCGATAAATATGGTAAGATGATAACGATTCAGAGCAATAGAGAGCCTGCCCGGATCCACGGAGCGGGCACCGGGAGAAAACATGACTTTTCGGATATCGGATTTACTGATCAGAGGCTGTCTGATCATCATCGGGCTGACGGAAGTCGCCCATTTGGCGGGCTGCCTGCTGGGGTGGTCTTTTTTGGCTGTAACGGAGCTGATGCTGGCGGAAATCGCCGTAGCGGTGCTTGTATTGATCTTGTCCGGTCTGATCGCACATAAAAACAGCATCATCGGAAAACCGGCACCGGAGAACAGCAAAACGAGCGGAAGACAACAGATTTTGACAGTAGTACTTGTATTTTTCATTCTGCTGCAGGTGCTATGGATCCTTACGGGAGGACGTGTGTGGACGGACGGCGATATGACGCTGGAGACCGTCAATACCTTCCTGAAGGAGAACAGCATCTATACGGTGGATCCCCTCACGGGGGAACCGTATACACAGGGCATGTCTTTCCGTCTGAAGCTGCTGTGCCTGCCTACTCTGTACGGAACCATCAGCCGCTGGAGCGGTATGGCCCCTGAAACGGTAGTATACCGGCTGATCCCCTGCCTGACTTTATGTATGGGATACCTGGCTTACGGCAGGCTGGGTGCCGTGCTTTTTGATCATAATAGAGAAAAATGCAATATCTTCCTGATCATAGTGGGAATACTGTTCTGTGCAGGGACTTACATGCCCGGCGTGGACGGATTTGATATTTTCTACGGAGGTTTCCGGGGAGTGACGATCCGTGCGGCGGTGCTGCTTCCGTATCTGTTTTCATGCCTGTTCGAGAGAAAATATCTCGGTGCGGTGCTCTGTATCCTGGCGGAAGCCTGTATGGTCTGGACACTGTACGGCGCGGGAGTGTGCCTGCTCGTGACGGTGGCATGGGTGGCATTACGGTGGCTGTGGACAATGTGCAGCCGCAGCAATCATAAGAAAACACAGGCTGTGAAGACAGCACCGGGAGAGGAGGACGCAGAATGATGACACTTCTGAAGTCCGCCACGAACGGCTGGCTCGATTATACGCAGCATGGAAAATATGCAGCATTGCTGTTGGCAGCTATCCTCTATCTGGGGTATTGCCTGTGGAAAAGCAAAGCAGCAAGGAACGGTGGGAAGCAGCCGCTGTTCTATTTATATGCAGTGCTGATCACGCTGGCCTGCATCTGTCCGGTGACAGCGGTGTTCCTGATGAAATACCAGACCGCGTTTTATTCCTATGTATGGATCTGGACCGCAGTGCCCCAGACAGCACTGATCGCCTGGGCATGTACAGAGTTCCTGTATACCCTGTGGAGAGAAAAAAGTATCCGGAATGTGGCGGCCACGTTGCTCCTGGCGGGAATTGTGATCCTGAGCGGGAATCCGGTATCGGACCGGACCGGTTCACAGCTGACACAGGTGGAACAGCCCCGGGAGGTGCTTGGGCAGCTGTCGGAATATCACCTGGAAGAGAGCGGAGAGACGGAATATAGCCTATGGGCTCCGAAGGAGATCCTGGCGGCGGCCAGGGCATACAGTGCCGATATCCATCCCGTGTATGGGAGAAGCATCTGGGATGCCGCGCTGGGAAGCTATTCGTACGACACCTACGAGACATGGCAGGAGGACCTGTATCTGTGGATGAACCATCTGGAGGAGACCGGTGAGCCGGAGTATGTCCGCACGGAGGAAAATACCGGGGAGCGGACCATTGATTTCAGAACCTGCCTTGACAGTGCGGCAGCCGCAGGAGTAGACTACATTTTACTGCCGGGGGATCTGCCGGAGGATACCGTGGAAAAATTGCAGGTGACCCTGGGGACAGACACAGAGCGGAAGACCACAGCAGGATATTACCTGATAGAAATCGGATAGAAATCAGATAAAAACCGACTCAGAATTCAGATAAACAGAAGGATTGCAATATGGAACAGGATTTGATCAGTATAGTGGTACCGGTATACCGGGCGGAAAACTATATCGAAGAGACACTTGACTGTGTGCGGGCCCAGACCTATACGAACTGGGAGCTGCTGTTAATAGAGGACTGCGGACCGGACCGCAGCAGACAGATCATCGAAGAATATATCCGGCGGACCGGAGACCGGCGGATCCGGCTGCTGACCCATCCCACGAATCTGGGAGCCGCCAGGGCGCGGAACCTGGGAGTGAATGAGGCAAAGGGACGTTACCTGGCTTATCTGGATGCGGACGATCTGTGGGTACCGGAGAAGCTGGAGCGGGAGCTTGCTTTTATGAAGGAGCAGAAGGCTGCTTTTGTGTTCACAGGATATGAATTCGCCGACGAGAACGGCATAGGAACGGGAAAAATAGTCCATGTACCGACGACCATAAATTATAAGGAAGCCTTGAAAAATACCACGATCTTCACCAGCACAGTAATGTTCGACATGGAGCAGCTGTCAAAAGAAGAGCTGCAGATGCCGCAGATCAAGAGTGAGGATACCGCGTTATGGTGGAGAATACTGCGCGGGGGTACTGTAGCTTGTGGTTTGGATGAAAATTTGGTAAAATATCGGAGAGCGGGGAAATCCCTGTCTTCCAACAAGATAGAAGCTCTGCGCAGGATCTGGAATCTGTATCGTAAGGCAGAGGGAATGTCTGTGCCGAGCAGCGCCTGGCATTTCTGCTTCTGGGCAGTACGTGCGGTGAAGCGCAGAATATAGGAGGAGTTTGTGTTGAATACAAACGGTAATTATTATGTGAACAGATTGCGCAGGAGGGAATCCTTCAAGCGCTTGATCAATATAGGACTGTCGGCGATCTGCCTGTTCCTGGAAATTGCCCTGTTTGCCTACATGTGGCAGTTCCACTTCCAGTTTCAGCTGGTAGACCCGCTGCAGAAGATCTGGTACCGCGGCTTCCTGCTGGAGAACGGCATCTACAGTGTGATCCTGATCTTTTTCTCCGTGACCTACGGCGGAATGCGTCTGGGTTATATGAAAAATACGGAGATCATATTTTCCCAGGTGTTTGCAACACTGATGGCGGATGTACTGATCTATGCCGAGCTGTGTATGATGGCGCGTAGTGTGTTCCCGCCGGATATGTTCCTGCTCATGGTAGTGCTGCAGATCGTGGCAGTGATCATCTATGCCAATATTGCGAATAAAATCTATCGTACGGCGTTCCCGCCCAGAGAACTCCTGCTGATCCATGGGGATCGTCCCATCGCGGATATCTGTAAAAAGTTCGAAAGCCGTAAGGATAAATACAAGATCACGAAATATGAGCATATCAAAAAAGGCGCGGCAGAACTCTGCAAAGAGATCCTGAGTGAGTATCAGAACGGTGAGATCAACGCCGTCGTGATCTGGGATATTAATGAGAAGGACCGCAACACTATATTGAAATTCTGCTATTCGCAGTCCATCCGTGTGTATGTAATGCCTAAAATATCAGATGTTATTTTGGTGGGATCCGAGGAATTACATGTATTTGATACGCCGATCCTGCTGACCAGAGAGTATTCCCTCAGCATGGAGCAGCGGTTCATCAAGCGCTCCATCGACGTGATCTGCTCCCTGATCCTGCTGGTGATCACCTCTCCGCTGATGCTCCTGACGTCACTGGCGATCAAGCTGTATGACGGCGGCCCGGTATTGTACAAGCAGGTGCGCTGTACCATCGGTCAGAGAGAGTTCTATATCATGAAGTTCCGCAGCATGCGCACCGATGCGGAGAAGGACGGCGTAGCCCGCCTGGCACAGAAAAATGACGACCGCATCACTCCGATCGGAAAAGTGATCCGCAAATGCCGTCTGGACGAGCTGCCCCAGCTGATCAACATCCTGCGGGGAGATATGTCCTTCATCGGTCCCAGACCGGAACGTCCGGAGATCATTGCCCAGTATACCGAAGTCATGCCGGAGTTCGCCTTCCGTATGAAGGTGAAGGCGGGACTGGCTGGATTCGCCCAGGTATACGGAAAATACAACACCTCTCCGTATGATAAGTTAAAGCTGGATTTAACATATATCGAAAATTATTCTGTATGGCTCGATCTGAAGCTGATGCTTCTGACACTGAAGGTACTGTTCTGGCCGGACAGCACGGAGGGTGTCGAGAGCGAACAGGTGACGGCCTTCAAGGCAGAGTACGACGGCCGTGCGGAAAAAGACGATAACTGATCTGAACGTATGGGAATATGACAATATGGGAGGAAGCCTCATGGAAGCAAGCTATGGTAAGGAACCCTTCGATCTGCGGCTGCTGCTCTTGCGGCTGGGCCGTAATCTATGGAAAATACTGGCGCTGACGATACTGGGTACAGTACTGTTCGGCGGCGGTTATTATGTCAAAAATGTGTTGCTGCAGCCCGATCCCGGGTATGCGGCTTCTTCCACTTATAAGGTAGAATATGTCGAGAACCCTAATGCGGCCGGTGCTTACTATATCAACGAAGCCACCTGGAACAGCCTGCTCCACACGGGAGAATTTCTGGATGGTGTGGAGACTCATCTGCAGGAAGCGGCAGAGCGCGGAGAGAGCGGTGCTGCGGCAGTGCTGGAACAGGGCAGAGACCGCTGGATTGAAGCTTTGTCGGCTGCCCTGCCTTCCGATTTCAGTATTCCGTTGACGAAGGCTACGACACAGGATCCAGGGGAGAGCATTGCGCTGGCCCATGCCACGGAAGAGACCATGTGCGGGGAGTTCGCAGAGAGTATGCCGGAGATCACGCGGATCAAAGTGCTGGATCATGGAGACCTCGCAGAGGCAGTGGTGCCGGATGTGCGTCCGGTACGGGCCGTGATCCTGGCGGCGGTGCTGTCCTTGTTTTTCGTAGTGGTGATCTTCCTGTTATGGGAGCTGTCCCGGGACAGCATCTGGCTCCCGACCACTCTCCGCAGACGGTATGGATTACACAGTCTGGGTACAGTGGAAAGTACGGGATTTGCGGAAAATGTGAAATATCTGCTGGAGAAAGCGGATGCCCATAAGATCGCCGTCTGCGGTGCCCTGCCGGAGGCAGATCCACAGGAGGCCGTGGACAGACTGCGCGAGCTGCAGTCCGCCGGTAGAGAGCAGACCAGCGGCAGAGTGCAGCTCATCGACAGAGAATGGATCGCAGTTCCCAGTCCGCTGTTATGCCCTGAGAGCGCAGAGACTCTGCGGGTGGCGGATGTGGTCCTGCTGGCAGTGCCGGCCGGAGCGACGGTGGGTAAGCGGCTGGAGGCTGTGCTGGAGTATCTGACCGCACAGGACTGTAAGGTGGACGGAGCCTTTTTATGGAATGCGGATGAGACCCTGATCCGGAGCTATTATTTTCTCCCTATGATTGGTTCCGATACAGCAGATAACGATATGAATACGAGAAATACAGAAATGGAACATACAAAGACTACCCAGGCAGAAGGAGAGCAGGCATGAAGGTAGAAGTACTGGCATCGGTAATGAACGCTTCTCTTCGTGAAACCGTACAACATATGAACCTGCAGTCCGATGCGGTGATCATCAACCAATGCGACAGACTCGGGCAGGAGGAAATGCAGATATCCCAGGAAAACGGAGAGGCACGAACCATCCGTTTCTATAGCTTCCCGGACCGGGGCATCGGCAGAAGCCGGAATGAGGCTATTTTGCGGGCAGAAGGAGATATCTGCCTTTTTTCGGATGCAGATATTGTGTATGAGGACGGATATGAAACGGCGATCCTGGCAGAATTTGAGAAAAATCCGCAGGCAGACATGATCATTTTCAATATCGAAGTTGAGGAATCCCGGCGCACCTACCACATCACGGAGCGGAAACGAGTGCACTGGTATAATTGCGGCCGGTACGGAGCGGTGAGCTTTGCGGTACGCAGGGACAGCCTGCTGGCATCCGGGAGCACCTTCTCCCTGCTGTTCGGCGGCGGAGCGAAATACAGCAACGGTGAGGACAGCCTATTCCTGACAGAATTCATCCAAAAAGGCTATAAGGTCTATACCGCGCCCGTGACCATCGGCAGAGAGGAAGCGGGAGACTCCACTTGGTTCCATGGCTACAATGAGAAATTTTTCCATGACCGCGGTGTACTGTATCATTATCTGTACGGAAGGCTGGCAGGACCGCTGGCACTACGGTTTTTGTATGCCCATAAGGGGACATTGTGCAGTGAGGTAACGATAAAACAGGCGAAGCAGTGGATGCGGGACGGCATCCGCGAAGCCAGAAAGCGCGGCTGAGCCTGAACCGCGGCAGACGTCGCAGGAGAATACGCGCGAACCGCGGCGGACATCGCGAGAAAACACGCCGGAAATTGAGACAGACATCGTAGGCAGGAAGGGGGTCCCACATGGAAAAAAGTGCACTGGTATATATTGTATTAACACTCGTAACGGTGGGATTCGGCTTCTGCGTGCGCAACAGCGCTTATACGGCAGGATACCTGTCGGGCAGGCGGATGTCTGGAGCACCGGTGGGATACGATCGTCAGCAGGCGAGGAACCTGGTGGCGGAGACCGCCGTATTCTGCCTCCTGGCGGGAGTCTCGGCCTGCCGTATTGCGGTGGGCGGTGATTACTGGGTCTACTGGCTGAAATTCCAGCTGATCGATCAGGGACGCCATGTGTCCTATGAAAAAGGCTTCGTCGGGCTGGTGAAGCTGTTCCACTGGATCTTCGGCGAGGGCTCCTATCTGCCGATCTTCGGATTTTTTTCGCTGGTCACGGTGTTTTTCTTCCTGAAAGCACTGCATGATCAGGCAGACTGGTACGTATTATCCCTGTTTTTACTGCTGACCCAGGGCTTCTATTTTAACAGCATGAATTCCGTGCGGTATTATTTTGCACTGGCGCTGGCCATGTATGCGCAGAAATATGTACTGCGGGGCGAGTATGGCAAGTTCATCCTCTGGGTGCTGTTGGGATGTACGATCCATAAATCGGTGCTGCTGATCATTCCGGCCTATATCGCAGCAGATCTGCTGTCGCGTGTACGACTGAAAAAATGGCACTACGCGGTCGGGATCCTGCTGATCTTATCCCTGATCTTCGGACAGGGCTTTTATCGGAATCTTATTTTTAAGTTTTATCCCTATTATAAGGATTCCATGTTCGACAACGGCCAGTTGTCCTATGTGAATATCGGAAAATGCCTGGCGGTGCTGATCCTGTGCCTGATCTACTGGAAGGACAGTATCCGGGATGATCGCAGGAACCGTTACTATTTCTATCTGAATCTGGCGGGACTGGTGCTCTATACCTGTGGCTCCTTCATCCCGGAGGTATCCCGTGTGGCCTATTACCTGATCCAGTCCCAGATATTCCTGATCCCGGGCGTGCTATGGAATGCGAAAAAGGGATGGTTCCGCAACCTGTGCATTGTCGGAGTCGTCGCGGCATATCTGCTGTATTTCGTAATGCTGTTACGTGGCATGTACGATGTGGAGATCAGATTGCTACCTTACCTGAATTGGATATTTAATTAAAAGAGGATTTGATTTATGAGAGTACTGTGGGTCTGCAATATCATGCTCCCGGTGATCGCCGAGGCATTGCATAGAGAAGCTTCCAATAAGGAAGGCTGGCTGTCCGGACTGCTGTCGCAGATCGTGGACCGGGAAGACACCGGCATGACGCTAGCAGTGGCGTTCCCGGTTCCCGCGGGGGAAGAGATCCCACAGAGTTTTGTAGTCCGGGTGCAAGGGGAACACCCTGCCTGTTTCGCGGAAGCCACTTCTGCTACGGAAGCTGCTTCTGCTCCGGAGGGGGGCGGTGGATATCTCGTCAGATGCTACGGCTTCCAGGAGGATACCGTGCATCCGGACCGTTACCAGCCGGAGCTGGAAGAAGAGCTGCGTAAGATCACGGAAGATTATGACCCGGATGTGATCCACTGCTTTGGTACGGAATATCCCCATACGCTGGCGGTCTGCCGTGTCTATCCGCATCCGGAGAGGATCCTTTTGGGGATCCAGGGCATCTGCAGCCTCTGTGCGGAAGCCTATTTCGCCGATCTTCCGGAGCGCGTGACGCGCAAAGTGACCTTCCGGGATCTGGTAAAACGGGACAGCCTGCGCAGCCAGCAGGAGAAATTCGTCCGCAGAGGTGTGATGGAGAGAGAAGCCATCGGTCTGGCGGGAAATATCACCGGTAGGACGGCATGGGACCGGGAGGTGACCACCGGGTGGAATCCCGGAGCACAGTATTATCCTATGAATGAGACCCTGCGAGCTTCCTTCTATGAAGGCAGCTGGGCCCCGGAGCACTGTGAACCCCACAGCATCTTCGTTAGTCAGGGAGATTATCCGCTGAAGGGCTTGCATTATCTCCTGAAAGCATTGCCCGGGATCCGCAGGAAATTCCCCGATGTGCAGGTGTATGTGGCGGGAAATGATCTGACGGCATACCACACGCTGAAGCAGAAGCTGAAGATCTCCGCTTACGGACAGTATCTCCGGGATCTGATCCGGGAGGGGCAGCTGGAAGACTGCGTGCATTTTACAGGGAAACTGACAGAACAACAGATGCGGGAACGATTCCTCCGAAGTCACCTGTTCCTGTGCTGTTCTTCCCTGGAAAATTCGCCGAACTCCCTGGGAGAGGCCATGCTGTTGGGAGTGCCCTGTGTCAGCACGGAGGTTGGCGGGATCCCCAGTCTGTTCGACGGCGGAAGGGACGGCCTGTGGTGTGAAGGACACCGGCTGACAGAAACGGCTGAAATCAGCAGAAATACGGCAGATGCGGCTGAAAGCAAAAATAACACATGCAATTCAAAAGAATTAAAAACAACAGAATTGGAAAATATTGTAAAATCCATGGAAAAATCCATTATCGAAATGTGGAGTTCTCCGGAGAAAATGTTGGAATACTCTAAAAATGCAAGAGAACATGCAAGAAAAACCCACGATAAAGAGAAAAATTTTGCAAAATTGCAGGAAATCTATGCAAAGATAGCGGAAAGGCAGGGCTGAGAATGCAGGTGGTATTCGTTTCTAATTATTTTAATCACCATCAGCTGTCCTTCTGCGACGCATTGTATGAACTCCTGGAAGGAAGCTTCTGCTTTCTGCAGACCCAGCCCATGGAAGAAGAACGGGTGAAGATGGGGTGGCAGGCCGAGGAGAGACCGTACGTGCGCTATGTACAGGCGGACGGTACAGCTACGAGCGGACTGGAATGGCAGAACCTGCTGCTTACAGCGGATGTGGTGATCTTCGGTGGATGCGATGACGAGAGCTACATCCGGGAACGACTGGCGGCGGGAAAACCTATCTTCCGCTACAACGAGCGGCTGTATAAAGAAGGACAATGGAAAGCCATCTCTCCCAGAGGACTGCTGCAAAAGTATAAAGACCACACCAGATACCGCAAGGCACCGGTGTACTTCCTGTGTGCCGGAGCCTATGTGCCCTGCGACCTGGGGATCATTCATGCCTATCCGGAGAAAATGCTACGGTTCGGGTATTTCCCGGAGACCAGAGAGTATGCGCCGGGGGAGCCGTTTTCACGCAAGAAAAAAGGAAGCATCCTGTGGGCGGCGCGGATGATCGACTGGAAACATCCGGAGCTGGTAGTGAAGACAGCCGCTTATCTGAAAGAACATCTGAAAGAGATTCCTTTTCACATTACGATGATCGGCGGAGGAGAACTGGAGGAAGAAGTACACAGCCTGGCAGAAGAGCTTGGCGTGACGGATAAGATCACCTTCGCAGGCTTCCGGAGTCCGGAGGATGTCCGGGCCGCTATGGAGGAATCCGAGATCTACCTCGTCACCAGTGACCGGAAGGAAGGCTGGGGAGCGGTAGTAAACGAAGCCATGAACAGCGGCTGTGCCGTCGTGGCGGATCATATGATCGGAGCGGCTCCCTGGATGATCCGACAGAGGAAAAATGGGATCCTCTATCACGACGGTTGTGAACAGCAGCTACAGGAATACGTTGCAGAGCTGCTGCAGGATCCGGCAGAGTGCCGCAGACTGGGAGAAGCGGCGCAGCGGACCGTCCGGATGGAATGGAATGCACGGACCGCCGCGGAGAGACTGGTCAGACTGTGTCGTGAGATGGGATTCCTAACCGGTGCCCCCGGTACCACACCTGCAGAGCCGGCACTACTTGCACCCGGTCAATGCCTTCCGGCACCGCCCGTTCCGGCACTGTGGACAGACGGGCCCTGCTCCCCGACCCCGGTGATCCCGGAGCGACGGATGTATCGATATTTAACGGAAAGAAATGAAGAGGACAGAACGTGAACAGTAATGAGACCAACCAGCCGCTGATCAGTGTGATCGTGCCGGTGTACAATATCATACCTTATCTGCCCCGCTGCGTGGAAAGCCTGCAGAAGCAGACCTATCCGGAGCTGGAGATCCTGCTGATCGACGACGGCTCCACCGATGACACTCCGGCGCTGTGTGACCGGCTGGCGGAAAATGACCCGCGTATCCGCGTCTTCCACAAGGAGAACGGAGGTCCCTCCTCCGCGAGGAACTTCGGACTGACGCAGGCCGCCGGAGCATATGTGGGATTCGTGGACAGTGATGACTATGTGGATGCCGATATGTACGAGCGCCTGTACCGGGCGATCGCGACTACACATATGCCCATTGCACAGGCAGGCAGGAATGAGATCGATCAGGACGGCAACATCTTACCGAACATCTGCGAACCGGTATCCGAAGAACAGGTGATCCCGGCAGAGGATTTCTTAAAAGAGCTGCTGATGCACCGGGGAGACTGCTCCTTCTGTACCAAGCTGCTGCAAAAAGATCTGTTCACAAAGGGAAAATTCCCGGTGGGAGCGCTGAACGAGGATTTCCACCTGCTGGTGAATCTGCTGACGGATGAGGAGAACATCGTTCCCGGGATCGCATGCATTCCGGGTCAGACTTATCACGTATTTTACCGCCCGGACAGCAACACCAGAGATAAAAACCGCTTCTCCAGAGTGTTCGCGGACAACATCGATAACGCGGATATGGTACTGCGGCTGGTGGAGGCGAGATACCCGGAGCTGACGGAGATCGCCTTCCGTTTCGGTGTCTTCCAGAGACTGGACTACATGTTGCATATTCCCATAGCACAGATGACCGCGGACAATGCGTTTTACCGCAGCGTCGTGAAGAGCCTGCGGAAGGGATGGTGGCGCGCCATGAGAAACCCTTACCTTACGAAAAAGAATAAGTGTTATCATACACTGTTCGCCATAGCGCCGAAGGGAATCCGGGTGCTGCACAAGAAATTGAAGCACATATGAAGAACACATATTCAAAGAAAGAATTGAGTTTCATGAAAAGAAAATTAGCATTTCTGGGAGCCATTCTCCTGGTGGCATTCATATTTACCTACGAGGGCAATACTTACCGGACCCATGCACTGGACGAGGAAGATCAGGCATGGATCGACGAGGCCGGGGAAGCATTGCAGAAGATCGTGGAAGAACGGGAAATCATGGCACTGGTCTATCTGTGTGATGAGCTGCCGATCCACTCGGAAGCGGATAACAGCAGTGCAATCGCAGGCACCGCAGCCAGCGGACAGATGGTGGAGATCCTGGATGTGGCCGTGGATGAGGACTATCAGGTCTGGGAAAAAGTGTCCGCGGAGATCAGCGGTAAGACCTATGTAGGATACATCCCCAGAGATCATCTGGCATGCTCCGACGAACGTTTTCTGGAATGGGAAGAACTGTATGGCATGAATCCCGGAGCGGAAATGATGCTGGCAGAGGAAAATGCCACGGGCGTCTATGCGGACATCGAAGAGTTCCCGGAGAGCTACCGCCCGGCATTGCAGGCGTTGAAACAGCAGCATCCCAACTGGACTTTTGTGCGGCAGAATACAGGACTGGATTTCCAGACGGCGGTAAACAATGAATTACAGGGCGGAAAAAGCCTGGTCTATAAGAGCTACGGGGACTATTGCAAGGAAGGACAGCATAGTCCCAACTGGTATTTTGCATCGGAGGATGTACTGAAGCTGTATATGGATCCGAGAAATGCGTTACAGGAAAATGCTATTTTCCAGTTTGAACAGCTGACGTACAATGAAAGCTACCACACAGAGGAAGCTGTTAAAAATTTCCTTGAGGGAACTTTTATGAACAGCAGTCAGAACGCGCCCGGAACGGATATGAAGTTCTATCACATTTTCTGGACCATCGGTGCGGAGGAGAACCGTCAGGTCAGTCCGTTCCATCTGGCAGCCAGAGTGCTGCAGGAACAGGGACAGGGCACGTCACCACTGATTTCCGGTACTTATCCCGGCTATGAAGGGTATTATAATTATTTCAATGTGGGGGCATCCGGAAGCACCAACGAACAGGTGATCATCAATGGATTGAATTATGCCAAAAATAATAACTGGAAGGGAACCTACTATTCCATTCTGGGAGGAGCGGAAGTAATCTCCGCGAATTACATACGGAAGGGCCAGGATACCTTATATTTACAGAAATTCAACGTATCCCCCACAGCCAGCAACCCGATATATACCCACCAGTATATGCAGAACATCTCAGCGCCCACCACGGAAGCCCTGAGCATCAAAAAACTGTATGAGAGTGCCGGAGCACTGGAGAATACCTTTGTATTCAAGATCCCGGTCTATGAAAATATACCGGCAAGCCCCTGCCCGATGCCGACTTCGTCTACCAACGTGGTATTGCAGGTGCCGTCGGGATATGATGCTGCCGCGATATATGTGGACGGTGTCGCCTATACTCCGCAGGTGCGGAATAACCGCCGCATCGTTACCCTTCCGGACGGAAATGCACAGGCAGCAGTGGTCTATCGTTATAATGCCAACGGTGCGCCTACCGGCATGTATGTCTGGACCATGGAATACCGTAACAATGCCTATGTGGCGACGGAACAGCCGGAGCTGACAGATCTGCTGACCTACCACGGATTTTCCATCCGTATCACCGGGAAAGCGGGAATTCGTTTTAAGACCGGTATCAGTACCGACCTCAGAGCCAGATTACTGAACGGCGGTGTAAATGGCTATTCCCTGAAGGAATATGGAACGCTGGTCATGAACAATGCCAACCGTGCCTCCTATCCCATGATCAAGGGTGGTGAAAAAGTCATCAGCGGACTGGCCTATGGCACGAACGCTGACGGTTCCCATCAGGACAGCATTTATGAGACTGTGAGCGGAAGATACCGTTATACTTCCGTGCTGGTGGGACTTCCCTCCAGCCAGTACAAGGTGGAATATGCGTTCCGCGGATACATAATACTGAACAAGGACGGCAGAGACATTACAATCTACGGACCGGTACAGGCCCGCAGCATTTATGCACTGGCGGAAATGGTTCTGAACATGGGAACTTACCAGCCGGGATCCGCCGCAGATACTTTTCTGCGGAAGCTGATCAGTGATGCACAGTAACAGCCTGTCGGCTGTCAGCCATCGTAGAACGATCATAGATTTTGATAAAAACAGACGGGACAAAAAGATGAAAAGAAAAGCAACAAAATCTCTGGCACTGGCCATAAGCATAGCACTTGTCATTCCCCTGACGGCCTGCGGAGACGGCAACGGTGGGGAAGTAGAGGATGTGGTGACCCCGGTGGAAGCACAGCCGATGCTGTCCGAACTGGAGCTGGAGATCCTTAATCTGGAAACCAAATATAATAAAGGAGAATTCGCCGGAGCAGATTACCTCGCACTGGCAGATGCCTACAGCAGAGCAGGCGATATCCGCAAGCAGCGGGATATGCTGGAACAGGATTACCGGCTTTACGAAGATGCGGATGCATTTTCCACATTGCAGGGCCTCAGTGTAAATTTGGAAGAAGAGACGGAAGAGATCCGCAGCCGTGCACAGGAAATGTTAAATGATCTGGAACTGCCGGAATATCTGGACGAAAGCGTGAATCTCATCGACAGCGGCGACTGGTTCTCCACCATGATGCCCAAACTGAAGGAAGGACAGCGCAGCTACTATCTGGAGCGGGATGCACAGCCGCTATTCTATGCGCAGGTGGGATATACCGGCGAGGGACAGCGTTTTTCCAAAGTGTGGTATACCGGAAGTGAGACAAAACGCTTCCTGAGTCAGGAAGGAACCATCATCCGCCTGGTGACCGTGACTTCCACGGTGGCAGGGGCAGAGGATCCGACTTCGACTGCGGGAACCGATACAACAGCTGAGACGGCGGACATTCAGGACACCGCCACCCCTCGGGCTGCCACCCCGGCAGACATGGGTGCCTGGAACGGTACTTTTGAGTCCTGGAGCGTGGACTGCGCTACCGGCAGCATTACCCATGAACAGGGTACCATGCAGAAGGGTGTGCTCACCGGTGACTACACCTGTGACGTACATGCCGGAGAGGGCGGACTGGATGCATTTTCTCTCTGGAACAACCGGGAAGGCATGGAATATATTACTTATACCGGCAGTTTTGATTCCGAGGGAAAGGCGTTGGTAGAACAGCCCTCCGAGGAAATCCGGAAAAAACTGCTGGAAGGAACAGATGATACGGATCTGATTCTCTACGCTTATGATGCGACCGGCGAGAACTGCCTTTGGCAGGGAACCGGTGCGGAGACTTCCGTGGCGGATTATCGATTTGGCGGGGAGCTGATCGGATTGGAGACCCGGCCGGAATATACCTCCTATGAGGTGCCGGAGACTATGGCAACGGATGACGACGGAACAGGAAGCACAGGAGAGACAGGCACTGAAAAACCCCAGATCCGCATCTTTGACGGAGAAATCCAGTGGTTCGACGGAAAATACTGGGTCAGCGCAGGTAATGTGAAAGAGATGGCAAAACAGGATCCTTTTGCAGCATACGAAGAGAACCATGATACGGCAGCACCCGGAGACACAGCGGGAACTACCGGAGGCGATACAACAGACGGAAATGCCGGGCAGAGCATTACCGGAGGCAATACCACCGGAACAGCTGGCGGCAACAAAAATTCCGGAACGATTCAGAAGCCCGCGGCAACCCCGAAGCCTACGACAAAGCCGTCCACCCCAAAACCCGGTACCACCAAACCTTCTGCAACTCCGGCACCCACTGCAACTCCGGTACCGGCAGCAACCCCAGCACCGGCGCAGAGCAATGACAACAGCAGCTCCGGCGGCAGCAGTGACAGTGGAAGCACCGGAGGAGACAGCGGCAGCAGCGGCGGAAGTGACGTGGATATGGAGTGGACACCGGATCTGTTGTAGTCCCGCGCATGCGATAGATCACATTGGACTGTTCAGAGGCAGCCCGGAAAATAGTGGATAAAAAGATACATATTGAAGGGCGCTGCACAGAAAAGTGAAACATTTGCAATGAGGAGGATTTATTTATTGAAATATTCATTGAAATATCCATGGAAACAGAAGATATTGGAATCGAAAAAAATAGAGCTGCTGCTGGTGGCATTGCTCCTGTTGGCGGCTATCGTCATTCGGGCATACCATTTCGGAGCGCCGCCCATCGGCGTACATCAGGACGAAGCCATGGCTGCCGTGGATGCCAAAGCACTGTCGGATTACGGTACAGACCGTTACGGAATGCGGTATCCGGTGCATTTTACGGCGTGGGTCAGCAGCCAGATGAGCGTATTACTGTCCTACTGCATGATCCCGTTTATTAAGCTCCTGGGATTCTCCACGGTATCCACGAGACTGCCGATGCTGGTGATCAGCTGCCTGGGATTGCTGGCACTGTACCTCTTCGGCAGACAGCTGGCCGGCAAATGGACCGGCATGATCGTGCTGATCCTGGGGATCATCAGCCCCTGGCATTATATGCAGAGCCGGTGGTCCTTTGACTGTAACCTGTTCCCCCACGTGTTCCTGATCGCGGTAGTACTGCTGATCGCCGGACTAAAAAAGAAACCGCTATTGTACCTTTCCATGGTGATGTTCGGACTGTGCTCCTATGCCTACGGAATTGCGGACTATTCGGTACCGCTGTTTTTACTGGTGGTTGCTATTTATCTCCTGAGGCAGCAGGCAGTGAATTGGAAGGAGCTGGCAGCCTGCTTTGTGCTGTACCTAGTGATCGTGCTGCCGGAATTTTTATCCATGCTGCTTACCCTGCTGGGAAAGCCCGGAATCGAGACACCGCTTTTTACGATCCCGTCGTTCCTGTCCAGTAACCGCGGTGATGATATTCTGTTCGCTAACTTCTCCTGGAAACAGCTGTGGGAGAATATCGTCTGGACCTTTACCACCACCTGGGGCTCCGGGGACAAGAGCGTGACCAACACCATGGTGAGATTCGGCCCGGTGTACTATATCACGGATCTGTTCTTCGTCATCGGACTGGTCAGCATCCTCCGCAGACTCCGGGGAATGGAAAAAACGGAACGTTACCCCTATGTCGCACTGCTGGCGTGGCTGGGCATGGGACTGTGGGTAGGTATTATTACGAAAAATGTGACGGTGAACCGTATCAATATCATATTCTATCCGGTACTGATCATCGGGGGCATCGGTATCGCACGCTGCATCCGGAAGGTGCACCTCCTGTCCGTACCCATTGCAGCGGTCTACGGCGTGATGGCACTGATGATGGCACAGATGTATTTTGGCAGCTGGGGAGAACTCAGCCGGACGTATTACTACGATCCCTACATACAGGCGCTGAACTATGCACATACCATCGATTGCGATGCCTATTACATCTATCCGGATCCCCAGGGAATCGATGCCGGTGCTACCTTAGGCGAGATCCTGACTATGTACACCCACCAGATCGATGCACATTACTATCAGGGCATCAGCAACGTACAGGACGGCGTGGAACTCCGCCCGTATAAAGAACGCTACCACTATGAAAACGTCACGGCAGAGACCATAGCGGCCAATGAGGCGTCCGGAGAGCGGGTAGTGTATATCGTGGACTCCGGACAGAGAGAGCTGTTCGATCCGGAGAAGTATGAGATCACTTCCTTCTATGACCGGTTTTATGTGGTGAAAGATAAATCCCAAAAAAGACTTTCATTGGAATTATACCGGAAATGTGATAAAATCATGGCATAGCATGTATGTGGCATGAAATAACGGTAACAATGCATGAGAGACTTAGAATTTTTAATGACTGACTATGGGAGGAAAAGCAGAACATGAAGATAGAATCGATAAAAATCCATAACTATAAGGTTTTTAAAGATGTCGAAGTAAAGGACATTTCCAACATGGCTGTATTCCTTGGAAAAAACGGCGTTGGTAAAACTACCTTTTTTGACGTATTCGGCTTTTTACATGATTGCCTGAACAGTAATGTCAGATCAGCATTAGCTAAAAGAGGCGGATTTAAGGAAGTGGTATCAAGGGAACAAAAGGGCAATATAGAATTTACCATTAAGTTCAGAGCTTCTGAGGAGGAACCATTGATTACCTATGAGATATCCATAGGATTGGATGAGCATGCTAGAGCAGTTGTAAAAAAAGAAGTATTGAGATTTAGAAGAGGACAGAAAGGGTCTCCTTGGAAAGTACTGGACTTCTCTTGTGGGGAAGGAATCGCAGCAGAGGGGAAACTCAACTCTTATGAAGATGTAAATCTGGCAAAACGTCGAAAACAAAAACTGGATTCGCCTGACATTCTGGCGATTAAAGGGTTGGGACAGTTCAAAGAGTTTGAAGCTGTGTCCACATTTCGCCGTTTGATTGAGGATTGGTACGTTGCTGATTTTAGAATTGATGCTGCCAGAGAACGTCAGGAAGCAGAATACGGAGAACAGCTTTCGAGAACCGGAGATAATTTATCAGTTGTAACAAAATACTTATATGACAATCATCCGGATATATTTAACAAGATCATAGAGAATATGAAACTCCGGGTACCCGGTGTCGAAAAGGTGGAGGCACAGGAAACACAGGACGGTTATATTGTGTTAAGATTTCAGGACGGAAAATTCCAAAATCCTTTTTCAGCAAAATATGTTTCTGACGGCACAATAAAAATGTTCACGTATCTTGTCTTGCTGAATGATCCTTTACAGCATGCACTCTTATGCATAGAAGAACCGGAAAACCAGCTTTACCCGGAATTGTTAGGGGGGCTGGCGGAGGAATTCCGCAATTATGCAAATGCAGGCGGACAGGTGTTTGTGTCTACGCATTCTCCGGATTTTTTAAATGCGGTAGAACTGGAAGAAATTTATTATCTGCAGAAAAAAGATGGATTTACCACAATAAAAAAAGCCTCGGATAATCCGATAGCCAGAAAACTGTGTGAAGCGGGTGATCTGCCCGGGGCATTATGGAAACAGGGGTTATTGGTGGAGGGATAGAATGAAGTTAGTCTTTTTACTGGAAGAAGAATCTATGAAACACTTTTTGGATGGTATATTACCAAAGATATTACCTCCGGATGTTGGTTTCATTACCGTCCCACATGAAGGAAAATCAGATTTACAGAAATCTGTGCCTATTAAACTGCGAGCATGGAAGGAACCGGGAGTGAAATTTGTAATTGTACAGGACCAGGATACCGGTGACTGCCGTGAACTTAAACGCAAGCTTGTAGAATTGTGCGGAGATACAACGCAAGAGGTATTGATTCGTATAGCTTGTCATGAATTGGAGGCATGGTATTTCGGAGATCTGGAGGCGGTATCTAAAGCTTATGGGAAAAACATTACAGTTTTGGCGAAAAAGAAGCAATACAGGGTACCGGATGATATTATTTCACCCAAAAGAGAATTGAAGAAATATCTTCCGGAGCATCAACAAATCAGTGGTGCAAAAAGAATAGCACAGTACATAGATATAAACAGAAATACATCTGAAAGCTTTCAGGCTCTTGTAAGCGGAGTGAGAAAATTGATAAGCTAGATGATACGGTCGTATTGTAGAAAAGACATCGGTGGCAAGATCGATGTCTTTTGCAATATGTGGTATTGTATGCTTACCTGGATAAGTTGTGAAAGATGCGGATACAGCTTGAAATCGTGGATGTTCATGTGCTAAATTATAATTAGGCTTTTGGACAGAGCATGCTTCTATTAGATTAGTTCAGAGAAAAGCTGATTAAATCCGGTGGGTAAAACTGGTAAAAAAAAAGAAAAAAAAGAAAAAAAAGAAAAAAAAGAAAAAATTGAAAAAGCTTGTAAGATTTTGCTGTAAATCGTCATGTAGTATATGAGGGGATATATTACAGTATTAAATTTGAAAGTTATAGAAAATAGGAAAAGATTCAATGAAGGATAATTTCTAATTATCTTACATTAATGAATAGGATGGACGAATGAAAAATATAGACTTATTTAGTTTCGAATTTGTTGATCGTGAAAATGAAAGAATGCTAGTAAAAAACTTTATACTATCGCCTGCCACCGATAATGTATTATGGATTCATGGAGAAAGTGGTGTTGGAAAGACTGAATTGGTAACCTATTTTTCTTCCTGCTTTTCGAATTACAAATACATACATATTAATCCTGTTAAGACCCAAACGACTAGCTATTTTTCTGCACTTACTAAAGAACTTGAAAAAGAAAAATCCTCGTTACCCAATTTTATTCAAAAAAACTATAAAGAAATAAGAGACTTAGCCAAAGATACTATTTCTGAAATTAATTTGAAGACTAAATTCGTATCAGGAGCATTAGAAATAGGTGAAAAAATTTTTATTGATGTTAATGGAGATTTTTTTTCAACAGCCAACGTTCTTACTCGATATATAAGTAAGTTATCAAAAAAACAAATGTACATTTTTATATTTGATAACTTTCAACAATGCGATTTAAATTCACTAGAAATAATACAAGAACTTTGCGGAAATCTTTTAGGAACAGATAACATAAAGTTTATTTTCATTACAACAGATGGTACTATATCGTCTGATTCAGAAGTTATCGAATTTTTGGCAGAAAAAATACCATCATTACCAATCATAATTAAACCATTTGAAGAAAAAGATTTTTTTTTAGATATCCTATTGAATATTTATAAATTAGATAATATTACAAGGGAGGAGTTAGAATCTTTATTTAAGATATGCAATGGGACACCTGAAAAGCTAAAAATTTTTTTACGAAATATGTATTTGTCAAAGGGCATTGAATATGATTGTAATAGTACGCTAGCACGTTTGATACCTTCAATATTTAATGAAACATTGAGCAAAGGCGTTGATAATGTTGATTTGGAAGCACTAGGAATTATTGATAAGCTAGTATTTAAGATAATGATTTGTTGGAATGAAGTAATATCAATCCCTCTCTTAGAGGATATTACCCATTATATTGCTAGTGAAATACTTTATCTTCCAGATGAACTTAAACAAGAAATAATTAAAGCAATACATAATTTGTTAACGCTTAATATTGTGGAGTTAGGTGTAACGGGTCTAAAAATCAAGCATGATTTGTTGTATTTATCATATATATCAAAGTATAATACAGTTCCCGAAGCATTACTTTATAATAAGTTGTATGATTATATTAATCTTAACAAAGAAAAAATAATTGAAACTTATTCTCAGACTTTTTTTAATTTAAACAATGCATTATATTCTTACTACGCTAATCATACTTCTTGGGTACAAAACAACTTAGAGTGTTTAAAAATGCTAATGGCTCAATCTGATTACCGTAATATTGCTATTATTATTAATCGTCTAGAAAAAAGTTTTGCTGAAATGAATGCGAATGATTTAATATTATTAGCTGAATGCTTTTACAACTGCGGTAAATATGAAAAAGCTAGAAATATTTTAAATTATTCTTTTAGCAAGTTATCCAATGATGAAGAATATTTTAAGTATTATTATTTATCTGGTAAAATATATAATATTATATTAGACAAAAATAATGCGGAGAAAGAGCTATTATTAGCGAAAAAGTATATTCAGCCTGGAACAGATAAGGAAATTTTAGTAAAGCATATGCTTCAGCTTGTAATAGTAGAGGTGGTAGGAAGAAAACAGGAAGCCAAAGAAATTTTTTGTTCGATTTCCGAACATATAGAAGAGTATAATGTGAACTCAAGAGCACTTGGGATATTATTAAAAAATTGCTCAAATTATTACAGTGGCAAAGCTGCTTTAGCCTTACTCGATAAAGCATTATCAATAAGTGAAACCAATGATGACTTAGTAGAAACAGCCTATGTAAAAAATAACATGGGATATGAATTTTTTAAACTAAATAACTATGAAGAATGCAAAAAATTATATAGAGAATCACTGTATATCTTGAGTCAAACTAAAGTACATGAAAGCGCTTATCCATTAAGTAATTTGGCGATTTGTTACATGATTGACAACAAATATAATGAAGCAATATCATTAATTAAACGTGCTTTTTACTGGAACCGTTCTAGTTATCTTGATATCGTACTTAATACTCATTTAATGTTATGCTATGAGCAGATAGGCAAAAAAGAGGAATCTTATATAATTGCGAATATGTTATTTGAAAAATTAGAAAGTAAGGAGGTAAAAGATTCAGTAATTTTAAGAAAAGTATATTTAAATTTGGCAATCAATTTTGATAGATTGGGTTTTATCCAATCAGCGAAGAAATGTGCAAAAAAAGCTTACATTTTTAGCATCAATTCTTCTTCAGAATATCGCGCTGCAAAAATATATGTAAAATATTTCGGATCTATTTCGAACGAAATATTAACCATAAAAGATCAGTATTGCACAAAGTGCTATTTTGATCATTGGATTACTATTTTTTCTCATGACTAGAAATTCTTTTTATAATTGTATCTATATACTCTATTAAAATATTGTCAAACAAAATATTATGCTCCTGGCAGATAATTGCACATTCAGAGGTACTACTTACACGTGGAACGGAGTTCATTTCGAGAAAGTATATTTCCCCTGTTACAGTAACCCGATAATCAATGCGCGCAATATCACGAGCACCAAAATGTTCAAAGATTCGTAGAGAGGTTTCTTTAATTTTTGAACATAATTCAGCACTGATATATTTGTTCGCAGGATATTGCTTTCTCAGTTTTTGAGATTTCTCTCGAAGACCTAAAACTTCGTTTGATAGAATGATTTTATCGTAAATGCTTGTAAGGATTACTTCGTTAAAACGATAATCACCAGGATTACCAATAATCAAGTCTGTTATTTCATAACCGGGTATATATTCCTCTATAACAACTTCTGTATATTTTTTGGACTCATTTAAAGCATTGATTAATTGTTCCATGTTATAACATACACTTGATTGTGAAATGCCAAGAGATGAGCCTTCTGTATTTGGCTTTACAATCAATGGAAAATCCGGTAAATTTGTGTCGGAAATAGAAATGCGTTCCTCAAGATTATTATTAATCAAAATGCCTATAGGTATGTTAATATTTAATTCGTTTACTGCAATTTTTGAATAGTGTTTATTATTCATTAAAGCAACTGCAAATATTGGAGAGCCAGAATAATTTGCATTTAACATTTCGCATAACATTGGAACTTGTATTCTGCTATATGGTTGTGTTAAACCATCAGACATATTTAACATTAAACTTTGCGTCAAATTCACATTTTTTCTATATGCTTCTATTAGTTGGTTTACACCTCCAAATATTTCACTGTTATATCCACAAGCATTTAAAATTCTGCATATCTCCTCGACACTTTTTCGAGTTGGATGATCGTTAAAAACAATGTTGCTATCACTAAAATTATTAAAATCTTCACGAAAATCACATACTATCTTTATATTTTTCATTCGTCCATCCTATTCATTAATGTAAGATAATTAGAAATTATCCTTCATTAACCACCATAAAGTTCCTAGGATGTTTATTCACCAGAATATCTTTCTGCTTAGCACTGGACACATGAGTATAGATTTCTGTCGTGCTGATAGAACTGTGTCCGAGCATTTTCTGGATATAGCGGATGTCTACATCCTGCTCTAACAGCAGGGTGGCGAAAGAATGGCGGAACATATGAGGTGTGATATGTTGTTCGATTCCGGCGAGAGCAGCATAACGGTTAATCATAAAACGGACGGACTGATCAGACAATTTCTGCTTTCTTTTATTGACAAAAAAATACCCACAGGCAGAAATGTCCGCTTTAAAGGTGCTTTGATATGTTGCCAGGGCAGAAATGACCTCGCAATTCCCAAACTGCAGAATACGTTCTTTAGAGCCCTTCCCATAGATCAGTACAGTGTTGTTCTCTAAATCAATATCCGAAGGCTTCAGAGAACATAACTCTGAAATACGCATCCCTGTGGCAAATAATAATTCAATTACGGCAATGTCACGCAGACAGCATTTGAACTGATAGGCAGAGACGGTCTGCATTTTCTGCGCGTAGAGTACGGATAAGAACTTCTGAATAGAATGAAATGAGATAGTCTTGGGAAGAAGCTTGGCTTCGCGAAAATATACATCCAGTTTGTCAAAGGGATTTTGCGCTAAAAACTCCGTATACTCCAGATAATGGAAAAAAGCTTTCAGACTGGCAATTTTACGTTTGACGGATTTGGATTTGTAATGTTTGAACAATTCTGTAATATAGGAATCTACAGCTTTTTTGGAGAAAGGGTCAGAAATATCTAGGCAGAAGCTGTTATACTGATTTAAGTCAATTTTGTATGCTTTAATTGTTTTGAAATTCAGCTGCTTACGATATTCACAATAGTTGAGATACTCTGAAATATAATCTTTTAAAGTGTTCATAGGTATGTTCTCCTTGAAGTTTTTTCTTAAGAATTTCTATGATAATAAATAAAAGCTTGTACTTGTAGCCTAAATTGATTAAAATCCCATCTTTGACACTTTATAGAGCCAAAAACAGCCATAACCCCGGTGTTTATCAGGGGTGTGGCTGTTTTGGCTTTTGCATCGATATTGTACTATTTTGTAAATTGTGCTATTTTTTCTGTTTTGTTTCTTTGATGATTGTCCGCATATCTGCCTTCGAGATGAATTCATAATCCGTTCGGAAACCGAAGGCTGTGTGCAGGGCATCTGTCAGTTTCGTGCGTTTGTAGGAAGGAATGAAGCCGCTGTCTTTGGACAGCAGGGTCATATTCATTTCCCGGAGTGTCTTCAAAATTTCGCTGCAGGTGAATTCTTCTAAAAGCTTTTTTTCCAGCAGTCGGTACACCAGAAGACTGATGTAACAGGTCAGGAAATGTGCTTTTATGCTGTCTTCCCGTCTTACAAAAACAGTTCTTGCTTCGAATTCTGTTTTCATGATCCGGAAGTTTTCTTCGATCTCCCAGCGGCGTCTGTTGATGTTGATGACTTCACGGATATCTCCTTCCAGGTTCGTTACCACTGCACAGAAACCGTCATACATGGCTTCTTCCCGGATACGCTCTTCATCCAGCTGGAAAATCTGTTTCTGTGCGATCTCTCCGTCACCGGTAACTGCTGTTTTCTGAATGAAACGGGAAGGATCGTTAGGATTTTTTCCTTTCCTGGCTTTATCCGAGGACTGCATGATCCTGATGGCACGTTCGATCTGACCGGCCCGGATCCTCTGCTGGTATGCCTTGTATTTCGGGGAGTATGTGATGATAACGGTCTCGTCCATGTCTTCCGTGACAATGGGGTATTCTTTGTAATAAACAGTGTTGTACACTTCGGGGTCGGTTTCATCCAGTGTGGAAATGTCTATGAACTTGTCTAATCCCGGAACCTTGAACTGTGTCGGCAGGAGCGCCAGCTCACGTTCTTCCTTTTTCATTTTTTTCAGGGAATACGTGATCACATAAGACCTGTTTCCAAAGCTGTTAAAAAAGCGGTTGCCCTTACTGCCAAGCCCGGCATCGGAGCAGAAGATAAACTCGCTGCAGTTAAAATCCCGGATCACTTTCGTCTCCAGAGGCTTCAGGGTGAGCTGTTCGTTCTGGTTTCCGGGATACAGGTCAAAGGAAAGGGGGATGCCGTCTGCATCCATGAAAAGCCCCATGGTCACGATGGGATTGGGTCTGTGTTCCTTGCTTTTGCCATACTTTTTCATGCCATCTTCCGCTTCAATCTCAAAATAATAGTTGGTGCAGTCGTAGTAAAGAATTTTTGAGTTACGCGGATGGACAAAGTTGGAGTTCTGGTAAAGCTCTTCCTGAATGTAATCCGATTCTTCTGCAAGAACGGAAAGGGAACGGTAAAGATTCTGCAGGGAATACTTCGGCGGTTCCAGCAGGGACTGGCAGTAAGAGAAGCTGCTGAGCTTGCTGGAAGGGGAAAGGATCCTGGCATAGATCAGATCCGTAAGGATAGCATGGGAATCGTAAGTAAACCTGTGATGGTTACGGATATTTCGGCAGATGCTGCCGAACATTAGTTCGGTACAGAGCTGCTGCAGGAACAGATAGCCGACATTGAAGAGACGCTCTTCGTCCAGTGGGATACGGGCAAGCGGGGAAAAGGAAACCGTAACTTTTTCCCTGCGCTGGTTGTAGAGCAGAGTTTCTTTTTCCGCTTCTTTTTTCACCCAGTCCATCATGGCAGCTTCGTCTCCGGAGAACTGTGCCAGAAGATCATTGTATTTCCCGAGTTTTTTATAGATGCGGGAAGAAGTTTTACCGTTTTCCTTGCGGTAGGACTGCTTGATATAAACATCCTGATTACCTTTATTTCCAGTGATAGATACATACATAACGCTTTTCTCCTATAAATAAATTCCATTTTCTTTATTATACGCAAAGCGTACAAAGTAGCACTATAAAAACATAAAATTTGACAAAAAATAAGCCATAGATGGCTTAAATAAAGGATTTGCATTAAAATGTTAAAAAAAGAAGTGTCAAACTCCCGGGCTGCAGTGAGGATTTCTTAATTTTTTGTGGATTCTTATGTGAAAATTGCTTTTTACTTCCCTGCGTGGTACAATAAAATGACTTATGATTATTATTATGTGTGCCGAGAGGGAAGTAAGAAGATGAAACAGAACTTTTTGAAAATACCCATCAACAGAATTATCGCGTTGATCTTATTAGATATCATGTCTATCGTTGTGGCATCCTTTGCCGCATTATACATCCGTTTTGATTTCAGTTTTGAGGGAATCCCTCAGGAATACCTGATCAAATTTGAAAATATTATTGTCTACAATATCATACTGACATTGGTCTTCTTCGCATTGTGGAAGCTGTACAAAAGTGTATGGCGCTATGCCAGTGCCACAGAACTGCTGAACATCGTATTCGCTACCACCTGTGCAAGTATTGCACAAGCGATTTTATGCCATATTCTGGATCAGAAGATGCCGCGCAGTTATTATGTGCTCTACTGGTTCTTACTGTTCGGAATGACATGTGCTATTCGCTTCAGCTACCGGATCCTGCGTCTGATCAATTCCAAGCGGACGGAACTCAGGACGAAGAAGGACGGCAGCAATGTCATGCTCATCGGCGCCGGAGCAGCAGCGAATGCTATCTTAAAAGAAATCGAGACCAGCAGCTATCTGAATCTCAATCCCAAATGCATTATCGATGATAACCCCGGCTGCCATGGCAAATTCTTACGCGGCGTACCGATCGTAGGCGGCAGGGACAAGATCATTGATGCCGTAGGCCAGTATAACGTGGATGAGATCATCTTCGCCATTCCCTCTGCCAATACCCAGGTGAAAAAAGAAATCCTGGATATTTGTAAGGAGACCGGATGCAAGATGCGTACGCTCCCGGGTATGTATCAGCTGATCAACGGAGATGTCTCGGTAGCCAAATTAAAAGAAGTCGAGATCGAAGACCTCCTGGGCAGAGATCCTATCGAGATCAATACCGAAGAAGTATTGAATTATGTGAAAGATAAAGTCGTACTGGTCACCGGTGGCGGCGGGTCCATCGGCAGCGAGCTGTGCCGGCAGATCGCCAGACATCAGCCGAAACAGCTGGTCATCGTAGACATCTATGAGAACAATGCCTATGAGATCCAGCAGGAGCTGCTTCGGAAGTATCCGAAGCTGAACCTGGTCGTGCTGATCGCTTCTGTACGTAATACAGAGCGTATCGAGGATATCTTCCGCAGATACCGCCCAAATATCGTCTACCATGCGGCAGCACATAAGCACGTGCCCCTCATGGAGGTCAGTCCCAATGAGGCAATCAAGAATAATGTCTTCGGTACCTTGCGTACCGCACAGGCAGCGGACAAGTACAGTGTGGAGAAATTCGTACTGATCTCTACGGATAAGGCAGTGAACCCTACGAATGTCATGGGTGCCTCCAAGAGAATGTGTGAGATGGTGATCCAGATGATGAACCGTAAGTCACAGACCAATTTCGTGGCAGTGCGTTTCGGTAATGTATTGGGCAGTAACGGCAGTGTCATTCCCCTGTTCAAGAAACAGATTGCGGAAGGCGGCCCGGTTACCGTTACGGATCCGAACATTATTCGTTACTTCATGACGATACCGGAGGCGGTATCCCTGGTACTGCAGGCGGGCGCCTATGCCAAAGGCGGAGAGATCTTCGTATTAGATATGGGAGAACCGGTGAAGATCGTAGACTTGGCGACGAACCTGATCAAGCTGTCCGGATACAAGCCGGGAGAGGATATCGAGATCAAATTCACCGGATTGCGTCCCGGAGAGAAGATGTACGAGGAACTCCTCATGAACGAAGAGGGATTGAAGAAGACTGCCAATAAGATGATCTATATCGGAAAACCCATCGAATTCGATGATGAAGTATTTCAAAAGCAGTTGGACAAGATTTATAAAGATGCTTATGACGAGACGGATAGGATCCGTGAGGATATTAAAGAGATCGTACCGACATATCAGATGAAAGGATAAAACTAAAATGAAAATACCATTTTCACCACCGGATATTACAGATGCAGAAATTGCACAGGTAACAGAAGCGTTGAAGTCCGGCTGGATCACGACAGGACCTAAGACAAAAGAATTGGAAAGAGAAGTAGCAACCTTTTGCGGAACAAGTAGGGCAGTATGCCTGAATTCCCAGACAGCGTGCGCAGAGATGACTTTGCGTTTGTTAGGCGTAGGAGAGGGTGATGAAGTCATCACCAGCGCATACACTTATACGGCCAGCGCATCGGTAGTATGCCACGTGGGAGCAAAACTTGTATTGGTTGATACACAGGCAGATTCTCTGGAAATGGACTATGACAAACTGGCTGAAGCAATTACAGAGAAGACAAAGGTGATCATCCCGGTAGATTTGGGAGGAGTACCTTGCGATTATGACAGAATCTTCTCTATCGTAAAGGATAAAGAGAAGATGTTTCGTCCGGCAAATGAGATCCAGAGGGCAATCGGCAGAATTATCGTAATGGCAGATGCGGCACATGCTTTTGGGGCAGCTTGGCATGATAAGCCGGTAGGGAGTATTGCAGACTTTTCTAATTTCAGTTTCCATGCAGTGAAGAATTTCACAACTGCGGAAGGCGGTGCTGTCACCTGGCGTGATATCCCCGGGGTGGACAATGAAACAATCTATCATCAGTATCAGTTATTGTCTTTACACGGACAATCAAAAGATGCTCTTGCTAAGACACAATTAGGTGCATGGGAATATGATATTGTAGGTCCATGGTATAAATGCAACATGACGGATGTTGTGGCCGGAATCGGACTTGCACAGATGAAGAGGTATTCAGGATTACTATCCAGAAGAAAAGAAATTATTACAACATATGATGCGGCATTCCGGCCTTTGGGAATCGAGACGCTGAATCATTATACTTCGGAACATCAATCTTCCGGACATCTGTATATTACCAGAGTACCAGGGATTACCTTGGAACAGAGAAATGAAATTATCATCAAAATGGCAGAAGAAGAGATTGCCTGCAATGTGCATTTCAAGCCGTTGCCGATGATGACTGCATATAAGAACTTAGGATTTGATATTGCAGATTACCCTAATGCATATCAGAGGTTCGCAAATGAGATTACGCTTCCGCTTCATACAAAGCTAACGGACGAAGAAGTGAATTATATCATTGAGAAGTATATAGGAATCGTAAAACAATATCTCTAAGGAATAGGATAATAGTTATGCTACGAAAATGGGAAGATCTTCCGAAGAAAATGCAAACGGAAGCTGTACGTCCATACTATGAGTATTTGAATAAAAGAAGAGGAAGCCTCTTGCTAAAGCGAACATTCGATATAGTTGTATCAACTGTGCTTTTGATTCTGATATCGCCAATTTTATTAATTCTAGCTGTTATGATTGCGACTGACTCAAAGGGTGGCATATTCTATCGACAGGAAAGAGTAACACAATATGGACGTGTGTTCCGCATTTTCAAGTTTCGTACGATGGTAGCTGATGCTGATAAGATTGGTACGCAAGTAACGGTACAGAACGACAGTAGAATCACTAAAATTGGTGAGAAACTACGAAAATATCGATTGGATGAACTTCCACAATTGCTTAATATTCTTATGGGAGATATGACACTGGTAGGCACGAGACCAGAGAGTATTCATTATGTAGAGCACTACACGCCGGAGATGTATGCAACATTATTACTTCCGGCAGGAGTGACTTCTGAAGCCAGTATCAGATACAAAGATGAAGCAGAATTATTGAAAAATGCAGAAGATGCAGATCAAGTGTATATAGAAAAGGTGCTTCCCGAAAAAATGAAGTATAATTTGGAGAGTATTCGAAGGTATAGTTGTCTGAAAGATATTGGAATAATGTTTAGGACTGTATTGGCAGTAGTTAGGTAGGAAAAATGAATATATTATTAATCAATCATTATGCGGGTTCTACAGAGATGGGGATGGAATTTCGGCCGTATTATATGGCGCGAGAGTGGACGAAACTTGGACATAAGGTAGACATTGTTGCAGGTGATTATTCCCATTTAAGAAAGGTTAATCCAAACGTAAAACATGATTTCCAAACGGAAGATATTGAAGGTATCACTTATCATTGGATAAAAACAGGGACTTATGAAGGAAACGGCGCTAAGCGTGCTATTACAATGTTTCGTTTTGTTGGAAAATTATGGTGGAATGCCTCAAAGATAGTGAAGAAGATACAGCCTGATGTGATCATTGCTTCATCTACGTATCCTATTGATACTTTTGCAGCACAGAGAATTGCTAAAAAGGCTAAAGCAAGATTAATTCATGAAGTTCATGATATGTGGCCTATTTCTCCTATGGAAATAGGACATATGTCAAAATATAATCCTTTTATCATATTGATGCAAATAGGAGAAAATAGTTTTTGTAAAAAGTCAGACAGAATAGTGTCGCTTTTGCCTAATGCGAAAGATTATTTTGTAGAGCATGGCATGACAGAAGAAAAATTTGTATGTGTTCCGAATGGAGTTATTATAGAGGATTGGACACAACAAGTAAAAGATTTACCCGAAACGCATAAAAAATTGTTTGATGCGTTAAAAAAGGATAATAAAATTATTATTGGTTTTTTTGGTAGCCATACAAGATCATATGCGTTGGAATATCTAATTGATGCAGTAAGAGAATTACAAAACGAGAATGTTTGCGTGGTTTTTGTTGGAGATGGTACAGATAAAGAACACTTGAAAGTATATGCAGAAGGTGCAAATGATAGAATTTTCTTTTTACCACCAGTTGATAAACGTGTGATACCCAACTTATTAGATAAGATGGATATTTTGTATGTGGGAGCGTTGAATAATCGTATGTTTCGATTCGGAATATGCATGAATAAACTTTTTGATTCAATGATGTCTGGGAAACCTATTCTTTATGCTGTGAATGCACCGAATAATTACATTACAAAGTATCACTGTGGGATTAGTGTGCAACCCGAAGATAAAGAAGCTCTTAAAAGTGGAATAGAACAATTGATTGGTCTATCTCCGGAAGAAAGGAAAAAAATGGGAGATAATGGACGCAAAGCAGTAATAGAGAACTTTGAATATAGCGTACTGGCAAGAAAATTTTTAGAAGTAATGGAATAGGTGAAGAAAAATATGGAAAAATATATGGTTCATGAAAGTAGCTACATTGATGATAATGTGCTTATAGGAGAAGGAACGAAAATATGGCATTTTTGTCACATACAAAAAGGAGCACGAATAGGGGAAAGATGTTCACTGGGACAAAATGTTAATATCTCAAATAATGTAATTATTGGAAATGATGTAAAAATACAGAACAACGTATCTATATATGAAGGTGTAGAGATTGAAGATGGAGTTTTTTGTGGGCCATCGTGTGTGTTTACAAATGACCTGACTCCTAGGGCACGATTTCCTAAGGGCCGTGATAATTATAAAAAAACATTAATCAAAGAAGGAGCATCTATCGGAGCTAATGCCACTATTGTTTGTGGGCATACAGTCGGAAAGTTTGCAATGATTGCTTCAGGGGCAGTTGTTACGAAAGACGTGCCTGACTATGCATTGGTAATGGGAATACCGGCGAGAATTGCAGGCAGAGTTGACGAACAGGGAAATATTATAGAAAAATATAGTGGAGAGGAAAAAAATGAAGGTAGTAACAGTAGTAGGAGCTAGACCACAATTTATTAAGGCAGCAGTAGTAGGGCATGAATTACGAAAACAACATAAAGAGATATTAGTACACACGGGACAACATTATGATTATAATATGTCTGAACAGTTTTTTGAAGAGTTGAATATTCCCACGCCTGACTATAATTTGGGTATTTCCGGTGGAACCCATGCTGAAATGACGGGAAAAATGATGATAGCAATTGAACAAGTGTTAGTAAAAGAAAATCCAGATTGGTTGTTGGTATATGGAGATACTAATTCAACATTGGCAGCAGCATTGGCAGCGGCCAAGTTACATATTCCAATTGCGCATGTAGAGGCGGGAGCTCGAACGCATAGCTTTACAAATCCAGAAGAAATCAATAGGATTTGTACAGATCATGTGTCATCACTATTGCTTGCTAGTACACAGAGTGGTATGGAAAGCATGTCGAAGGAAAACCTTGCAGATAGAGGGATAATGGTAGGGGATCCTATGTATGATGCTTTTTTGCAATATAGTCAAAAAGTAAATATTGATGAGATTGTTTTAACAAGTCTGTCGGGAGAGAAGTTAAATGTTCCCTCCAAATTTTATTATTTGACATGTCACAGAGAAGAAAATACTAATGATGACAGAAATCTTTTGGAAATATTAAAAGCAATGGAACAATTAGATTCTCCTACAATATATCCAGTACACCCGAGAAATAGAGCTAGAGCACAGAGATTAAATGATAAATATCATTTAAAAAATATACTATTAGTTGAACCTGTTGGCTATTTGGAAAGTGTATGTTTGGTTAATAATTCTATAAAAATAGTAACTGATTCAGGCGGATTGCAACGAGAGGCTTTCTTTGCCAAGAAAAAGTGCGTAACTATTTTAGATTTTGTTTGCTGGCCGGAAACGATGGTAGAAGGGAGAAATGAATTGTCAAAACCTGATTCTGTAGAGATATTGGAAAAGCTTAAACATGAGCAAAAAATTGATGAGGGTTATGAACCATTTGGAGATGGACATGCTGCCGTTAAAATAGTGCATGCTCTAGAAAATTTAAAGTAAAAAAGTAAGCACAATAATCATCTTTATGTGATGAACGGCACATACATATAGTAATGAAATAATGAAGAATGATTATTTTGACGTTTACAAGGGCAATTGTTTATTTAGGTAATTTCAAATAGGAACTATCATTGAGAATTGGAATTTGCATCCGATAAGGAAATTCATGTTTAAAGTGAAAAGGTTATAGAATAAAAATAACGAATTAGAAATTACACTTGGAAAGAAAATAGAGAATATGAAAATTATTATATCACATGATGTTGATCATTTATATGTGCAAGACCATTTTTTTAAAGATCTGATTATTCCCAAATTGTGGGTTCGAAGTTTTATACATTTGTTGCAGGGGAAAATATCAGTTCGTACTTTCTACTATCGTCTCACATATATATTTTCTAAAAAGCAAAATTATATCGATGAGGTTTCGGAATATGATAAGGCAGCAGGAATTCCGTCTGTATTTTTTTTCGGAATGAAAAATGGATTAGGAATGTCTTATAATAGAAAAAAAAGCTTAAAATATCAGAAAATGTTAAAAGATAAAAAATTTGATATAGGTGTGCATGGGATAGATTATACGGATATTAACAAAATGCAACAAGAACATGACTTGTTTTCGGAAATGTCTGGAATGTTAAGTTTTGGTATAAGAAATCATTATGTTCGCTTTGACGAAGAAACATTTTCAAAAATGGAAAAGTGTGGATATCTGTATGATAGTACTTGGTTTGATAAGACCAAAGTTAATATACGTGCACCATATAAAATTGGAAAGATGTGGGAATTTCCGTTGCATATTATGGATGGATACATTTTGCCGGTGGGACATTTAGAAAAAGGGAAAGAAAATACGATTGCTGTTTTAGACGAAGCAGAAAAAATGGGAATGCCATATTGTACTATTTTATTTCATGATTATTTATTTAATCCAAAATGTTATCCGGAAGAACGAGAATGGTATTTGTGGTTAGTGACCTATTTAAAAGAAAGGGGATATGAGTTTATCTCTTATAGAGATGCAATTCAAGAACTAGAGAGGACTAATAAATGAATAATAGTATTTTTGAAAGTGACTGGTGGTTGAATATTGTCACTGGGAGAGAATGGCAACAAATAAATATTGATAAAAAAGGAGATATAGTTGCTAGCTTTGCATTTCCTGTACAGAAGAAATTTTTTGGAAAAACAAAAATCATTATGCCGCAGATGACTCAAACTTTGGGAATCTGGTTTAAAAATGTAGAAAAAAAGTCAAATAAAGATTTAGATTTTCAAAAAAAAGTAATTAATGAAATAATGGATAAAATACCGAAGACGACACAATTCGATATTTGTTTGGATCCTTCGAATGAATATGTTTTACCTTTTTTATGGAAGGGGTATGCTGTAAAACCAAGATACACTTATAGGATAGATGATTTGAGCGATTTAGATCATATTTTTATGAACTTCACAACTACAAAAAGAAATGATATTAGAAGAGCTCAAAAAGAATTAATTATTAGTAAGACAACAGATACAGATGCACTTATTTATATGATGAAAAAAACCTTTGAAAGGCAAAATAGGAAATGCCCTTATAATGAAAACATAATAAGAGAGATTGTATCTGAGTGTACAAAACGGAATCAAGGAATGATGGTCTCGACAAAGACAGCTAGTGGCGAACTATGTGCAGTAGCCTATTTTGTGTATGACAGTAATGTTTGCTATTATTTATTCTCGGGATTTGATGACAAGTATTCGAATACAGGAGCGCAGGCTCTTAACATATGGGAAGGGATCCAATTCGCTTCTGGAGTTTCTAAAATATTTGATTTTGAAGGTTCAATGATAGAAGGAATCGAAGGGTTCGTAAGGGGATTTGGTGCAAGACCTGTTATATATTATGAAATAAGCAAAAAAAATATATGGGGTGAAATTGAGGACGTATTAAAGCCTCATATTAAGAAAATTATTGGATATAAAATGTAATGATGAGGAGTGCTATGATGAAGAAAGTATGTCATATGACAAGCGTGCATAATAGGTATGATGGAAGAATATTTGAAAATGAATGTGTGGCATTAGCGGAAAATGGATATGAAACTTATCTTGTCGTTGAAGACAATGGGAAAGATGAGATACTTGATGGAGTACATTTTATAACAACAAATCATGTTCCTCATAATCGAATAGAACGCATGACAATATCTTCACAAAAAGTTTTAAAAAAAGCATTGGAAGTTAATGCAGATATATATCATATACATGATCCAGAACTAATGATATGCGGTTTGAAATTAAAAAGAAAAGGTAAAAAAGTAATATTCGATGCACATGAAAACGTTGTTTGTTCGATAGAGAGTAAAGAGTATATTCCTACGTTTTTACGTAAATGCATTAAACACATATACAAGAAAACAGAAAAAAAATGCTGCTCAAAATTTGATGCCATTATTAGCGTAGATCCCATTATCTGTGATAATTTTAAAAAAATAAATGAAAATGTTGTTATGGTTACCAACTATCCTCGTTTGGAATTAGGAAATATAGAAAATTGTGAAGTGACCTCAACAATTTGTTTTGCTGGTGGTATTGATTCACAATGGAATCATTTGAATATTTTAAATGCAATTAAAGAAATACCTGAAGTAAAATATGTGTTATGCGGGTTTGAAAATACTGAATACATGCAAAAACTACAACAAAATGAAGGATGGAAGCAAGTTATTTATAAGGGGAAAGTTTCACACAAGGAAGCTCTTTCGGTAATGAAACATAGTGGGGTCATTATGGCGTTATGTGCATATAGTGGTAACACAAATGGAAAATATGGTACTTTGGGAAATACAAAGCTTTTTGAAGCTATGATGATGGGAAGACCGGTAATATGTACAGATTTTGAATTATGGAAAGAGATTATTGATAAATACAATTGTGGATTATATGTAAATCCAAATGACGTGGAAGCTATAAAAACGGCTATAAATGAATTGTTAAGTAATATAGAATTAAATATTAAGATGGGAAATAATGGCAAAGAGGCTGTAAAAAAAGAATTTAACTGGTCAAGAGAAGAAGAAAAGTTGCTGAAGTTATATGCGGAAATTTAAGGAGAAAAAAATGCCTCATTTTGATAATTCAGCGAAAATATTATATTTTGTAGAAATATTATTATATAGAGCGACACTTGATTTGGCGTTTGCTAAAATTATTGCACCTAGATTTTCGTATTATATGGATCTAACACTGACAGTGTCACACACAGATTTAATATTGACATATATCGTTTTGATTATATGTAGTCTATTTACGTATGAACGTAAGAGAAGCATTGCAAATATTTTTTTACAGATTCAACTATTTATTTTCTTAATTCCAATGATGACAATGTGTTCATTGTCTGGAGGAAATAGAAAATTTTTTGTATTAGTTGCAACCATGCATATAGTCCAATGCTTAGTTATTAAATTGTATCAGATAATAAAGAAAAAAAGATGGATTATTCCGATGACTCCAATGACCTTATTTATCATAATCATTATGGGGATAGGAGGAAGTTCATTATTATATACATTATATGTATATGGTGGCGCTTCGTTGGATGCTTTAAACTTTCAGAATATTTATAGTATTAGGGAAAATATCCAAAATAGTGGATTCCCAATGAATTATTTTGTACCATGGACATTTAAGGTGATAATTATTGTAGGATTACTTATTTGCATATATAAAAGAAAATGGGTTATGTGCGGATTATTGTTTTTAGGTGAAATATATTTTTATTTGATATATGCGAATAAGAGTACTTTATTTACGTTGCTTTTAGCAATTTCTTGTGTATATATATCTCAAAAAGATAATATAGGAAATTGGATTGCAGGAGCATTAATAGCTGTGATAATAGGGACAGCTGCTATATATGAAAAATGGAATAGTATTACACCGATATCTTATTTAGTAAGAAGAGCGTTGCTTCTACCTGCTAAAATAAGATTTGCATATTATGATTTTTTTAATAATAATCTCAAAATGCATTTTGCAAATAACACTATAGGTGCGATTTTTGATATTAAGTCAAGTTATTCTCTAGAACCTGCAAAGTTAATTGCTAAATATTTAGGAGCACCGGACAGTCATTGCAATTCTGGATATTGGGGGGATGCATATGCCAATTTCGGAGTTATAGGAGTTGTTTCCTTTTCAATGATTCTTATTATATATATAATATTGTTGGACAGATTGTCAGAACGTATTCCTGCTACAATAATTATTCCTTGTGCAATAGTTTTATTTTATGGGTTGAATGATTCAGCTCTACTTACTTGGCTACTTGGAGGTGGAGCTTTACTAGAATTGTTTTTGCTGTGGTTATATTCAGAAATAGGTGAAAAGAATGAACAAATACAGGAAAATAGTGTTTGATGTTTTTCTTAATATTGTTGCAACAGCCATTCCTATAGCAGTGCTACAATTATGTATATATCCTCTAATTGCAACTAATGTGGATGACGAAATATATGGTCTCTTTTTAACACAAATATCAGTATTGACAATAATTTCAGGATCTCTTGGAAATGCATTAAACAATATTAGACTTGTAAAAAATGAACAATATGAGCATGCAGGATATAACGGTGATTTTCAGATATTATTGTTCTTAGAGTGTATAGTAACAATAGTTACATTATATGTGATGTTAGCAAAATATAATATCTCATTTCCAGAGAAAATTTCGCTCTTGATCATTGGAATCCTGTGGACAATTAGAGAATATTATATAGTTGTGTTTAGATTGAAATTGAATTTTAAAGGAATTGTCATAAACAATATATTGATGGTTGTAGGCTATTTATTGGGGTTAGCTTTGTTCTTGAGGAGTGGACATTGGGAATATATATATATATTGGGACTTATGTTGTCACTCATATATATTTATCATATAAGTGGAATTATTAAAGAACCTTTTAAATTAACTAATTATTTTAAAGGAACTTCTGTTGAATTAATATTGCTTGTAGTTGCAGCTTTTACTAATAATATGTTAAATTATGCAGACAGAACATTTATATATCCGCTTATTGGAGGAGCTGCAGTGTCTATATATTATGCAGCTACACTTTTTGGAAAACTTGTGAGTACGGCGATATCTCCGATTAATTCAGTAGTGTTGTCATATTTGTCTAAAAAGCATAGTATGCAAAAAGAACTTTTTGTAGCTACTTTTGGCGTTAGTAGCGGGATTGCTGTTATTGGTTATTTCTTATGCAACATGGTTGCAAAACCGATGCTTTCGCTGTTATATCCTCAATTAGTAGAAGAATCAATGAACTATGTTCCTGTAACTACTTTGATTGCGATGATTACAATGGTGACAAGTACAATAGCTCCATTTATATTAAAGTTTTGTCATATGAAGTGGCAAGTAATAATAAATGTAATGGTCCTTTTTATATATATAGTAGTAGCTGTCATCGGATGTCAAAAATATGGCTTGATGGGATTTTGCTATGGAGTTTTAATTAGCTGTATAACAAAATGTATCATAACATTTGCTTTAGGTATGTATATGGCAAATAGTAGGGGAGAAAATTAAGTATGAATAAGATAAAAAAGAAATTACTCTATTTGGGTGGAATTTTAATTACTATAATTGCATGCTTAATCCTAATATATATCATATGTGATAACGAATATGACAGGAGAAACAATAATTCACACAATATAGAGGTTGATTCCATTTTTGAATATGATGAGAGATTTTGGATGTGCTTATTTTCAACAGAGGGAACATTTGGTACGGAGAACTCTGATGGAGAATCAAAAGTGGGTCTGCAGGAAAATATGATAGACTATACTAATTACTGGGATAGAGCCACTAGAGTTATTAATTTATGCTATAACAACTATAAAAATGAAAATAGAATGAATGAGCAGGACCTAGAAGAATGCAAAGAAATAATGGAAAATATCATGGCTACTTATGAGAGATATGGTTATTTTCCTAGACCAGAATATAAATATGCAAATTTAGAATATGGTTGGGTATCGGCTATGGATGCTCCAAGTATAATGGTGGCCGCACAGTGCATGTATGAGGTCACGATGGATGAAAAATATAATAGATTCATCCTGGATTTGTGCAAATATGTTGTTAAACCAACAAGGGAAAATGGATTTAATTTTGAAAATGGAAAAGAAGTTTGGCCGTTAGAATATGCTTCTATTAATTCCAAAGATGATATTAATGAGTATGTTTTAAATGGTTCATTATTAGGTTATGTTTGTGTAAAAGCAATGAATGGAATAATAAAGGATGATGCAATAGCTGAATATTTAGAGGCAGTAGAAAGCACGTATGAAAAGAAAATAGAGATATATCGATATAAGAATGGATTGTGGTCATATTATATGAAAGGCGACAACGTAAATCCTATGCATTATGTTATTTTTGAAATGAAATTATTAGATGCGGCATTTTATTTGTCCGATTTATCCTTTTTTAAAGAAGAAAGAGAATATCGGTCTAATATTGTAAAGGAAACTATGCAACCTTTTTTTGAAGAAACAGGGGAGGGAATGCACTATGTTATGCTCCGAGCAGGACGGCCAAATTACTATTTGGTTGATTGCTATGGAACAACGATAGCTTTTTTTAATTCAAAGAATGAATTAATTAAGGAAGATAGCAATACTCTAAGCGGAGGATTATTAGAACAAAAAGATTTTTACGCAGCAATGTTTTTGGAAGGTACAGTGAGAGGAGCAGAAAATTATAAAGTATATTCAGTAATGGCTGATAGAAGATATTTACTGTTTGAAGGAAAAGTAGTTTCTGAAACAAAAGAATCTAAAGAAGAAAAAATTAATGTTGAATATGATGCAAGTTATGATGCGGTGTACGAAGAAAATACTTATAATATAGATGCTATAAGAGATAAAAAGCTAGAGGGTGATATATCTGTGATTTGCTCAGAAGAGCAAGAATTAGACAAAATATATGCTTTGGAAATTGACAATTTGCAAATGCAGACTATTACGCCAGTCGGAATACAGATATGGGATACTTCAGGCAATGGAGTAAGCAGATATTATACTCGCATTGATCAGGGGAAAAATTTAATAGTTTTTGACGGAAGTGGCTTTGTTGGTATAGATGCACTTAAAAATATAAAACAAATTGATGTGAGAATATATACTGAAAATTTGGACAAGGAACTGTTTTTTGAAGTTGGAAATTTATATGTTTTTAATGACTCTATGGACTATTATAACTACATAAATAGTTCGGATTATCATATTTGTAATGGTGAGTGATAAATAATGAGCCTGCAAAGGTAAAAAAACTGAGGTGAAAAAAATCAAAGAAGAAAAAAGAAAGAATTACATAGATTTTTTTAAAGGAATCGGAATTATATTAATGATTGCAGGACATATTGGATTTGGCAATATTTTTGATCAAATAATTCATGCTTTTAACATGCCTATGTTTTTTGTGGCATCTGGATATTGCTATAAGACTCCCCAAAAGTTTAATCAGTTTTTAACCAAAAAAATAAGAAGTCTCATAATACCGTATTTCTTTTTTGCAACTATAACATTTATTATATTGAGAAAACCGAATGGGATTTCATTAGAAGAATTTAAACATATTTTTTGGATTAATAATATTAATACGCCTATTGCGGGCATATGGTTTATGACGGCATTGTTATGGGCAATAATAGCGTACTATTTTATACAGAAGATAAAGTGCTATGATTTACAATGGCTAGTTGTTATGCTAATTACAATGAGCGGAATGACGATAAGAAACGTTTGGGGGGGCGTTCTTCCTTGGTCAATGGAATCAGGATTGGTGGCAGTATTTTTTATACATATAGGAAATTGCCTTCAACAGGATGATTTTGTAGAGATTATTATGCGGAAAACAAAAAATGTTTATTTCTATATTGTAATGGCTAGCAGTAGCATAATAAGTATGATTTTAATATTATTAAATGGAAATGTTAATATGCGCACTGGAGAATATGGAAATATTCCGATGTTCATAATAAATTCAATAAGTGTATCAATTATGATATTAGCAGTGTCTATAAGAATAGATGCTAATTATGCAGAATGTTATATTTATAATACTATTAGAAAAATAGGTAGAAATTCAATTTGTTTTTTGGGTTTAAATCAGGTATGTATTGTTTGGCTTGAGAAGATGCTTAAGGAATATTGGGATATAAACAAAATTTATGTTAAGATTGTGATGCTCACGTTAGTACTAATGTGTATAGGGATAATTGTGACTGTATGCGCAAAATTGAGAGAAGCGTTAAAGAGAAAAATAACTTTAAAAACGTATAAAAAATCATAGAATGTGGACAGAAAATGAACAATATGCTACAATTGCCACGAATGAATACACTTGAGAATACAATAAATAGTAAATGAAGAAAATGTAGTTTACTTTAGGAGGATAACTATGCAGTTTAGAGATTTGAAGAAACAATATGAAGTGCTGAAAAAGGATATAGATCAAAATATACAGTCTGTATGCTTGACATCACACTATATTTCCGGACCAGAAGTATCGAAATTGGAAGAAAAACTTGCCGAATATGTTGGAGTAAAACATTGTATTACATGTGCAAATGGAACCGATGCTCTTACCCTTTCTTTAAAGGCATGGGGAATAGGAAAAGGAGATGCTGTATTTGTTCCTGATTTTACTTTTTTCTCTAGTGGAGAATGTCCGGCAAGTCTAGGAGCAACTTGCTTTTTTGTAGATGTTGATAAGAATACATACAACATGGATTCTAAGAAACTTGAAGAAGCAATTAAAAAAGTAATTGCTGAGGGAAAATATATACCTAAGGTTGTGGTGACGGTTGATCTTTTTGGACTTCCGGCAGATTATGATGCAATTAAACCTATTTGTCAAAAGTATAACCTATTACTGTTGGAGGATGGGGCGCAGGGATTTGGAGGCGCAATCAGAGGGAAGAAAAATTGTTCATTTGGAGACATAGCTACGACTTCCTTTTTCCCAGCTAAACCATTAGGATGTTATGGGGATGGCGGTGCTATTTTTACAAATAATGATGACTGGGCTGCATTAATTAGGAGTTACGCAGTACATGGGAAAGCGGGTGATGACAAATATAATAATATAAGGTTAGGTTTAAATAGCCGATTGGATACCATGCAAGCAGCGATTTTACTTGTTAAGTTAGAAGCATTTAAAAATTATGAGGTGGATGATGTTAATAAAGTGGCGCAGTTATATAATAAAGCGTTAAAGGAAAGAGGTTTGGATAAAAGGTTAGTATTACCTGAGATACAAGAAGACTATTTAAGCAGTTGGGCACAATACACAGTACAGTTACCGAAAAAAATGGATAGAAGCAAAGTACAGGCGTTGATGAAAGAAAAAGGAATCCCCACAATGGTTTATTATATGAAACCAATGCACAGTCAGGGAGCCTTTGCAGGAACGGACAGTGCAAACGCAGATTGTCCGGTGACAAATGAATTATGTAAAAGAGTATTAAGTTTGCCAATGCACCCATATATGACAGAAGAAATGGTTTTTGAAGTCGTGGATGGACTGGCACAAATACTTTAAGTAAAAGGAGGATATATAGGTATGAAATACGCGCTTATTGGTTGTGGTAGAATAGCAACAAATCATGTAAAAGCAGCAAAATTGAATAGTTTAGACTTTGTTGCAGCATGCGATCTTGAATTAGATAATATTCAAAGGTTGTTGGAAAAGCACGATTTGCAGAATGATTTAAACATAGCACGGTATACAGATTACAAAAAAATGATACAAGAGCACCCGGAAATTCGATTGATAGCAATTGCAACATCTAGTGGGGTCCATGCCGAAATTGCATTGTACTGTATTGACCATGGAATTAATGTCATAATCGAAAAACCGATGGCAATGAGTATGGCTGATGCGGAAGAAATTATTAGAAGGTCAGAAGCTAAGGGTGTGAAAGTGTGCGCATGTCATCAAAATAGGTTTAATCTCGCAGTACAACAGGTGCGGAAGGCTGTAGAAGCAGGTCGGCTTGGAAAGATTTCTCATGGCTCCATCCATGTAAGATGGAATCGTGGGAAAGATTATTATATGCAAGCACCTTGGAGAGGAACATGGGCTGAGGATGGAGGATGTCTTATGAATCAGTGTATCCATTCTATTGACATGCTTCGTTGGATGATGGGAGATGAAGTGGTATCTGTATATGGACAGACCCGGCAGCAGCAACATGATTATCTCGAAGCAGAGGATGTAGGATTGGCGATAGTTACTTTCGCTAATGGTGCAATTGCTACCATTGAGGGAACTACGAATGTTTATCCTCAGAATTTAGAGGAAACATTATATATGTTTGGTGATACAGGTACTGTTAAATTGGGTGGTAAATCCATGAACAACATTGATGTATGGGATTTTGCTGATGAAAAAGATGGGGATCTAGAAACCAGAGATTTAAAGGAAGCTACTATCAATGTATATGGAAATGGACATACCCCTCTTTATGCAGATATGATAGAGGCCATAGAACAAAATAGAAAGCCCTATGTTGATGCTGTTGCGGGGCGTAATGCACTTGAGATGATTTTAGCAATTTATAAGTCGATGAAGACAGGACAAACAGTGCAATTACCATTGCAGGACTTTGCTAGCATAGATATGGTTGGAACTTTTGGTAAATAATATCACAAACGGAGGGAAAAAAGATGGAATTTAATAATATTTATTCAGGACTTATTTCCGGAAAGGAAAAGCTCGCATTAGTAGGATTAGGATATGTGGGTATGCCTATTGCAGTGGAATTTGCAAAACATGTTCAGGTAATAGGTTTTGATATTAATGAAAAGCGTGTTAATGAATATAAAAACGGCATTGATGCTACTAACGAGGTAGGAGAAGCAATCAGTAAGACTACTGTAGATTTTACAGCAGATCCATCAAGATTAAAAGAGGCAAAGTTTATTATTGTAGCGGTGCCGACTCCGGTTAATAGCGATAATACGCCTGATTTGAGACCGGTAGAAGGGGCATCAAGAACAGTCGGACAAAACCTGACTCCTGGAACGATTGTAGTGTTTGAGTCTACTGTATATCCAGGGGTAACAGAAGATATTTGTGTGCCTATCATTGAAAAAGAATCTGGACTGAAATGTGGTGTGGATTGGAAAATTGGTTATTCTCCGGAGAGAATTAACCCGGGGGACAGAGTACACACATTAACATCTATTCGTAAAATAGTATCTGGTATGGATGAGGAATCTGCTCGCGAAATAAAAAAAGTATATGACATTGTAATCAAAGCAGGTACTTTTCCAGTATCGACGATTAAAACCGCAGAGGCCGTAAAAGTTGTTGAGAATAGTCAGCGAGATATTAACATTGCATTTGTGAACGAAGTTGCCATGATTTGTGATAAGATGGGAATTGATACAGACGAGGTAATTGCCGGTATGAATACAAAGTGGAATGCACTTGGATTTAAGCCGGGGTTAGTAGGGGGACACTGCATCGGTGTAGATCCGTACTATTTGACTAATGCAGCAGAAAAGTTGGGCTATCATAGCCAAATTATTCTAAATGGTCGTAAGGTAAATGACAGCATGGGTGCTTTTGTAGCTGATGCGGCAATTAAACAGATGATTGAAGCGGGGATGGCTCCTAAAAAAGCAACGGTCCTTATATTAGGCATTACATTTAAGGAAAATTGTCCTGATACTAGAAACAGTAAAGTAGTCGATATTATTAACAGATTGAAAGAGTTTGAAATCGAGCCATTAGTAACGGATTCGTGGGCCGACGCAGCAGTGGCAAAAAAGGAATATGGAGTAGAACTGGTACCGTTTACTAAAATACCTAAGGCAGATTGTGTTATTGTTGCGGTTGGACATACCGAATTTAGATCAATGTCAATGATGCAAATTAAAGAGTTATTTAAAGACCAATTACCGGATGAAGAGAAGGTACTTATTGATGTAAAGAGTTTGTACCGTAGAGATGAATTAGATGCATCTGGAATGAGATATTGGAGATTGTAATTATGATAGAGGTACCAATATAGACTAGGTACCTCTATTGCATATTAAAAGACTATTTCGTGGATTGTATAAACGTATGATTTTAGTAGGCTTACATAAGCACTGGTATATTATTGAAAATATCAGAATATAGGAACTGGGTTGTAGATATAATGCAGAGCTCTAGTTGGGGAAAATAATTTCTATGGTATAATGCTGAAAGAGGTAGCCTCATGAAGACAGAAATCAGAAAGGTAAAAAGCGCATGAAGCAAAGAGAAATTGATTTAATGGATATGATTGTATATATTTTGTCCTACTGGAAGGGATTATTGGTAGCTTTGATTGTGGGGGCTGTTCTGATGGGAGGGTGCAGTTATGTAAAATCCTATCGCAGTGTTCAGCAGTTGGCGCAGACGACTGAAGAAGAAAAACTGGATCAGGCAACGGTGACAAAGGCACTGGCAGATATGGAAGATGCTATGAAAGACAGTGACAAAGCAGACGTGCTATCTACACTCAATGATGAGAGAGAATATTTCTACAAGGACAAATATATACAAGAATCCGTATATATGCAGTTGGATCCGTTAAATATTGCACAGACGGAGTTAGTGTATAAAGTTCAGTCGGAAGATGAGAATTTGGCACAGCAGCTTGGATTGGTATATGAGAGCCTGATTGACAGTGTAGGCTTGTACGAATGGGTGGAACAACAAACGGGTCTTACATCCGCATACGTAGGTGAATTGCTTGATGTGAAAATGAGCTCTGAAATTTCAATTACAAACAATGACAGGAGAGTGAACTTTGATAATGCGTTCGAAAGCAACAGCTTAAAAGTAATCATAATGCAGGTAGATGAGGAGACTTGTAAGCAATTGACAGAAGCAGTGAAAACTTATATAGAACAGCAGCAGAAGAAACTTATGGCAGAAATGGGTGAGCATACGCTATTGCTGTTATCTGAAACTTCAGGAACTGTCATGGATGTAGACGTGATGGACAGGCAGGCGCTATACAGAAACGGCGTAAGTAGTGCAAGAAATGCAATTGCTACCGCTAAGGCCGAATTTTCAGAGGAACAGCAGAAGTATTATGACTTATTGACATGGAAAGACGGACTTGAAGAGACAGAAATTGATCAGGAAGATAGTCCAGAGGAGTCGTTGATTGCAGCAAGTCCTTCGGTGAGCAAGAAATATGTTCTGTTGGGAGCGGTATTATTTGCGTTTGTCTATGTAGTGGTTTTGGCGTTTGTTTATATTTTTGACAATAAGCTTCGTGCGTCTGATGAATTGCAGAATTTGTATCACATTCCTCAGATTGGCGTGGTCGTAAAGGATTCTGGTAAGAAGTTTATTGTAGATAAATGGATTGATAACCTTAGATATTATGGTAAACGCAAGTTTTCCACAGAGCAGTCTATGGAACTGGCAATTGCCGCCGTGAAGATTGTTGCTGTGAAAAATGGTTTGAGTAATATTGGCTTAATGGGATGCAACTTGAATGCTGGAGCAGGAACTGTGTGTAAAAGCCTGAAAAATGCATTAGAAAAAGAAGGAATTTCTGTTATTGTTTTGGACAATGTACTTTATAATGCGGAGGAAATGGAAAAAGTTGAAGGTATGATGGGGGTGGTATTAGTAGAAAAGGTTGGATCTACGTTGTACAACGAGATTACAAATGAGCTGTCCCTCTTAAAAAGGCAGGAGGTCGTTGTGCTGGGCGGTATTATAGTAGAGTAAAGGTCTGTGTATTAGATTAGTTTTTTTTGAGATAAAGATATGCAAACGGTTGTATTGAGGACAAGTATTTCCTAAATGTGTTTTGATACCAAAAACAAATTAAAGCGTGTTTAATATGTACTTAAACAATAAGTTATATAATACATAATACGATCATGGAGTGCATGGAAAAATGAAAAAGAGTGTGATAAATAACCGGCATAAATTGTGGTATATGATTTGCTTTATGCTTTTTGGCTTCATAGATCAGAGAAGAGGAAGCGCGGTAGGAGAAATACAGATGATCTTTTCTAATCTGACGGGAATAGTGGTGGCGTTGTTATTATTGCCTTCCTTAGAACTGACTAAATTCAGAGAGAAAATATACATAATATGGCTGCCTATCTGCATAGTGCTTACGACGATTGCATGCTTGTTACAACCGTATTTTTGGGAATATAAGGGACAATGGAATACAGCAGTATTCAATATTGCTGTATGGAGCTTTTTGATTATTTACATGGTAAAGGAAAGAAAAAGCTTCGGTTTTACTGCTAAAATTCGCAATCCTTTTTTTGCAAGTCTCTTTTTTTTATTATTTTTAATGGTATTGTCTGTGCATGAAAAGCAGCATACTTTATGGTACTTTTTATTGTTTGGAAGTTTTTACCTGATAGGTATACGGGAAGACAGAAGGGATGACTTCAGAGAAGGATTGTTGAATGGAATCATTGCCTGGTTTTTTATTCAGCAAGTCATTGCATTTGGTTTTCGACCGTATGACTATGTAAGGTATCGAGGGTTATATTCCGGCGAGACACAAAATGGATTATTCTATACGATTGTTTTCTGTGCATTTATATTGAAATGGATTTATGCATTGCAGCAAAATAAAAAATGGTGGGTACGATTTTTTTATTTTTTGATGGCAGCGGGAAGTGTTAGTTTTTTGGTATATACAGGAAGCCGTTCAGGATTATTGGCAGTACTTGCAGTGGCAATTGTATTGATTACAAAATATGACATTGTATTAGAAAAAACGTTTTATAAGTGGTTATTACATGGCGCAACACTTGCATTATGCGTATGCATCATGTTACCGGTTGTATATGGTTGCATTCGTTATTTACCTACAATAATGCATCATCCGATTTGGTTTGAGGGTGAATATGTAGAGGGAGAGAGTGTTTGCTCTTTTGATTCGTGGGATAGTCCCAAATATATAAGCTTTGATGAAGCAATGGACGATAGCATAGGACGTATTGTACGGGCGTTTGGTGTTAAGTACACTTCTTTTACACAGACATTTAACAATATAGGACTTATAAAAGTGCAGGCAGAGGAGCTTGGAGAGCCGGGAAGTTCCCCGGATAACATTTTCATGTTGGATAATGTGGATCCAGCTTCCGGTGATCAGATGTGGGCCAGAAAGGTGATTTATGCTTATTATTGGCAGCACTTGAACCTGCAGGGACATACGACAAATAATCAGGGATTTTATACTGTGTATGGGAGGTTTTATGGTCATGCACATAACATATTTTTACAGATGGCTTGTGACTATGGAATTCCGGCAGGCATATTATTTATAGGAATATATCTGTACAGTATTATTTGTGCACTCCGTGTGAAGAATCAGGATGGATATATGAGTGCGGCCTTTTTGATTGCGGTGTTGTGCTTTGGACTATTGGAAATGGTATTGACACCGGGACAAATTACAGTAGTGCTGATGTGGATAATGTTTTATTTTGTAGGATTGGATGTTGACAAGTCTGGGAACCGGACAGAGAGCGAGACGGCGGAGTAGGGAGTAAATGTTTGCGACATATTTGCAAGTCATTTTTCTTGCGAATCACTTTGAAACATGCTACAATAGAAATACTATCCAGAAAGTCGAATATTTGAGCTGATAATCCGGATATAGACAATACGAGTGGATAAAAACGCGGTTCTCGATTGAAGAATTACAACGGAGCGAGGGAATTATCCATTTAAAACCGCATATAATAGGGGAAAACGAAGTTAGAGGTGAAGACTGATATTATGGGAATCTATAGTAAAGAGTGCTCCAAGGGGGATTGAATGTGAAAGAAGAATTTGTAAAAAATTACCTTGGAGAGGAAGGCCTTGCGTGGGCAAAAGACTGGTATCTGTATGCGCTGAAACCAGAATGGGAATATGTCATTTTTCTTGTCCGGAGAGCCTACTTGATGGCACAGATCATGGAAGATGTAACAGGAGAGAGTATGGAGAAAAGTGCGGCATTTTTCCTTACGGATGCGGCTTTTTTTTCGTACTATAAAAGATTGGCACAATTTTATGTGACACATCACCGACTTCCGAATATCCTGATTTGTGAAGACAGTGTGGTTCATGGCAGGAATATACAAAATTTTATAGATGGCATTAGCAAGGCAATATGGGATAGTGTCCAAGAATTGTCAACACAGGAAACTGATGAAGAGGAGTTCCAAAATGAATTTATCAGAGCTGTGAACATACATGTGATAACCCGGGCTTCGACAGGATTGTTGTTGCCAATGAGGTATGTACTGCGAATTCATAGCTGTACTCTTCAAGAGACAAGAGAATTACATGAGTTATCTTACAGGATATCGAGCCTGATACTGCATTCCGATAAGGCAAATGCTGCTTATGTCTTTTCGCAGACGATCACAAATGCAGAATATGCTGATTTAAAAAAACGGAGTCTGCAAAAGAATGAGTTCTTTTATGAAACCCGTTGGGATGATGTCAGGGAATATTCACAGATAAAATTTGTGATGAAAGATCAAATAGTAAAAAGCATTCTGACAGTACGTTTCATTCCTAATCGGGTTGGCAGCTGCCGTATGATACCATTTGTTTTTTTACCGAGACTGACAAAAGCAGAAACAACAGCCCTTTGGAAAGAAAGTGTTGAACGAATTAAGACATATATTGATAAAGAAGCACTGGGGGCTTATGAGGCTTTTCTACAGAATTTGCAAGCTCAGAAACATAAACGGAGTTATGATGAGTGGTTAACATTTGTTTTGAGTCTTTGGTGGATGAAGAGAGTTGAAATTTTGAGCGAAAGCAATGTACAAAATTCTCTTGATATTAATGATATTAAAGCGTTAGCACGCAATTATAATTTTATTGGTTTTGATAAGACGGTGGCAGTTTTGAAATCTGTGGTTGATGCAGTCGGAATAATGGTAACGGATGAGCCGGAGACGGATCCGGGTAAGATAATCGCAGACAATATGAATTCGGATAATTATTTATTGACAGTAGATGCAGATAGACTTACAGATCAGGAATTGGATGAAGAAAAACTGGCAACGGAAATAGAAAATTATTGGATTAAAGCAGCGGAGAAAAATGAAGGAGAGGCGAGTGAAGCTGCAAATATTCCACATTTTGTTTATGATGGAGCGATGAGTAAATCTATAAAGTGTTGTGAGGAGGTACTGAGGAAGTTGACAGTAGGTGACACGATGAAGACGATCGGTTACAAGATAGCCTATTTTCAACAATTAATGGACAATGGTGTTATAGGAATTTATTCTTTTGATATAAAGGAGGCCGCAGAAAGCGATTATGTTCAATGTGTTAAACCGGGAGAGATGTCATTAGTAATTTATCCGGCGAGAGTAAGAGAGTATCTTCCGGTTTTCTCACGGATTTATCAATATTGTGTTTATTGGGAAATGGACTGGCAGAAAGTAATAATTGATTTTTGTAAATCACCTGATAGCGAAATACCGGAGGAAGATATATCCAAAATAGAAGGATTTATGAATTATCTTGGTGAGAGTGGTCAGGAACCGCAGCAGTGGGATATTGATTTCGAAATCGGCAAAATGACTGATGATGAAGAAATTGTGAAAGTGAATAACGAACTGAAGCGGACTGTACGTAACTATCATTATTGGAAACGTTTTGAACAGTATGTAGATCAATAATCTGAAGTACAAAAGAGGATAAGCATATGAGAATAATTGTGTACCAAGGGGATGAGAATCGAGCAAAGATTGAGAAAGAATTGACGGGAGACATATTTTTTGCATCGGTCTATGCGAGAGCAAACTATCTGGTAAAGGAAATTGTCGATGAAACGAGACAATTAAAGGAAGGTACGGATAGATTAGAGTGTAGTAATAGCTTATTTCAGCGTACGCAGAATAATATTATAACGTTTTGTGCACCAAGAGGACAGGGAAAGACGACAGCAATGAAATCGTTTGCAAGATTTCTTGCTACAGATCATTCAAATGCGGATTTTGTTGTGCTGGATTCCATAGATCCTTCTGCGTTAAACGGTGGCGAGTCCATCGTCAGAGTGGTACTTTCACGTCTTTTTTACAAATTAGAGGAAAAAAGTAAAACAAGACATGATTTTCCCGAAAAACGCAGAATTCTGGAACTGTTTCAAAAATGCTATAGTGCAATTGACTATATTAATGGGAATGTACATGGAGCCAGAGACGAAGATGATCTCGAGGAATTGGCTTCATTAGGAAGTAGCAGCAGACTCAAGAAGAACCTTAAAGAGTTAATCGATCTTCTTCTGGGGGTGTATTTGGAAGGAGAAGGAAAAAATGGTAGCAGTAATTTCCTGGTAATACCTATAGATGATGTAGATATTTGCTCAGCAGATATCTATCGTTGCTGTGAAGAGATCCGGAATTATCTGGTATTACCCAATGTAATCATTTTGATGGCCGCTGATCATGAACAATTAGTTCATGTCATGTATCAGAAATATCTGCAGATGAATAAAGAATTACTGACATATGAGCCTGAAAATGCTAAGGAAGAATGTAGCAGGCTTGCGTCCGGATATCTACTGAAACTTTTGCCGGTCAATCATATCGTGGAATTGCCGGAATGGGATAAAATGGCGGAAGAAGAATGGCTTTCGCTATCACTGGAGTACTATATTTATAATGATAATGGGATGTGTAATATATTTGAAAAACCGTCAGGTGAATGCGGTGATATGCGGCAACAGCTGGGACAACTGATCTTTGAAAGTACCGGCATAATTATTTATGATGGAGACGATAATTCCGGAGATTATATGCCAAAAACGATGCGTGAGTTGACACAACTGCTAAAAAACTTTGCGCATATTTCACCAATTGACGAAAATATCCTGTATGGAGAAGACACAGAAGCAGCCGAGATAGAAGCTGACAGGTTGATAAACAACATAAGATTATATAAACGTTATTTCTTGGACAGCTGGTGTATGAACCATATGTTACATGAGGAGTATACCCATTTTTTGAAAACCACAGAACAAATAGAGAAGGGGAAAAAGAATGGAAAGATTGGCTGGACGTATAGGGAATTACTGGAATATTTGTGTGGTTCCGAAAAGGGCAAGTTCAAGAATCATATAGTCGTAGATGATGCATTTTGTATGTTCATATCTATTTTCCTGAATGAGTGGCTGGCTGAGGCTTTACATGATGCGCTACAAAAAAATGGGAAAAGCAGACAATATAGGAAGATTGCAGACTTTATTGGTATGAAGGGAATCGTGCCAAAGACGCCGGATTTAAAGGAAGATTCCGAGGATTATATGGTCTATGCATTTGCAACACCTAGGGCAGCTTTTCCTAAGGAATTGTTGCCCCTGTTTGATAAAGATAAATATTTTTACCGAACAGAAGGTGACAATCTGGTTTTTGATGTATTGAATCCATGGGATTATATTATTAGGAAAGGAATCCCGTATTATAGTGATTTGGGAGGAGAAGGCGGCGTTAGCTCAAACGAGGACAGAGAAATAAGAAAAGAGGAATGGATAGCAGCATCGACGGTTATATCAAATATTAATACCTTCTTAAGAGTGTCGCGAGAGTATTTGAAAGACGGGCAGCGTGTGACACGAAAATTAAATGGTATAAACTGGCAGGATAAGGTAATGAGCGGCTATTGGAAAGCCAAAACAATAAACTGGAAGACTGGCGTAGACTATCTTGAAAAAATAAAAAACGGTATGGATAAATGGAATATTTCCTTATCGGAAGAATTGAAAGGTACAAAGATAGCTTTTATGTGCAATGAATATAATAAGCAAAGTTATTATAATAATTGCAGTGAAAAACTTAAGGGACTTTTAAATGCGGATAATTCAAGAGAGTCTCAGAGAATTAGAATTACCTTAGACAATGTAACGTCGTTGCCGATAGGCTTGGAAGAATTGGACAGTATTTTTTCGAATGTCATTGAAAAAGAGCCGTTAAAGGATGATGAGAAAATAAAGGAACTTGCAGCGTACTCGAAAGCAATGAACGATATTTTTTCAGTGAATGCCGGGGAAAAGGATAAAACAGTTGATGCAAACGCGGAAGTAAAGAAACCAGTTAAGAAAAATAGGAAAACCGAGGATGAAGTATAGGAGAATGATATGCATCAGGAGCGGGAAAACCTGGATATTATTTTCAGAAAGACAATGCCGGAGCGGGTACTGAGGACTTTAGAGGACCAGAACGATAGTGGGATATTATCTTACTCCGGGAGAGAATATCTTCGTATTGCATATGGAAACTGTGCAGAGTATTCTGAGGATGAATTGGAGTACAGATACAGGGAAATTAAAGAGCAAAGCAGAGAAGAGGGAATCTTTTCTCTGCTCTATCTGTATGCGGATAAGGTTTTGACAAAAAGGGATGGAAAAATAGCTGTTCGATTGGAACAGGTGCTTAATTGGAACTCTATTTCCAAACGACTGGGGCAGGATTTATTCACGACAGCATGGTTGGCATACAGAGACAGTATGGATTGCGTAATTAGGGAAAAACATCAATTCTCATGGCCGGCAGTGTTGATAACGGATGATGTGAGATTGAACAACATGCTTAGGAAAGGAACAGCGGAGAATCATTTTCATTTACATGGTTCTACCCAATCTTTTTCTCTGTCTTGGATCAGCCTGATGAATCATCCAAGACAGATTGAAAAATTTTTAAATCAAAATAACAATTTCCGTGTAAACAGGGATATGCATATCTCTCGTGGTGAGGAAGACAATGTTATTTCCTGGAAAGATCGTATTGCCTATGCTGCGATGATTAGAGTTTTACTATTCAGGAGAATGATTTCAGAATCTGCCAGTGGTCTGGCAGATACACAGGGAATAAAAGAAGACTTTACAAAGTTTCTGAGTTTTCCGCTATCCGGACAAATTGATATTCAGGTGGTCTCTATGCGGAAAATGTATGGGACCTATTTAGAACAACCGAATCATAAGAAAAAATGTTTGGATTATTTGATGTCTGAGCAATTATATGATCTGCAAAAAAATTCTGACAACAGATTATTGTCGGGAGAACGAGCATTTTTGTATAACTGTTTTATCAGAATATATCAGAAAAACGAACCCAATAGCTTTACTCTATATGAACAAAAGTTGTTCTATATATATCTTCTGATTAAGCATCAGTTCCGGGGAGAACTGATCCAGATAAATTATAGAGTGGGATTTAATAATTTTGCGAGGTATCAGGCCAGAAAGATTCAGCTATTTGGGGCGTATGATGAATATAATGTAGAAGCACAGAGGCTGGCAGTAACTGCTGCGCAAAAAGAAAACTATATTCAATCGTTTGAGACTAGAATAATGGTTGGAGAATCTAAGGAGAAGTTCAAGAAATATATAAAAGAACTTGATACGCAAATAAAATTTTCAAGTGGCAAAAATGATAATTATTATGTAGTACATTTTCCGAAGAAGAAATTTGCAGAGGAGGAGTTTGAAAAAGCGGGCAAAACAATTATGTATCCTCGAAATGTGGTGACACGTAAAAAGGCGAAGCAGGGTGCACGTGAATTAAGAAAATATATAATGTGGGAACAGGGGAAAACACAGAGAGTGTATGGCATAGATGCCTGTTCTAATGAAATAGGATGCCGACCGGAAACGTTTGCTACGGAATTCAGATATTTGAGGAATATATCGGAAATCAGATATGCGGTTCCGTGGTATTGCTCCACAGTCGAATGTTATGAAGAACTGGGGATAACATATCATGTGGGGGAAGATTTTCTAAACATCACGGATGGTATAAGGGCGATAGATGAAGCGATGACTTTTTTGGAATTACAGAAAGGTGACAGATTAGGTCATGCGCTTGCATTGGGAGTCGATCCTAAAGAGTATTATAGTCAGAAGAGAATGACAATCTATCAGTCCTTGCAGGATTGGCTGGATGATCTGGTGTGGTTGTTATATAGATCTGTTGAGTGGAAGGTTAATATTTCCTCGGATCACAGAGAGCGCATGAGGCGGAAAGCCAGAGAATTATTTGATGATCTGTACAAAAGTCATCAAGAGGAGATCGCAGCGATCCGCAATGGTGATATATTAGATGTATATTATGACAGCTGGCAATTGAGAGGTGACCATCCTGCGCAATATGAAAGTGGTAGGTATCAGAAGATTGAAAAGTTACGATTGGATCCCTATGAAAAATATATGACCGGAGAACGGGAAAGGATGCATCTTGATAAATTAAGACAGGATAAGCTTACTGCATTGTTGTACTATTGGTATCACTATGACACAGAAGTGAAAAGAGCAGCTCTGAAATCAGTTCAGTTTTCTGTGGAAAGTTGGTATATAGAATTAGTAGGAGATATGCAGAAAGCTTTGCGTAAGAGAATTGCACATAAGGGTATAGCAATAGAATGCAATCCGACGTCAAATGTCTTGATCAGCAATTTTAAGTATTATATTAAACATCCGGCGCTGGTGCTTAATCATTATCGTTTGGATGGAAATACCGACGAGCCAAATCTGTGGCTATCATTGAATACGGATGATGTAGGAGTATTTGACACTTCATTATCCTATGAATATGCATTATTGTTTAGGGCTATTACCAGATGCCGCCATGAAGACGGTAATTGGAATGACGAAGCAGTATACGAATATTTAGATACACTCCGGCAAAATGGTTTGGATATGGCATTTAGGGATAGTTTTGGACAAAATATTGTAAGCTCCCGTGTGCCTTCGATATCTCCACCATCGTGTAGGTAATAGTACTGCCTACTAGTCCTTCTGCCGAATCACTGAACAGCCGGTTCATATGCCCTACTGTGAAAGGGTGGATGAATTTGTTCCTTTTTTTCATAAACTGCTCCGCACTTGCCGGAAATGCTGCTTTCCAGTCTTGCAAGACGGCGTTATAGATGCGCCAATTGAGATTATAAAGTGATTCCTTGCTCATCTAGGATTAAAGTTAAACTTGTACGTTTGTTAATGTCATCTGTGCGAACTAATGTAAAGCCTTGGTTTTGGATTCTTAATAAAGTTTCTCGTGAAATATCTGCTCGTTCACTTAATGCGTTAAGAGTATCGTCACTCATTGGAACTTTACGAAGATGCCACCAGAAGGGTAAATCTATGGCACCTTTTTGAAATTTGGTTGTATTGATAAAGATTTTATCTTTCTCATAAGATACTGGAATCGGTTGCATTTCCAATATTTTATTTTCCATATGTGCATAAAATTGGTCTAATTCATCATTCACAAGAATTTTATCCAAAAAAACAAGAGGTAATTGGGGTAAATATTCTTTGCGGATGCGTGTGCTCATGGAGTTTAAGGTTGTAAAATAAAATTGTTTTTCAGTACTTAATATCATTGTTAAAGTGTTTGAAGCAGGGTCAAAGGCATCGAAATAGAGATTGACAGTTACACCATTATAGTCATATCGGTATTTAACACATGTTCCTTTTCCCTTGAATTTTAATTGCGAGTAGTCGGTTAGCAATTTAGTTCTTACTTGTTTTTGCATAGTTTATCCTCCTTTGTTAATAAAAAGGAGTACAAAACAACTTGTTGTTCGAAATTTTGTACTCTTAATTTGAAAATTCAGTTTTAACTTATATAATATACTTATAACTTATGATGCTACACATGTTTTGTCAATACAATTAATAATTAATTTTTTATAAATGAATAGTACGGTAGGAGCCAAAGAATCTCTCAGTGACTATTTTGCTGCAATAACTACATCAGGGAGAAACATTTCTGATGTTTATAGCATAAGATGGACAAAAGTACGGAGAAAATGAAAAAGCGAGTTCATGTTTGTATCCGGGATGCAGTCATTTTCATATAGATACTGAGCCAGCTCAGGGAAAAACTTGAAATAAGCTTTTCGAAGAGGCTTGATGGGATGCGGCTTTTTTTCTAAAGAATATATATGTCCGTCTATTTCTATAGAAGAAATAAAACCAAACAAGAAGAGCAGGAGAAGACGAGAGGTTTCTTCTGCTTTTTCAATATAATTCTGTACAATGTCATAAGTTGCCCGGTATTCAATATCCTGCCATATGGGTTCTGAAAGTAAACGATCCATAGCAAGTACCTTGACAAGCTTAAACCACTTTCGCGGCCTGCTGTAAATTTTATTTTCGAATGTTTTCCGGCAGCGCTGGTGACCAGGGGAGCAGCTCTTCCAAAAAGCTGCGGTCTGTGTCTTCCATGTGTTCCGGAATCACGGTCAGCAAATGCTCAAAGTATTCGTAGGGCTTCAGGTTATTGGCTTTTGCTGTCTCTGCGATACTGTAGATCACAACGGATGCCTTTCGCTGTTATATATAAAAACAAGGCGGAAAGCTTATTCACAATCCTTCCGCCATTCATTATCATAGAAGATCTACGTATTTACAGAGTTTTCTTCACACACTCTTATTTGAGTTCCGTTTTAGATTATTATTTTTCTAAATCGATTGTCTTGAGTAATTCTTTGATCTGTTCTACACTTAACCACTCGGTATTGTTACCTGAGCTATAGGAAAATCCTTCGGGGACTCTCTTGCCGGTAGGTACTGCACGTCTGGATTCGCTCCATACCATCTGTGGATATACAATAAAGTGTTTATCATATTCATAAGTATTCAGGGAATCTTCTACGGTTACCATGATCTCGTGAAGCTTTTCGCCCTCACGGATTCCGACTTCCGGCATCTGACATCCGGGCAACATTGCCTGTGCCAGATCTGTGATCTTGAAGGAAGGAATCTTGGAGATGAAGGTCTCGCCACCCTTGGATTCTTCCAACGCTTTGATGACCAACTCGACACCCTGCTGCAAGCTGATCCAGAATCGGGTCATGCGGTAATCGGTGATAGGAAGCTCGGTTCCACCATTCTTGATAATGTTATGGAAGAAAGGAATGACAGATCCGCGGCTTCCGGCTACATTACCATAACGAACGATAGAAAAGCAGATATCCTTGCTTCCGGCATAGGCGTTGGCTGCGATAAATAATTTATCGGATACCAGCTTGGTACCGCCATACAGATTAACAGGATTCACGGCCTTGTCGGTAGACAGAGCAACGACTTTTTTTACCCCGGTATCCAAAGCTGCATCAATAACATTCTGTGCACCATGGATATTGGTCTTGATTGCTTCCGCCGGGTTGTATTCGCAGGCAGGTACCTGCTTCAGAGCTGCAGCATGGATGACATAATCTACGCCTTCAAATGCTCTGGTCAGGCGCTCTTTGTCTCTGACATCACCGATGAAGAAACGAAGCTTGCCGGCATACTGCTTGAATTCATTCTGCATGATGAACTGCTTGAATTCATCACGGGAATAGATAATGATCTTCTTAGGATTGTAATTGTCCAATACATATTTGGTAAAAGCCTTGCCAAAACTGCCGGTACCACCTGTAATCAAAATGGATTTATCATCTAATAACATAACGTCCTCACTTTCAAAACTAAAAATTCTTATACATCATAACATATTATGTGGAAAAACGCAATTATTACGCGGGAATATGAACAGCAATATTGATTTTAATGATGGGTAAGAGTAGACTGGATGCAGTAGTTTTAATCGGAGGAATGAAGTATTAGCAAAACGAAGAATCTAGTAGAGGAAAAGGAAGATATGTAAAGCATAGTAAGGGGTATTGCATGGATGGAAATTTGACAAGGGAGTATACATGGAGATTATAAGAAAAAATGAGCTGCAAGAGATTTTAGATCTAGTTAAAATGATTCCACATGGGAAATTTTTGATAACAGGAGCCGCAGGAAGTGGTAAAACTTTTTTACTAAATATAGCTGGAAAGATATTGTGGGAGCAAGGAAAGAAAATCAGATACAAAAATATGGAACTTTTCCCGGACAATAAGAAGACAGGGGATTATTTGTCAGAATCAAGTGACACTGTTTATTTAATAGATGGCTTGGATGATATATATAGATATAAGCAAATAATTAAAGAGATAGAGTTCGGAAAGGCGTGTTATATATGTACTTCTAGAGACAATCAGTTTGCTACAAAGTTTGACTATGAAATAAAATTAGAACCTTTGACAACGGAGCAGACTTTCTTATTTATTAATGATTATCTTGGTAATCATGCTTCAAATGAATATTTTGTTGAGAGTATTATCAAACAACTTGATCATCAGTGCTTAATGCCAAGATTGATAGCAGGAAAGATTCATGACAGATTAAAAGATGAAGGATTTGGTGATTACTTCCTTGATATCGAAAGCGATATACACCAATTGTACACTTATAATGACGGAATTTCGCTACAATATCCGGAGATCGTTGTGCCCGAACGGAAAATTGTAAGAGTGCCGGTTAAATTGAAACAGGATATAAAAGTGGTAACTCATTCTCTTATGAATCAAGTCGCTTCCAATCCTCAAATATTGCAGGAGATTACCCCGAGACAGTTTGAGGAATTAGTATGCGAATTATTTGAAAAGGAAGGAAACCATGTGGAACTTACAAAACAGACAAGGGACGGAGGTAAAGATTTGATTATTCTAAATAATTCATCACTTGGCGATTTTGTAATATATGCAGAATGTAAAAAGAGAGCTCCCAAGTATCCGGTAAATGTTGGATTTGTCAGAGAATTATATGGAACGGTCAATGCAGATAACGCTACAGCGGGAATAATGGTAACCACATCATATTTTTCCAGAGATGCTCGAAAATATCAGGAAAAAATAAAAAGTAGAATGAGTCTCATTGATTATTCGGAACTAATGAAACGAATAATGGCCTGCAAGGAGAATGGACATATAAATAAAAAACTTAGGGAAAGAAGATATTATGAATTAGAAAAAGAAAAGTTCACAGATGATTTGTTTGTGATAAAACACTTCTTTAAGGAGCGTAAAGTGAATAATTCGGAATCATCTTGATCCCTATAGCAAAAATATATTGTTTCTGTTCTGTGGCAAAAGAAGTAGCCGAATTAAATGCTTCTATGGGAACGGATAGATAGGTAGTAAAATAATTGGAAGGGGATGAAATATTATGAATAAAATTTTACAATTATCCAGGGAGTATAGAAAGCAGAATCATGTGGAACTTCTTCCACATACGAATAATGAAATTTTGGAAAAATTATTTTTTTTGTATGATGAAAAATGGGAGGAGCAAAGTCAATACCCATACGAAATATTAACGTATCTTTTTGACAGTTATTATGTATTGCCAGAAAGACCGGATTTGGCGTCGCTGTTTTGCTGGCAGGCTATCAATCATTCTTATTATATGGAACAGCTGGGAGATAATAGTATAAATTTTTGCAAGGATAGTCAAGGAGTTACATTGATTCAGAGGGCTATTTATGAAGGGATAGATAAGTATAAGCCTATATTGGACCCATACTTAGAAAGGTTGCCGGTCAAAGTTTTTCATTATGTAGCATCATATATGTTAAAAGGTTACGCAATGGAGAACAATAATATACCGGAAAAATTTAGAGCATCTTCATACAATTCGTTAAAACAGAGAATCCCAATGTTGCTAGATATTATTTCACACTCTTATGGAAAAGCATATTGCCAAATAGCAAATCCTGTACAAATAAATGGTGAAGTGAATTTAGGAATTGATCCTGAAAATAAAGAGAAAAGCAGAAACATAATACACAGCTTTGGGGAAAAATTAAAGAAGCTATTGTTGGGGGAACAAATAGAAGTGACATTTTGTGATCCTGAAAAGACAAAGCAACAGTACGTTTTTGACGAACAAAATAAACTCACTTTTGTTTTGTTTGGAATTATATATGCATCTCGATGCAATAATTTCCATGGGAATGTTGCAGCCAGAATGAACAGTATTAATGCAAATGTGGATACTTTCAAAATGTATACGGATATTTTTCTGCTGGAGTATATTATTTTAGCAATACATATGAACAGTCGCGGAGAAGTGTCAGATGCTGTATTAGATATGGCTAAGGATAATGTGAAATTGATGCTATAAAGGGAGTAAGAGAGTCACGCAACCTGTAAAAACAGCTTGTTTTAGGCAGGTTTTATTGACTCACACGCCCCCAAACACCTGTTGTATAATGCAGATATGGGCAGAATCGAGTGTGTGAAGAAAACTCTGTAAATACGTAGAGCTTCTATGATAATGAATTGGCGGAAACAAAAATACGTTAAAGGATGCAACAGCAGCATTGTTTGGAAGATAAAATATTGAAGCTACAGAGGAGGAATTGCAAATGTTCTATTTAGACCACGAAGAACGGGTTAAATTTGTAGATGGTGTCCTTGCTCATTCACAGGAGTGGCAGTGGCTGATAGATATTATAGGCGAAAAGGCAGAATTTAAAGACATAGATTCCTGGGGAGATTTTGTTAATGAGAGAATACAACTACAGACAATTTATGAGTATTTTGTCAAAATTTTAAGCTTTTGCGACCGGGAATGGGAATGGCCGCAAGTGCAAATACAGCAGTTATGGTTGATTGCCCAATTCTATTTAGACATGATAAGTATGGAGGAATGCGTGCAGGATATCACAGATATATCTTGCACGCTTTTTCTTTTTTGTGTATGGATCACCAAATTGGAAAATGTGGATAATGAAACAGATTATCTGCTAGATATCCGCTTGCTATGTCAGAGAAACTGTTATGAAATCATAAAATGTAATTCACTGCAGATGTCGGAAGACGATTTGATGAATTATGCAAATGAATATTTTGGCGATCATTTGGAAGTTCCCATAGATTGTTTGTGTGATAATATCGAACACAAGAAATATTTGTGCGATATAAACTTTTTGCAGCAATATGAGACAGCAATTATGAATTATAATTGTTTTGGATATAGATCCCTACCGATATCTGATTGCACAACCTGGCAGGAGGAAGGACTGTTGGATCTGTTAAAGATATCAATCCGGGACAGACAAGTTGTACCTATGTTTTCCGGAAACGGAAGATCTGTTCCGGATGTTGATTCATGGACGGAGGGCAGCTTATTGAGTATTAAAGATTTCTTTAGAAATGATATGTCGGATTTTTTGGTGGAAACAGTACTTTATGTTTTACTACAGATAGAACCCTCGCAGAAAGTGAAACTGACTCATTGCAAGTTACTGACACAAGCACTGGAGGCAGGAGAAGACAGCTTTAAGATTGCGAATAGCTCATCTTACGCAATACTGTCATACTTACACGCAGATCATATGATGAAGGACTGCAATGATTCACAGGAATACATAACACTGATCAAGCTGCTTCAGGAAGAAAAGGATGCGGAAATCATCTTACAGTACAGTGAGTCCGGATATCCGCTAAAAAGGGAACAAAAAGGAATTGTTAAAGATTTTTTGGAGAACAAATATAAAGCGATAGATGATATAGATGATATTTATCGCCTGAACAGCTATATGGAGGATGAGTATACAACCAAAAGCATTACAACGGAATATTTGAGGAAGGTCGATGAAAAATTTAATAGTTTGGTTGCAAAAAAGAATGATATCTTGGAGGCAACCGTTTTTTATCAGTACATGTTGTTTCTGTTTAATGTGAATAAGAACAGCGGAAATGTAAACAAGCGTTATGTACAGTCGATGATGATAAAACTCCAGCAACTGTGGCAGAATTCAGCCTATGAAAAGCAGCGCGAAAATTTGCATGTATTTTCGCATGAAACTACAATAAAGACAGCGGTTATTGAACGGTTTTCGGAACAGAGCCTGATGAATCCGATTGTGTTTGCAAGGAATTGTATTCCCTGTACCGAAGAAAAGGTATTGGATATTATGATACACACATCAGAGCATCCAATGTTGTTTTTAGTTTCCAGGATCTCATTGACTCCCGTTTTCCCGGAAAAGGGAGATGGAGTAAGGTATGAGAGACATGATATTGATAAAATGCTTCTGGAATATGTTGATAAAATCAGGGCAAAAAAGGGCTATAAGCTATTGAATGTACTCGAAAGCGAGAAATATGTCTGGAGCATTCATGAAAAATACAGAGAGTGTACGCAGGCTGCTGTAAGTATGTTTATCAAGGAAAAGGAACTTTATCAGATGGTTCGAAAAGAGACAAAGGAGATAAGACTGGGGAATTATTGTAAAAATATTACTCTGGGGCATTTGACGCAGCTGTTTCCGGTGTTGGAGATACGAATAAGGGAATTGGTCAAATTGTTTGGAATATTTCCATTCAAGAAGAACAAGGATGAGTTTATGCAATATAACGATCCCAGTTCACTGCTCCGGGAGCTGTTGAAACAGATATATGTAGAACAACAGGGCTTTGATAATGTACCGGATTTATTGTATGTCTACAATATTATGTACAATAGCAATTCCTATAATATCCGAAATGAATGTGTACACGGTAGAGACTACTTAGAGGGAAACAGCTTGCATTTTGCATTTCGAGCTACGCTGATGGCAATCGCTATGGTGAATTTTAGGATTAAAACGATTCAGGATAATGTGAGTGACATCTGTTAAGAAAAGTCGGAAATTTGTTGGTTGCGGGAAGAACAACTTGTTGGTTGTTGGTTATTGACCGAAAAATTTTGTAAGAATTTGCCGAAAATTGACATATATATGATAGAGGAAGTATAAAGATGGTTTGATTTAAATCAAAGGGAGAATCTGGGAATGGACTCTGTTGCAAGAATATTGGAACTAATAGTGGATTTTTTAAAGAGAAATTATAAAAAGCCGAAACTTTGGTTTGCAATATTGGGAATCTTGGTATTTATTATCTTGATATTTCCGTATATTGATTCCAATACGTTTTACTATACCAGAATGGAGAAGAGAATCAGCATCTTGGAGCATCTTACACAATTGGATGAAACTGCGATTAATAGTAATCCGGTGTATCGACAAGAATATGAGAGCATATTACAAGAAATTCAATTGCAAAGAGAAAGATCAGTAAATTCAATAGCGACGCAGCTCTTTGATACCGTAAATTCCTCATGGACAACCGGAAAGGACCAGGGGAATAAGATCCTGAAATTTATATCTGGTGCGATATGGTTTCTTATTGTTACAATATGTGTTCCTTTCATGAATACCTTTAAAAAGCGGAGTGACAAATTGGTTGCATTTATTGTGATGATTATACTGTCAACGATAGTAGGATGCATATTTATGGCAATACCTATTATTTACAGGTCGTGGATAAATTATTTTGTAATACCGATTGCACAATTAGTAATTGTGATTGTACTGGTTGGGAAAAAGGACAAAAAATCGTAGGAAGGGGTTTACAAAAGTGAAAGAAACTATATTTTGCATCATAAGTGCATTTATATTATATGAGGTATCGGGAATAATCGGTAAAGAGATGCTGGCGGACAAGCATATTACCGGGGAGGGAAAAGGGTATTGCGATATTACTTTTGGTAAGGAAAGCAAGAAATCGCTCATCATAAATATACAGTATAATATTTTCGCACCTATTATCTATATGTTGCTCATTGCAACAGTATTACAGAATATAGGGCAGGAAGAACTGGCATATAAAGCTGTCTACATTGTGCCGTGTTATTATCTTGTCAGATGGGTTATGATTACGGTCATTGCGGGAAAATATCAATTGTTTAATATAAAATATGAATGCATATCAGCGATTCCGGGTGTGTTACTCGCTTTTTTCATTCAAAGGATATTGATTTTGTCAGGGAAGGAAATATTTCCCACAGTGGAAGAATTTCGAACACAGTTATGGTTGGTATTTTTTGCTATGGCATATCAATTTTGCGTTAGGTCATTGGGAAAATCTGATGCCATCCGGCAGAACCGGGTTTGTACGAAGCAGATGAAGCAAAAGTATATCCTTGATAAGTATGAATTATTCCAAAGAAAATATGGTACGATCATACAGGCTGAAGCACCGGGGGATTATTTGCAGCGTGTGATTTATGCAATTATGATCTATGAGAACTTTAATAGACCTACGACTCAAAGGTGGTGTGAAAATGTGCTGTTTTGTCTGGGGCGAAGACCGATGACGTTAGGAATTATGCAGGTGTCTACCACGAAATTCATACACAATGCAGAGAGTGTTGAATTGGGATGTCGAAAAATTAAAGAGTCATTTCAAGAGTATGTGAAAATTGCCAAAAAAGAAAATTATCAGGGATATTATTTTGGAGCCGGAGAACCTGAATTGTGCCTGGAAAAGATATGTGAGGATTACAATAAGGCCGAGGATTACATAGATGCAATAAAAGCCATTTTTTATATGTTGCCGGATCCGGAATATGGTGAATATGATGAGGCCCGTCAGCTATTAGAAACAGAAGAACAGCAGGAGACGGGGGAAACGTCGGATTTCATTCGGGCTTACAGAATGGAAGATTTGACGGAAAAACTGGGGAAATATGAGCATATTATCTTGCAAGACGATTATTATCTTAGGGTGTTAGACACGGAATCTCCTTATGTTTCTTGTTATTCAGAAGACGAATGTACAGTTTATTGCATCAATGGAATCGAAAACTTGACGATTACCGGAGAAGATGCCATGTTTTACATGGGCGCCGGTGATTATTTTGTGTTCAGAAATTGTAGGAACATTACAGTGCAAAATGTTGGATTTATTCGCCAGGCCGATCAGGAGAAAACAGCCGCACCGATATTACAGTTAGAGAATTGTGAGGATATCAGACTGGAAGCGGTAGAATTGATGGGAAGGAGCGGAGCTGCATTAAGATTAAGGCATTGTGAGCGTGTCAGAATGAAAAATATGCGGATTCACGATTGCCGGGAAGGGGCAGTCATTATGGAAGAAACAGAGGCAATTATGGAAAACTCTCAACTGAGAAGAATCCGGGTAGAGGGAAAAGCGGAGATTATTTCGATAAAATCGAGTATTGTTAAATTGCAGGAACTAATATTTTACAAGGATAGTACGCAAGGCTGCTTGATAGGAAATGATAATAGCAGAGTAGAAGGCGAAGAATTCATTATACAAGAATGTGACTATGCGGATATTTGCAATCAAAAGATGATAGGGTATGGACAGATGTAGCATGCTTGTTTGATCTTAGATAAAAGGTAATTGCGAGAAAAATGCGGGAGGGGATAAAAGATGCTGGAAAATACAACAAACATTAGTATTGAACAATTAGTAGAGATAGTAGGAGTCACTACCGGAAGTGTTATTGCGGTTGGCAAAGGAATTTTATCTTTTTGTGAGTTAATATCTTCGTATAATATAGAAATTGGATTAATGACAAAAAAGGAACAATGGAAATTTCGAATAACTAATTTAGCTATGTTGACATTTTCCATTTGGTTGTTAAATGTATTGTTTTGTTTTGTATGTTCGGATGAGAGAGTAATTTGCGTTGTATTTTTATGCTGTATGATTATTTTTTTAGTTTGGGGAATTAGCTGTTTACTCCTTGCAGTCATGTGGCTGCTAAATAAAAGAAAGACTGTTTTAATAAATACTAATGTCGAAGGCTATGTTAGGGTGCTATGCTTTGTAGCATTTCTACTTTTTGGGATAACCTTTAACGACTGCTTAGTGTTCTATGGGACGGAAAAGTATAATGTATGGATTGGCAGTATTTTAATGACGGTATTGATAATGGAAATGTTTATATGGTTGGCTGATTTCAGCAACCAATCAGGAATAGCAAAAATATGCTATTATGATTTAGCACTCAAAAAAAATATATTTGTATTTTTCCGTTATGATGAAGATTTATTTATGTGCGGTAATGCATCAAAAATGAATGAGTGTGATGAAAATTATCTGGTTCCCTATAAAAGAATACAAGAAGCAAAGTTATTACCCATATCACGGGATATTAAGCAGGAGTCGCATGTGAATTGTCGACGGGTAATAATTCAAACATCAAATGTCGATTATGAACTGGAAAAGATATTAAATAAAGTAAAAGATGCATTGAAAAATCAAAATATAACACAAGGAAAAATTGATGAAACCTATATATACATAAAACCTTCAGATAAAAAAGCATATTATGTAACACCTGATGAAGTGACAGATTCGGTGGAATTGTAAGATTACTTACAATGAAGATACGTAGCTTTTAAAGTCTCGGCGAATTGCAAAATTCCGGCGTTTATAGCTTATATAATATTGGGAGTTGTTTTTGCATTGGTTTTATCTGCTTTGATCATTATTGGTGTTATAACCATTTTACATAAATGCTTAAAGGATAAACGACATGATGTAAAAATAAAAACAAAATACTTCGATATTGAAATAACTCAGCATGAGTAATATATAGTATAAGGGCAGTTATAGACCGTAAAGGTTTGTAACTGTTCTTTTTTTAGTTTGATAAATCGAAAGACGGAGATTGGGGATCTTCCCTCCGAAATCCAGAGTATAAGTTGATATTGACGATTAAAATTAAACTTGTTACAGTGTTTATGGAGCATTAGTTTATAAAGGTAGAACACCCTTTCATAAGGGAGGTCCTGGTTCGATTCCAGGATGCTAAAGGGTATAATAGGATTGTATCTTTTAGCATCCTGAAATTCTGAGGTATAGCATGGCTGAAGAAATTTACAGAGCGTATGTCAGTAATGTAAAAGAGTTAGAAAAACATAGAAACGTAATTGTTCAGTTAGCCAATAGGGCTATTAGAGAAAATAAGCAAATTGAACTAAATACACTGACGAAAGTATATGCATTAATATATTCTGCATATGTTGAGGACTCTTTTTTGAAACTTATCCATACACCTCAAGCATTTACAGAAATTGAAATCATGGATATTCAGCGAGGCAGGAATCTTGAAGAAAAGTGGAAAAAATGTGTAGAATTAGCATTTATGAAAATAAACAATAGAGCTAATTTGGGGGAAATCGCTAACAAAAAACAGACATTAAATCGAATTTTAGATAAGTATATTATTGCTCCAAGCCAAATGAGAAATAAAATAGCGCATGGGCAGTGGTCGGTTTGCTTAAATGGTGACTGCACAAAAATTAATGAACAGATAAGTAAAGAAATGAATAAATTAGATTTTGTGAAAGTAGATCGGCTTTTTTCAATATATAAAAAGTATCAACAGTGTGTATTGGATTTATTAGTTTCTCTAAGAACGCATTATCGTGATTACTATGCAAATATTACTGAACTGGAGAGATATGTAAAAGAAACAGAATCATGGACTTTAGAGACTAAGAAAGATAAAATTTTGTCTTCATTAAAATATAAGCATCACAAAAGCATACGTAAAATGAATCAAAGAAGGGGAGTGGAATAATGCATAAGATTGAAATTAAAAAAACGGACCGATTGAACAACTTGAAATGAATATCAACAAGTTTAATATATTAATTGGAGTATCAGACGGCACCTGCTGCAGACTCTCCGCGGCTTGACAGCAGACATTTAAAATTAAATTCGGATAAAATCGGTGGGGAAATGAGAAAAATACAGGATATCATTTTAAAGTTAATTGCGGTAATGGGAATTTGTTTTTTTACAGCGTTAACGATTGGAGCAATAGGTAGCGGCAGAAAGTTAGCTCCTTTCTCGGAAACGGTTTCGACAGTTAGTGACAACTGGATAAAAGCAGTTGGAATTGTGTTGGGATGCATAGTCATTATAGGAATCATCTGGAAATATAGTTCCCGGGTATACATTCGACATATACGAATTGCTGCAGCGGTAATTGCGTTTTTTTCTGCAGCCGTGATAATGACTATGGCATTAAATGCAGAGTATGTCCCTGTGGCAGATCAGGAATATGTATATGTTGTCTTGAAGAATCTTTTTACAGGAAATTACACAGAATTACAGGAGTATTGGTATTACAATGTATATCCGTATCAGCTTGGAGTAGGTGCTGTTTATTTGTTACCAGCACGAATTTGCGGCAATTGCAATATTCTAACTTTGCAGTGTTTTCAAGCGATTTGTGGTGGAATAACAATTTTTGCGGGGAATGAAATTGCATGGAAGTTGTTTCATAAAGAAAAGCTGTGCATTTACTATTTATTGCTTGTCCTATGCTATGTTCCAATGCATTTATATGGACTTTTTATTTATGGTGAAATGATAGGATTGTGCTTTTTGGAACTTGCAATTTTGTGCTTGTTGGTACTGCAGGAGCATGAACAATGGATACTGTGGAAAAAGATTTTCGTATATATTGCAATGATCAGCAGTATGATTGTGTCCTATACAGCGAGAGAAGCATTGATTATTGTATGGATTGCTGTCCTGGGTATTCAATTTTTACGTGCTCTAAAGGGGAATCGTAAAAGTTTTATGATTAGTTTTTTCTGTGTGCTTTTGATGATACTTGGACAAAAAACAGTTATTCAATGCGTAGAACATCAGGCAGAAATCCAATTATCGGAAGGAGTTCCGGTAATATCTGTGGTTGCAATGGGATTTCAGGATGAGGATCCAAACCATACAGGGAGTGGAACATATAATGCATATCAAATACATCTCTTTTGGGAAAATAATTTTGATGTAGCTAAGTGTAAGGAACTTTCTATTTTAAATATAAAGCAGTCCATTGTCAGATGGATGCGAGATCCTATAGGAGCATTAGAATTTTTTTGCGATAAAACAGCAGTTCAATGGTTGGAACCTACCTATGGATCTTTTTTAGTTACATCGAATATGACGACTTCGTCGAAATGGATGAAGGCTTTTTACTCAGATAGAGGATATCAGATATTCTATGAAATTATGAATCAGCTGCAAAATGTTATTTATATTGGAGTATTATTTTATTATATTTATCTGGCAAAGCATAAAAGACAGGAATGGGAATATTTTTTGGGATTGGTTCTGATAGGAGAGGTTTTATTCAGTCTGTTGTGGGAAGCTAAGAGCAGATACGTGTTCCCTTATATAGTGATTGCGCTGCCGGCTGCGGCCATGGGGTATTGGTATGTATGTAATTGCATAGGTAAATATCTCAAACCTCGCACTTGAATAAGTACCTATGCTGTTTGGTATTTTCCTAATTCCACTTAAGAGCAGTGAAGCAGCAGAGGAAACGCAATAGCGTTTTATTCCGCATATCCGGAATGCAAGCATTGTCATATAGATACCTGGATAGCTCAGGGAAGAGAGCCAGGCAGGCATTACGCAATGGCTTGACCGGATGTGGATTTTCATTGCGGAAATAGGTGTAGCCATCTATTTCTATGCAGGAAATATAGTTAAACAGAAAAAGTAGAAGGAGACGATCGTTTCCTTCTTTTTTTTCGATATAATTTTGATGATAGTATAGGTGGTCTGGTCATCAATACTCTGCCATACAGAGTCGCAATCGGACTTCACCGCATACAGAAGTAATTCCGGAGAATATTGATCCAGGTAGACCGGGTTTTGCAGCTGATAATATTCAAGGTGCTTTTTAAAAGATTTTGAGGAAAGCGGATTTTTAGGGTATTTTTTTATTGTACAGAGCATTCAAATGATCTGGATCCTCATTTTCAGTATTTTATCAAAATGATAAGGTTCCATAGAACAAACTCCCAAATTACTTATATATAATTAAAATGGGATATTTATCCTAAATATAAAGCATTTTGAAGAATATCTTTGGAAAAAAATTGATTTTAGTAAATAGTAAGAGTAGATTGGATACAGTAGCTTGATCGGAGGAATGAAAATGCGCTTCCATTATACTTATAGAATTATTTATGGCTCCGGGCAGTGCTGCGACAGATCCGGGGAGCAGCTGACAATAGAAATTACCAGGGAGCAATATGGAAGGATCATAGAAAAGGTAATACAGGGCTGCACGATCAGTGAAGTACCAGGAATAGAGGAATGGGTGAAGCTGGAGGATTCGAGGAAGAATGGGATGGCCATGCTGATGGACACGGATCAGTTCCTGAACCTGGTTGTCAGGTGGTAGAGGAGTAGTGTTAGGTGGCATGCTTCGAGGAAAGAAGTATGGGGATTATGGGAGACTATATGAATAATTTGATGTATGCAATGGAACATTCATATTCCGAGATGAAAATAGAAATAGATCAAATATTGAAGAAGACAGATTATACAACCGAAGACGAGAACAGCATCTTTTATGCCGTAGGAAAGTGTCTTCATGCAATGTTAGATTATGCAGAACGTATCCGGAGTAATGATTTGGACAAGGATACACTGGATGCATTTAAATATGCTAACAATGGTTTAAAGCATGGGATAGAAGTAGAAACGATCACAAAGCCCACTGGCGAAATAACATTTCCCATTCATTTCCCGCTTGAAATACCGGTCAGAAGGATTATATGGAAAGTAAAGTGGGATGCGAGGAGCAAACGCCAGGAGGAAATGTATCTAAAGCATCTTGATGGTAAAGATGTTGTGAGCACATGTGGAGAGTTTATAGAGCAATTGAAGAAACTCAAAAAAGTCTAAAACATTTGGATATCTTGAAATCAGTTATCTGAAATGTTATATTGAATCATAACAAACGCTTAAAAAATAAAGAGAAAAGTTATTATTATCCGGTAGGATGGGAGACACGCAGACCATGACAGAACAGAAAAAAAGGTATACGATCCTGGGCATATTTGTGGCAATGTTCCTTTTTGGAGCTTTTTTCCTGCGGGAGACCGGTGTTTATTTTGATGAAAATCAGGAAGAAAGAATTCTGTATATGAATATCTTGCAGTATGGTGAGACCTTACGGATCCCGAAGCTCACGAACTGGTTTCGATGGAAGGAAGAATATCATCCGATCTGCGTAGAAGCGGACAAGGATCATGGCAGTGCTCCGTATTATCTGTGCGCACCGTTATTAATGAAGCTGGAGCAGCATCCGGATGCTGTCAGGCTGCAGAGTGAGGTATGGCATGCGTATACGTATGCGCTGTTTTTCCTGGGTGTGATTTATATGTACCGGTTGTTGTGGGAACTGTTCCGGGACAGGAGGACGGCACTGCTGGGAACACTTATGCTGTTTCTGACACCGAGGATATTTGCGGATGGATTATACAACAATAAAGATTCCGTATTGATGTCCCTGATCATTGTGATGTTATTTTACGGAATCCGCTTTTTGGAGCGTAAGGATTTCAAAAATGCATGTCTGCTGGGAATCTGTGCCGGATTCTGCGGGAATCTGAAGATCAGCGGGATCTATGTTTTTGCAATGATTGGCGGCTTTTATCTGCTGATCCTGACGAAAGAGAAAAAGTGGAGCGGGAAAACTTTTTTCGTGGGACTTACGGCAGCAGTTGTCGGTTTCCTGAGTTATTTGACATTAACTCCCGCTATCTGGGGACAGGGATTTCATTTGTGGGAATTTCTGATGTGGAACCTTTCAAACAGTACGGAATATTCCAGAATGGACGGTAAGGTATTGTTTGACGGAACATGGTATGTGCATTCCACGAATCCTCTGCCATGGTATTATCTGCCGAAACTGATCGCCCTGACGATTCCGGTCTATCTCAGTGTTCTGCTGTGGAGCAGTATCGGCATCTGGCTCTATAAAGGCAGAAAGCATCAATGGGATTTCGCGGATCGTATCTATCCGCTGTTCGCACTGACCTCCGGGATTCCGGTGCTGGTAGCAATGCTGTGCGATCCGAATCTGTACAACGGGTGGCGGCATATGTATTTTATCTATGGACCGATGATCGTGATGATGGCTTATGCAGTGAGATATCTGTTGCAGCAACCGGCAATCCGTGCGAGAAGGATCGCAACTGCTATGTTGGTGGTGCTCATAGGATGTAACGGAGTGGGAATTGCACTGACGGGACAGAGCTCCAGCGCTTATACGAATATTTTGGCAGGTGGTGATGCCTGTGGACGGTACGAGATGGATTATTATGGTGTGACGGCGAAGAAGATTCTCAAAAGCCTTGTGGACCGGTATGGTGAGATCTGGATCAAATCGGATGGCTGTGGAGCCACGATCGTGAATTATTATGTGTTGCCGGCAGAATACCGGGAGAAGATCCGGCTGGTATCTTCACAGGAGGAGATACAGGCTGCCGTGGACCAGGGGAAACTGGTACTCGGATGTGTGAATCCGAGTTATGATATCCTGCCGGAGGGGGAGGATATCGTATGGCTGGAAGATTGGAAGGCCTGGGGCAATACTTATATGAAGATTCGCAAATATTAAATAATGTGGTATGATGAGATAGTAAAAAGCAGAGAGGACAAGCTATGAATATTATACTTTTGTCAGGTGGCTCCGGGCAGCGTCTGTGGCCTTTGTCCAATGAGATAAGATCCAAACAGTTTATTAAGATATTTCATACAGCAGACGGCGGTCTGGAATCCATGGTGCAGCGGGTATGCCGTCAGATCCGGGAAGTAGACCCGGAGGCACAGGTGACGATCGCCACTTCCAAGTCCCAGGTGTCAGCTATTTACAGTCAGCTGGGGCAGGATGTAGGGGTCAGCGTGGAACCCTGTAGACGGGACACCTTCCCGGCGATCGTACTGTCCGTGGCATATCTGAAGGATGTGCTGGGGGTAGCAGAAGACGAACCGATCGTGATCTGTCCGGTGGATCCTTACGTGGAGACGGCTTATTTTCAGGCGCTGCAGGCATTGTGCGATCGCGCGGGAGAGTCCGAGGCGAATCTGGTGCTCATGGGGATCGAACCCACGTATCCCAGTGAAAAATACGGTTATATCATACCGGAGACGGCGGACGATCTGAGTCGTGTAATGATGTTCCGGGAGAAACCGACGAAAGAAGCCGCAGAGGAATACATTGCAAAAGGTGCTCTGTGGAACGGCGGTGTGTTTGCTTTCCGGCTAGGCTATGTGCTGAAACGCGCCCATGAACTCATAGATTTTACGGATTATGAAGACTTATTTCAGAAGTATGATACGTTGCAGAAGATCAGCTTTGACTATGCCGTGGTGGAAAAAGAGCCTGCCATAGAAGTGATGCGTTTCGCAGGGACCTGGAAGGACCTGGGTACCTGGAATACGCTGACGGAGGCCATGGACAGTCAGTGCGTCGGACAGGGGGTTCTGAACGACACCTGTGAAAATGTGCATGTGGTGAATGAACTGAATGTACCGATTCTGTGCATGGGATTGAAAAATATGGTCGTGGCGGCCAGCCCGGAGGGAATCCTGGTATCGGATAAGGAGCAGTCGAGCTATATCAAACCTTACGTGAATCAATTTGTTCAGCGGGTAATGTTCGCCGAAAAATCCTGGGGGAGCTTCCGCGTTCTGGATGTGAAGGATCACAGCATGACGATCAAGGTAACATTGAATCCGGGACATGGGATGAATTATCACAGTCATGATTTCCGCGATGAAGTATGGACGGTCATTGCCGGAGAAGGCAGGGCGATTCTGGACGGTGTGGAACGGCCGGTGAAGCCGGGCGATGTCTTGACTATGCAAGCAGGCTGTAAGCATACGATCCTTGCGGATACGGAACTGCAGGTGATCGAAGTGCAGATCGGTGCAGAGATCAGCGTGGATGATAAGCACAAGTATGAATACCGGAAGGATTAAATATTACGATGACTATGACTGCGAAAAAGAAAAAAATACTGTTCTGGTCCATTCTGGCGATGGCAATTATTCTGAGGTGCATCCGGTTTGGCTCAGTGCCGGATGGGATCAACCAGGATGAAGCCATGGGAGCCATGGATGCATGGGCACTATCAAAATACGGTACCGACCGCTATGGCACGTTTCTGCCGGTCCATTTTGAAGCCTGGAAATACGGTCAGATGAGTGCTCTGCTATCCTATTGTATGGTGCCGTTTATCAAGGTGTTTGGCTTTAGCACCGTGACGGTGAGGCTGCCGATGCTGCTGGTATCCTGTGGGGCGGTTGCACTGGTATATTTAGTGTCGGAAAAGCTGTTTGATGAGAGGATTGCGCTAGTAGCGATGGCGCTGACGGCGGTGAATCCCTGGCAGTTCATGCAGAGCCGCTGGTCGTTGGACTGCAACCTGTTCCCACATGTATTCTTATTGGCATTTTATCTGCTGTTGTTGGGACTGGAGAAAAGACGGTATTTGTATGTATCCATGCTCTTTTTCGGCCTGACATTTTATTGCTATGGTGTGGCGGCATACTCTGTCACGGCATTTTTGTTTGTGTTTTTTATATGGTGTCTGTGGAAAAAGCAGCTGAAATTCCGGGAGGGGCTGCTGTGTGCGGTAATATTTACGCTGGTGGCTTTGCCGGAGGTGATCGTGCTGGCGATCAATGCGCTGCACCTTGGGATGACGGTTGAGACACCGTTTTTCACCATGCTCTATTTCCCGGACAGCGTGAGAAGCGCGGATATTCTGCTGCTGAATTTTTCTTTCGCACAGTTGGGAAGGAATGCCTGGGCGCTCATTTCCCATGTATTCCTGCAGCTGCCGGATATCTTCTTTAATTCGATCGGGGCATTCGGACCCATGTATCATGTATCGATTCCCTTCGTATTGGCAGGGATCCTAATATTCACGAAGCGCCTGTTTGGGGAAAAGGATACGAAGGAACAGACGAAGATGCTGGCATTATGGGGGTTCCTGATCACCGGCATCTGGGTGGGCCTGATCACTTATGAGGTGAACATCAACCGGGTCAACATCATCTTCTATCCTTTACTCCTGCTATGCGCCTATGGCATCGATCTGGCAGCGGCAAGATGGAAAAAGCTCCTGCCGGTGATCGCGGCGGCCTATGGTGTCAGCAGTGTCTTATTTTTCACGGTATATTTTACAAGCTATGCCGAAGAGAGCAGATACTATTATAATAAGGACTTCTTGAATGCGGTGACGGAAGCGGACGGCATGGAGGAGTACGACAGACTGTATATTACAGGGAATCTCGGATGGCAGTTCAATCAGTCTGCGGCAGAGATCCTGACCCAGTATGCCTGCAGGACAGATGCACTGTATTATCAGGGGAAGCTCGACAGTCCGGATGGGCGTAAGTCTCTTCCGTATGCGGAACGCTATCATTATGTCTATCCGGAAAAGTTGGGCAATGAGCTGGCTGAGATCGCAGGAGATGGGGTGTTGATGCTCCACAGACAGGATCTGGAGTATCTTGATCTTCCTTATCATGTGATCGACACGGTGGGAGAGTATTTCCTGCTCACGGTAGACAAGGATTGAGAGGACGGAGTATGTAATTAACGAGAATGATCCAGTGTTGCGATCAGGGCGGTTCCGAAGAGGAATCGTCCTTCTTCGTTAAGGTGTACGGCATCTGCCAGATAGTCGGCAGCGTTATCCGCTGTGACGCCTAACCGGTGGTAGGTATCGTAGAAGGGAACACCCATCTGGTCTGCTACATCAGCGGCCCCCTGTACATAAGCCGTCAGCGTACTGCCTGCCTCGCCGTGAAGCTCTGTACCGTTTTCAAAAAAGGTAATATAATTCGGAGCTGCTAACAGGATAAGCGCATCGGGATAGGCTTCCTGTAAGCTGCGGATTCCGGTCCGGAGTGCGCCGCAGTAGGTCACCGTGTCGTAAGGATCTTCCGGATGATCCACGGCATAGCCGGAAAAGTAATCATTCAGACCGTAATTGATCACAAAGCATAATCTGCGCCCCTGGTGATCGTCATTCAGATAAGCTTCCAGGGAGGTACGATAGACAGTGTCTTCCCTCAGAACAGTGGGATCCTGTTTCAGAAAGGTATCGACAGCGATGACAAAGCTCATGGCAGCTGCAGGATCGTCGGTAGCAGGATCCTTGGAGGCAGTAGCTCCGCCCTGGGCACAGTTGTACACATGTGCGCCCGAAAAACCATTGACGACACCGGGGATGGAAAAACTTCCGGTGTAGTTGCCGATGACGCTGTCACCGAAAAAGACAACAGACAGATCGGACAGATCGGGATATACCGTAGAAGCTTCTTTTTCTTCCGCTACCATATCATTTAGCATGGATTCCAGGGTATCCGCATTTCCCGGTGTAATGACCATGGCTCCGTCACAGAAAGTGAACATGATCAGTTTCTGTGCTACCGCATCATTATAATGCAAGTTATCCAGATAGTTTCCCGGATTGTTGATCAGCCAATGGGTTGCTCCGGGAAAGTACATGGTAACATTGGAATACCCGTTGAGAGTGGAGACGAGGGACTTACAGGTCGTCATCCACAGCGTTCTGGTCTCATCGGTCTGAGCAAGCCAGTATTGCATGGAAGGTGCGGGATACAGAATCTCGAAGCTGACCTCGGGATGTGCTTCCACATAGGGCAGCAGGTATTGGTTCAAATCCCTGTTCCAGTGGCGCAGCTGCTTATTGCTGTGCTTCCAGAGGGCCAGCGGATCCAGACCCAGATAGATATTGGTGATCCCGCTGCTGGCCGAAAATGCTGTGTCTAAATAGTCTGCAACATCATGCAGACTATTGGCAGTATTTTCGCATTTGATGATCGTAAGGCCACGGAATGTGGAGAAATCTTCTTCGTGAAATACTTCAGGACTGTACATGGACAGAAAAATACCCTCATAAGATTCTGATCGCATCCGTTGCAGATCAGAGTAATAGCTGTCTGAATGATGGGAAGAAACAGAACGGATAATGATAAATATGATCAGGCAGATGATGAGCAGTAAGGTAACGGCGATCATCCGGAATGCCGACTTTTTATTATGCATGGCAGACTCCTTTGGGGCAATAGGTATGAAAGACAACGCTCATTATATCATTTTCCCCGGGAACAGACAACAGATAGTGCAAAGTTTTCCGGTGTTATGCCGCAACTCGGAATGTTGTCTTTCCGTAGGAGTTATGATAGAATGTAACTATTCAGTGCCAAGGCGATTCTGCCAATGAGGTCCTGAATGGTTACAGCAATACAAACTGTTTGGAAATGAGGAAAATAATAATGGAAAATAAAGAAGAACTGGCTATTTTTGGAGGAAAACCTGTACGAGAGAATAAAATTTTCTACGGACGGCAATATATTGACCAGGCAGATGTGGACGCGGTGGCAGCAGTCATGACCAGCGACTACATTACCTGCGGACCTAAGGTGAAGGAGCTGGAGCAGCATCTGTGTGAACTGACCCATGCAAAATACGCCGTTGTGGTATGTAATGGTACCGCTGCACTGCATCTGGCGGCGCTGGCAGCAGGCTTTGGAGAGGGAGATGAGGTTATCGTAAGCTCGATCACTTTTGCTGCATCCTCCAACTGTGTATTATATGCGGGTGCGAAACCTGTTTTCGCAGATATTGATCCGGAGACCTACAATATTGATCCGGCGTCCATCCGCAAGCTGATCACACCCAGGACGAAAGCGATCGTTGCGGTAGATTTCACCGGTCAGGCAGTGGAGCTGGATGAGATCCGAGAGATCTGTAAGGAGCACGATCTGATCCTGATCGAGGATGCCGCGCATGCCATCGGCACGAAATATAAGGGCCAGCCTGTGGGAAGCCTGGCAGATATGACCTGCTTCAGCTTCCATCCGGTCAAGACGGTGACCGGCGGAGAAGGCGGCGCCATCACGACCAATGATGAGAAGCTGTATCGTCATCTGATGCGGCTGCGTACCCACGGTATTACGAGGGACCCGGAAGAAATGGTACATCCCACCGATGCACTGTGGTACAACGAGCAGGTGGAGCTGGGCTTCAATTATCGTATGACGGATTTCCAGGCGGCACTGTTATTGAGCCAGCTGAAGAAGCTCCCTGCATTTGAACAGCGTAGAAAAGAAATCCGTAAGCGTTATAATGAAGCGTTCGGCAAAATGCCGGAACTGATCCTGCAGAAGGAGATCCCGGAGTCTGACACGACCTGGCATCTGTATGTGCTGCATCTGAATCTGGAGAACCTGAACTGCGACAGAAGGCAGTTTTTCGATGCGCTGTATGCGGAGAATACCTGCCCTCAGGTGCATTACCTGCCGGTCTACTGGCATTCCTATTATGAGAAGCTGGGATATCAGAAGGGACTGTGTCCCAATGCGGAGAAGTATTACAACGAGGTGATGAGTATTCCACTGTATTACGGATTGACGGATGACGATGTGGAAGATGTGATCCATGCAGTGAAAAAGGTGGTAGCTTATTACACGAAGCTGAAATAAGATCCGGCAATGGGCGGAGCCGTGCCGGAACATGGGAAATGCCCGATCTGTGCCGGATCATGGGGAATGCCCGTAGCTGTGCCGGATCATGGGAAATAGCGGAATGAATCAGAAAGTGGCAGGGAACGGTATTTTGAAAGAAAATAAGAAAAATTGGATAGAAATTTCGGTGTTTGCTGCACTGGTAGCCATCGCATCGGCAGTTACGTTCTGGCTGTTTTACCGGCAGTGTGTGGAAAGCATGCTGGGAACGGGACTGTATCATTCCGATATGAAGGCATATATTCTGGAGATGCAGGGACTGGACAGCGGTTACAGCTTCCCTTACCCGGTTTTGTTCAAGCTGGCGGCGACGATCCATTTGGTGACCGCCTCCTTTACCGGCGGAGCGGAGTTGGCCATGGCACTGGCCACGATGCTGTTAAACAGCGGAGCAATGATCGCTCTGAAGGTGATGTTGGACAAGCATGTGGGAGCAAAGCTGCAGGAAGCTATGCCCGGAAAACCTTGGCTTCCGGGGATCCTCACTGGAACGGCAGCGGTATCTCTGTTTTTTGTGTCGATGGTGTATCCGCCGACAGGGATTTATCTCCCCGGTATCAAATACAAATATCTCGGGGTATTTACGCCGAATCCATTCCACAATGCTACCTATATGGCGGCACGGCCGTTCGCAATTCTTGCATTTTTTAAGTATGGTGAATTGCTGCCGGTGTATGAGCAGCCAAATGCGGTCAGAGAGCATAAGAGAGATTATATTCTGTTTGCAATATATCTGCTGCTGGCGACCATGACGAAACCCAGTTTTACCATAGTGCTGGTCGGTGCTGCGGGGATTTTGATGCTGTGGAGAATGTTCCGCAGCAGATTCCGGAATTTTGTCCCCACGGTGTGGCTTGGAGTATGTTTTATCCCGACTTTTATGGATCTGCTCTACCAGTTCCGGGGAGTGTTCGTACCGCAGGAGGGACAGGAAGGCGGCATCGGATTTACTTTTGGCCATGTATGGGCGCAGTATTGCGGCAATCTGCCCCTGGCTATCGGACTGGCCATCGGATTCCCGATCCTGGTACTTCTGCTGAACTACAAGGAACTGCACAAGGACAGCATCTACCGTTTCTCCTGGCAGGTGTATGTGATGAGCTTCCTTATGGCATTCTTCCTGTATGAAAAAGGGTTCCGGGAGATGGATTTCAATTTCTCCTGGGGCTACATGTACGGAATCTTCTTCGCATTTGTGGGAGCATTGCTGGTACTGCTCCGCGCAACAGCGAATGCCGACACCCGGAAGAGAAGGATTGTCGTAGCAGTACAGTGGCTGGCTTACCTGTGGCACCTCGTATGCGGAGTATATTATTTTTGGGGATTTTTACAGGGAGCGATGTATTATTGATGTGAATTGAGAGCTTATGTGAACAATGAGCCGCATATGATAAAAAGACAGTGTAGGGAGTTGGGCTTCACCGAAGTCGCCGCTCAAAGCACTGTCTTTTTGTTTGCCTGTCTTCCATTTCACCATTGAAGGCATAATTGGACAAAATAGTGGACAATTTTAATTTTTAAGGATTATATTCCACCCTTCAGCACCAAAACAATGTTTTTCAAAAATGGCCCTTTTTATAGATGTATTTTTTTCTATTTTAGCTGATTTTGGTATAAATAGTAGCATTTTTGAAAAATTGCTAACTTGAAAGTTTACGAAAGTATAGCCGCGCATAGGCATAGTGAGGACAGCGATGGGCGCTTGTGCACAAATTCCAGTCTTATTCGTTATGCGGGGCGTAATTATCAAATTTTGTGTGTAACGCCCCATACCTTGGTTTAAGGGCACAGAGAAGCTTGCTCCTGTCTCCTGTGCCCACGCTGAGGCAGAAGAAGGGCACAGAGAAGCTTGCTCCTGTCATCTGTGCCCACGCTGAGGCAGAAGAAGGGCACAGAGAAGCTTGATCCTGTCTCCTGTGCCCACGCTGAGGCAGAAGAAGGGCACAGAGAAGCTTGATCCTGTCTCCTG
>OIZO01000065.1_pt1 | contig 83744 bp, 149 predicted proteins | sample 1588551 | NCBI WGS metagenome assembly OIZO01 (sample SAMN03283271) | human gut metagenome | biome: human-associated habitat; material: feces | host: Homo sapiens | place: Peru | collected 2012
AAAGCTGGGGCGTGAGCCAGAAGCGGGTTTTGCCGGAGCCGGACGAGCCGATAATACAGCAATTCAGATTTCGGGCATTTGCGGGAATTTTCGGGCGGGTATTCATCGTGAGAAACTCCGTCCCGGTCAAAATCACGTTGTTTTCAAACTTCGGATCGACAAACGGTTTGATGTCTTTTTCCGTTCCCCACCGGGCGCTGCCGTATTCTGCATCCCGCCGGAACTTCTTGGCGTTCTTGCTTTTGAAATAGATCAGCAGCCGGAAAACGATTGCGCCCACAATGCCGACAAGCCAATCCAGCGGGGCAAGACCGGGTGCAAAGTCAGCAAAGGCCGGGCCAATCGTCTGGCCCAGCCCGATGAGCTTATGTGCAAAATCGTTACCCGCTGCCAGCCGGTAGGCCGTTCCCAGCTTGAGGAACGCCCACAGGATGAACAGATAGGGAATGTTCAGAATGAGATATTTTCTAATCTTATCTGTCCTCATGGGCCACCTCCTTTGCATGTTCTTTCTGTTTCGGCTTTTTTTTGGAAAGCTGATCCGCCGCCTGTTGCAGTTGTTCTCGGATGGGAACTCGGTTCGATTTTGCTTTGCTTAACACCTTCCGGGAATACTCAGAAAAGCAGGCGGTCATTGCGTCTGCCTGTCCAGCCTTGAAAAACAACAGGTATTTGTCCGGCCCGGTTTTATAGAACGCATAGTCTACATTCCATTTCCGGGCCACACGGTCAAAGGACTTGGCATCCCCGGATAGCTCGATGCTGTTTGTGGATGTACCGTGTGCCATGAGCTTTCGCACACTTTGCTTGCCGTGTGGTGTTTGCCGCCCACGGTATGCCTTGCGGATCTTCCGCCCCACCATACCCAGCACATACGCCAGTCCCCGCGCCGTCAGCTTGGTTGTTTTTACGGATATGGCTATCGTGCGCCGGGAAATATCTTCATCAATCAGTTACACCGCCTCCTTCCTTGGGACAATTTGTCTCGAAGTACCGTCACCGATCCCCACGGTCTTTTTTCTGCATTTGACGGTAGCCCTCCAGCGAAGAACCGTCTATGATTTCCTGATAGGCCGCCATTTGCTCCCGGATAGAGAGCTTCGGGAAAGAGAACACCTTATGCTCCTTGGGAATATCCTGCAAGCCGTGATACACTTCCACGAAATGATCGCTTTCTTTGACAACATAGCCGCCCGGGGCAAAATGGCCGTTTTCGTGGATGCAGGCATCCCGGCCATACGCCTCATAATCGAAATACGGTTTTACCTGATCCGGCACATCCAACATTTCCAGATCGTCCACATAAATACGCCCCAGCGTTTCCTCATCGGATACGCCGGGGTAAAAGCCGTAACAGTCCAGATTTTGTGTCAGATTGATGATGTCCCGCACCGAAGAACAGTGATCGCCGCTGTCGAGGACGGCCTCCAGTGTTTCCAGCTCCGATGAGGTAAGCTCGGAAAGCAGGCAGGCCAGATGATTAAGCTCGTCCAGATTTTCATACTCGCTCAAATGGTCATAGAGCCCCAGCACATCCCCATCGAAAGAGGTAATAAAAATTTCCTGATAGCGGACGCCATCCACGCCGATCCGTTTCAAAAGAGCCTCCACCTCCTGGGCGGTTGTGGGAAATTTCAGTGTTTCACCCACAAGCTGGCCCTCGCTGTACTTTCCGGCGTTGGTAACGTAGGCTTCAAACAGGGTTGCCATTAGCGGCGGCCCTGTCCCTTGACGGTCAGGATGCCCTCAAGGGTTGTTGCCGTAATTCCCAGCCGCTGGGCCACGGCAATATCATTTTTCATGGCTTCGGTCATACTGTGCCCGCAAACAACCAGCACATGAGAACGGCGGAGCAGGTCACGGCTCATGTCGATGCCGCTTTTATGCTCCTCGGGAACAGCATCATTGAGAAACAGGGGCAAGTACAAAGGCGGACAAATAGGAGAAAAGCCTGCCTCATACACGGTGCGGCAATACTGCGCCGCCAGTTCTGCGTTTTCGCTATCGCCGCCGAGCCATGCAGCGGTGATATAAGCAAGGGGTCGTTTCATCGTTCATACCTCCGATATTTTAATAAGAAAGTTCAACCCAAACCCCACGCCCTTTCCCAGTCTTGGGAAAGGGGGCGGCTCTGGAGGATATACCCCCGCCGCTTGCCGGGGAAATAGCACAGCCGGGGCAGACCGTCAAGGGCGAGCCGCCGAAAACGGCGGTGCGCTGCACCCTTGACGGCCTACTCCCGGCTGTACTAAAAAACAGGCGGCGACGGGGGATATATACCACCAGAGCCTCTGCGCGAGGGCGGGGCCCTCGGGACAAAGTGTCTCGAAGTTGTTACTTGTCAAGTTCCTGCTTTTTCGGGGCTTTTGCCAGCTCCGGCGGCTGTTTTTCTTTCCAGTCATCCAGCAGGGACATAATCTGTTCTTTCATTTTGGCGGGAGTGACCTCCTTGCCAAAATACTTTTCCAGTTCCGCAGTAGAAATAATCACGCCTCGATCCTCCTTTTTCTGTTCTGATAAGATACCGTCAATGACATCGCCGTTGAGCTTGCCTTCCTTATCCAGCTCCCGGAGCCGTTTGGCCTGGGCCAGCGAGGGCGAAGCCTGCTCCCCGTCAATGGAAACAGCAATAAGCCTCTGATTTTTCGGTTTGATGTAGGAAAGCTCCACGGCAGGCATGAAGCCCATCTTTTTATCGTCTACCTTATCCAGAAGCTCCGGCACAAGGGAGTTGAGCCGCAAGTAGCGCATTACCTTTTTATAGTTCATCTCATGCGCTTCGCCTACAATCTCAACCGAGCGTTTTCCGACATCACCTTCCGCAACGCCTTTCAGCCGCCCGCCCTGATGCTTGATGTCCTCAACCTCGAGTTCCAGCAGCGCGGCCAATTCGCTGGGGAGCATCCCGTCACGCTGCTTGTTGCTGTCCTTCATGGCCTGTACCGCTTCGTGGTCGGTCATTTCACGGACGATAAAGGGCATTTCCTCCAGTCCAGCCAGCTCACTGCCGTGGGTACGGCGATGGCCCGCTACAATTTCATAGCCGTTTCCATCTTTCTCCGGGCGGGCAAGACCGGGAACCATTACACCGTTTACGCGGATAGAAGCAACGATTTCCTGCATCTTCGCATCGTCCCGTACCTTAAAGGGGTGCGGACGGAATGTGTGAAACGGATGAACCTCGGAAAGTTTCAGATAAACCAGCTTGCCTTCCTCAACCGGGCGGGGCGGTGTAGTCGGCTCGGGAGCCGTCTGTTCCACAGCAGCAGTTTCCTTCAGTGCCGTATCCTGTGCGGGCTTAATGGGCTCCTTGGCATCCGGGGCCTTTCCATCGCTTCGGGACACTTTGTCTCGTTTGGACGGCTTGGGCTTGTCAGGGGCCGCCTTATCCGCCTTGGGTGGGCGGCCCTTGCGAGCCCCAGCCGATTTCTCCGCTTTCTGATTTTCAGTCGCAGCCTTTTCCGCTTTCGGCGGACGGCCACGGCGCGGCTTTTTCGGCTCCTCCGTATTGGCGGGCTGCGGTGTTTCTCCGGGGGCTGCTGCCTCCGGCGTTTCTGGAGTTTCCGCCTTTTCGACTTCGGCGCGGGCGTTCTGCCTCTTTTCCGCCATAAGCTCATTGATTTTGTCAAAGGACACAACCACATCGCCGGGCTCAGGTATGGTAGGCCCGGTATGTTCCTGCCGGGGCTCAGACGCTGCGGCCTGTTCAGGTGTGGTGATAGGCTCGGCGGCCTCCGGGGAAGTATTCTCCGCAGGGCCTGTGTTCAGTTTTTCATCGGCCATTTACGATCCTCCTTTTCGTTAAAGTTGCACAAATTTGAACGCTAAAATTTTGTAGTTATTTTTGTGCCTCCTTTCCGTCTATCCACGCAAAAAAGCCGCCCGTTTTTCATGCCGGACGGCTTTTTGCGTAATGTGATAGATCAAATATTATTTTTTCTGGTTTGTAGGCTCCGAAAAGCCTTGTATTTACAGTGTTCCTAATAGGAAGTAATCATATCCCTTTTCATCGAAATAGTACCATTTACCATCAATGTTCTGCCAACTATTTGAAGGATAACTTCCATCTGCATTTGTATACCACCAACCGACTGAATTCTTCTGCCATCCCTGAGTGGTGGAAAAACTGCCAATAGATTTACCAAGAATTCCTTCTACAATAGCTTTGGCGCACTTGTATACGTTCCATGCTGTGTTATCTGTAGCGTTATCTACAAAACAGCACTCTACCAAAATAGCCGGTGCATTTGTGTGTTCAAGCACATATAGTCCAGGCATATATTTTGTTCCTCGGTTAGCGATTCCAAGAACAGAAGATATGTTAGAACAAATTCTGTCCGAAATGGCTTTTGTGTTTGAATTATAATTTTCCACTTCACATCCGGTTCCGCCACCAGCATTCAGATGAATGGAAATATCCAAATCAACATTATGTGCATTACATTTTGCAACAATGTTTCTTAAATTCTGATTCTGGTTTATCCCAACATCATCAGTGCAATCGTAAACCGTGTGTCCTTCGGCTCTAAGCAGTTCAATAACTTTGTTCTTTACCTTTCTGTCTTCGTTTACTTCATCAAGCAAGCCACTAGCTCCTCGACATACTAATGAATGTCCTCCATGTACGTTATATACACTCATTTCATCACTCCTAACCTTTGCTTTTAAACCGCTTTCTTCTTGCATCATTTATCTCAGAGTTTCTTCGTATTATCTCGCTTTTACTCATCTTTTTTGGAGGTTGCTTCTTTATTGCACAGACACGTATTAGAGCAATAAGACTGTTCAAATGCCACTTTTGAAATTCAATCGGAATATTCAATTCTATCATTTGATAGTACAGTATCTCAGCGGTAACTATTTCTCTATTTTTCGCTCCTGTATTATCCGAAAACGTAGTAGCGGTCATCGGAGCATTTATGTATTCGTTTATCTCCTGCAAATTATCAGTAGTTAAACATTTATACACTAACGGGTCAACTTTTTTTGTTATTGTCATACATTGAATATAATCAAGGGTTTCTTCGGTAGTCTTATCGTTAGTATGCAGAAACGGCTTGCACCATTTTCTTTCCCATTTTGAAATAGAAAGAAGTGAGTGCTCTAACTGTAATGTAGTTTCATTTACATACAAAAACGCATTTGTACTTTCGTCATACAACTCTGTTTTAGGTACTGTAATCTCAAGCATCCACTTATCCTCTATATAACTATTCCTAATTATTAGCTGTTACTAATGTAGGAGCTGCAGTGTTTGCATCACGTAAATCCTTAGGAATGATACCATTTATAAATGCTGCCGCTGCCACGTCATCAGTTGCTAATTCCATAAACAATACAGAATAAGCTTCTGTCTGCGCAAACTTGTCAGCTAATTTTCTTCCGTTTTCATCAATCTTAATAAAAGTTTTTCCGTCTGGACTCTTTTCTCCATATGCTTTGAGAATAATGTCCTTAAATACTTTAATAATGGATGGAATATCCTGCGTCTGTACCACTTTTCGAATCATTTCTGTAAGTCCTCCGGTTGTACACAGTTCCATTTCCATAAGTTCTGCTTTTGAAAGATTGAAAAGAAAGTCTTCAGTTCTTTCAACTTCATTGTAATCTGTATAAGTAATCGGTTTTGTTAACATATATTTGTACTCCTTCCATAAAAAAGAGAACCCCATCATTAAGATGAGGTCCTTATGCTTATGTTGTTATTACGCAGCTTCACTCATTAAAGTAATGATTTCGTCTGGTAATGGTAATCTAGGCTCTGTGTTTTCACTACCGTAAAGAATATCTTCAAGCTGCTTAAGTTTTTCGGCATCAGCAGTTCTTGAATCAATGACAAGTAATGCTGTTGGTTTTTTTCCAGAAACATTTACTGGTGTTGTACTGATTTCCCATGAAAATGACACCGTATCTGGACTATCATTAATTGTCTGGTAACTATTTGCAGATGGGGCTGCTAATGCTCCATAAATAATATGTAATTTGTATGCATGTTCTTCGCCATCAGTATCGTTACCAACAAGGGTTCTATAACATAAACCAAACTGTTTACGCTTCTGCTGTCCAATCACAACACCTTTGGCGATTTCACTTTCGCCGTTGCACTCTTTAAATTCATCTGGATACATAAGAGCCTCAATAGTAGCTCCGAAATCTTCGCTGGACAATAAGTTCAAATACTTAATGTTATCCGCATAGACTGCGTTGGTATCTGCTCCTGATGGATTTTCATTAACAGCAGTAAGTCCGTTCCATGCTACTCCTTTTGGATACGCACCTTTATCCTGTACATATAATACGCACTTCTCTACGCCGGTTTCATAATATCTTTCACCAACTTTATCCCATTCAAGCCTTTTACTAGCCATACTTTGTTTCCTCCTATAAATATTAGAAATATATTGTTAATGCATCGTGATTCAAATTATTTGAAATATAGTGCCTATCATAAGAACAATACGGTAACACCAGTAATTTCTGTATAACCGGATTGTCTGGTCGACGATCAATAACAGTAAGACTGTATCTTGTCCTCAAACGATAGGCACCGTTATCCGCGTATACTTTATCCATGCCGATTTTGGAATATCGAATAGCTGGGTATGACATTTTCACTTCTTCAGGAGGCTGATAATACACTTGACTGGAACCTAATAATTGTTCAAGTTTACCTTGTAACTCGATTCTAGTTCCCATTGTAAATACCTCCTACATTTAGTATTAGACGTGGAAATTGTGGTTCGACATCGATAACTTTCCACTTAGTCCCCATATATTCGACATACGCTATTTTCGAACAATGCATAAAAGCATAAGGGTCAGCAACAATACTAATCTGGTTTGACAAATTAATATTATCGTTAACCCTATCTCCGCTTTCTTTTTTCCATCGGTTACTTATTACGTCTCCGTAGTATAGCTTCTCGACTGACTCATTTTCGTAAGCACCTGGTTCATATTCTACGGTATCTGCAAAACCGACTTTTCCATACCACTTAGACATAATACTTTCTCCATTTTGATTTTACGCTGCTTCTACTTCAGACGTTGGTTCTACAAACTCAATTGCTACTGCTGAATAAGGCTTAATCAAAGCGCCTGAGCAACGTGTCTCAATAAGGTATTTCTGCTTGTTGTAATCAATGTCGAAATCATCGAACATATTTACTGAGCCGCCTTTATCAGCGCCAACATTGTAATCCGCAAGATTTACGTAAATACCACCAAGGAAGTGAGTATTAGCACCTTTTACTCTTGACAGGTCTTCCATAACAGCAACCGGTACAATCTTAGATACACGAAGTGCTGTAGCAAGTTTCTCTACTGTATCATAGATTACACGCTGGTTTGTATCTTCCAGTAACAGACAGTTTGTAAGCATATCTTCAGACATGTACATAACTGGATTACCTGAACCTTTATAATTCTTTCTTGATTTCTTGCATGCTTTAATGAAATTTCTAGCCTTTTCTTCATCTGTTGTAGATTTACTAATCTTGATTTCTGTTTTTACTGTATAAACGTCATCATCTGTCCAAATTGGGCGAATGTTCTGTTCATTAATTTTATCTGGGGAAGAACCGCTTCTTCCATCTCCAATAAGGATTGCGCGTGCAATTTCTTCATCCAGCATCATGCGCATTTCTGTTTTAAGCCAGTTAATTACGTCAAAGCCAGTAATATCACTAACATCATCCCGGTCGATAGACTGGTGCTTATATACTGTTGTTGGTGTTGTATTACGTTTTAACAGCTTAAATACTTCATCTGTTTTCTGATTTCCTTTGATGTAACCTTTAGCTCTTGCGTCTGCTTCAGTGATGTCTGCAAACACAGACTTAACACGTGAAAACGGTGTTTTATGTACAGAAGACATTACATCGGTTACCCAGGTATCATCTCTCTTAATAAATCCTGGTACAGTGTCAACTGTCTGCGCATCCGGGAAAAGGTAATCGATGCTTGTGATACCATGCTGCAAGAAAGTATCTGCAAGGCTGCCGTTTCTCTTAGCCTCATTAACGATATCTACAAATTCTGAATGTGTGAGAACTTCCTGCTCCTGAACATTCGTTTCTTTATCAAATAAGTTATGTTTCATAATTTCATTTCCTCCATTCTCATCATCTTCCTGGTCATCTTCCTGGTCATCTTCCTGGTCGTCTTCATCGTCGATAATGTCAGATTCTTCAAGAGCCATACCGACCATAAAATCCACAACTTTTTTCTGTTCTGGTGTAAATTCTTCATATACATCAGCTACAGTCTTTTCGTCATTATCTTTTTCTTCATCGTCTGCATGCTTTACTTCTTTATTGCTTGATTTATCATCTTTCTGTAATTCATCTATTAACATTGCAACTACAACCGCCATAGCTTTCTTCTGGTCATCACTCATAGTATCGATGATTTCAGCAACAGTCTTTTCATCCATCTTTTTTTCAGATTTATTATTTCCTTCAGCCACTTCAGATTCTCCTTTCTCCTCTTTTTCGGCATGAAAAAACGAATCCACCATATCGATGAACTCGCCACAATAAATAATTCCTTCTTCTTCTGAGTTGTCTCCGTGTGCCATCACTGTATCAATAATTGCTCCTGGATTAGCTCCTGCTAAAACTAAGCTAACCTCTTTGATAATACCGTGAATAACGTCTCCTCCACGCTGTTTAAGTTTGTTTGCATAAATCGAAAGTCGATCTACATCTTTGTGCTGTACCAGTAATTTTGCGTTCTGTCCGGAATCAGTATTGTTAAATGTGATGTACGCATATACACCATCATCACGATTTTCCAATAAAGCATGTCCAAGTACTGCATTGACATTATCATGCTCGTGATTCCATACAACGGGTACAGTCATACCATCGCATTCTGCAAAGGCATTTTTACGAATTGTCCTGCCATCAGAGCAGAGCATATCCGCACGAGTTGCCCATCCAGAACAATCGCACTTTTTACCCATTTTGATTTTTACCTCCTATGTCTATACAAACATTTGTTTTATAGTTACATTTATATATCTATCAGCACGTTGCTCATTTGTGATACAGTCTGCAAACCTGTAATATGGTTCTATATCTCTTATTACTGAATACTAACTGAATAACTTTGGATTTAAGTGCTAACAGAATATTTCATATTATTCCAGTGACGGTAAACTTGACACTGGTAAATCTCTGAATGAAAAATCTTCATCTGTATTTCCATCTGTAGAATCTTCTGTTGATTCAGCTGTTGATGGTGTTTCATTGATTTTATCTTCAGGTTGATTTAAGTTACTATTGATAAGCTTGTCAGCCTTAGGGTCACTGGACGGCTTCATACCAATAATCTGTCGGATTTCATTACTTGTCAGAATCTCGTTACGCGTAAGTTTGTCGGCTATTTCTGCTAGATCATTAACTGGTACAAGACGGAATGGATCTATAAAGAATGTAACTGTATGGTTCTGAGTCCGAGCGGTTTTGGTTAAGAACTTACGTTTCATCTCATCAACAATAGCCGAAATAATAGGTTCAATTGTACGAGAATTGTAATTTAACATAGTCTTTTCATCTGCTGTTCCATTGAGAATTTCCTGAGTTATACCCAACTGACTGTATAATAAATTGGTAAGATACTCGATTTGTTTCATCAGATTGTTCTCAATAGGGCGATTAAGCTGAATGATTTTTTCAGTTCCATCAACATACGCAATACCGTAAGGACCTTTTAATTGTTCCTCAATATCTTTACGTCGTCTGTCTGCCTGATTCTTACGAGCTTCAGACTTGATAACATACGGTAACTGAATAATCATGTCCAATTTTCCAGAACTTGTTGATTGGTCTACTGAATCCAGTAACACCAACTTTTTTGTTAACCGCTGCATCGTTGAATTAGGTTCATTAATTACGGCATATAACGGATTTTCAACGATTGCAACCATACTTTTAGGAACTTTCTTATCTTCCTGTTTACCGGTTCTATCATTGTATACACGAACCTTTACATGTTCTGGATACCATTCAAGAATTTTTCCAGTACGCATAGTTTCAATATCGTATCCTCCAGTTAAAGTCGGGTCAAATGTTGTATCAATAGGCACAATTGCCACACATCCTTCATCTAACATACTCATAACCACATCTTGCATGAATGCTCTACCGGTTTGGTCGATATTGGCTTCCAGATTAAAACATTTATCCAATGACGAATTTACAGAACTTATGTATCTTCCATTGTCATCAATCTTGCAATGTTTAATTTTTACTGCTGAAACATCCAAAGCAATACGGTTATATACCGCTGTTACAATAGAACGTTCTTTTCCACCTGTTAACTGAACTCTATCTGGTCTATATGATGAAGACGGTCCTGTATCCCTAAAATCATAAGTTGGTTCACGGTTTCGAAACACGTTCCAGGCATGACGCAGACGTGAACTAAATGATAATTCCATTTTGATTTTCCTCCTATAATTGAGTATTAGCGGTCACGTCGATATGAGCTCTCTCCAAAATCAGCTTTCTGGTCAAAGAACTTAGCAAATTTTTCTCCAGTTGCTTTATCTTTATCAGAAATATTTACAACTTTTTGCTTAGAAAATGTCTTCTCCATGTTTTTGTACCATTTATCTCCCTTATATGCAGTTCGTTCAGCTTTGGCTTTAGCTTTTTCGTATTTTCGGTTATTGCCTAATAAACCGTATCTTTTTCTAATAGCTTTATTTAGTTTTTTGGTAGTTTTTCTATCATACTTATTAAGCTTTTTACTTGCTTTCTCCATATGAGTAGATAATTTATCGGAAGCTTTTTTACGTTCCGCTTTTGTAGTAGCTGTTGAATATTTTTTAGTGGCTCTATGTACTCCCCACTTCATACCAAGAACGCCATAATGTTCGAGTTCGTCTTCTGGATTCTCAGTTTCTCTAGTAATTACATAATCTCTCATCTTTACCTCCTATATTAATCAAATGCATCTTTATTCTGTTTCCATGCGACGTAAGCATCCATCATAGCTGCAACACAATCTATCTTGTGCTCACGTTTTCGTTTGTATAATTTCCTATTACCGTTGCTATCCTCCAAGGTGATGCAATTACCCATTGCAAATGTCATAATTTCTTCATCAAAAATAAGCATTCGTTCTTCAGATAGTTTCTTCAATTCTCCCAAAGGAATAGATTCTGTTTTAGAACCCTGCGGAACTTTCTCAATGCTATACGGGCCATTCTCTAATTCCCATCGAGCAACAAACTCCTTAGCACCATACGGGTCATAACCGAAGCACCTGACATCATAAGCACTATCAATAATGTGCTGGTCCAAATCGTCATAAACATCCATCATGTCAAGCACAGTACCTTCAAGAATAATCAGACTTCCTTCTTTCATAAACTCGTCGTATTTAGTTCTCATAGCTGCTGGTAATTTTTTAAGTGTTAAAGAAGAAATGTAGTTTCGGGTTTTTATTCCAAAACATCCATCTCTTAATGGAAATAGAAATGTAAATGAACAGAAGTCATCGCCTTGAGATAAGTCTGCTCCTAAAGCGCATGGCATCTGCCAGAAATCACGTCTTCTATGAGGTAATGTTTCCTCATATGTAAAGTAATAGGTGTACCCCTCTAGTGGGATACCAAATCGTTTAGCTAAGATATCGTTCTTAGCTGCTGGAGCCTGTTCAGCTCTATCAACATCTTGCTGATATGTTTCATATGTAACGGTCTTGTCAAGATTCGGATTTGCTTTCAGCCACATCTCCGGTCTTCCTACTTCATCAATAGAATCAAGCTTGTACCACCATATAGATACATGTGGATTACGATACTCATTCTTGAGAATCTTCGCTAATTCCATTTTGATTGTATCACCGCTACCATTTCGAACGGTACCTTCAGAACTAATAGCTACAATTAAATAATCATCGTTCTTTGAAGCACCCTGTTCTAGCGCTCCGATAACATCTTCTCGTACATCACCTGAAAGCCATTCATCAACAGTATTGATTCTGCTATTTAATCCCTGTAGTTTATCAATACTCATTGGTCTGATTTCAAGCAGTGAACCAGTTAAGAAATTCTCAATACCCTTTTTAGTACTCGCCAATTTTTGTCTATTAGCTCTGGAACCAGTAGTATTTTGTAAAGAACCCTCTGTCAAAAATTGAAATAAAGGTCCTCTAGCTCTCGTAATTGCAGTTCGTATTGGGGCAAGAACTTCTTCGGACTGTTTCATTGTTGGAGCCGTAGTTACTTGATGCGTTGTAGTTGTATCTACATTCAAAAAATAGCTTTGAATACAAGCGGCATACATTGACTTAGCAGCACCTCTGGCTACAATCAAGTACTGTTTATTAACTAACCGTTTCTTAATTCGTTTCTTTACATAATGTCCTTCTTCCGGGTCGTAAATACTTCGTTCAATAAAGTAATACCATCCAAAAATTTCTTCGGCCCATAGTTTAAACGAATCTAATAAATGTAAATCTTCACCATCTGTAAGAGTTAACTCATTCTCACAATAGTGAATAAAACCCTCGACTGCTTGGTCATCATACCAAAAGCCTGGGTTTTCTATTAATTCATCTATTCGGTTCATTTCGAGGGAGATTTCTTCGCAAACTGGTATTTCGCCTCTAACCACGGCATCTCGAAATTTTCCGTAGTATCGCGGAACAGCTTTATTACTTAATGCCATGATTAATCACCTGCTTTATTATTTAGTTGCTTCTCGCCTTCGACGCTCCTGTTCCGTACGTAAGAAACGCTCATTCTGCATACGGTTCTTAGCATCTGAAATTTCCTGATTACTTTTTGTTGAAATATTATCCATGAAACGGTCAAGGTCAAACGTTTTCTTAGGTGGTTCAATACCTAATTGTTTGATAATAGATTTGCCAACAGCTGATTTAGCTACCGTTGAATAAGCGTTGTCTACCTTTTGAAACATATTTGTGGCATTATTAAGAGTATTAGATGCACGAGACATTTTGTCATTTATATAATCCAGTCCTGTCTTTTGTTCCGGAATCTTACTTGCCAAACGTGCTTCTGTATCGATACGGTTAATTCTATCGTTGAGTTCCGCGGTAGTTAAAAGCTTACGGTTCTCGTAAAGCTCTTTAGCGTCAGTGCTTTCCAATAGACGTTTCCTTTTTGCTTCTCGACTTTCACCTTCTTTAGCTTCCACATCCGCTTTTTTTAAGTCATCAACTTCATTTTTAAGGTCATTCAGTTTATCTACTTTCTTCTGAGTACGAGCCTTATTTTTCAATACTTTCCGTTCTGCTTTTAATTCGGCGGTTTCTTTATCATACATTTTTTTACCACGATTATTTAAGGTTCCATCTTTTGAGTTATATCGTTTTCTTCCTAAATTCGTAAGACTTCCATCCTTAGTTTGATAACGACGAATACCCCATTTCATACCCATAATACCGTGATGATAAATTTTGTCGTCACTTGTCACCGATGTTAAAATTGTATTCTCCATTTCTGCATACCTCCTTTCCAAATCATTTTGATTCCTCTGCTTCGAAATTAAGTCGCCATTCAAATTCACTTACAGACTGCTTAAGAGCTTCCAGATGTGTAGAACTTGATGGAGGGTCAAATAGGAGGTGAACCTTCATACAAATGTACGATTTAACAGATTCGTAGTTCTCATATTCTTCGGAAAGAAAATCGCTCCATCCTTCAGAACCATCTTCTAAACGAAAGCCTTTAGCCGGCCCTACACCCATCTGAGCTAGAATCATAAAGACAGAATTAATATGTATAATAAGAACCTCGTCGAAAGCGTCATATTCAGACACAATTCCTATAGACTTTTTTACGCTATTCAGAATATTTTCTTCCATTAGTTTGCTCCTTTCTGTCCTATGTCCGTTTCCAAGGACACGTATCATATAGTGTTCGTTCGAGCGGTTCTGTGATAAGTAAACTCTCATCACCGTAGTGTATTGCATTATGAGTATTAAGAGTGACCGAAATCACATTTTCAGGGTCAAATATTTTGGAATCACGTAACTCGATGTCTCTAACTGTAATAGGATTCATATGGTGAATTAGAATTTTCCCAACAATGTCATATCCCTCACAAGCTAAATCTCGTGCTTCATCCCGTATAATAATGTCTCTACGAAAGCGTTTCCATTCTGGAGACCGGTATAATATTTGATTCAGATAACGGTCATGCCCAAATGTTTCTTCTCCAATGATTCCTCCTAGTTTCAGATACCTATAGCGCTGAATAAAGGTTGGCAGTCGAATCAATTCAGAATAGCATTTATTCATCATAGTATTCATCTGGGTCTCCTTGTCCTGCATAATCTCGCATTGCTTTGATTGCATTATCATAAAGGGTTTTAATTTCTTCTCCGGATTGGTAAGCTTTTGCTTTAGCTTCCAAAACCTTGTTTTCTCGTTTTAGTTTCTCTTTCTCTAGTTCAGCTTTCGTTGTCCCGAGTTTAAGAAAATGTGTAATAACCTGAGAAGACGCAGTACCGTCTATAAGCTGCTGTTCTGCAAGGTCTACCGCTAAAGCTATCATCTGCGCTTCCCGTCCTTCTGGTGTTGTAGCCGGTCGGATTTTCCGCTTTGGTTTCGATGAGTTTGTAACACCTTTTGCCATGTTTACTGCCTCCTCTCTGTTAGTTTTCTACTACTTATACAGCACTTAACAGAACCCATAAGCAATTATTGGTACGTGAAGCAACATGTCAGAAAGGGGTACAAATAAATATCTGTACGTATTATGGGAGTATCTTATGGGTTCTATTAGATGCTGTATAATAAATAAGACCCACCCATTTCATTTGATTGAAAAGGGTGAGTCACTGGCAAAATATTAATCTGCTATTCCCAAAATTTCCGCCGGGGAAAATATCAAGACCGCGCCGATGCAGGGAGGGGGTGTGTTTTTCAAGGACCCCCTACCCTCTATTTTTGTCATAGATAAGTATATTTCTTTTATTATTTTTGTTTATTTTTATAGTTTTGTTCTTAATTGTGCTTTTAAGGCACTTTAATATGCGGTTATGAATGTACGAGACACTTTTCGATAGATGTTAAGCGGATTGAGCTCTATAATTTCATCAATTGCTCTTTCAATTTCTTTGTCTGCTTCCTTTTGTGACATGTCATCCGTAACATTTGCAATTCTGTCTAAGTAACCACAAGTGTTATAGCCTTTTTCTTCATCAAACATGTACCAAGAAGTGAAATCATCAAATGGATCGAAAGGATTATCGAATGTAGTCAAACGTACTTCTGTTTCAGTAATGTATTCATTTGCTGTCATTCTATTTCACTCCTTTTCCAGATAGATACTTAGAAACTGTAGAAGTTGAGAAACCGGTCTTCTTTGCAATATCAGCTAAAGTGTAATTAGAAGCAGATAAAGCTTTGATTCTTGCAATCTGTGCAGAGCTTGGAGAAGTAACTGTTTTAGGTGTTGCTCTTTCTCTAAGCTTGTCAATGTCAGTATTATTAAGAATCTGTTTAAGCTTTGTTTCACTAATTGCACCGGCTTGAATAGCTTCCCATTCCTTATCCGTAATGTTGATGTTCCTATCCCGTCTAGATGCTGACCCTACTTCCTCACGATACTTAGATACGGTCCTCTGTCTGAGTTTTTTAAGGTCACCCTTCTTCATGTTCGGGTCAGCTTTCATTTTTGCATTTATTTCAGCATTTGCACGACGTAATGCCTCTCTCTCTTTAGGACGGTTACGCTCTGCGTTCATAAGCTTACCATCTAGTGACTGTACTTCCGTCTTGTAGGTACGCCTAGCCTCCGCACTATATGAAATCTTACCAGCTTTTTCTCTTTCAATTCGTGCCTGATTAGCTAAGTTTTTCATATCGTTGGCATAGTCGGCATAGAGTAGCTCCATAGGGTGCCGTTTCTCTGATACCAGGGTATATGCGTCATCCGTCTCTGCCATTTTCGTACTCTTTTGAGTCCGTTTTTTCACAGCATAAGTAATGTCGCCATCCCTATTCGTGTAGGTCACTTTTCCAGTCTCTTTATCCACATGCTTAGTAGGGCGGTACTTATTATAAGCCTCCTTGTCATTAAGGTCATAGGTTATAGTGTTCCCATCTGCGGTTTTAATTCGTACCTTTCCAGTCTTCTTACTTGTAGTTCTGTCTGGAATGTAAATATCGTCTGCTTCTTTCCAAAGTTTTGCACCTATTGGTCTTGTCGGGTCATAATAATCTTTATCAGGCATATTAATTTTATAGCTACCTTGTCTTTTCTCGACAGTGGTTTCACCTTTTGCTCTTGATAAAATTGTACTTGCTCCTCCATACTTTGTATTTCTATTCTTATCTGTACTTTTCTGAAATTCAGCTTTTAATGCAGCAATATTATTTTCAATCTCACTACTCTTATAATCCAAATGGTGTTTTTCAGCATCGATTACAACCATACTGTGCTTTACAGCTCGTGCAATTTTAGTATCAGGTGCACCTGCTAAAGTCATATCCGTGATAAGATTAGAAATGACACCCATTTGTTTCTGAGTGTCTTTCATGATAGGGTATTCTTGTCCATTACGTGTATAATGTTCTACACCTTTGCTATCGACAGTTTTAGTTCCACCATACTCAACTTTTGGGTCAAACCCTTCAAGTTCTTTAAGTGGCTGCTTATTTCTGATTTTTACTTTTCCACCTTCATCATGTGTTGGAATACACATAACAGTATCGCCATCGAAATCAGCACCCGATAACTGGTCCGCTATCTTATGGTTAATACCAACGGCATCTATACTATCAGGACCTATAAGTTCTTTTCCGACCTTGTTTTTATTATTTACAGTCAGAATAGGAATTTCAAAAGTTCCTCCATGCGGATACCGTATAAGAGCCAGTTTTGTACCAGAGTCATATCCAGGTGCATATATCTCATTATCTTTCAACGAATTAACAGGAATAATTACATGGTACTTTTGACCTGGTAATGCAGCTGCTTTTAAATGTACTGCTGCAGAATCGCAATTATCAGCAAACTTTTCAAGCAAATACTTTTTAATAGTAGGATTTTCAAGGCTACAAATCTCATCAAATTCTGCATACTTATCTGCCTTTGCAAGATTCAACTGTTTCTTAGCCATGGTAGTAGACTGTTTACCAAGAAATTGTGATGGAAGTGCATTAGCCCATTCAGTCCAATCTCCCTGGTCCGAACGTTTGTTAATAAGTCCGAGTTTTTCTTCTCCAGTCTTTTTGTCTGTATACCAATACTGTCCGCCTTCGTCTGCGTCTTTAATCAAAGAGCCGAACGGATTATCAGGGTCACTCTTTATCTTTTTCAGTACATCGGTCATTGAAGTACCACTTTTCTTGTTGGTATTAAATATAACATCAACGCCTTTAGGCATATTATCAGAGTAAACCGCCATTCCTTTAAGGTAATGTGTTCCATCAACCATGATACGCACCTGCGCATATTTCGAATTACCTAAAGATAAATCATCTACTCCGCGACGTAATTCAATAATTCCGTCTTTTTCAAGACCAGTAGCTCCATCAGGTCCTTTGTCTTCAGAATATCTTATTTGTAATCTTTTTGAATCTAAACTAGTAGGATATGTAAACTTTTTATGGTAGGTTTCACCTTCGTTACTTGATGTATATTCAGTAATGGTACCGACTTTATCGTAATCATATATCTCATTAGCCTTAGTTCCAGGAAGACATAGTACTTTCTGGTTTGACTGCTGATTAGAGTTTGTAGGCTGTGGAATACCGCCACCATAAATAGGGCATCCTTCTGCTTTCTCCAAATAATCTAAAGCAGTATCAAGACGTGTTCTGGAAATTCCTAAGTCCTGTTCAACTCCTGCTCCAACATCAAGCATTCCCTTAGCAATCAATTCTTGCCTTAACAAATTAACAGTGTTCATAACCTGATTCATTCTGTCTTCTGAGGTTGGTTCCAGTAATGAACGAACTGTAGATTCTGGAAGTCCCATCTTTTTACCTATTGCAGTTGCTCCGAGTCCATCCGCTTTCAAGCTCTTAGCAGTCTGAACATCAACAAGACGCTTCTCATAATTAGCCCAGCTTACCTGACGTCTGTATTCAGTTGATGTTAAACCCATTGATTTATAAATAGCTTTTTCGCCAGTATATACTTCGCCAGTTTTAGGGTCTTTATAAGTAAACCCGGAAGATTTCAAATCTGAAATACGACCAAGAAAGTCTCGTCCATGTTGGTATGGATTTTCTCCCGAACCATATGGATAGCGTCCACTTCTGCGTGGCATACCATAATGTTCTAGATATTCTTCATCTATGAATTCCGCCATTCCGTAATAATCTGCAATTTCTTTTGCTACTGGATTAGAAGAGTGATTTAATTCCAAAATATCAATGTTATCTTTGGTCACATCAACTTCATCAGATTGTCCAAGATAAGACAATATATCTTCTGCTATTTGGTTCATTAATTATCCCTCCTCATACAGTCTCTCTAAATATTTACTTTCACGAACAATACAGTCCATAATCGGTAAAATCTCATCTGCTTCCGGTTCGTGATGTATAATTTCATCATTCTGATAGATACGAAGCTCAATATCTATTTCTCCTGGTTTAACATGGTACTCTAAACAAAACAGAGCAACATATACCATCAGCTGATTCATATCTGCCGGATGTATGCCAGACTTGTAATCATGTACTCTTAAAAAATTATTCCGAAAAGAAATCGCATCAGCTGTACCAAAACAATATTTCGAATAATATAGAATCTGTTCAGGAGTCATTTTATATCCAATCGCATCATTTACATAATTACGAAAATTGTTATAGATTCTATCCATGTCAATAACATTACGTGGAATTCCATCTTTCAATAAATGGGTCAAAACAGTAAGCTCGTCATTTTTCTTTAATTTCAAGTTATTCAAAATTAAAATTTCTGCTAATTCATGCAATGATGTTCCTGTAGATGGACCATAAGAGCTTACGTATTTCTGACGTAATTTATCTTCCGAATAATTTAGCCAATATGATTGACTCGGAGCTAGAAAGGCGTGTTTTCCTATAAGCTCAGAATGCTTCTCAAATATCATTGGTGTGTTCCTCCTCGTGCATTAAATAGTTTTATTAGTTCGCCCATGATAGTTTCTTTATTCTCTGGACATATAAAAGCCGCGTACGACATTTCATTTAATTTATCAATATAATATTGTTGATTTGGTCTTCTGCTTGCCTTTGCACTTTTCTTTACTTCTAACATCGCCCAATGAGATTTATAAAATATACTGATATCTGGAATTCCCTGCATATACGAAGAGTCATTTTTTAAAACAAGACAGCCTGGGAATTTTTGTTTTAATTCCTTAATCAATCCTGCTTGAAATTCGCTTTCTCGCATAATCGGAACCTCCTTCAAAAATATCAATAGTCTGTTATTCTATACTCTAAAAGAAAACCTGAAGTCCTCTATTTCTATGATTATCTTTTAACGACATTTCAAGGGGGTACAGCAACTTTTGATAATCTAAAAAGAAAATAGATGAACTTCAAGCCATCTCTCTATAACAGGACTTGTTTTTCAAGTGAACAGTAAAAGGGGTTTTTTTTGAACATTTAATGATAAAAATGGGCGAAAAAAAAGAGGACGTGTGTTGTTAACGTCCTCTTTCAACTTACTTAAAATATCAATTTATTAATTTAAAGTGTAATCCTTTTACATTATTATAAAAATCATAGTTTAAACATTTGCTAATTGTAGACCGACTCATGCCAGTTACTTCGCTGCACTCGCTGATTGTATTAAATACTTCTCCGGTTTCTACCACTAATATTCTTTTACCCAATGTTCGTTTCAAATCACAATTGGAATAATAATTACGTATAGAGTCTCCTCTTGTTCCAATACATAAATTATCTAATCTATTATTTTTTACATTTCCGTCTTTGTGATATACATCAAGATTATTACATTGGGACCCGTAAAATGCTTCTGCTATTAATCTATGCATATAACGTACACATGGTTTTCCATTGATAGATATTGTTACCCGTATTCGTCCTCTACGAGTTTCAGTGCCATACAGTATTCTTCCAGTTTTTACGTTTCTAATATAGCCATAAGAACTAGCCTCATATAAATCAGTTTCTTGTAACGGTCTCCATTCTTCCAAAATATCAATCCTTCCTGATTATAGATTTGGGTCAATTAATTCAGAAGGCAAACATTTTAATGCTTTTGCCAACCTATAAATGTTATGTGCACTTGGTGTTGATTTCATATTCATATATTTACTAAGTGTTACTTTTGAAATTCCAGTAAGGTCAGCCAGTTCATCCTGTCCAATACAATTCCATAACATTTTATTTTTTAAACTCTTAGAAAACTTTCGTTTCCATTCTTCTTCACTCATGCTTATATCATTATTTGCGTTTTTCAAACATATACAATTTTTACTAGTATAATCATATAAGTATTCGCTTCTGTCCTCAGTGATCACAATAAGCTTCTTTCGTCCGTATTGATACCAGTCAATAACTTTTCGCTCCACATCTGGATATAATCTAGAAAAATCATTATACATCTCATTTAATCTATTTACAATAATATTATCATTTATCAGACTCATACTCTTTCTCCTTTACCTCGTTGTATTTTGACCAAAACATTTATGTACACACAATAATTCGTAAAAAATAAAAATTTGTGGATATATATTTATAAAAACTTTAAAAATAAACTTTCCTTTATGTCTAAATTTTAAGATAAACTATTGTTTATTTTTTCATCGCGTCTATAATATAACCTTATAAAAATTTTTATTTTTTTTGTACGTACAATAATTCAAAAATCGCCCGTTTTTACCCATTTTTAGCCCAAAATCACCAAAAATAAGCCAAAATCAGCTCAAACTGCACATTTTTATCGATTTTATGTACGTACAATAATTCGAAAAATTAATTTATGTACACACAATAATTAGTCTCAAAATCTTTTATGTACACACAATAATTAGTCACTCTTAAACATTTTTGTACGTACAATAATTCGAAAAACTATTTTTGTACACACAATAAATACCACAAAATTAATTTATGTACACACAATAATTCAAGCTATTTTACCTAAAAATTCCCCTCTTCACGGTTCATTTCATGCAAAAATATCTCGTTATTAGCCGCCATAACAATACCATTTCGTACAATTTCTGCCATAGATTTGCCAACAATCTTGCTCGTTTCAGCCAGTTTTTGGTACTCATCATCACTCAATCTTACATCAATACGCTCTCTCCTGGCTCCATTTTTAGCGGGTCTTCCGCGCTTTTTCTTTTCTTCACTCACCACATTTTCTCCAATTCCTCAAAAATTTGCAAAAGAAAAGAGAGCCTTGAATTGCTCCAAAAGTCTCTCTTTCTAAAATATTGTACTCGCTATTTAGCATGTATAAAATATCAATACATTATTTCATCCAGTTCATGTCCACTTTCTGAATATATATCGGACCATCTTCTACCAACAGAACTGAATCTTTCGTCATAGTAATCATACAATAATTATTGTTACTGAGTTTGAAATCATAATCCGAATATATAGCTAGTGCCCTGTTTATATCTTCATCAGACGTTGATTTAGACATACTATATTTATAATCTTCATAATCTGTATTATTTTCACACCAAATAATCTTAGAATCAGATTTATTATAACTAACAACATATGTTCCTTCATCTAATTGTTCTGAACTATATACCCCTTTCGGTAACGTTTTCCCTTTATTTAGAACAATAGTATCATTTTCATCATCGTCCATATTATTTGCTAAAGTTCCTCTATCTCCATTAACCATAAGAACTTCACCATCAGATACATTTACAGCACAAGAGTCTCCATTCTCTAAAGTTGTATAATAAGAAGAATGTTGTCCTAAATTTTCTTCAACTGTAGATTCGGTATCTTCGTACAAATCATAATCATAGTCTTCATAATGAGTATAATCTTTAAAAATTGCAACAGTAGCAGCGACATTACCAGTATTACTAAACGTATAACTTCCAGCTTTTAAACTTTCCCCAACAACATAAAATCCAGAAGCAATAGCAGACCCGTCATTTTCATACCAACTAGTGTCTACATCTGCTCCTTCATCTTTGCTGTCATTCTTACTATCTGTGCTGTCAGAATTTTCAGTTGTTTCTGTTTTATTGGTGTCGCCTGACGAACTGTTACTCTGACAACCACATAATGACAAGCTAGCCGCAACAGCAACTGTCAAACATAACGATATTACTTTTCTCTGCTTCATAATGAAAACCTCCACTTTTTGTAAATATTTTACCATTTTTTACATATAATAACAACTACTATTATACTATCTATTCATCTTCGGTTTTACCTGCTTTACATGCATCGCGCCGTTACCAACTCCACAAGAAGCAGCACGTCTGGCTCTCTCACGCTGTACAAATCTAAATATAATCTTAGCATTCTTAATATCAGGATTCTTAAACCAAATATTTCCATTCACATAAACACCTTCCCCGAAAGCACAACGAGTGAATATAAAGCCATTACCTGCATCTTTACCATAAGTTACAGTATAGCTATCTCCAGGACACCACTGTCCATCATCAAATACAGGGTCACGATGATACAATGCTCCCTTACGCTCAACTACCTCTCCATTTTTCAACGTGTACAAATATACTTCACCAACATAATTACCAAGTGCTTCATTTCCTAATTCGTTTAATTTCTTCATGATTCTTACCTAGTTCTTTCCTATTATAACAGTGTTTTAAATATCAATAAAAGAAAAGAGCCCAAGTCAATATTATCCGACCTAAGCTCTCTCAAATATTATTCTTACTTTCCAATAGTACGTGTCTCTCTTACTTTCTTCTCCCCATCAAAATATACAATTGTGATTTGCTTCATATATTTCCACCTCCATCTTTGTGAAAATAATTCTATCACATATTTTATTTAATTCAAGTATTGACATGAGAGAAAACAAAGGGGCTGTAAAATCCCCTTTAGTAAACAATTCAGATTAATTGCAAAGATATACTTCATACATGCCCTTATCTCTATTGTTAAATATAATCAAATGTATCTTTGTTACAATATAATCAATGTCTTCATATATTGGAACTACTATATTTAACTGCTCCTCATTATATGAATCTAATACAGAAGTAATATTTCCATTTGGATCTACCACTGTAACTCCCCAATTGTGAGCGTTAGATATAAAATTAAGTTCCAGTACCATTAATTCTGTACCTATATCCAATCCCATATTCACATATTTTGTATCTTTTGGCACCTGAATTGTCTGTAATAAATTACTCATCACATATACCTCCTTTGTTTTTCTATAATACAGTCTGTTTAAATCGCGGTTATAAAAAGGAAACCCTAATCAAAAGCCTTCCTTAATTTAATCCTCCATCAATGTGTCGTATTTCCAGTCCAAAATATCAATGATGTTATCAATCTTCGTCATTTTAAGTTTCAAATCCCTATATCGTTCTAAGTAATAGTTTCTAAATAATGTAGCGGCTTTCTTCTCATTTTCTTCTCGAAGCCAAATCATGCCCTTATATATAGCGCCCTCATGCTCACTAACTGAAAAACTCTTATCTCCAATAGATTTCCCTTTTTCGTTCACATAAAACATTCCACGATTATTACATGTTCCTTTAATGCTAATCACCTGTCCAAAATATACTTGTAATACCCCTTTATAAAATCTATATAAATAAGCATTACCAAGATTCTCATGCCCCATACCCATAAATATCAACACCTTTCTTTGCTTTATTTCTGTTACTTTTATCCGCATCATTATATAGATACGAATTTTTTACTTTCCCCTTTTTTCTCACTAGCCATAACCATTAATAAGTCCTTTCCAACTCCTTTTGATTATCTAAAAATACTCTGCTCCATTTTCATTCAGGTGCCTTTTGACTGCATTGCTCAAAGTCTCGCTTCCGAACAATTTATCGCATATAATATTTATAATGTCTTCCTTATTAAAAGTACTTCCAGCAGCTTTAGGATGACCTCCACCTCCATAAGCATGAGCTATTTCTGTTCCCAAATTAATATCTTCTCGAATAGAACGATAACTAACTGTTCCACGAGAAATATCAATCATTGCTATATAGCTCAGCATCGGATACTTCTTACACAACATATTTCCTAATTCACTGAAATACCGGTCAGCAAATACAATACCGTATTTATTGCCGAACGAATCGTATCGAGTAATAACTTGAGTACTCTTTTGTTCTACATAAATATCAATGTCTTTTTGTTTCTGAGCAAGCTGAAGCCGGTCTGTTACTGACAACTGAGGAAATGAATACTTTTCATGATTAACTTTCATAAATGGCACATCATTAATCTTTATATTTGACGGTTCGTAACAAGCATGAATCTGGTCAATAGTCCAATCAATAAATCTATCTCTGCCATAAATATAAAAGAGGTCATTCACCTGTTTGCAAATAACCCCTTCTTCTCCAAGCTCATTCTATCTCCAAGTATCGTAATCTCGAACAATATCAACAAACCTACTAATATTATTAATTATGTATGCCGGTAAAGTATCAAACGCTTCAATTTCCAATAAATATTTATAAAAATAATTCGGTGCCAGATGTCTTGATATCTAAGCTATCATTCATAGTGTCAACTGTGCACCACCAATATTTATTCAAATCATTAGCGGATGCATGATGGTCAAATAACCTCCATTTTCCATCCATATTATAAGAATCAATTTCTTTTGCAACTTCGTCCATAATAGAAATATCCGTAACGAATATTTTATCGTAATCATAAAGGGACTCGTGTATTAAATAGTTACGCACCTCATCATTAATATTATTATAATCACAATATTCCACATCCACATTCTTACGCCCAAAAGCTAAATACGCCAAGATAGCACATCCCACTCCATCTAAATCAGTGTGCGTAAATAATTGTACTTTAATATTACTCATTTTCACCCTCCACATATTTTGACAAATCATCCAAAACGTCTCGTAACTTATAAGCTTCATCAATTGATAAATGATTTACAATATATCTATCATAACTTGTACATTCCCGATCTTTAGTAAGAATGAGTATTCGCCCACGCTCATCCACCGAATTGTCATACATAATTGTAATATTATCTGTTTTAAAAATTACTTTAGGTTCATCATCAACACCAGCCATATTCTATTCCTCCACTTTTTCTAAATATAATGACTCGTCAGCCGACTTTGATAACGGAATAATCGAAATATGATGCAAGTTTGCTTCCGACACCACACGTATTCCGTCACTATTATCACATACTTCTACCATAGTATAGTATCCGCTAATATATTCTTTTTTATATGGTACACAATTTTCGTAGTCGCCATATATACTGACATCTCCGGTTAACACATTTCCGTCTCTGGAAACACAACAATTACCGATAATCTGATAATCCTCGTCAAACGGTTCGTATGCACCATTGACAACCGGAATCATCTCTGGGAATTTAATATTACAATCTTCAGCAAACATTCTATTACATGTATCAACAGTTCCTAATTCAAGCAGTTTACCTTTCATTTTAATCATTTTAATTACACTCCTTTTCTAAAAATATAAAAAGAAAAGAGCCCCTTAATCGGACTCATTCTCTCCAAAATACTTTTTAAGCATTTCATACACTAGTTTTGTTTCATCTTTACCAAGTGTTACTATATTCCAACGTTCATCATTGCCATTAGAATGTTCCCTATCTTTTATTATAATAACAAATGGCCGTCCCATTTTATCATCGGAATTATAACAAAACTCACAATTCTCAAACAATAGCATATTTTAATACCTCCTATATCTTTTCTATAAGATACTAAGATTCTACCGCGAAAATATGTAACCTGGTTACTCCTCTGTATAAACAATCTCTCCATCACGAGTAAAAACCGGAATAGTAAAGTCTGTAATAGGTTCGCCACATTTCGGACAACACAACCCATTAAAGTAGTCAGTATAACTTCCGATTCTAATGAGCTCCTGTTCTCTATCAACATCTTCTACGTGATACATAGGTGTATATTCAAATTTCTTAAAAATATGCCCGCATTCACATACCGGTTTAAATGTCACTTTAGCCATAAAATATCAAGCCTCCCGCCCACTTTCTTCCACTATTGTTTCGACTGTACAAAATTTATGATGACAAATCCTACAACCATAATATCTCGTTATCTTAGTTTTGGTTTTATCTATCTCTTGATGATGAGAATGTACGTTCTTACCACATTTAGGACATCTCATAATATATTCCTCCTAATTATTTATACAGTTCTTTGATTTCTTTTAATGACAAGTATACTAACTCATGGTCATTCACAACACGTCCCATTATCTGTTTAGTTCTATCTGTTTGTCTAATCCATCCATTCCATCTATATAATTTAGTATCACTAAAATTCTCTACATCAAAGAATTTTCGTTCATAACCATGTGCCACAAAGAACTTTTTAATTCTGGTTTCCCTGATTATTTCTTTAACACCATGAATCAAAGCCGATGTAATGATAAGTGTAACTATACAAAGCGGTATAATATATGCTGTCGTTAGCTTAAAATTATAATATGTATTCATAATCAATCTCCTTTCACATCCAAATTACTATAGCCATATTTTCTGCTATACTTAGCGTTGTTATAAGCCATCTCAAATGTAGGACTATTAATAATTCCAAATAAGACGAAAATTTTATGTACTCGTCCATTCGTACAACGCTTATACCAGTTCTTCCAAATGTTCCATCTAAATCTCATAAAATATCAATTCTCCTCTACTGAATTAGTATTTTTCACTGGAATGTTCATGTAAGTAGACAGTTCTACTCCGCGCAAACCGCTGTAATCATGATTTGGATCTACCTCAAATTTTACAGTCCGTCCTTCTGATAATTTTTAAGTTCTTCGCTATCAAGAGTTATTAATAGTCTACTCATAAAATATCAATCCTCCTTGTCCCACACGTCCACCGCATATCTTATCTTATAAAAAGTCGCCTGATTCATATACAACTTACCGTCAATGTTATATACTTTTCCATCTTCAAGAGGTAATCCACATTTAACAAACCCATATTTCTTAGCATACTTTTTATTAATACGTTTCTTTTTATGAGTTCTTCTCTGTTTATACCTATCAGTTATTATGATTGGTATGCCAGTCGCAAATCCTTTGTTGTCAATTGGATAATTTGGATAATTATAATTTGTCATGATTAATCCTCCTTTTCTGTCTATGTCAGTTGAATAATTGTCTCTGAATATGCTATACTCATAAATAAAATATGAGGAGTATACACATTATGAATAATATCTTTTTAGTAAATTGGGTCAGCACCAATGTAATTGAACGTAAAACCATAAACTATGATTTTGATACATCACATATTCGCCTAGCTTTTGAAAAAGATACACACAAATATGCAAGTAATGATGAGGTCAACGAAGTAATGCGTGACCTTGGCTATCACTCAACCGGTTACGACACAGAACCTTACTTAAATTTTAACATTTCGTCTGAATCCCCAGCTCTGATAATATATCGGAACGAGATTTTAGGTTCTCATTAATTTTGTTATTACATACAACACGACCAACCCCTGCGTCATCAATAACATAAGGATAACCGATTCCTAACAAAATTTCACGAATAGTGCTCTTTCCAGTACAAGATGGACCAATTAACATAATATAATTACCCATTTTCATAAAGTGCATCAATCGCTTTGCTTCATACCTGCCAAGTCTATCTATTAAATATTTCTTTACTTGAGGTGCGATTTCATACGTTGGTTTATTCATTATAAAAGTTCCTCCATTAATTTATTTTTCAACAATAAAAAAGAAAGAGCCCGCAGTCAATCAAGACTACAGGTCCTTTCCGACAACTAATTTTAAGCTTCAATATCTTTCTGCGTGTCCTCAATAAGCTCATTGAGTTTTCGTAAGGCTGTCTCTTTATCATCCTTATCTAATAGCTCTTTAATCTCTTTGAGTGTTCTCAACAGTTTTCTACTAAATGCTACGAATTCTTTCATGTTATCTTCCATGTACCTGCCTCCTTTTCAGCAAGCCCTTTCTGTTATGATAAGAGCCATATATAAATATTATACATCACTCTTTCATAATAGGATAGGTTTATCTCGCGTAAAATGTTCTATTTTTCATGACTCAACATAGCATATTTATAATCTTAATAATAAAAGTTTTCTATCAAATCTTCTTCCTTAAGTCCTTGTGGTAGTTCAGCATAAGCTATTACACCTATCTGATTTCCTTCCAACCAATCATTTTCAGTATCCCAAAAATTATCAATATATGACCCATAGGGCTGTGCAATATCCACATGATATTTCCATGTTTCGCCGTGACTCCACCCGTCATCTTTTAGTAGAATCAAATATATAACGTCTACATCAAGGTCATTAGGAGGATTGTTCTTGTCAAATGGTATCCAATCAAATTTAGGTACTTTCATAAAATATCATCTCCTTCTTCATAATCGCAATCGTAATCATCATAAATATAATCCTCATCTTCGATACACCAATTACACTTCTCACAAATACGTTTTCCGCAGCTCCATTCTTCTACACGAACTCTCCCGCAATTTGGACAGTGTTCACCAGTATATCCAAGCAAATTTCCTAAATTAGCCATGTCTATTGATCCTCCTCATCTGAATCTTCTATTTTTAATTTTGAAAATTCTTCACAGATTGGTGGTTTTAATGTGTAACCTTTTAAAAACATTGCATACAACTCGTCTATTGTATAACCAGATATTTTTTCTATCATAAGTACTTTGTTTTCTAAATCACGAAAATAGTTCGAAGTAGTAGTACTATTGAAAGGGTCACAATTTATTTCTATAGTACCTGTAGTATTTAACAACTTATCTGCCATATACGATTCAACTACATCATCTTCCGATAACTGAAAATCAGGAATCCCCTGAATCTTGGCATTATTTAAAATATAGCATGTCTCTTGTTTATTCATAAAACATCACTCCTCCAAATCACCTTTATCGTCATGAAATGTACTACGTATCTTGTTTGCGTACTCAACAGCATCAAAATATTTCTTATATGGATAACCGTCATCTATTTTTACAATATTTCCATAATCACTAAGTATCATCTCATGTATCATAATATCATGAAATATTTCATCAAATATTAAGCCTATATCATCAATTAGAAGACCGGTCCTATGAATATATAAATATCTAGAGCAATCACTATTTCTAAAATATTCATCAATAGTAATTGGGCACGGAATATCTAGATTCATTCGATAAGCTGTACCAACAAGCTCTCTAACTCTATTCTCCGAACTTGTTAAAATATAAAGATGTTCGTTAGCAGACCTTCTTATTAATTTAGTGGTCTTCCTACTGCTTCGTGCATCTCCTATAGTTATTTGTGTAATCATAACTTAGTTCTCCTCCTTTTTATATACATACCGCTATACCAAACCATATAAGATATTCGATTCGTCTGAACTTGTCTTTCTCTTGAATAAATAAACAACCCATAAATATAGACCATACGAGTCTAACCACTAAAAATATTGTATTAATAAACGTTGTATTCACAATCTTTTACTCCTTTCTGACTACTTTAATAAAATATTCAATTTTCTTGTTTAATCTTTTTGCATATTCTATTTCGTAAGTAACACCCTGACCGATTGTTCCATCTGATTTTAGAATTACATAAATACTATCTGCCCACTCAATATTGTCAAAACAGCTCGAAACGCATTCTTCAAAAGATTTATCACATTCAGGTTTTACATATCTCACTTCTGCCCCTTGTATCTTTTCTGCAATTACTTTTATTTTTTCTTCCTGTGATAGTGAGCCTATAATATAAATTTTTTCATCAAAAATCTCCCCTAGTATCAGTGTTTAAGCATCTTCTTCAGTAACTCGGCTATATTCCTTTTTCATTAAATCTACAAAAATATCAGTACGAGTTCTGCCGGTAATTTTGCTCAATTCACTTAACATGGAAGCCTCATCATCAGCCAACCGGAAATTTATGTTTTGTTTTTTAGCATCTAATTTAGGAGGACGTCCTCTTTTAGCCATTTCTTTTATTCCTCCTTATTTAACTGCTCTCTAAGCAATACTTTATAAGCATTATTTTCTTCCAATAATGTATTAACTTGCTTAATTAATAAGTTCTGTTCTTTACATAGTTCTTTTTTAACTTCAAGAAACCTTTCGAGAGATACATATTGATAGCTATTAATCCAAGCATGCTCTTTATTCTCATCAAATTGAACTGTAACTCTTTCTTCCATATTTTCTAATCCTCCTCGTCTATTCTGCAATTAACAACTGCTTTCTTGAAATATAATTCTTCAGATTCATCGTGAAAGTATTCAACGATTTTTTTACCAACACATAATTCTATATCTTCCGGCTTAACACTAATGCCAGGAATATCTTTACGAATTTTTTCTGCAATGATTTCTTTTATATCTTCTGGTGTTAAATTTACTGTTATATTATTTATAATTTGCATTTTCTCTTCATCCTTTCCCAAACAATATAATGTACATCTTGAAGTAAGCATTGAAGCAATAACCATTCCATGTGCTATAGCTTGTTTACACTCAGGACTGTCTTTAAATATAGTAGAATCAATCATTTTGTTAAAATCGACAGAATATATATAATCTAATACAGCCTGTTGAAATTCATTTTGGTCAATAAAAGTTTTACAGATTATAGCATTTTCATTATTTTTCATATTACTTTGACTCCTTAAATATCAATATCACTTTTCCAAACTCTAAATTTCATAAATCTATATCTTCTTTATGGTGTGTACACAATAAATATAAAAACTTAGATACTAGGAATCCCTCACGAAGTTCAAAAAAGAAGAGCCCAAGTCATTTGACTCAAGCCCTCTTCTGGCCTAGATTTTGTCGATAATTTCTCCATCAACATTGAAATCTAATATCACATCTGGTGTATAACCGTTAATGAACTCTATATTACTTTCTCCAAGTTCATGAATACCGAAAATACCGAAATCCACGTAGTTGTCCCCATTTGGTTGTTCCGTATCATAAATCCAGCCAACTCTCTGACCAGTGCTTGTTCTTGGAATACCAAGTGCGTCGTAGACCTCATTTAGAAATACGTGCCCTTTAGTTCTCAACAAGTCATTAAAATAATTCTGTTGATTTACTAAGAACGCTATATTACATTTCGGGTCTTTCGTCCACCCAAAGCATTCATCATCAAAAAATCTAGCGTATTGACTAAATTCTGATAGGTTTTTCTTTTTAAGTTCATCTCGTTTCTTTTCGGTTTCTTCTCCAAAAAGTTTCATAAATTCATTAATAGTTCCTTCAAATGTAATTTTCATAGTTTCATTCTCCTTTCTTGAAAATATCATTGTCTTCTATTCCATAAAAGCCTATGTTTAAGTCGCGTAGAATACCTCATATTTCAAAATGCGACAAATTCCATTCTCCTTTCTTTTGAAATTTCCGTTTCCTAACAATCAATATAGTGACATGGGATACTAATTGAATCTCCATATTCAGTTACAATTGGTAATACGCCCCATTCATCTGATTTAACCTCTTTATTATTTATATTTGGATGAATAGCAAATAAATCTTCATGGTCAATCCATACACTAGTTACAATCCATCCATCTTCTCTAATAACACATAATTCTTCGGCTTGTGTTTTCTCCCTACAAAATTCTCCTACAGTCATATCAATTATTCCTTTCTAAACAAAAAGAAAGAGCCTTTGTTAAGACTCCCCTTTTTTTCAATATTCAATTTTTGTAGCTTATGCCATAATAGCTGCTACTTCCATATTAGATGCTTCTTCTTCATTGTCACTCATTTCATCCAATACTTCGCTGTATGAACTTAAGTTATCACTATAACTTTTAAACTCATTACAAGCTTTAGTACCGATTGCTAATACAGCAACAATACCCAATACTGCAAATAACATTATAGTCGCTTTTACTATTTTAAACATAATATATTCACTCCTTTAAATGTCATATTTATTCCATAACAGCGCGTGTAATTTTCGCGAATACAATAAATATAAAAATTTAAATAGCAGGAAAATATCACCAAACGTAACACAACTGATATACAAAAGAGACCCAACAATAAAGCTAGGTCTCCTCTGCATCTGTGCTTATTTGTGTATTTGATTCTTCATAAAAATATAAAGTCGATTCAATACTTTTCAACTCACATATTTACTGCATACAATACACTTGTTAATCATTTTCTTTCCTCATATTTTACAGGTTTATGTGAGTACTGATTAACTGGTTCGGCAAGACATTCGGTGCATGGTTCTGTATCTTCTGATTTATCAGCGTATTTACAGCCTTTACAGTAAGTTCCAAAATATACAAATTTCATTCCATTAACATTCATTTATCATCTCTCCATACAAATATCAATCTATTTTTCCGAATACTGTTCATGCAACTTCGATGCTTTAAGTGCTAAATACTCAACAGTATCTTTATCACTAATGTAACCGGATAAAAGTGATTTCATTTCTTCTTCAAAATAGTTTGTCTCTTCTTCACTCATAGTCAAATACCTCCAAATAAAAAGGAAGACCCCGCAATAAATAGAGTCTTCCATATTTTGTAACACTACATTTCAAGTTCTTCAATATCATCCACAATATCTGTCAATGACTTTCCATCAAAAAAATCAATCTCCATAACCTCATCAATACTATGAACAGTAACACACTCATCACCACACCACATATCAAACTCTATGATGCTCATAGGGTCCACTCCACAAGTTTTACCATTATATATGAATGTCATCTGAGTTACTATTTGAGATAATCTTTCTTTTATTTCTGTTATTGTCATAAAATATCACCGTTTTCCTTTCTTTCTTCATCAGTTATTTCTCGTATATTTCTTTTAACATGACCATTTTCATCATAAGTATAATCGTGAGCATGCTCTCCGTTCTTTCCGTACTTATGTCGTTTAGGATGTTCATGATCGTTATTACTTATTTGTTTAAATTGCCGCCCATTTTCATCATAATAATTACGCTCTATACCTCCCCGTTTATGCATATATTGAGTTATACTGTTCGGAGTTCCTGTTAATTCTATCTTTGTAACTATTATTACTTCTTTACCGGCTGCATTTTTTGTTCTGTGTAAAGGGTATGGAGGTCCATTTCTGACACCTTTACGTTGCCCTTCTACTCCATGATGAACTAACATATCTCCTTTATCTAACTTATTATGAATCTTATCCAGAATATCTTCAACTGTTTTTCGTGTTTTATCACTTAATTTAATATGCGCTTTATGACTATCGTACCAATCAAAGATTTCATATAGATTATCCTTATTCCATGAAAATGACCACCAATCACAAATCATTTCTAAAATATAATTCATAGGCATATCAATAATCTTTTCGCCTTCATCCTGTTCATCACATATTAGAACCCAATATTGCCAATGATGCGGATTTCTATGTATATGTACCAGCCAAGCATGATTGAAATCTTGCACTACATGATAGGATTTATTGTTACCATAAAAATACTGGTCGTAAGCTTCATATTCATCATCCAAAGTCTTACTAGCATCATGTGCAAATCCAATCTGATATTCTAGTGCGAGTTGAAGTTTTTCTGGCACTACCTCTGGTAAATTTACTCTAAGCCAATCGAAGCCTTTCTTAACATTACTTTTATGCTGAATTAAATAATCATCATACTGTTTACTCATCCAATGTCTCCTTCCGGTCTTTGTCACTGATTTCGTTATATTCATCCAGCCATTCTTTAGGAATTGCATAACCAGCTTTTAAATATCTAACCATTGCATCTGCTAAATCACACTGACGTTCTCTGTCCCATTTATCTCTAGGTGTCACTCCTAATGGTGGTTTTTCTCTACATTCTTTATGTTTTTTATATCTATAAAAGAACATAGCCAACGACTCCGTATAATCTGTTAGTTCGCGATCTCCTTTTAAATATTGAAGGTCATAATACGTTAAAAGTCCATTATCGAACATTAAGTTAAATACACCATTGGCGCTATAATCATCATCTATAAGTCCTAGCAATGAATGGATAACTAGTTTGAATCGACTGCATCTATGTTCTAAAACCTGTTCTCTACGCGTCATATTTACCTCTCTTTCTACACCAGATACACAACCTCGGTAATTTTTTCCAAGCTAAAATATCAATACGTTCACATTCACTATCTGAAAAAACTCTGAAGTCTTCGATAGGAGCATGACCAGATTCGTATACATTATAGCCATCAAATACTGCCTGCCTTCTTCTATTAATCCATTTTTTGTCCCACTCGCGAAAATATAATTCAATAACAATCGGATTATTTATTCCCCCACCATGCGCTGCTGTACAAGAATACCAACCACTTTTCTTTGGTTTAATAAGCGGATATGGTCTCCAAAAATTAAACATATTTCAGTTCTCCTTCCTATTTATAATTACCTGTGCCCCTGCATATATGTAAGCGGTGTAATTCTAGCAGGCTCCGGGTATTTAATTGCTTTTAAAATAGAATCCATCATACTCATATCCAGCTCTATAAACGGACAATTTTTAGGAATTGGCTGCTCAATATCTACTAAATTTTCCGTGATTTTACACATTACTTCATCACTAGACAATCCATAATATGAACAAGGGCAATCCTCACACCGGATTGGTTTATCAATTATTAACATTGCTTTACTCATTAATATCATCACCCACCGTCATCGAAATATTAATTAGTTCTCCATTTCGTCCATTATTAATAATGTTAATCGTTCCACCATAACTACAAATAGTATTATCATCGCTGTCTTTGATTGTGATAGTACCAACTTTGCATGGTTCCGGAATAACCACTACAGGTATGTTTTGCTGCTCGGTATTTTCTTCAATAGATTCTTTACTTGAATCATGGCATCCAATAAATATAAAAGCCGCGAGCAATACAATACCTACGGCTAAAATAATTCTGTATTTAATTTTCATTATTTATTCCTCCGTTTCCTTATCGATTAAATTTTTCCATTTACACTTCTTGTTTGTGCCATCACCATGAATATCATAACAATCCTCAATATTACAGCCGATGCACTCATCAATTTCGCCACATTCATTTCTACTAGGTTCAAAGAATATGTAGTGAACAAAATTCCACCATATAACTAATCCAATGGTGAATGACGGTATCCCTACAAATATAATAAGTAGTGCTACGCAAACACCAAAAATTTTTGCTAACATTCCGCATCCTCCCGTTGAACATTTTCTCTATGTAATGAATTTAGGAACTCTTTTACAGCCTCTTCTGAGTTGTTATCAATAACGACTGTTGTATTTGTAGGCTGTACACTTTAGGCGATACTTTTCAAACTTACATCTATAGACTTCAGAGTTTTCAAAATATCAGTATCATACTTATCATGTGTCATATTGTTTCCGTCTCCTTTCCGTTATGCCATAATTTCTTATTAGTTAAATCCCACACCAATGTTGCTCCGCATAATGGACACTTCTCATCAATTTTCTTAGCTGAGTGCTGTACCTCTCTCCCGCAAACACAATATCCGTAAATTACAGAGCTGATATGAGATTTCCAGTAATCTTTTACAGTAACTGTCAAAATATCGCTCCTTATCCATAAGACTTCCTCTATATTTCATAAAATCATCAAGTTCTTTTTCTGTAGCTTTCTGCTTATTACATCCATCTACGCAAGTATCACAGGAAATCCAACTTGTAAGCATAGCCATATCGCATCCATCGCACGGATCTGGCTTCTTATGAAATATCCTTCTTAACCACTTCAACATTATACTTATCTCTTATCTTCCAATGTTCTTATATTCTGTGTAAACTTTATTCTGGCAGTAATATAAATTGTAATCATTTTGCTCTATATACCACCACAATTTTTTATGACCAGCTTTTAAATATTCGTAACAGTAATAGGTCTCTTGATAATGATTATCTACCATCTGTCTGAAACTAAGCTCGTCAATATTATCTGAATTTGCACAAAATACAGCTATACGATTAATAAGATCTTCTGTAAAATTCTCAGTCACTACAAACACAACTCTGACGATTGCACAATTTTGTCTCCTAATACTGTATAACTGCTCTAAGCTATGTAAGTGATAAACTACTCTGTCAAATGCATCATATGGCACTCTAGAAACATTAGGTAAACTCGTATGAAGTTCTATGTTTAAATCTTCTGTAATTTCAAAAAATTTATCATACCAGTCCTTATGTTCACTATAATGCCATAATGGGTCTCCACCTCCAGATAAAGAAACCCAATTACACTGGTTCCTTACAATTTCGAGCCACAATGAGTCCAAACCATTAATTGTTGTTCTAGGAATATCTAGGTTGTTATTCTTGACGATACAATATGGGCAAGTGTAGTGGCATCCAAAGTTGGTGATAATGCTTATATACTTATCATTCATTCCACGCCTCCAGTAATCAACTCAGAATATGGAAGCTCCTCGATCCACTTGCAGAACTCTCTCCACTCATCCAGTTTATGATTCTTACGTGACTTGTAAATATTTGCCAGCACTTCGTAATTCATCATTACATTACGGGTCTGGTTATATGAACTTGGAAGAAGCTGAATCATCTGCCACCAAGCTCCTTTATTTGTTTTATCCTCATTATAAACGTCTCTTATAAAATTCAAGTGGTCGATAGTACTTCTTAAATAATCCAGAGAAACAACACTAAGATGTTCACAACTAAAGTCATCAAGTCTGAATTCTTTCTCCTGAATCTTGTGCATGGTACTGCATGAATTAGCGACAGTACCCACTTTGTATGTATCAAACTCTTTCCACCAATATAAAGGTGCGGTGATTCTCACATATAACGGCATCATCCTCATAAATTTCCTATGATCCGTTCCGGCTTTCGCTAAGTGCTGCATGAGAGAATAATCGTTCTCACCAAGTTTAAAATACTCATTTCCTGTTCCCATATATTCATGCCCTGCGTAACTGTCGCTCTTCTCCCAGGAATTCATTGGATTTCTCATTCCCTGAATAATAAACTCCATCTGCTCCGGACTTTCCAGAACTACATTTTCTAATTTAATCATTTTTAAAATCTCCTTTTCTAAAAATATAAAAGAGAAAAGACCCGGTAATAAAGTACCGAGCCTATATTCTCAGAATCCATTTTTAATTAAATTCAGATTATACGATATCGCCATTTTTCGCTTATACCACATTTCTTTTTTAAGTCTTTCGTTTAAATAAAGCGCCTCGTTAACCTCTTTTAACATCTTTTCATCACCTGTTAATTCGGCAATTGTTTTGCACCCTTTTAAAAATTTGTCACTCTTTTCAAGTTTTTTGTAAGCTTTGAAACGTTCAAACATGTATAATTCCTCCTCATATAATCAAGTGTTTTCATAACAGTACATGTTAAATTCGCGTTACTCACAATAACCTCCTAATTCTAAATTTATAATTTTATTAGCTTCGACCTCTTTGATATAAACTTCAATATCTGATATGTCATCAACACACATCCATATATCATTTACATTTTTCTCAAAAAGTTCTTTGATTTTCAAGTCTTTAGCTGCTTCAGCTGTGTCTTTATCGGTGTAAATACCAAAAATATTTTCAACATGCCCGTATCCTGCGTAATAAGTATTTCCGTGTACTACATATAAAACCATGTTATGTCTCACCGGGTAATCTGAACTAAATCCTGACTCAGTACACAAAGCTTCTTTCTGGTATTCATTAATTGTCATTTCTAACGTCTCTCTTTCTATAAGTATGGTTTAATCTTTTCATATACATCAGGCGAAACCGAATTTTTACAGCTCCAATCGAACAGATTAAATAAGGTTTCATAGTAAGTCTTTGAAAATTCGTATGGGATAAGCTGCAGAGATTTATCTGAATACACTAAATAATGATTTTCTAGTGCCTGCTGGTTATACTCACAAATAGCATCTAAAATCTTATTTCGATTTTCATTTGTAATGCTATTCTTTATCATAAATATAAGCAAAATTATCATCCGAATCACACAAACTATAAATATCGTTTTAGTATCCATAATCATCTTCCTCCTCATACGAAAGTTCTATTGCTTCTATATCAGTATCCTTATGCCCCCTAGCGATATCAAACATTAATGCAATAATATCGTCGTTAGTCATACCTATTGGACAACAATCATCAGTAACTAGATCTAAAAAATCACTAATAACCCTAGCTTCTGATTTCGTAACGTTTATTTTGTATGTTACATCTCCAGTCATAAATATCAATCCTCCTTCTTACTAGTTTCGCAAGTCCATTTAGGAATTATCATAAGAGCTAAAAGAGGTAATGCCGAATCAGTAACATAACAAGCCACAGCAATTGCAACGGGTCCCGCTACTACAGATGCCACATTCATAATCATTGCTTCTTTCATTTCTTAATCCTCCTTTAATTTTACAAATATAGAATATTCATTGAAGTTTACAGTTGCCGCAAGCACCTTTCCATCAAGTAATGCCTGAATATCTTTTTTGTTGACTTTAAAGATATCAGAACCATAACAATGACCAAATTTATCCATTGACTCGTCAGTGTTCTCAATTACAGTAAAATTACCCATCTTACTCCTCCTTACGATAATAGTTCCTTAATATTTTCTAACAGTTCTTCTTTATTGTCCTTAGTCTTCTTGTCCTTCTGAACCGCAGCCTCCAATGCTTCCTTAGCTCTAAGAATCTTGTCCTTATTAGTAAACAAAATATCAATAGCTTCATATTTCTGAACAGCGGCATCACGCTTTCTATCAGCATCTTCAACTTTTCTCAGACATTCCTCACGAAGCTGATTCATTTTTTCATTACATTCCAGACGTATTTTTACAATCTCTGCTTCAGCCTCTCTCTTAGCACGTTCAGCTTCTTTTCGTACATTCTCATTAGCCACTGAAATACGCTCAGCATGGTATTTAGCAAATGTTGCCTGATCCATATTCTTTAATTGCTCAGCATAAGCCATATCTTTCTCGGTTTCAGCTTTAATCTTTTCCTCTTGTAAATTGAGAGCTCTTATTCTGTGTTCCTCCCCAATACGGTCCATTTTCATTTTATTAACACGGGTCTCTTCTTTATGCTCGATATGATTAGCAACAAAATAACAGCCTCCACCGGCAGTAAACAGAGTTCCACCAGTAACCATAAGCCATTTACCAATTTCTTTAATTTTTCCTGTATTCATCTGCTCAATTCTCCTATATTTTTCTTAATGCTACTCGCCTTACAATTGGTTTTCCGTGCATCTTTTTGTAATTATTAGTCATAGAACGGTACAGCGGTTTGTTAAGTATTTTTATAAACTTCTTACAAAATCCAAGCATGCCATGCTTGTGCTTAATCTTTTTCATATGTATTGCTCCTACCTTCTTTTTGAACCACCATTATTTTTCAATAGCAATTCTAACTGGCTAATGACTTCCTGCTGGTGATTTATAATACCAATTAATTCATTTACTTTGATTACAAGCATTTTATCGGTATGACCATACTCATCAGTCACATACCATTCTTTATTTAATCTTTTAATTTTCTTCTTTGACATCTGATTTCTCCTTTAATAACTTGTCCAACAAATAATCATGAATACGACTACAAATATCACGATGCCCGCACCGTATACATGTAGCCAATAACCCATTATCAGCATATATTCTATTGATACTAACTTCGTCAAAATACGGACAATCCTGGCAGTAATCCTCAATTTCTAATTTAATCATTTTTGCTATCCTCTTTTCACTCAACTATTATCATTTGTTGTCAACTCCCTACCACACATTGGACAGTACTTTATTTTAGTGATTAAAGTATTAGACCCAGAACCATGAATATCATAACCGTAAGCCATAAGACGATTAGGATATCCAATTGCGATTCCTTTATCGTTTGTGTCACCTAAAATCATAGGTTTTGCTCCCATACAATAATCGCAGTATTGCCCTTTATAGATAAAGTTCTTCTGTGTATCCGGACTACATGTGCATACGTGGCATTCAGGTTTACTCATCCCATCATCCATAAGAAAATGGCAATCACCACAAGTACGAAGCATAGGAACTGGATAATGAACAAAATCCCAAAATGTTATTTCATTACATTTACTGCATCGATACTTTACAATTCCATCTTGCTCTTTTACAAAACTATTACTACTTACAAGCTCGTTATTACATTTCGGACAATAACAATAAGTAGATTGCTTTGGCTTTCTTTTAAATAGTTTGAACATCTGAATTTCCTTTCGTAAAATATAAAAGAAAGATCCCAATTAGGACTCCTCAAAATCTGATTTTTCTTTCTTACGGGTTATTTATTTAATATCTCTCCTAATCTAATAATGCTTTATCAATAATCTGGAAATTTGCTCTATGAATATAAAGAGCTTTTCCATCTATCATTAATTTTGTCATTTTAGGCAGGTCTTCTGGAATTTCCCAATATACTTCATCTCCAGAATAAGCAGTAATAGGTTGTCCCAGCTGTGATTTGATAACTACGATTCTTGATTTACCGAATAAATTCTTATATGAATTTACAATTCCTGCAATAAATGTATTTTCTGCTATTCCACCGGTTGCACTACTATAAATATCTTCCTGTGTAAATGTTACTTCAGGATTTAGACCACCTTGCTCAAATATACATGTGTCACCGCAGCTCTGAATTTCTTTACCATCAATATTTATTGTTATTACAGATGACAATTCGTAGTTAGTAATTATGTCGCCATTGTCACTATAAGAAGTGGTTTCTACTCTATTTCCGGTAATGTTTATTTTATCTCCCTGAGCTACCATGACTTTATTTCCGTAATTGTCGTATGTATTAATTGTGTAATTATTACCTATTAAATTACCTTTTAAATCATTGATTCTAGATTCTATTAAGCCACATCCACACGTTGCTGTAATACACGCAACCATCATTAATAATGTGATTCCTCTTTTAATATTATTTTTCATAGCGATTTCCTTCTTTCTTTAGCTTTTCAATTATCTTACGGCTCTCGTCTGCCGTACTTGACTTATACTGATACATTTTACATTCGACATCTCTAATCTTACGGACTTTATCTTCAAAAAGAATACAATCCATTTCACATGTTCCAAAGTCAAATATATTTTTGGGTGTAAATATTTCAGGAATTTTATAGTATATACACGTCGTACATGTCCCTTTACTTTGTTCCCATTCTTTAATAAAGTCTTCGTGCATAGCCATTAATTCTTCAGTAGTTGGATTACGTATTTCAGAAACATTATTCATCAATACCACGCTCCTCTCCATTTTCATGAAAATCTTCGCAACACTGTTTTATCACTTGAATTAACTGATGGTTCGCCATACCAGTTAGGCACACTAATACTTTTACAAACTGGTACTTCACATTTTTCATAGCGTCATGACAAAATAAAAAAGATGATTTTTGCATTTAATCATCTCTTTCTAATAATCTGTTACCACAATTGTGTTTGGTTTTAAATATAATTCGCCGTCAACATCGATAAACATTGGCTCAACACCATTCTCGAAATGAACTACCCCAAAACCTTTTGCAGTAATCCATTCATTATTTATGTTAATTGCGATTACTTTCATAGTTTCTTTATCTACAATAACATCAGTAAATTTTTTCATCAGAAATTAGCAAACTTCCTTTCATTAAATTTCTTTTTTTGTGACAATGCTCTAGATATAGCTAAATCAATACCACTATGAGTTTTAAGATGGTAATAATATAAGTCGTCAAACGGAGTATTCAATCGGTCGATTCTACCAGCAGCTTGAGTCATAATCTTATACGAGTAATTTTGACTGTAAAATATAATACAATTTGTACGTATGCAATTCCACCCTTCGCATGCTGAATTATACTGACATATATATACCCACATGTCACTATCCGGTATCGGTTGGTGAGCATGCCCGGTCCATTCTGCTACTTCAGTTCCTTCTTCATAAGCCAAATTAAGCAGAATATCCCTTTCATAGTTATAATTGTAAAATATAATTACTCGCTTATAATTTTCTAAGATTTCTAATAAAGACACCTGCCTGGAAATATCCGAATTCACAACCCTACGCAATACCTGACATAAACCACCAGCATCTTGAATAGGTTCTTCTTTATATGGATTCCATCTGTTTTTCATAACATCCCGGTATTTCATTTTGTCATATTCGCAAAAAATATCAATGTCGTGTCTGTTTATATCGTGTTTATATTCCATATCAACAGTTATCCAGGCTCGCAATCGGTCTAATCTGCCGGTGTTCAAGTATCGGTCTATCTTCGGGAACTTAGCATATCTGGAAAATATAATATGCTCACGATTGAACTCAGATTTATTTTTAAAGAATCCGTTTGCTAAAAACACCGGAAGATACTCAATATAAGAATCCGCTGGTGTTGCTGTAAGTAAAATCCAGTCATTCTCTTTCGCTATCTGTAAGAAGCTCTTAGTCCAAGCCCCATATGATACCAAACGCTGCTCATCCAATAAGAAAAAAGAATCATGTACATCAACATATTTCCCTATATTATTCCATGAGTCTACTATTATCTTATTCCCGAATCGTGTAGTACCATCTTTTTCTGGATAAAGTAAGAAATTGGCAAGTTCTCCGTTCCATTCTTTTGTGTCCCTTTTTTTAGCGGTGGTAATAATATACAGGTCTTTCGGGTTAGACATTGGAATATATGTACCAGTGTCTATCCATCCGCCGCATTCTTTAAAATAATAAAATAAGCCGGTTCGGGACTTTCCGCTCCCAACCGACCCACATAATATACAGCCATTAGATAGCCTGTTAACAGCATCGAGTTGATATGGATATAAAAATGAAGTGCTACGCTGTTCCAATATTCACACCATCCTCGCAGCTAGTAATTTCATCATCAACTTGAACTTTACCTGTAAACTCAATATCATTTAATCGCTCACAAATATGATTCTTAAATTTACATTCCATATCACCAAAAATGCCGTTAATTGTAGAATATTTGCATACTAAACAATTATTCATATTCTATCCCTCCGATTCTTCTAATCTAAAACCAGCATATTCCCATAAATCTTCTTTCATCTTATCCATATCCAGTTCACCGTTCTGCCATCGTTGATAATAGTCCAAGACATATGCAGTAAATTCAGGAATACGTTTCTGATAAGATTTTGTCCAGTAATGGTCCATCAGAACTTCAAGCGGTAAAGTTAAAAGAAGCACCATAGCCGTATTAATGGCATCATTAGTAGCTTCTATTTTTGCTCTTTGTATTTTATCTTGTACCTGTTCGTTGACCATAGCATCTAATTGTGCTCTCGTAAGATTGTAAGTAGCTGTTTCAGATTTTTCTTTTTCTCTTTTAGCTCGTCTAAATTCTGCTCTGCTCATAAACATGTACCCCCTTGTTACCAATTTGTATAAATATCGTGAGTTCCAGGAGCACATCCAGTATCATAAACTTTGCCTGCCCCAAAACTTGTGTCTGTTATAGTTCCCATAGGTTCAGAACTACTTGACACAATTACATATCCGTCTGAGTCTCTATAAACTCCGTCAGCTCCTACGGTCCATTCACCAGTTCGATAATGATATAGGATACGTGAAGAATACCATGTTTCTCGCCAACCATTATAGTAATTAACGCCCCCAGCACGAGTAAGACCACCACCAGTGCTATTAGAATATACCGGTGTTTGGTAAGTTGCTTCCTGAATTTGTATCTGTCGCTCTTTCTCAGCTTCTTCAGCCGCAATTCTAGCTCTTTCCGCCTCTGCTATTTCTTCTTGCTTAGCTTCGTAAGCTTCAGTAACTGTACCTGATATTTGGAGCAAACTATTGGTATCTAAAATATAATTACGATAATATAATTTACTTATAGTAAAGTTCCCAGCTTCTACTTTCATAGCTGATACAGATATACCAAATAGCATAAAACCACAAGTTAACATACGGATTACAATACTTTTACGGTTCATTAAAGCCTCCTTTTCGAAATATACTATTTAAAAATATCTTGGTCCTCATCATGAAAACCGATAAGTTCTTCCCAACATTTATCATGAATATGTAAAGGTTTGCCTATTATTTGTTCTCTGGTATAATACCGTTTATCCTTAATTGTTCTATAACGTTTTATTATGAGATATTCTGAGCGGTCAAGAATTGGCTTTTTACAAATATCGCACACATTAATTCTGTAATTATTTCTCATAAAATCATTCTTTCATTTTTGTTGCAAAAAAGAGAAGCCTAAGTCATTTGACCTAAGCCTCTCTCTCTCTGCTAAATTAACCAACTATGAAACATCTCGTGATGTATTTTCTAAAATCACGTATAATTTCGTAAGCGGCATAGTCAGTTGAATAACCGTTTACAATCTTTTCAGATATATCATCTATACAGCTTTCATATCTAAATCCACCTTGTTTAGTTCTGATAACCACATGAAGTTGATTCTCTGAATTGATTTCACAAAATATCCATGCTACTATTCTCTGCTTCAATTTTTCATGTAAATTCATAGAAAATACATACTCATAGCTAATATCATTTTCCATATTTGTCTCCTCCTTTTCTATAATAGGAGACGTTAAAATCGCGTAAAGACAAAATATATGATATCAACTGCCCAAAGTATATAACACAACATACGTAGAAGTCCTACGATTATATTAGCTGTATGTTCATTAGGCGTTAGATTATTGCTTTCCCATCTGATACGATCAATGATTCCAAGACTTTTAAGATAACTTATAAACATCCATCGAACTAATAAATATATAACAGTTACCAGTGTTGTTATTTTAATTAATAGCATCATCGTCATCCTCATCGTTTGAATTATCCAAGACCATCCAAACGCCTTTCTCAGTTTTGTAAGATTCAATTTCGCCTCTTTTTATCATTCCATAAAGTTTATTTTTTGAAATATTATGTATAATACAGTACTGCTTTATGGAAATGAAAGTACTATTCTTAGTCATTCCTGCATTAGCCAGTTTTTCCTCTAATTCATCATCAACATGAACTAATTTAGAAACGAAGTCCTTTTTCTTCGGAAGCCATTTCTTGAATACATCATAATAATATCTCTGGTTCTCAAAGAAATATTTAGAAATAGCCATTGCCAGACCTTTTTCCGGGTCAAATGGCTCGTTCTCAGCTTTAACTATTGTATTTGTTGTATCACTCCAAATAACAATAGTATATGGGTCATTAAATATAACTTTCTTGATTCTTTCTAAGGCTTTCTGTCTGTTTGATTTTGATTTATACATTTTGTTGTACTCCTTTCTAGGTCTGTTTCTTCCAATATCCGCTATTAATTCCTCTAAAGCTGATGATCACATTTGAGTTGCCATTTTTTCTGCATCTTATATACAAGATTTCGCTAACAACTGACCTTCAGTCATCGGAGTCCAGCATACACTTGTATTTCGCGGTGTTATAATAAATTCGGAACACTCACCGGTTGTCCATCCGTAACGGCAGTTAAAACAATTCTTTACACACATTTATTTCACACTCCTTTTAATAGTTTCCATCCCACATGTAATTGACAAACGGATTGTCTGCAAAGCGTATGTCATAAGGCTCTACTGTTCGGACTAATCCACCTTCATATTCAACAATACCCTTACCCATACTCCAGCAATGGAACAAAGCTTTATAGTTCTGTCCTTTTGGATTGTATACATAGCATGGTCTTAACTTGTACTCAATCTCAATATTACTCATACTGTTTGTACCTCCTTTAAATTAAACCTTTAATTCGTTGTACCTGCCATACTATTAAATGTATATTTGCTTTATATACACCGTAGATAATAAGTAGCACTAAACACATTATAAATCCAGTTAACATAAGTCTCATATCTCGTATAAATAAGCCATATACGAAGAAAGCTACGTAAACAGAAATCATCAATATTCCTATTATTTCTAGCATCTGTTATCTCCTTTCCATAAATGTTCTTATAGAATCATAAATGCCTAATCTCTCGCATAAGAAATCAGGCACCAAAATCAAAACTATAATTATTAAAATATCATCAATCAATATTGATCACCTTCCTTTTTAGATGATATGTATTGATTTATAACAAATCGCGGATAACGATACGTATAATAGACTTTATTTTTATACAAATTTCTGAGAACTTCTTTTTGGTACTCCAGTAACGATATACCATATAATTTTTCAACGAATTCCACAATATCCATACATCATACTCCCTATCCAGCTATTTCAACTTCGCCAGTTAATACATTAAATTTGTAAACTGAATAGCTAAGTATTTCATCGTCTGGAACATCTGTATCATTTACATTTTTAATCATATTTTTCAAGTCCTCTGGTGGTATTACAGATACTGGAATAGCAATCAATTCGTTTATACTTGACGGAATAAGATAAATATCTCCTCCAAGTTTTTCGGCTACTTCAGCTAAGAAATCGTTAAATAATAGTACTACTGCCCCGTTTACTTTTCGAGGGTTCGTTAATATGTACATTGGTATAGCATCGGCTAAAATTTCAGGAAATTCTTTTATGACCAAACCGGCTTCTTTTGTATTTCTGAGCGCTGCTTCATCAAGTTCTTCTATACTGATATTAGTCTGCTCTAAATGTTTGTTTTCAAATACATAGCTACACATACCATCATCGCTAGAATCAACGCATACTACTCTGTAAATAACAGCTAAATCTAAAACACGCTTATTAGGAACATTCTTAAGCATTTCTATATTTTGTTCGGCATTAATTAACTGATACTCAACATGATTCAAAATATATTCTTTATCGGCTATTTCGGATATCTTATCTTGATTGCTTAACACTTCATTAGATATAATCTTTGAATTTACATCTACAATCTGCTTAGCAGCATCTTTAATAGAAATTTCTGATTTTTCTATCGCTTCTATAATATCGTCTACATATATGATAGGAGACATCGTACTTCCAAGCATAAGCATTGAAATACCCACTCTTTTACGTGCATTAATCTTATTCGTCGTTATTGATGTGATTTCATAATCTTCTCCCATGATTTCTTGTACTGTTTTAACCAACTTATCTAATATTTTTCATCCATAATTTTTCTCCTTTTCTTATACGCATTTGTAAACCTAAACCAAAAGAAAGAGTCTTTGTTAAGACTCCTCCTCATGGCAATGACAGCTTACCCAACAGTTAAACTGTCCACAAGGATAACGGTCTTGCCAATTATCGAATCCCATATTTTCAGGACAATTCTGACAATTATGCACGTTATCCTCGTTGTACATAAACTGTTTATATTCTCTCTCTGTCATATTAATCACCTTCTTTTCATTATAGGAGATGTACTTTTCGCGAATATTAAACAGTTTCTTTAGAGCTCTAAATATAAAAACTCATCACCGGCTAGATATGCACCTAAGCCGCGTAATTTAGCTTCTTGTACGATTATAAGTCCATCGTCATTAACTTTTGATTTAATTCCTACATAACTACCTCCACAAAAGATTCTTTTTTCCTCTTTCATTAGCTGTTTGAACAAATCGTTAGTTACTGTAACAGTTGCTACAATTCTATCTTTCAAAATCTCTAAACTCGCGAATCCTAAAACGTTTTTCGGATCATTAAAATTATAATCCCATACAACTGGTATTTTTTCTGGAAACTCTATTTTACATGTTTTAGGTATCATAAAGTTATTAATACTAGGTTTATCAAATATTAATATTGGGCCTGTTAAAATCATTTCTTCCATATGACTACTCCTATAACTTTTATATTCACAAATTCTGAATATTAATTGTATTTGCAATAAATATAAAAAGAGAAGCCCTTGTATTAGAGCCTCTCTCTGCTTTGAACTATTTTTTATGATTTGCGATTCGTACGTTGCAAATATCTGTAATAATAGTTCCCAATGTAACAAGTCCTACCACCATTACTACTGACGGGATAGTAACTGTTTTGCTACCGTTCTTTACTTCCATATTTCTTTCCATATTATTTGTACTCCTTTCTGACATGTTTTATTTAATTTTCTTTGCCTTGCGTTCCTGATATTCCTCTTCGGAAATTTCAATCCATCCACCAGTCGCACTATCCTCTGATTCTTTGAAGAACCGATTGATTTCAACTCGCTTCTGTTCTCCGTTTTCTTCTTTTAGACAATACAAAATTCCTATTGTGTCATAATCGCCGTTCTTAGAGTCAACTAAAAATTCCTCAACATATACTTTAATAGGTTTCCCCGGCATATATGGCATGGTAATAGGAAAATATTCTTCAATGATTTCACATACTTGTCTATTACTCCAATCAATATTTGGATTATTAATATCAACACAGTAGCACAAATCAGCATTGCTATATTTAACTGTACCATTCGTATACACTTGTTTAAACAATGAAGACATACGATTACATTGATAACATATATATGTATTATCTTCGTCTAAACAACTGCGTCTATCCCACACATCCTTAGTATCTTCGATTGGTGTAAGTGGAATATTATCAATTAATCTATTAAGAATACTCTGAGTCATTTTTATACTAAAACCTGAATGTCCATCTCCTAATAAACTTTCAAATGCTTTCAGTGCACTCTCGTAGCAAGCACATCCATAATCAAACTCACTGTCTTTCCTATTCGGATTTTCTTTTTTGCAGGCAAGCGCTACTTCTCGTACCGCCCATTCTTTCATATCCATATAATTACTCCTTTCAAATCACACCTATTTCACTCATATAATTCATATGACCTTTACGTGCTGCCATGTAAGCATCTGCAAGGCCCATACTGTTTAATGTTTCCAAGGTGAGTCCAAAACATTTAAGTACATCTGAGTCACCATCCCAATTAATAGCATACTCATGATTATCCATCTCATACCGAAAAGCAGCTACTGCATACTCTTTATCTTTCATAGCATCCAATATTTCTTTACGGTGACGTTCTATCAATTGAACATATCTAGGAACATCCTTTTTCAGCATAATATCCCCCATTCGAAATATCGTAGTGCATTCAGAAAGATGTTTTACACCTAATTTCTTCATTGCTTCTTTTAACTGTTCGTCACTAAATGCATATGCGATAGGAAACTCCTCTACTTCTTTTCGATGTTTCTCTATTAGATTTTTATAGTCCTCTGTCTTTTGCATAAAATATAACTTCACTACTTTTTCTCACTAAGACTAAAAAGAAAAGAAAGACACCCAATTATGAGTGCCCTCTAACTCTTTTTCTGCCTTCGATTTTGTCATGATAATCATCAATCCATATCATTTCTTTCGAAATCATAAACCATAGTCCTATTACTACAAATATCATGAATGGCGCTCCTTCATTAATATTTAATGTGAGTACCAAGCCTGCTATAAACATTAACAGCCCTATAAGTTTCTGTTTTAAAAAATATAATTGTTTTCTAGATAATTTCATACCATCATCTCCCTTCTATAAGAGCAGTAGTATTTTTCGCGTGAACATAAATAAAAGAGTCCTGACTATTTCTAATCAAGACCCTGTTATTTGCTATACATGAAATCCTATCTTTATTTTTTCGGGCTCCAGTATTTCTTCTTTCTTATGAATTATTCCAGTTGAATAACCAAGCTCCTGTGCAGCTAGATTTCCATTATCTGCTAAGTAACGGATAGTGCCTCGGACTGCACCATTTAATGTGCACTTTACACACTTACCGGCTACTCTGCCCAATGTAAATCCCATAGCCACTGCAAACGCAGCTTTTCTCAAATTTCTACTGTCAAATTCAATTATCATGTTACTATTCCTCCTTCGTAAATATAATTTTTCATGTATCATAAAGGAGTGTGTATTTTACGCGAAGAAATCATAATCTTATACAATACAAATAGTACAATTCACTGGACACCTTATTTATTATCTGGGTTTTTCTTTTTAGAATACCCTGCATAATTTTTCTGAGGTTTTTCTTCATTAGATTCTTTTGCAGGTGCTTCTTCAGTCTCCACCAGCGATTCTTCTTCAACGACCTCATTATCATCAACTTCATTAAGTGGTACTGGAACAACATCTCCGGTCTTATCCCATGTAGTATCGTATTTCTCATCTAATGAATTCTTATATGAAAAGATGCACTTATACTGTTCTCCTGTATTAATGTCTGTATAAATGTCTCCAATAGCTGCCTGTAATTTTCTACCTGGTGCTCCTTTACCCTTTAAATAATTCATATCTTTGTCCTCCTATTTATTCGTTATCATCGTAGTTCTCATGTTCTCTTTCAAAACGTTCCTCAAATCTATCGATTTTCTGAGTTACCCACATAGCCTGTGCATATGCAGAACGGAATGGCTGCCCTCTCATTTCATCATCATACGGTCTAATATCCAAATCTACACTGACAATATTAATGTTATCTAATGTATCTACTGTTTCTTCATTGAGCTTGATTGTATTAGACCCTGATTTCAAATATATTTTAGGTCCTCGTTCATTAAACTTTACTTTAACTGGCAAATGAATAACCGGTTCGTCACCTTCTTCTTTAGGAGCTTTCATCTTAATGTTCCAGCCAACACCAAACCGGTTAGTGTCCCGCATTAAAGCATCAGCCATTTCTTCAGCGGTAACCTGTCTTCTATCAGTTCCGTCATCTAATGTTCCACCTGTAATCACCAATGAAAAATTACGCTCTCCTTCTCGATTATACTGATTTCCTACTCCTGTAAAATTCCTGTAAATAATTCTAGCATCGTTAATTTCCAGCACATTCCCTGGTGCAAATCTTACTTCCATTTTTTAATCTCCTTGTCTTAAATATAAATTTTTACATAAAGAAAAGAGTCTAAGTCATTTGACCTAAGCCCCTTTCCATTAATTTAATTATTTAGTTTTCTTCAACATGTATTTTTCGCGATAACTATTTGTGATGCAACACGGACGTAGCAATGCATCTTATTTTTTCTTGCTCATGTTTTGATAAATCGTAGAACAAAGTAAATCCGGTAGCCCCGTTGTAATCGTCTTTGAACTGTTCATAGTACATACTCGATTTCCACAACTCTGGATACTCATTCTTATACTGTACAAGTTCTTTAGCTTTAGCATCATAGGCTTTATCACTTATGACATTATTATTCAGCTCGTAATAAATATAAGAATGTACAAGTATAAACCGTTGTAGAAAATCAATGTATTCTTGTGTTGTTAAATTAGATGGTTTCATAAGTCATCCCTTCTAATAAAACGGCAATTCTACTGGGTCTTCATCAAACGGAACTTCTTCATCCGCATCAACTGGTATATTCATAAAATCCATCGAATTATCTCTCTTTTTCGGTATGTAAGGGTCATCAGACATAAACCATTCAGCATCGCCATACTCCGAAATAGTATCAATAGCATCATCAACCAGTTTCGTAAAATATGATAAGTCAATGGCATCCTCGTTCAAATCACGTATTGTTTCTGATTCCAGCCATCTGTATCCAGTAGTTCCTGCCGCAGCAGCACGCTTGTCTCCATCTATTCTGTAAAGTATACCGCCACCACAAGATTCTTTGATAGGGCAGAAATGACCAACACGCCCTACAAACCGGTAGTCATGTCCCTCAGCAATCTTTTCATTTAATTCCTGAGATGTTACTTCAAATATTGAGTCAGATATTTTACCTTTCTTATACTTATCTTCGCATTTCTCAAGTTCTTTTTCATAACTTGATACGTCCGGAAGCTTCTCATTCATATCCAAATACAAAGCTCCATTTTTAACCTCAAATGTTTCGCACAAATCATCAAATATAACTGGCTCTTTACTAAATAACTTCTTAAATACATACGGTACTGCAAACTGGTCTCCTGTAGCGGTCCATTCTCCATCTTTTGTCTTAGCAATATATACTGCTTTATTTACCAGACAATATTTTTCAAATTCAGCTTCTGTTTCAAATGAATAGCCGTATTCTTTACCAAAGTCTAATACAAACTTCTGGATTTCAGGTGTGGCATCTGGTATTTTGATTGAATCAGTCTTAATATGACAAACCGTATATCCTCGCTTTTGGACTTCACTTTTAAGTAATGTCATAAATAAAGCCCCTCGCTTAGCCACAATATTATCTACATTGCGGTCATCACGAAAGGCACATGGATATGTTGCTTTTGTCTGTCCATATACAGCATTCACTACTGTCTTCAATGCATTTGCCAAATCCTTAGCGGTTAATTCACCGTTTACAACTTTCTGAATATAAGGCTTTAACTTACCATCAAATAGTCCGTCTATATCTTTCCAAGCTTGATGTTTGATACTCACACGTCCGAATACAATATCCGCAAACGCTTTCGTATATACCGGACCGAACAATACTTCAGCAATAATACTTGATGGATGTTGTCCTGTTACGTCTCCGTCCCATACACCACCGTACATTCCTGGCTCTGCATATACACGTCCACCTTCTCCGATTTCTTCACCCATATACATAGATTTAACAGACGCGTATTTGTCAAATGTATACCCTGGAAAGAACGGTAATATACTCCATCCTTCTGGTAATACTTCTCCTGGCATGTAATCGCGGTATTCTGGAAGACCTTTATCATTGAATACTCTGAACTTATAATCAGGACCAAATTTCTCACGATATTCTTCGTATTGGTCACTTCCAACAGGGTTTCCAAGAAAACGATAGTTAAACTGTGATTGTGGATTACGGTCATTTCCAAATATGATTCGCTGAGATAAACTATTTGTAGTGTCATTTACAGTCATTCCAGTAATGTCCGCAAGAATCTCACGAGCAATCCAGTCACCTTTCAAATAACAGAAAGCGGATTCAGTTGCTATAACGTCATTCGTACAATAATCAGCAACCGTTGTCCAAAGTGATGGATCCACCGTTTCATCCCATGGTAATCCAAGTTCCTGATGATGGGTACCTTTTTTAATAAGTTTAATCTCATCTTCCGAATATTTTTTATTTCTCAAAGACTCAACAGTCTGCTTACCCATTTCAATTTCAAGTTTCTTAAGACTTTTTTTATTACCAGCAGACGCAAAATCATAAATATCTGTATATGATAAATTGAATGCTTCTGAGAACTTAGCTGCGCGACTAATACTTTTGTCCTTGTTAATCAAACGTTTCGACAACTCATACAATTTCTGATTATCGTAACCCATCATACAAGCATAAATCATATGATTATCATATGCACGATTATTAAATCCAACAAGCTTGAACCTTATCAGATTTTCGATTTCATCCGGTTTTGGATTTATCAATTTAACTACCGGCATGTCATATCCAGCTTTTTTATAGCAAACTAAGAACAGATTCGGAAATACCTCAACGTCATAAAATACAATCTCGTCATTCTTATTATCGGAAACAGTTGTATTAGCATTTTCACTCTTAAAATGCATTTTGCCTACAATCTTAAGACACTTGTCAGCTTGATTGGAACTACTTGCTGCTAATGAGTAAACTGCATTTTTCATATCACTTACATCATACCCAATACCGCTTTTGTATGCTTCCTCTAATGTTTTGTAAATCATGTCAATGCTTGGCTTCGTATTACCCATAATTTCTTTATTAATATGTCGCTTGAGAAGAGAACGTATCATCTTCTCATTTTTTATGCCGTCAAAATTCAGCATCTTTTTTACCCCCTTTAATGGCAACCCGGAACTGATATTAGCAATGGGTAAATTATTGCATTTTGATAAACGACGCCGAAGTGAACTGTTACCAGTAAACACTTTAATTTCGATATCGTCATCATATATACGGCTTAATTTAGAAGCATCTTCTCCCGTATAAATATAATGTAAATGTATGCCTTGCCCTCCTTTACTAACCTCAGCATATGTAGCCGGCCATTTACTTGCTTCTATAAGATTTTTTTCGAAACATTTATTTCCGTCATCATCTTTAATGTCAAAGTCAATGACAATTTGGTTTTCTGGTACTCTTACATAATGAACCTTAGATGTATCTATTTCGGATAAAGTTGACGTAACTTCATCCCACTTTTTTAATGGTATTTCAGAGTCGTTATTGGATGCATATTGAGCAATGCAGTCCCCGTACTCCTTATCGAAAATGGATTCCTGCTCCTTAAATTCTATTAAGTCCTGTACTTCTTCTTTTTTTTTTACAGATTTAGCTCTTGCACCCATCTCTTCTTCAAATATATCGGTACGAAATCCGCTGTAATAACTTACCAACCGAGTACCGTCCTCTTTTTCTATACGGTCATCATAATTCCAAAAATAGTTTTTCAACTCTGACCTGAAATCCTTCTTAGACATTGGATAATATACTTTGGCTTCTTCAATATACTGTTTATACATTTCCCAAGCGGCTTTTAATGTAGTACCATCTTCTCGCCTAAAAACGGTATATGAATCACATACAAAGTTATAAAAATCATTAGATTCCTCCATCATATTTTTCGGTACATACCCATCATAATAATCTGGATTTTCCTTATATACTTGAAGACAATGATACGCAATAGCTCCTAACTCGAAATTAACCTGCTTAGTTACTCGATAATATTCACTAGCACTAAGTTTCTTACCAGACGGTGACACATCAATCAACCTACGTAGTAAACCAGATTTACCATCTGTTATCTTTACAGGTCGATTTGTACCTATAAATAAGAAGCATTTAAACTGAGTTTCGTACAGTCCCTTGAATTTCTCGTTTACGCTCATTCGTTCATGAGATACTAATGAATTTAATCGTGTGTTGTCCTCAATTCTGGATAAGTCACCATCATGCTGAATTGCTATTAACGGATTCGCTTTAAACGGTTCCAAAGCGAACATATTATTTGCCTGTCCCAAAGCTTTTGCATCAAAACTGCAATAATATCCATCAAACAGCTTCTGAATAATATTTAATATGGTTGACTTACCGGTTCCGGCAGCCCCATAAAATACAAGAAACTTTTGAATCCATTTTGAATCTCCAGAAACAACAGCACCGATAGCCCATTCAATCTTGTGCCGCTCGTCTTTTGTGTACAGAGTTCCAATAATTTTATCCCAAGCTTCAGTGCTTCCTTCTTCTAACGGATATGAAAGCCTTTTACTTGCATAAGATTCTCTATTAAGTTCAACATTCGAAAATATAAGTTGCTCATCAAGTTCATGATAATTATCCCTCATCTGCCTCTGACAGTATTTGTGGAACTTATCAATTGAACCGCTATCTGCATCCCACATGAACTTAATGATTTTCTGTTCATTTATATTATCTGCATAGTTTCGTAATTCATCGTCAACCAATCTCGTTACATCATCCTCATCAGTACTCCATAACTTGTTGGCTTCGTCCCAAATAGCATAAAAGTCTCGCCCACGAATCATAAGGTCCTGAGATTTTTTCATGATAAACTTAGGCGAGATTACCAAGCCTTGTTTAGTTGGTACCGCAGATATTGTCATAAAGTCTAACATTCATCGTATGACCTCCTTTCTTCTTGGTGATTATATCGTTAAGTTTCATTCTATTTACCCTAACCTATACAAATTTGTCAATATACCACAACATACATGTCCATGTATCAACCTTTCGCAAATCGACAGGACTATCCCGTATTATAAATAAGCTTCCATGACCGTCCGATTCATATTCTCTTGCCAGGAATCTCTCAATAGTTTCTTCTACATATCTAAGGTCAAATCTTCGATCTGTCATACCAGCCAACCCCAAATTAGATACCATTTTCCAAAACCATTGAGAAGTACGGTCACCTAAGGAAGCATTATCCATAATATCCTCACACTTAAATGCTAATGCCAGCATCATTTCTAATACACTACAAGGACTATCAAGCTCATCTCTTGGACCTCTAATACGTATATGCTGAGTACACATAAATTGCCATCTCAATCCTTCCGAACCGTCATCTGCACGGTTTGCATCATCTGGTAATAACCATGTATACTCAACACTATTGAGGTATTCAAGTAGTCTTCGATAGCTATTTTCTTTTGCAAAACGCCCGTCGCATACTATGTGATACATCCATTCAAAATATTCGTTTTCCAAATCATTATGAATCATGCATTAACTCTCCAGAAATTCTTCGTATTCCCGCATAACCTCATAAACAATATGTTGCTCATTATTCTTAACATATACAGTATCAGGGTCTTCTTTATAATCTCCAAAATGGCTAGCAAAGTCATTTCCAATCAATTCTTCTGCATTACCAATCATTTTGTGACGGTCATTAGCCACAATACCATCTTCATAGTAATATAGACTAACTACTGTATAATCAGATTCTTCAAATTCTTCCGGACTGATTATACTGATGTTCTTATCTTTCATATCTCCGCTTTCCTCCTTATTTTCAGATTCTGTAAGATAACCATTTTGATTGATTATCTTATCAACAGCATCTACATCATCAGCATTTTTGTTATCGAACTCTGACTCTACATCATTATTAAGCGGCTTTGAGAAGCTTTCTTTTACTGAATCAATTTCTTCCTGAATCAGTTTCTCATATTTATCACTTAAAATTTTGTATGTTGCTAACGCTCCAATAGTGCCGCCAATAACAAAACATCCAATTTTACTAAATAAATTTTGCATAATCAATTGCTCCTTTACATATGACTAAAGTCAATCATGTCGTGATACCTATTGCCTGAATATGGTTTATCCAAGCCCGTTGCTCAAATTTTATCGTAAATTACCCCATCGACATTGAAATCAAGTAATATGCTACGCTCGTACCCATTTACAAAATCTCTTGTCTTCTCATTAAGCAAATCATAAATACCAAAATCTACGAAATTATCTCCAGTAGGATTCTTTTCATCATAAATCCAGCCAACTTGTGCACCTGCTGATGTACGCTGAAAACCGAGCATATCATATACTTCATTTAAGAATAAGCATCCCTTAGTTTTTAACATGTCATCAGCATATCGCTGTTGGTCCTTTAAAAACATTAGATTATATTCAGGGTCTTTAGTCCATCCGATGCATCCGTCATCAAATATTCTTGCATAGTCACTATATGTGTTCGGGTCTGCTACTTTTTCAGTAGTCTTTACAATTTCTTCCTTACCAGTTTTCTCGTTCACTTTGATTTCTTCAATTTCTTTGGTTCTAATATTGTATTTAAGTTCCTTATCCAGTTCTTCTCCAAACCGTTCAACAACACGACCACGATATTCTTTGAAGCTTCTATCAACAGTTGCATAAGCTGCTGCAAGTGCTGCATTGCGTTTACAGATAATATTATGTCCTGCAAGAATAGCTGTAATAGATGCAGTTCCTAAAATAACAGCAGGAGCATACAATTTTGCAAGTGCTACTCCACGCTGAGTATACATAATAGTGAGGTCTTTCTTATAATCAGTCTCTGTATACTTTTCAGAGAAGCCTGTTTCTTCTACATATTTCTTAGTTGCGTTAACATGTGCTCTTGATTCGGTAAGCACTTCATCAATTTTAGTAGTAGCCTTACAAGCCATGACAGTACTTGTCACTACTCCAACAATCCCGGAAACTACTAAAATTTCCGGACTATTTTTTTTCATTTTTAATGCAACTTTATGTAATTTTCTAGTTGCATTAGCTGGTAACTTAAATTTATTCATACTGATTTACTTCCCTTTCTGCATTATTATCTTTTCTCATACTTTCATCATTTCCGATGCACCATAAGAAACGAATATAGTTAATTGCATCTTTACACTTCTCTAAGAAATCATCTCTATCTGAGAAGTCATTTTTTTCTACTTTATCTCGTAAAGCCACAAGATGCTTTGTCATATATCCCCAGCATGCCTGAGCTGACGTACCTCCTGATATATCTGCTCCAATTCTGAAATTATGCAGGCAGTCACCGTTACCGTTCTCGGCATATTTCGAATTTTTTTCAAACAATGTCTGGATGCTATTTCCATCCAGTTCATTTAATAACTCTTTAAATTTATCTGAGTTCATAATCTTTATTTCCTTTCATTCTATTTAATCAATAGGCATCGCTTTAGGAAGCTTTAAAACATACCCATTACGGACTCTTACTACTTCTGCTGTACGAATATTAAACCACCCATATCTTAATGCTGTATAAGGTGGTGTTAATCTCGCAATTTCGTACATATCTGATACGGTCACCATGCCGTAAGTGTCAAGAATATCATTCATCTGGTCTTTTGTGAACTCCGCATCCCCGCGAGTCTCAAAAACTATATCATCGTAATCAAAACGGGAATTAGAAGAACGTTCACGGTCTCTATCTCTATCACGACGGTCTCTGTCATCATAATAACTACGATAAGAAACTCGTCCACTTGAGCTTGATTTTCTTCCTCCACGCGATTCACCGTAGAGAATCATATCAATACCATCGGTTACTATATCTGATATTGCTTTTTTAATGGCTGGCACTAACACATCCATAAGGATATATGATTTCACGTTAGCAGCATCTTCAGAAATAAGCAGTCCTGCAAACTTACGTGCCTCATTTGTTTTAGTGGATGTTCTACCACTAATTGTTTGCTTAACTCTCTTTTCTTCAGTAACAGATTCTTTTGATTCTTCCTTACTTTTATGAGAGTTCGGTTTATACTCTGCCATAGCATTTCTCCTCTTTATTTTTCTATTTTGATTTTTTCGAACGGTGGTATTAGTAATATGTAACCATTCTCCGTTTCTGTAATATAGAAATTATCGGTACTACTCCAACCGCTATTTGTAGTCCTGGTACCGTAGCATTTCCATACATCTGACATATCTGCGTAACCATAAATTTTAATTATGCTATTCAATTTAGAAATCGTATTTTCCGCTTGGGATTTAGTTTCATAAACAAAAGCATCAATATAGTCATTGTCGTTGAAATATGATTGACGTGCGATTTTATCAGATAACTTTTTAGCCAAAATTCCACCCGTGAACACTAATGCATACTTAAAAATATTTTTCATTATAGAGCTCCTTTTTATTTTTGATTTTATTAGTATAGCGGAAACGGATACGGGATTCGTAGCTCGTATCCACCTCTAGTTCTAACAACCTTAAAGTTATCTGTCTTAAACCAACCCCGCTGAGTATCACAATATTCAGCATTTTTAGAAACACAACAGATATCATACAAATCAGATACACTAGCAAATCCGTAATTTTCAATTATGCTGTCTAATTCAGAAATTGCTTTTTCTGCCGCTGTTCTATACTCAAAAACAATAGTTTCTACATAATTCACAGAATTTCTGTATACACGATGACGGAATTTATCAACTAGTTTATTAATTAAAACGTTACGAAAATCGTCATCCACTATCACTTTAATACTACAAATACCAACACCTGCTGATAATCCACCCATGAACACTAATGCATACTTAAAAATATTTTTCATTGCAATTCTCCTTTCAAATATTGACAAAAAGAAAAAGAGAAACCCAAGTTTTCACTCAGGTCCCCTTCTTCAAATTTCTGTTAATCCTCGATAGGTTCTTTGGATTCTTCGATGAAATCGTCAAGAAATTCTTCTTCGTCCTCGATAGGTTCTTCGACCCACCGAAGTCTCTTTCTAGTTTTCTTTTTAGACACACCTGTCTTTTTAGCCTTAAGCTTTTTGTATACCACTGCTCCTGCCGCAGCAACTCCAGCTCCAATAGCCAAAATGACTGGTAATGTCTTTCCAGAACCACCTTCAGATTCTACGTCTGGTTCTAAAGCCATTACCATAGGACTTAAAGTTTCCTCTGTTTCTGTTACTTCATTATTCATCATTTCTTCCATTGTTGTTTCCTCCTTGAATTTTGATTTTCTTTCATAACACACCTTGTAATTTTCGCGTGTATTAAGCATAGTATTTTGATTTATCATCAAAGCCATATTCAGGACGTCTTAAAAAGTCCATGATAATATACGCTTTTCCATTTTTGAGAGTAGCTTCTGTGCATGACGACTCGATCAGTCCGTCATCAATACACCAGCCAATATAATCGCTACAATTAGTATGGTCCAGTCCCAGTTCATCATATAAATCGCTCAAAGATACGAACATATCAGACATCATTTGCTTATTGATTCGGTTAATTGCAGCATCAATTTTACTGGTACTAGACAGAAATGTGCCATTTGTGAACGGGTCAATAAACCACACATCTCCGTCACTTGCTACAATTACGTTTGACTTATTTCTTACCGGTTCTGATTCCCTTTCAATAACTTTTTCAACCTTATCTTCAGCTAATTTCTGCTTGATTTCTTTTACTTTCTTTTCTGGTACGAGTTCTGCTACTTTATCTTTATACTCACTCAAAGCAGTTTCCGACAGTTTATATGCCGAATATAATGCAGCGTGTCTTCTACTATGTACTGAATTAGCTCCAATCAAGCACGACGCAGAAGCGCAGCCCAACAGAACTGCTGGAATGTATGGTTTCCATGCCACCTTTACAATTTCGACAGGCTCCAATTTAACGCGTCCGGATTCATCTCGCATGTATTTTTCTTCTTCAATTAATGCTAATGCCTTAGGTGTTGCTTTCACTGCTAAAACAGTTGTGGTAATCATGCCAGCAATACCGAGTCCTGTTAAAATTTCTGGGCTATGCTTTTTAACAGCTCTTTTTGCCATTTTGAAATACTGATTCATATTTCGATTTTTCATATTCGTTCTCCTTCCATGAACACTTTACTTTTATAAAGAAAAGAGACTCAACATTTAAGTTGAATCCCCTTTGCCCCCCTATTCAGGTTTCTTTTCAGATTGTCGTTCCTCAACAATCTCAGCTGCTCTTTGAGCAATCTCCTCTGTTTCATCTTTCGATGCGAGAATATTTACAACAAAACTTCCTACACCAAATACAGCTGACAGCAGAGTCAATATTGCTTTCTTGTTAGCTTTAATCTTGTCCATATTTGTACTCCTTTCTGATTTCTATAATAGTAATTGTTTGGTTCGCGGACCTATACCAAAGCTAATACATATAGTAGTTACCCACGTACTACAAAAGAAAAAGAGAAAATGTGTAGCTTACTATTAAACTGTCAGTCCTATTTCATACCTCCCACCTGGATAGGTTCTACACACCCATAGCCATTAGTCATTTAATAGTTGTTTCTCTCATAATAGCCGTTGTATTTTTCGCGACATTCATTCTAGTCGTAACCGTATAATTCTTTCCATTCTAATGATGGTTCTACAATCATATCAATCAAATAACAAATAGTGCCGTCCTTGAGTTCTGTTTTCCGATGATTAAAATCAATCCAGTAAGTACATTCGTCACTTACAGCCCATCCCAAATCATCTCCACCATCAATATGTGCTATACCAAGAAAATCGTAGAATTCGTTAAGTACTGCGTATCCTTGTGTAGTATAAATTCTGTTTATATGATATTCTGCCTGCAATACTTGTTCTAATGGTGCTTTAAAATATCGACGTCCATATACATCATAAAATAACTTCGGTTCACTATAATCATCTTCGAGATACTGCGTGTAACACCCCCATCCACTTTCTACGTATGGGTATATGGCTGTTGCATCTTCAGCATCAGCTGCTATAGAATCTATAATTTCGTTATGCATTTCTTCACCGTGCAGCTCTATCAGTTTTTCTCTATATCTCTTATAAGATTGGTCTAAAAGAGCATATGCACTTGTCAATGATGCCTGCTGTCGCTTATTTAGCATATTAGCTCCAAATATACATGCTAATGTTGTTCCACCTATTAATATCGTTGGAATGTACTTAGGAGCCACTACTTGAACTTTTTCCCATTTTGTTAATTCTTCTCCTTTCTCTTGTTCTGCCTGTTTAATTAATGATATTGCTTTCGGAGTTGCACGTGCTGCAAATATAGCAGTGACTATTACTCCAACCCCACCTAGACATGTTAGAATAGTTGGAGCATTTTGGTTGATGAGTACTCTTTTACTTTTTTGCATTTTAAATACCTCCTTGAAATAAAAAGTAAAAGAAACTGTATGGGACTTGAACCCATAACCCTCCAGAGTAATCTGGATGCTCTACCAATTGAGCTAACCGTTTCTCATAATACTATTTGTAAATTTCGCGAGCACAAAAAGAAAAGAGCCTTAGATTTCTCTAAAGCCCTCCATCTTGAAAATTATTTACATTTCTTTCGATTACAAAATGCAACCGCAAATAACGCAGTGCACATAAATGGATACATTACCACAGCACCATCTATTGCTCCAGATATAAATGCTGCTAGAATAGCTTTAAATCTATCAACTTTCCGTTCTGAATTGATGTTGTCGTCAAATGTTTCCATTAATTTTTCCTGCAATTCTGTTGCTAGTCCCATATTGTATACCTCCTTGAATTTTGATTTTCTTTCATAATAGTACATGTAAATTTTGCGAATAAAGAAAAGAGAACAGCATACGCTGCTCCCGTTGGGTTAATAACTTACATTTGTCATCGAATTATACGCTAACTCCTCTACATAATCCCAGCTAACCGTTTTTCCTTCATATGAAATAGTGTCGTTGTCTACCATTTCTAATCTTTCTACATTAAAGTCATCTCCGTAGATTTCTTTAAATGTATCAATATACAAATCGTGAACATACGATTCTATTTCTTCTGAAGTTTCTTCAGCCTCATTAACTGTTTCTTCATAGATAGAAGTTGTCTGTACTTCATCTTTAACTTCTGTATTCATATTACATCCAACAGCACACAATATTGCTGTTACTCCTATTAAAACTAATAATTTTTTCATAATCTTATCTCCTTCATAAAAATATTGTTATCATAGTTTCATAAAGGAGTATGTAATTTTCGCGTTCGATTTACCATATTGTTCAAAGAAAAAGAAAGAGCCTGAGTATATTTCAACTCATGCCCATTCTCAATTACTTGTTTTGTTCTAATAACAAATCAATCTTATTATTAATCAAGTTAATTTTTTCTATGGTCTCTGCCTGTTCTATAGAAATTTGTTTAGCAACTGATATTAATTTACTTATCGACTGCATAGCCTTAATTTCATCAGTCGTTATAGTTCCGATAGATTTAAAGCTTATTTGCCTGTAAGCTATTTCCATTAACTCATCAATCTGCTCATATAATTTTTCTACATATTTTACCATTTTTATTACCTCCTTGAAATAATATTTTCATAACATGCTATGTATTTATCGCGTCAGAGAAAAACAAAAGAGCCTTAGATTTCTCTAAAGCCCTCTATTTTGAAACCTATTTACGTTTCTTCTTTCTAAGTTTTTTAATGAACCATATAATAATCCATATACATACAATAACGTCACCAAATAGTATGACACCAACTGCTCCAGTAATGCTCATTACTAAAACACTTGCAGTCAAAAGTATTGCCAACATTATTACTAAAATTGTAAATAAAATCATTTTTGATTCCTCCTTAAAATAATATTTTCATAACAGTACATGTTAATATCGCGAATCATACAATACGCCTATCAAAGCATGTTTCCCATCGTTCTCTTGGAATTGGTTTCATTTTCATATACCACATAATTTGTCTAATTGTAACCGTTGGATATATTCCATTGATAGCTTCACCAGCTCGTTCATCAAAAAATTGCTTGAACTTTGGATGCAGATACAAGTCGTCATTAAGCCATGGGTCTATTTCTCCCCAATGAGTTTCTTTTGTATCCGGATTATACCTTTGCTGTATAACGCCCAATCCACAATTTCCAATTTTAAACAAGGTACATCTGCTATAAACAGGATGATTGCATTCATATACAAACCCATACATTGAACGATAATTTTGTGGCTTTTCATAAAAATATCTCATAATATTCCTTTACAAAAAAGAAAAGAGACCCTAGAATTTAAGGGTTCCGCTTCTCTGCAATTTTCTAGTTTTTAATGGCATTATAATTTTGAAATCAAATATAGTTTTTACAAATTCTTTTAAATTAACTTTGTAATTCATTCTAACGTAATTAAAAAAAGAGAGGGTATAAACCCCTCTCAAATTAGATTAATATTCTTTAATTTCTGTTCCATCATCCATTACTGAATATTTGTGCATATCTCCTCTCTGTACATGTCTGACACATTTGCATACAGGGCATTCGAAATAATCAAGTGGATTTGATGATATTTTTTTCTTATCACGATTGACGGGTCCGCAAATATACTTACCCTCTTTATAAGAATAATGATAGTTTGTAAACTTCCAATCGTTTTCGGTCTTCTCTTCCTCCGTCATTTCAAACAGACTCCTGCATCTTTCGCATCTAAATCTGTACAATACTTGCGCTCTTTTCTGTAATGTTTTCATATAACATACCTCCTAATATTTTTCTATAATAGAAGATGTAAATCGTGCGAAATGTAGATAAAACAAAGAGCCTTAGATTTCTCTAAGACCCTCCATTTTGATTTACACTTTACTTTTTGTGAAGTATTTTCTGCACCATACCTCTACTGATTACTGAAGAAAGAACTCCGTTTTCTTCAAACTTGAGTACTTTACATATCCCCCAGCAAGTCATAAGCAACTCACCTCCTACTTTGACTGCTGATAAAATGTTTTTTGTTCTACAATCTTTTGTAACCTGCTCAAGTTGTTTCTCTTTCATAGTCTGTTCTGCCTCACGAACATCGAATTTATCCTGATACTCTAATTCAAGCTTGTCCATATCATTGTATTTATCTAACAATTTAGACAGTGCTTCAGTAGCTGATTTATGTTGCTCTGTGCCGGGTTGCAATTTACCTATCTCCTCAATTTCTTTTCTGATTTCTTCCTCCAGCAAATGTTTTGTATTCATGTTAAATACCTCCTTAAAATATTTTTCATAAAAGGGTGTGCTATTCTCGCGTAAGCACTATACGCTTCTTTTTATTAAGCTTTTGATATGGAACGAGTCTTACATTAATACTGTATAAATCTTCTTCGTCAGACACTTTCTCAAGCTTGAAGAACCCGTATCCGGTTTTAATACGAGTAAGAATAGTCGACAATAAAATGCCAACCGCAACTCCAATCAATAACATTACTGCTTCATGCATATTTGGCTTCTCCTTTCTGTTATGTTTTATAAAAATTTCCATTAAAGAAAATTTTTCACATTAGAACTCTACTGTACTTTTCAGTAATCTGAGTACGGAACAGGATGTGTAATTCTAAGCTAGATTAAAACTGGCTAACCTAGATTAGAAAAAAGAGAAGACTCAGACTATAAAGTCTCAGCCTTAATTTCTTTGAAACCATAACTTCTAAGAAGATTCTGAGAATCCTCCTTGACAGAAGTTACATTTAATTTCATAGTTCCATTTTCATTTTCACTGATTACACAGTAAATGTTGAACTTTTGTCTAAGTTCTTTCTTTTCTGCGTATGCTCTGCAAAAATTCTTGAATCCATCTTTTTCGAAATATATTCTTGTCATATTAATCTCTCCTTGTATCTGTTATATAGTTTCATAAAGGAGCATGTAATTTTCGCTTTCAGAAAAAAAAGAGCCTTAGATTTCTCTAAAGCTCCAGCTCTAAATTTACTTTAACACTTTCATCTCAGATAAAATATCTGAAAGTCGTTCACCATTTTTCTTACGTTTATCAATTTCAAGCCACTCCTGATTTGTAAGCTCTCTACGTAATTTCCAATAATGTCCAAGAGAACGGTCATAGCAATACAAATCTTTCAAATTTTCCTGCTTACGTAAGTTAATTCGTTTGCCTACAGCTTTCGTGATAGTTGCAGCACCTCCGATAATAACTGGCGTAAGAGTAATAACTGATTATCTGTTTCTTTCTAACCACCTTTTTCCATTTTGAATTTTTGTGTTGAGCTTTTCTTTAATAACTCTTTTCTTTGATTCACGTTTGAAATCCTCCATCTGTACAACTTCCATATTCGTACTCCTTTCTTATGTGTATTGTATTTTCATAAAAGCATGTGTTTGAATCACGATACGATAAAAAGAAAAAGAGCCCAAGCATTACGCCTGAGCTTCATCTTCATCTGCTTCTTCAATCATCTTCTCGATTTCAAATAGCTTGTAAATTATTTTCATAAGCAGAGTAAACAATACTCCATTCATACATAAAAATACATTGAAATCAAAGAGCTTCCATATGGTTGCTCTAATCATAGAATACCCGTCCATTAAAGCCGCCCATTCATATAAACTGTATGTTCTGTTTGGAACAAACCAGTCTAAATTATGGTCAACTAATAGATAAGTAATACCTGTAAGAATTACCATACCTGCTAATATCTTTGTTATCTCTGTTACCATTTTAATAAATTTTTTCATATTATTCTCTCCTTTATAAAATATTGTTATCATATTTTCATAACATACTATGTAAATTTCGCGTCTTGGAGAAAAGGAAAAGAGACCCTATTTAGAGCCTCCAAACCCGTAGCGAATTGTTCTGTATATGCTACGGAAAAACCACACAAAGAATCCAACAATAACAGTTATCAATAACCATTTTAGGATTCCTTTTATTATTTTCCAAATCATTTACAGTTCCTCCTTTCCTTAATAGGATAAGATTCTATCGCGTGGTATACTAAAGTGCATAAAAAGAAAAGCCCGGGTTTTTATAACTCGGACTCTTTCTATAAATATATATATGATTTTTATTTTGTATTTGAAAATTTAACGACAACTTCTCTGTCTTTTACTAAGTCATCCAAAAACTTATGAATCAATTCTTCAGCATGTTCGTCTGCTCTTTCTAATAATAAGTCTATATCGATTGATGGGTTATCATCAATATCTTCTTTAGCTTTAGCTATGGCATCAATTACATCTTCTTCTGTCTTCCAATTAAATATAGCCTTTTTCTCATCTTGGAATTCTATTGAATCTGGGTCTAATTCTGGTGTACCTAACACTTTTGCATGTGGTATAGTAACAATCACTTTACCGGACGGTCTATCAACGTCAACTTCACTCATATCCACACCTGCTTTAAGTGTAGCATTGTAATACATTACAAATCCCTTTTTAGTAATAAACGGTATACTTCCTTTTTCCATAGGCACCCTAGCGGTATACGTTATTTGTTGGGTCGTTAATTCGCCCATATCTTGTAATTTTGCTGTAATGTAAGTGGTTGACACTTCCGATTCTTTATTAAATATTTCTGAAAACTTATTATTACAATCCCATCCAATGATAAAACCTAATACAAAAATTGCTAATGCAACAACAATCTTTATAGTCCATTTGTTCATTGATAAATTTATACGTTTGTTATCTTTTGACATACCTATCATATTTTATCCTCCGTACCAACTTTATAATATACAAATTATACCATGTATCAATGTATCTTGTAAATCAGCAGTTAAAAGAAAGAGCCCTAGTTAGGACTCCTCCTCAATTTCTTCGTATTCATAGTCATCATCTTCGTATACTGATTCTTCGTCAGTAAGTTTACGAATAATTGATGATACTAAATTTGTTGAACCAGCTACAATAATTGTACATGTAATAGCTTTATGTAACATAGTTATTACTGATTAACTAGTTACAGTTCTAACCGTGTCATTCCATGCCATTCTAAATGACATATCATTCAACGATAAGAACCATATAGTGCACATTAATACTATTGTGATACCCCAGCTAATAATACTTATTGCATTACTGCGGTTTTCAACATTTTTCATCATTTTCTTCATTTTATTTTCCTCCTTAAAATGCGTATAAATATCGTTTTATTTCATAACATGACATGTAAATTTCGCGGACAGTTATATACTTTTTATCAGTAACATGATATTATCAATTCAGGAGGTGTAATATTATGAGTATTAAATTTTGTGTAACTGATGACGAGATTATAGAATCTTTCCAAAACAGCATACCAGTTTGCGAGTGCGATGCTCAAATGGAAGTAGATGACTGTAATGACCTTTATATATGTCCATCTTGCGGTCTTACAGTAAATCAAAGGTACTATGATACTCATCATCAGTATTTGGAGCTTGTTAGACCATATGTCATAAATTACGATGATTTATATGACGAATATGACGATGAAGATGTTCCTGTAGGATGTGCTGATTGTGGTAATCCAGCATATCCACAATGTAAAGTGTCTTGTTCTCTTTTTGACGACTAGTCGCGAATTTTGTTGAGCAGCCAAAAGAATTTTCTGTAGGACTCATAATATACATCTTTACAACATGGAATGTTATAACGAACCCTGAGTACATCGTATGAAAGCGCCTCTGTTACTCCAAGTATTAAGTATTTAAAAATCTCAGGTTCGGATTCTTTTGCTGCTCTTTCTACCATCCCCATTTTTTCACATAAATTAGCTCTAATAACACTTATACGTTCTGTTGGGTTGGATATATTGTATTGAGTCCGGCACATTTCAAGTCCTCTGCTATTACTACTAAAATATCCAAGTGACATATAAGTCTGTTTCCAAATAGGATACTGCAAACAAAAATGCTTTAATTCATAGTATCTATGTCTTTCTATCCAATATGGATTTTTCTTTGATAATTCTGGTCTGATTGTGGTTGCCATTATTCACGTTCTCCTTTCCAAATGTACCCAGTATCTTCATACAATTTTAGTGGCGATATGTAATAATTAATGCGTCCTCGCCTGCTATCCATTTCTTCAATTTTAGTTACAACTTTTCCGTTTCTTGTAGCTGTTCCAATATTCAAATAACCTGTTATTATACCTGCTCGTATCCATGAACAATCTTTTCCATAAACACGTGCTGCTATTCTTACCGGCACAGACCCTGTTCCAAAATTAATAGAATCCATTTTGATTTCATCTCCTTTCTGCGACAATCATATACATTTATCTACTTTTTGTAAAAACAAAGTCGGTGGGTAAAAATATTCTAAAAAAAAAGAGAGACCCTTATAATTACAGGTCTCTGTCTCTTAAAATCCATCTTGCCATTGTCATCTCACATGGGTAATCTTCGTAATCTAGGTCGTCAGAAGTAATTTGTCCACTTAATACACCCATAACAATGTCTTTATCGTATTGTATATAAGGAAGTATGTGCATTGGTAATTCTCTATGTAATCTACCACATTCAATGCACCTCATTCTTCTTATGTAAATATAGTTTTTAACTCCTTTCTTCACGCGCATTATACGCATTACGTGATCATACGGCTTTAGTATTCCTCCACACACAGGGCATGTGATTTCGCCCTCGTATATCATATGTCACCTCCGTCCGGTTATACTAATACAAGAGTTGACTACTCTTACTCAATATGCTATATATTAAACTTGAAAACCTCAACAGGTAAATATTGGAAGAAATGGCGGTAAAATCATGTTAACTAAATGTCAGGAATGTGAACTACAGGTAAGTGACAAAGCAATTGTTTGTCCTCATTGTGGTTACCCATTAAAAGGAACTCAAAAACCAAAAAGACGCAATACACCAAAAAGAATGCGTTTGCCTAATGGGTTCGGTAGTATTACAGAGGTAAAGAACCGTAATTTACGAAATCCTTTTCTAGCAAGAGTATGTACTGGAAAAACTCTAGAAGGGAAACCCATTCTGAAACCCCTTAAACCCAAGTCTTATTTCAGAACATATAACGAAGCGTATGAAGCTCTAACAGAATATAACAAAAATCCGTATGATTTGGATTTAGACATAACTGTAAAAGAGTTGTATGAAAAATGGTCTTCTGAATATTTTAAAAATGTTTCTGAAACAGCGGTACGGACTGTTACATCGGCATGGGCTTATTGCTCTGATGTTTATAATATGCGAGCCAAAGATTTACGTGCTAGGCATATTAAAGGATGTATGGACAACGGATACCGTATTGAATATCGAGGAAAAAGAAAAGGCGAAAAAATTTATGCTACTGCTGGAACTCAATCTAGAATTAAATCATTATTCAATGTTATGCTGGATTATGCTATAGAGTACGAAATTGTAGATAAGAATTATGCTAGGACTTTTTCTATATCAAAAGAAACTGCTGAAATAATAGAAAAAGAAAAAATTCCTCATATTAAATTTGAGGAGAAAGAACTTGAAATACTTTGGAACAATGTTGGTAAAGTTAAATTTGTTGATTGGATACTGATTCAATGTTATATGGGATGGAGACCTCAAGAATTAGCCATGTTGCGTCTCGATGAAATTAATCTAGATGAATGGTATATGAAAGCTGGACTAAAAACCGAGGCCGGAAAACAGAGAATAGTTCCAATCCACACAAAAATACGTGAATTTGTAAAACAAAATTATGATTTTGCCGTTTCAATTAACAGTGAGTATTTATTCAATGATAAAGGACAAACACATGCCGGTTCTTGGAAAATAACTTATGATAAATACGCAAATAGATTTGAAAAAGTAATAGAATATTTGAATCTCAACCCTAATCATCGCCCACATGACCCTAGAACTACTTTTGTTACAAGATGTAAGAAAGCTCATGTTGACGAATATGCTCTGAAAGAAATGGTTGGTCATACTATAAAAGATATTACTGAGTCAGTTTATACTGAACGAGATGTTGAATGGCTAAGAGAAGACCTAGAAAAAATGCAATAAGGAGAGCCCGCTTTATATAACAGACCCTCCTATATATTTTTACTTTTTCTATCGACAAGTCTATATCGACAAATAATCGACAAATAGTCGACAAATAGTGTCATTTTTAATACTTTTTATTGCTTTTAGCGAAGTCTAAAATTCCTTTAAATACAGGATTTCTTAGAATTTCCCAGCTTTTACTGCTTCCTCAACGCTGACCGCTACTGCCACTGTCATTCCGACCATCGGGTTGTTACCTGCCCCAATCAGTCCCATCATTTCTACATGGGCCGGAACAGAGGATGAGCCTGCGAACTGTGCGTCAGAATGCATACGTCCCAAAGTATCTGTCATACCATAGGAAGCCGGTCCTGCTGCCATATTATCCGGATGAAGGGTACGTCCTGTTCCTCCACCAGATGCAACTGAGAAGTACTTCTTTCCTGCTTCGATACATTCTTTCTTATATGTACCTGCTACCGGATGCTGGAAACGGGTTGGATTTGTTGAATTTCCGGTGATGGAAACATCTACACCCTCTTTCCACATGATTGCCACACCTTCACGGACATCATTGGCACCATAACAGTTTACTTTTGAACGAAGTCCGTCAGAATATGCGATTCTCTGCACTTCTTTTAATTCTCCTGTATAGTAATCATATTCTGTCTGCACATAGGTAAATCCGTTGATACGGGAAATAATCTTGGCTGCGTCTTTTCCAAGTCCGTTTAAGATAACACGGAGTGGTTTCTTACGAACTTTGTTTGCCTTCTCTGCAATACCAATGGCACCTTCTGCTGCCGCAAAGGATTCATGTCCTGCAAGGAATGCGAAACAGTCTGTATCTTCTTCCAATAACATCTTCCCAAGGTTACCATGTCCAAGACCTACCTTACGCTGGTCAGCTACCGAACCAGGAATACAGAATGACTGAAGGCCTTCTCCAATTGCTGCTGCCGCTTCTGCTGCAGTACGGCAGTTCTTCTTAATGGCAATTGCTGCCCCTACTGTGTATGCCCAGCAGGCATTTTCAAAACAGATTGGCTGAATTGCCTTCACCTGTGCATAGACATCCAGTCCGGCATCCTTTGTAATCTTCTCTGCCTCTTCAATGGAAGCAATTCCATAACTATTTAATACTGCATTGATGTTGTCAATACGTCTTTCATATGATTCAAATAAAGCCATGTCTCAAGTCCTCCTACTCTTTTCTTGGGTCAATGATTTTCACTGCGTCTTCCACACGGCCGTACTGACCCTGTGCTTTTTCCCATGCTTCGTTCGGAGTATCCCCTGATTTAATAAAGTCAGTGAATTTTCCAAGACTTACAAATTTATATCCGATAATTTCATCATTGGCATCCAGTGCAATTCCAGTTACATAACCTTCTGCCATTTCCAGATAACGAGGTCCCTTCTCCAGAGTTCCGTACATCGTACCAACCTGAGAGCGAAGTCCTTTTCCTAAATCCTCCAGTCCTGCGCCAATGGCAAGTCCGTCTTCTGAAAATGCACTCTGTGTTCTTCCATATACAATCTGCAGAAACAGTTCACGCATAGCTGTATTAATTGCGTCGCAGACCAAATCGGTATTCAGCGCTTCCAAAATCGTCTTTCCCGGAAGAATCTCGGCAGCCATGGCTGCGGAATGGGTCATTCCTGAACATCCGATGGTCTCTACCAGTGCTTCCTGAATGATTCCGTCCTTGACATTCAGTGTCAGCTTACATGCTCCCTGCTGCGGTGCGCACCAGCCAACACCATGTGTAAAACCGGACACGTCAGAGATTTCCTTAACCTGTACCCATTTCGCTTCTTCCGGAATTGGTGCCGGTCCATGATTTGCACCCTGCGCAACCGGACACATCATTGTTACTTCCTGTGAATATATCATCTTAATACCCCTTTCAAATGTAAATTTCACGCTTAGAGAAATGTCTTATCATCTCGCATTATCTACCAAATATTTTCTCATAGTTTGACAATTTCGTCAATTGGTTCTTAGCAATCCAGAAGCTTTTCCCGAAGGAGTGTAAGCGCCTGTACAACGGAGGAATCCCGGTTTCGTTCCCGGTTTCCGGTAAACTGACATTTCTTTACATAAACTTCGCCCTGCACATAGCAGCCGATATACACCAGACCCACCGGTTTTTCCGGAGTTCCGCCTCCCGGTCCTGCAATTCCGGTTACACTTAAGGCTGCGTCCGCACCTGCTTCTTTTGCTGCGCCCATTGCCATTTCCCTTGCCGTTTCTTCACTGACTGCACCAAAGGTTTCCAGTGTCTCATGCTTCACACCAAGAAGTTTTTCTTTTGCAGCATTTGCATAAGTAATATAGCCCTCGTTATAAACTTCGGAAGCCCCTGCCACATTCATAATGCGCCCTGCCAGTTTGCCTGCTGTACAGGATTCTGCTGTTGTAACTGTAAAATTTTTTTGTTTTAACAACTCGACTACCGCATCTTCCAGAGTGACATTTTCTTCTGTTGTATAAATGGCCTTTCCGAAACGTTTCTTCATTTCTTCCAGCATCGGTGCCATCATTGCTTCCGCTTCTTCTTTGGTTTTTGCTTTTGCAGTAATGCGGAAATGTACCTCTCCGGTCTTGGCATATGGAGCGAGGGTCGGATTGCTCTGTTTGTCCATCAAGTCTGCCACCATGGTCTCTGCGGCACTTTCCCCGATTCCACATATTTTCACCATTCTGGAGTAAATACCCTCCGGCTGCTGTTTGTTTAAATACGGTGCCACATCCTTTTCAAACATCGAATGCATTTCTGCCGGAGGACCCGGCATTAGAATTGCAGTCTTTCCATTTTCCCGGTCCTCTAAAATCAGTCCTGGTGCTGTTCCATTATCGTTATCCAGAATGATTGCACCCTCCGGAATCATAGCCTGCTTCCAGTTATTTTCCGTAATATGACTCCGGTTCAGCCTCTGCATATAAGTGGTAATCCGCTCTTTGGTGTGTTCATCCAGATAGAGTTCTCTGCCAAATACTTTTGCCACAATCTCTTTGGTTAAATCATCCTTCGTAGGTCCAAGACCTCCCGTCAGAATAATAATATCTGACCTTTCAAGCGCCTGTCTTACCGCTTCTTCCAGCCTTCCTTCATTGTCCCCAACAACACTCTGCCGATATAAAGAACAACCCAGCAAAGCGCACTGCTCTGCCAGGTATGTTGCATTTGTATTCACAATGTTGCCAAGTAAAATTTCAGTTCCCACGGAAATGAGTTCCACTACCATTTTACATGCCTCCCTTAGTCAATACTTCCTTATTCTTCATAATATAATCTATCAGTGAAATCAAAGTCAGTGCCACCGCAATAATCGTAAGCACACCTTCTAAATCACTGAAAATTCCACCTAAATCTGCAATCTTTACGATAATCAGTGCCATCTGGGAAACAGTCTTAAATTTGCCCCAGTAGTTTGCTGCAATCACAATCCCATTATCAGATGCCACAAGGCGGAAACCACTGATGATAAATTCTCTTGCAATGATAATCAGTGTTACCACTACATTCAGCCTGTCCATTGAAGTAAGACAGATTAAAGCAGTACACACTAACAGCTTATCCGCAAGCGGGTCCATAAATTTTCCAAAATTTGTAACCAGATTCCGTTTTCTCGCAATCTTTCCATCCAACATATCTGTCAGACTTGCCACGCAGAAAATAACAAGTGCAATCCATTTATCCGCACTTCCCGTAACATCCGCCAGCAAAAATACAACAAAGAAAGGAATCATGATTACTCTCAATATTGTCAGCTTATTTGGTAAATTCATAATGCTCCTCCTATATCAGTTCTCCAATCAGGTCATATTCCATTGCTCCGGTCACTTTCACCTTTGCAAAATCACCTGACATGAGTTCTTCATCTGTATTTACGAAAATCAGTCCGTCTACGTTCGGCGCATCACGGTAGGTTCGTCCCACATAGGCATTCTCATCGGCCACTTTCCCTTCAATCATAACAAGGAGTTCCCTGCCAATCATATCTTCTGCCTGTTCGAATACGATATCCTGCTGAAGTTCCATCAGTTCAGCCTGACGGTCTTCTTTCACTTCTTCTTCAATCTGACCGTCCATCTTCGCAGCCGGTGTATCTTCTTCCGGTGAATAGGTAAATACACCAAGACGCTCAAATTCCATCTGGTCTACGAAATCCATCAGTTCTTCATGGTCTTCCTCTGTTTCTCCCGGGAATCCGGTAATAAGAGTAGTACGAAGGGCAATGTCCGGCATGGCATCACGCAGTTTCTCAATCGTTTCGATCAACTGTGCCTTCGAAGTTCTTCTTCCCATCTTCTTTAAAATAGCATCGCTTGCATGCTGGATCGGAAGATCCAGATAATGACAAATCTTCGGTTCTTCCTTCATAGTCTGAATCAGTTCATCGGTAATTTCTTCCGGATAACAATACAAAATACGAATCCATCGGATACCGTTAATCTTACAAAGCTCTCTTAAAAGCTTCGGAAGCATTTTCTCACCGTAAATATCCTGTCCGTATACGGTTGTCTCCTGTGCTACCAGAATCAGTTCCTTCACGCCGCCATCCGCAAGCTCTTTTGCTTCTTTTAACAGGTTTTCCATCGGCACGCTGCGGTAATTACCGCGCACCTTTGGGATAATGCAGTAAGTACAGTGCTTGTCACATCCTTCTGCAATCTTCAGGTAAGCGAAATGTCCTCCTGTTGTCACCAGACGCTTGGTCTTGACTTCTGGAAGATAGTCCACATCTTTCATGGTAATACGTGACTGTCCACGTTCAGCCATATTGTCACTTAATACGCTGTCAATGATGTTCCCAATTTCCTCATAAGAGGTGGTTCCAAGAACTGCATCTACTTCTGGAATTTCTTTCAAAATCTCATCTTTATAACGTTGTGCAAGACATCCTGCAACAATCAGTGCCTTGAGTCTGCCGTTTTCCTTAAGCTGTGCCATCTCCAGAATATTCTGTATGCTTTCTTCTTTGGCATCATGGATAAAACAGCAGGTATTAATAATGATGACATCTGCTTCATTCTCATCATCCACCATCTGGTGCCCGCGCTGTGCAAGGATTCCAAGCATCACTTCGGTGTCAACCAGATTCTTATCACATCCAAGTGAAATGAATAATATATTCATAATCTGCTTCTCCTATATATTCACAAGGCAGATACAATCGCTTGCATCTGCCTTATTTCTTACTCTTCCTCTTCTGTTTCTTCTGCGATGATTTTAATCTTTCCACTGTTCAGTTCATCAATTGCAATCGACAGTGGTTTCTCTCCACTCTTAACAGGAACTAGAGCCGGGTCACCATCAATTAACTGTCTTGCTCTCTTTGCTGTTGCAAGAACGATAGAATAACGGCTGTTTACAATCTTGGTTGCGCCTTCTTCTACGTCCTGATTTACTACTTTCATTAAATCTGAATATGACGGATGTAACATCTCACATTCTCCCTTCTACATATAAATATTCAAACAAAGTTTTCCTTCTACAGTTCCTGCAGTTCTTTACGAATCTGTTCAATCATCTTCTGACAGTGATTTACCTTCTTATGTTCTGCCTGAATGACCTGATGCATTTCTTCCATACAGGTATCGATATCATCATTAACAATCAGATAATCATAGGAATCCATGTACTGTGCCTCTTCTATGGCACGCTTCATTCTGGCTTCAATCACTTCCATTGATTCTGTTCCTCTGCCAATGAGTCTCGCTTTTAACTCTTCGGCACTTGGCGGAGTCACAAATAACAGTAATGCATCCGGATACTTTTCTTTTACCTTCAGTGCACCCTGAATCTCAATTTCAAGGATGACATCTCTTCCAGCTTCTAACTGGCTTGTTACATAACTTTCTGGTGTCCCATAGTAATTATCAACATATTTAGCATACTCTATAAGTTCATCCTGTGCAATCATTTTTTCAAATTCTTCCACACTCTTGAAAAAATATTCTTTTCCATGGGTTTCTCCCTGACGGGGTGCTCTGGTTGTCGCAGAAACCGAAAGCGCATAATTGTCATAAGTCTCCAGCAGTTTCTTCATCAATGTTCCTTTTCCTGCGCCGGAAAAGCCCGAAACAACAATAAGAATTCCTTTATCCTGATTCTTCATCTTCTCTCCCACTTTCCTTCATTCACCATATTTGGAACATATATTATAACACATTCTGCTATCATTTGGAAAGACTATTCGATATTCTGTATCTGTTCACGCACTTTTTCAATTTCTGTTTTCAGAGTAATGGCATAATTAGAAACAGTCAAATCATTCGCCTTGGATAAAATGGTATTCGCCTCACGGTTCATTTCCTGCGCGATAAAATCAAGCTTACGTCCGATTCCTTCTGTGGCTTCCAGCGTATCCTTCATATGCTTGATGTGGCTCTTTAATCTTACCACTTCTTCATCTGTGCAAATCTTATCTGCAAACAAGACAATTTCAGAAGCCATTCTGCTCTCATCAATCTGAGTATCCGCCAGAAGCTCCCGGACCTTCGTCTCTAACTTTTCTCGATATTCAGCAACAATCTGTGGAGAGCGTTCTTCAATAAGAACAACAGTTTCAAGCATTCCATCCAGTTTTCCGATAATATCCTGCTTCAGCTGTTCGCCTTCTTTCGTGCGTGTCTCTACAAACTGTCTGCAGGCACCGTCTAATGCTTTCTGAAGTCCATTCCACAATTCTTCTTCGTCCACATCCTGTTCTTCCATGGTAAGCACTTCCGGACATCTGGATAATGAATACGCACTTACATCGCCATTAATACCAAACTCGGTCTGCATCTGTTTAAAATAATTCAGGTATTCTGCTGCCAGTACGTGATTATATTTCAGAGAAACCTGTTCTTCCGACAAATCTTCATATGTGATAAAAATATCTACTTTGCCTCGCTGTACATAGTCTTTTAACCGGTTACGGATTGCAGTTTCAAAATAATTCAACTTCTTTGGCATGCGCATATTCACATCCAGATATCTGTGGTTTACACCCTTCATCTCAACGGTGAATTTTCGTTCTGCCTCGGACACCTCGCATCGTCCGAATCCTGTCATACTTCTAATCATTTGCTTTTCCTCTTCTCATCTGTCATTTAGACGCAAATCTACTCATATAGTATACGGCATTTTTAAACCCTCGTCAACGCAAGAAAAAAAAGAAAAGAAATGGAGTTTGCCTCCACTTCTTCTCTTCTACCTATTCAGATTATTCCAGCCTCAGCTCACAAGTTCTCTTACGACAACATCATTCGGTCATTTGCGAACTCGCCGCCGCTTACTTCCTCGAATTTTGCCAGCAGATCGGCAACCTTCAGATTCTTCTTTTCTTCTCCAGACACATCGTAAATAATCCGACCTTCATGCATCATGATCAGACGGTTTCCATAAGTAATGGCGTCTTTCATATTATGTGTGACCATCATGGCTGTCAAATGATTTTCAGAAATAATTTTCTCTGAGATTTCCAGTACTTTAGCAGCCGTTTTCGGGTCCAGTGCTGCAGTGTGTTCATCCAGAAGAAGCAGCTTCGGATGCTCCATGGTTGCCATCAGAAGGGTAATCGCCTGTCTTTGTCCACCGGATAACAGACCAACCTTGGCAGTCAGACGATTTTCCAGTCCCAGATTCAGGGTTGCCAATAATTCCCGATATTTTTCCCGTTCTTCCTTCCGGATTCCAAGACGGAGGGTACGTGGTTTTCCTCTCCGCGCTGCAAGTGCCATATTTTCTTCAATCTGCATATCCGCAGCCGTTCCGGTCATCGGGTCCTGGAACACACGGCCAAAATATTTTGCTCTCTTATGCTCCGGAAGATTGGTGATGTCCTCTCCATCTATCAGAATTTGTCCTTCATCTACATAGTAAACACCGCTTAACATATTAAGAAGTGTAGATTTTCCTGCTCCATTTCCACCGATGATGGTCACAAAGTCACCGTCATTTAAGGTCCAGTTGATTCCTCTTAAAGCAGCCTTTTCATTGATGGTTCCCTTATTAAATGTTTTGTGTATATTTTTTATTTCCAGCATAATCTGTTCTCCCTTCTTCTACGCTCTTCCCTGTTTTGGTCTTATCTGTGCTTTCCAGTAAGGAATACCAAGGAATAAGGCTACAACCAGTGCGGAGAACAGTTTCAGATCATTGGCATTCAGACCAAGTCTGAGAACCAAAGTGATTACGATATAGTAAATAATTCCGCCAATTACAACTGCGGTCATACGGAGGGCAAAGTTTTTAAAGATTTTTCCGAAAACAACTTCTCCGATAATAACGGCTGCAAGACCGATTACGATAGCTCCACGGCCCATGTTGACATCGGCAAATCCCTGATACTGCGCCAGAAGTGCACCTGCAAGTGCAACAATTCCATTGGAAATAACAAGTCCCATGATTTTTCTCGTATTCGTGTTGATACCGTTGGCTCTTGCCATGGCCGGATTACAACCTGTGGCACGAATGGAATGTCCCATTTCTGTTCCGAAAAACCAGTATAAAATTGCAATCAGAACCACTACGAAAACAAGTCCTACAATAATGGAACGGGTAATATATCTCAGAGATACAAGCAAATCATAATTCATGACACTTAACGTCTGGTTTGCCTTGTTTCCTAAAATTCTTAAGTTCACGGAATAGAGTGCAAGCTGAGTAAGAATTCCTGCGAGAATTGCCGGAATACCAAATACTGTATGGAAAATTCCCGTCGCCAGTCCTGCAAGACATCCTGCTAAAATAGCTACCAGCATAGCTACTTTGATATCCATTCCACTAATCGTACACATAACAAGAACGGCGCCACCTGTTCCAAACGAACCGTCCACCGTTAAATCTGCCAGATCCAGTACACGATATGTAATGTAAACTCCAATTGCCATAATTCCCCAGATAATACCCTGGGCCGCCGCGCCCGGAAGCGCTGTGAAAAATCCTAACATAGTCCCTCTCCTCCAAAAAGGCGGTAGATTTGTTATCCACCGCCTCTATTTTACTTCTTTTTTGTCTATCCTTTAGTTGCCTGACATATCAATTGCTTCATAATCTGAAGGTATTGTGATATTAAGTGCTGTTGCACGGTCTTCTACATATTTCTTTGTAAGTTCTGTTGCAAACTGGATATCCATATCAGCCGGGTCTTTTCCGTTTACAAGAATATCGTAAGCCATTAAACCTGCCTGATATCCGATGCTGTAGTAGCTGATAGAAAGTGTAGCCACACCACAACCTTTACAGATTCCTTCTTCACCTGCAATAACAGGGATGTTAGCAGGAGTTGCAATTTCATTTACTGCTGCTGTTGCAGATGCGATTGTGTTATCAGTAGGAATGTAAATGCAATCCACTTCGCTGCAGGCTTTTGTTGTTACACTTGCGATTTCATTGGTATCAGCAACTGTGTAGGATTTTACTTCTAAACCAAGTTTTTCCAGTTCTTCTGTGACTACATCTGCCTGATATTTTGAGTTTGCTTCTGCTGAGCAGTAAAGCACACCGACTGTCTTTGCATCTGGAAGCAATTCTTTTACCATAGCTGCCTGTTCTGCAAGTGGAGCTAAGTCTGCTGTACCAGTTACATTGATTCCGGTTTTACCAGTCCAGTCTTTGATATCCAGTGCTGTTGCAAAATCTGTTACAGAGGTTGCCACGATTGGGATATCGGCTGTAGCTGCCATAGCTGCCTGAAGTGCCGGAGTTGCATTTGCCATAATCAAATCTACATTGTCATTTACAAACTGTGTTGCGATTGTTGCACATGTTGCAGAATCGCCCGCTGCATTCTGTACTGTAATCTCTACATTGTCTCCAAGCTTTTCTTTCAGAGCATCCTGAAATCCTTCTGTAGCTGCGTCTAAGGCATCATGCTGAACCAGCTGGCAGATACCAACAGTATACTTCTTATCTCCGCCTTCTGACTTGCCATCTGTATTGCCGGAATCACTACTTCCTCCGCAGGCTGCAAGTGATGCAGTCATCGCTGCTGTCATCATTAATGCTACTATTTTTTTACATTTCATTTTGTTGTTCCTCCCTTGACTTTTCTACACGAAAGCGTTGCGCTTCAACGTGTTAAAGTTTTGCATGGGGTTATTATACCCCTTGCTTCTCTGTTCGTCAACACATTTTTCCGGCTTTTCTTTTTCTTTACGTATTTTCTGCATTCTTTTCCAATTGTTCTTCTTATAAATATTTGCTATACTGTATCTGCTATACGAAAAAAAGAAATTGATAAAAGAGGTATAAATATGGCATTTGATGGAATCACGGTTGCCGGAATTGTCCATGAATTAAACCAGACAATTCTGAATGGCCGTATCAATAAAATTGCGCAGCCGGAAACAGACGAGCTGCTAATTACAATCAAAACACCCGGAGGACAGAAACGCCTTTGCATTTCCGCAAGTGCTTCTCTCCCACTGATTTATCTGACGGAGGAAAATAAGCCAAGTCCCATGACTGCACCAAACTTCTGTATGCTTCTGCGTAAGTATATCGGGAATGGACGGATCGTGGCAATCACGCAGCCATCTTTGGAACGAATCATTCATTTTGACATCGAGCATATGGATGAACTCGGAGACTTGTGCCGCAAAACCATGATCGTTGAAATCATGGGAAAGCATAGCAATATTATTTTCTGTAATGACAAAGGCATGATTCTGGACAGTATTAAACATGTCTCCTCCCAGATGAGTTCCGTCCGTGAAGTCCTTCCCGGCAGAGAATATTTTATCGCAGACACCACGCATAAACTGAACCCACTGGAGGTTTCGGAGGATGTATTTATCCAGGCCTTATGTGAAAAACCAATGAATCTTGGCAAAGCCATTTACAACAGTTTTACCGGAATCAGTCCTGTGGTCTCAGAAGAAATCTGTGCGATTTCCGGTGTGGACTCGGATATTCCTGCAAAGGATCTGGATGCCGATATTCTGGCGCATCTCTACCGCCAGTTTACCTATTTCTTTGAAAATGTAAAAAACGGAGCATTTCATCCGGTTATTTATTATGAAAGAAAGCTTCCGAAAGAATTTGCTGCGATTCCACTCACTCATTTGGCAGATTACGAAGCAGTTTCTTTCGAATCAATGTCACAAGTCATCCGAAGCTACTATGCTTCCAAGGATACCATTACCCGGATTCGTCAAAAATCTTCCGACCTCCGCAGGGTTGTGCAGACGGCCTTAGAGCGTAACCGCAAGAAATATGATTTGCAGTTGAAGCAGATAAAAGATACGGAAAACAGAGACAAATACAAGGTATACGGAGAACTGCTGCACACTTACGGTTATCAGTTAAGCGGTGGCGAGCGTTCCATGGAAGCGCTCAATTACTACACCAACGAAATGATTACCATTCCATTAGACCCGCAGAAAACTGCCATGGAAAATGCGCAGAAATTCTTTGAGAAATACAATAAACAGAAACGGACCTTCGAAGCCCTGTCCACCTTAATTGAAGAAACCGGAGATGAAATCACTTATCTGGAATCTATCAGCACTGCCCTTGACATTGCACGGACAGAAGACGATTTGACAGAAATCAAAGAAGAATTGATTGGAACCGGCTATATCCGCAGAAAATTCACGAAAAAGAAAGTGAAGATTACCAACAAACCACTTCATTTCCTTTCCTCTGACGGTTACCACATGTATGTAGGCAAAAACAATCTTCAGAACGAAGAACTCACCTTCCACTTTGCAAATGGAAATGACTGGTGGTTCCATGCCAAAGGTGCACCCGGCTCCCATGTCATTGTAAAATCCAACGGGGAAGAACTTCCTGACCGTACCTTCGAAGAAGCCGGCAGACTTGCTGCTCATTTTTCCAAAAACTCCGGGGCAGAAAAAGTCGAAATCGATTATGTGGAAAAGAAACATGTTAAAAAGCCAAACGGAAGCAAGCCGGGATTTGTAGTATATTATACCAACTATTCCCTGATGATAGATTCCGATATTTCCGGGATTCAGGAGTTGTCATAAAACATCATTGCGTGCTATTACAAAATAAGGGATTCATTCACATCACTACGCGAATGAATCCCTTTTCTTATGAATACAAATACACCTTATCCAGTTGTCTCATATAATTTTCAATCTCTGCCGCTTCTTCCCCCGACACTTCTTTTCCCGAATAATAATATGTTACTTTAGGTTCCAAACCATGATTTCTTCTTGCATTCTCATCCAGTCCCACCACTCGAATCAACTGGTTTACGGTTCCTTCGTTTCCATCCACAAAATGAATATCCTCCGGGAAAACTTTCCTGAGAGTCTCTTTAAAATAATTAAAATGCGTACACCCAAGCACTACCGCACTGTAATTTTTTAAATCGAATTTTTTCAGTTCTTCCTGTAAATACGCTTTTACTTCTTCGGAGTCAAAGTCTCCGCTTTCTGCAAAACGAACCAGCTTGGGAAGCGGAATCAAATCAACATCATGTTCAACGTCTACCCGTTCCAGTAAGTTGTGAAGCTTGTCCCCTGCTATGGTCACCGGAGTTGCCGCTACCAAAATCCGCTTGCCTGTATCTCCATATAATTCTACTGCCTTTTTCACGGCCGGTTCCATGCCTACAATCGGCACCGGATACTGCGCCCGGAATTCTTTTGCCGCAACGCTGGTTGCTGTATTGCAGGCAATTAAAATTGCATCTACCCCTTCTTTTATCAGAAAATCGAAAATAGATTGAATATATGTCTTAATTTCTTCTACACTTTTTTCTCCATATGGAACATGGGCCTCATCTGCATAATAGATAAATTCTCCATCTGGTATTTTCTTCATCGCATGATGCAGAACCGATAATCCCCCGATTCCCGAATCAAATATTCCTACTTTCATATGACACCTACTTTAATTTTATCCTGAAAATGATACCTCATTATAGCATATTTCAGTTAAAATAACTAGTTATTCGCTTATACGGTAAACGCTCAATAGCGAGTACCTATAAAAATTAAGAGCCGCATCACTGTGGCCC